>ERZ1026780.1222-NODE-1222-length-17630-cov-8.116245_pt1 | contig 17630 bp, 15 predicted proteins | sample MGYA00380126_ERZ1026780 | MGnify/ENA primary metagenome ERZ1026780 (study PRJEB33269, sample SAMEA4719762) | human gut metagenome | biome: human-associated habitat; feature: organic feature; material: feces | place: Cameroon | collected 2013-10 ... | reverse complement strand
CAGACAAGTGAATTTATCAGTGCGTGTAACTGTTCGATCAGGCATGAGCATCAGAGGGAAGGCGGCAACGGCATCCCTTTGGTTCTTGTGCCCTTTTCTTTTTATAAAAGCTGCGGCATGGAAGCGGAGGAGTGCGGCGATGCAGGCTGTAAAGGTATTCAATAACAATGCGGTGTCGGTGGTCATGCCGGACGGCAGGGAAGCCATTCTCGTGGGCAACGGGCTTGGGTTTGGCCGCCGCCCGGGGGACGTGATCGACAAAAGCCGCGTTTCCAAGGTGTACTATGTGCAGAACGAGCTGCAGACCAAGTTCCTCAAGATGCTGGATAACGTCACCCCGCAGGTGATGCAGGCCGCCGAGCGCATCTCGCTGGCGGCAGAGGAGCAGGGTATCCTGCTCAGCAGCAAAAGCACCATCTCGCTGGTGGACCACATCAGTTTTGCGCTGGAGCGCGTGGAAAAGGGTACTTTTCTGCCCAACCTCATGCTCTCGGAGACCCGGATGCTGTACCCGAAGGAGTACGCAGTGGGGCAAAGGGCGCTGGAACTTGTCCGGCAGTTCTGCGGTGTACAGCTGCCGGAGGACGAAGCGGGCTACATTGCCCTGCATCTGGTAGCCGGTGCGGCGGACGGCGCGCTGGCTTACGACACCGTAAAGTTCGTCAAGGCGGTCAAGGAGATCATCTGCGATACCTATCACTGCACCTTTGAGGAAGAAAGCCTTGAGACCACCCGCCTGACCGTGCACCTCAAGTTTCTGGCAGCGCGCATTCTGCGCCACACCCCGTGGCAGGACGCCGGGCTGGAATCCATGTATACGGTGCTTTTGCAGCGCGACAGCCGCAACGAGGTGTGCTTGCAGCGCATCAATGCCTATCTGCGGCAGGAATTTGATTACGAGCTGGATCATCAGGAGCAGGTCTATCTGCTCATCCACCTGACCAAGATCGTTGGCTAAAATGTTTCAACAGGGCGTCCGGAAGCCCTGCGGAATAGAAATCATCCCCCCAAAAACAGTCAAGTCAAAAAGTGAGGAGTATTACACGATGAAAGAGAAAGTCATGAATGGCTTGGAAAAGTTCTCCAAAGCCATGCTCTCACCGCTGTCGTATATCTCGGCAGCAGGCCTGATCCTTGTGCTGGGCGCATTGCTTACCAGCACAAGCCTTAGCGCGATGATCCCCGTTCTGCAGTGGACCCCCATCAAGCTGCTGGGTCAGCTGATCTACAACTGCATCATGGTCATCATCAACAACCTCAGCCTGATGTTCTGCGTGGGCATCGCAGCGGCGCTGGCCAAAAAGAACAAGCAGCAGGCTGCCATCATCGGCCTGATGAGCTACTTTATGTACCTGACCGCCGGCAACGTCACCCTGACCCAGCTGGGAATGCTGGCGGAAGCCGATCCCCTTGTGGGTCTGTACGGCACCGGTCAGTCCACCGTGTTCGGCATCCAGACGGTGGATATGGGCGTGTTCGGCGGCATCATTCTGGGTCTGGTCTGCGGCTGGATCTACAACCGCACCTGTGAAAAGCAGTTCAAGGGCATCATCACCCAGATCTACTCCGGCAACCGCTGGTCCTTTACCTGCATGGTGGTCTTTTCCATCCTGTTCGGCTTTGGTTCCTGCTTCTTCTGGCCGCCGGTGCAGAGCGTCATCAGCGCATTGACCAATCTGATCGCTACCTCCGGCAACTTCGGCCTGTTCCTGTACGGCTTCCTGGAGCGCTTCCTCATCCCCACCGGCCTGCACCACCTCATCTACACCCCCTTCCAGTTCTCTGCACTGGGCAACAGCCTGACCGTGGGCGATGCCACCTACACCGGCTCCTATATCGTCATGATGATGGAGTACAGCATGGGTCTGCCCTTCTCGGACGGCATCGTGTGGATGTACACCGGCTTCACCAAGACCTTCGGCTACTTTGGCATCGTGGCGGCCTTCATCTTCTGCGCCCGCAAGGAGAACCGCAAAAAGACCGCTGCCGTTCTGGTGCCGCTGGCCTTTACCGCTTCTCTGGCTTCCATCACCGAGCCGCTGGACTTCATGTTCTGCTTCTCTGCGCCCATCCTGTGGGTGGCACACGCCTGCATCTCCGGCCTGTTCATCGTGCTGCTGCACACCTTCCATGTCACCGGCTTTACCACCAACCTCCTCGGCTCGGTGCTGATGAACCTTTCTGCCGGTGCTGAGAAGACCAACTATCCCACCCTGTATCTGCTGGCGCTGTGCCAGATCGCAGTGTACTTTGTGGTGTTCACCCTGCTGATCAAGGCCTTCAACATCCACACCCCCGGCCGGGAAGAGGTGAGCACCGAGACCGCTAAGAGCGATGCACCCGCCAAGAAGGCAAGCGTGAAGGACGCTGCCGAGGTCCAGTGCGTCATCGACGGTCTGGGCGGCAAGGAGAACATCCTGTCGGTGGACAACTGCTTCACCCGCCTGCGGGTAAACATCAAGGACCCCGCAAAGCTGGACGAAGCTGCCATCAACAAACTGCCGAACAGCGGCATCGTGAAAAAGGGTACCGATATCCAGATCGTTTACGGTCTGCAGGTAGCCGATATCAAGCGTGCCGTGGAGACACAGCTGGAAAACCAGTAAACCGTTTTACCGTGCCCCGGCGGAATGCGCCGGGCAAACCTGAAAAATATAAAAAAGGAGCGTTTATACTATGGTCATTACCATTGCTGGCGGCGGTAGCACTTTTACCGCCGGTATCGTCAAATCCATCGCCCTGCGCCGGGATGAACTGGAAGTGGACGAGATCCGTCTGTTCGACATCAACAAGGAACGGCAGGACAAGGTTGCCGTTGTGGTGGACTGGGTCCTGCACAAGGAGCTGAATACCGACATCAAGCTGGTGGTCACCACCGATGTGCGGGAGGCTTACACCGATACCTCTTTTGTGTTTGCCCAGATGCGCGTGGGCGGCTACGCCATGCGGGAGCAGGACGAAAAGATCCCCCTGCGCCACGGCTGCGTGGGACAGGAGACCTGCGGCTGCGGCGGCATGGCCTACGGAATGCGCACCATCTTCCCCATGATCAAGCTGATCGACGACGTGGAAAAGTATGCCAAGAAGGACTACTGGATCCTGAACTACTCCAACCCCGCCGCCATCGTATCCGAGGCCTGCCGCAAGCTGCGCCCGAAGGCACGGATCATCAACATCTGCGATATGCCCATCGCCATCATTGACGTGGTGGCAGCTGCCATGGGCATCCAGAACAAGAAGGAGATCGTTTACGATTACTTTGGCCTGAACCACTTCGGCTGGTTCACCTCCATCCAGTACCACGGCGAGGACCTGATGCCCAAACTCCGTGCGTACATCAAGGAAAAGCAGATCCTGCTGCCGGACAGCTACCTCAAGGGCATGGGCGCCTTGACTTCTTCCTCCAATGCCAGCCAGAACCGCCACACCAAGGGCAGCTGGTACTATGTGTGGAAGGGCGAGTACGAGATCATGGAAAACTTCCCGGAGTACCTGCCCAACACCTACCTGAACTACTATCTGCAGGCCAAGGAGTTCGTGGAGCACTCGGACCCGAACCACACCCGCGCCAACGAGGTGGAGGAGACCCGCGAAAAGAACCTGTTCGACGGCATCGACCACTACCTCAAGACCGGCGAGGTGGACGCCAACACCTTCTATGCCGGCAGCCACGGCGACTGGATCGCAGATCTTTCCGCTGCGCTGAAGAACGACACCAAGGCACGCTTCCTCATCATCACCGAGAACCGCGGCGCTATCCCCAATATGCCCTATGACGCAATGGTGGAGCTGCCCGCCTACATTGGCAAGAACGGCCCGGAGGTCATTGCCCGGGACAACATCCCGCTGTTCCAGCAGGGCCTGATGATGCAGCAGCTCAACAGCGAAAAGCTGCTGGTGGAGGGCTGCGTGGAAGGCAGCTACGAGAAGGTGCTGCAGGCCTTTACCCTGAACAAGACTGTGCCCAGCATGAACGTTGCCAAGGCCATTCTGGACGATATGATCGAAGCCAACAAGGGCTACTGGCCGGAGCTGCACTGAGCAGCCGGCTTTCCCGCCGCCGCAGGCATTGCCGCCTGCGGCGGCTTTTTTATGCGCATTGACCTTTGCACAGCAAGGGCTTATAATGAGAAAAAACCAGTAAAAGCGAAAGGAAGCACACCCATGCAAAACCAAGTCCCTGTATCCCAAAACCGCCCGGTCACCGGGCGCTTTGCGCCCAGCCCCAGCGGACGGCTGCATCTGGGCAATCTGGCCTGCAGCCTGCTGGCATGGCTCAGCGCAAAAAGTCAGGGCGGGCGCATCGTGCTGCGCATCGAGGATCTGGATGCCGAGCGCTGCCCCCGCGTCTACGCCGACTTGCTGGAGCAGGACCTTGCATGGCTGGGGCTTACATGGGACGAGGGCGGCAGCACCGGCGGCGCACACGCGCCCTATTACCAGAGCGAGTGTGGGGACATCTATACCGAAAGCTACCGCAAGCTGGAGCAGAGGGGGCTGGTGTACCCCTGCTTCTGCTCCCGTTCCCAGCTGCACGCCGCCAGCGCACCCCACACCTCGGACGGCAACGTCATCTACCCGGGCACCTGCCGGGGGCTGACGCCGGACGAGATCGCGGAAAAGCGCAAAAAGAAAGCCCCTGCCTACCGCCTGATGGTGCCGGATGAGGAGATCACCTTTACGGACGGCTGCATGGGCACCCACACCGAAAACCTGCTGCGGGACTGCGGCGATTTCTATCTGCGCCGGGCAGACGGCGTGTTTGCCTATCAGCTGGCGGTGGTGGTGGACGATGCCCGCATGGGCGTCACCGAGGTGGTGCGCGGGGCAGACCTGCTTTCCTCCACGGCGCGGCAGCTGTACCTGTACCGGCTGCTGGGTCTGCAGCCGCCCCGCTTTGCCCACTGCCCGCTGCTGCTGGCGGCGGACGGGCGGCGGCTGTCCAAGCGGGACGGCGACCAGAGCCTTGAAAACCTGCGGGCAAAATACACCGCGCCGGAGATCATCGGCAAGCTGGCGTATGCCTACGGCTTGCAGCCGGAGCCAGCCCCCCGCACCCCGGAAAGCCTTGTGCCGGACTTTGCGTGGACGAAAGTCCCCAAGCAGGATATCTGCCTGCCCGAGGGGCTGTTCTGAAAAAAGGAAATGAAAAAGCAACCCCTGCCAGCGCCGAAGGCGCGGCAGGGGTCGCTTTTCTCTTTTTTTATGCTCTCCGCACCTGCGGCAGCTGACTGCGCTCGAGGGCGGTAAAGGCGCTGTCCAGCACCAGAGCCAGCAGTGCACCCAAGGCCACGTCAATGCAGCTGTGCTGCTTGAGCAGCACGGTGGAGCAGACGATGGAAACGCACAGCACGGCGGCTGCGGGACGCATCCAGCGGCGGCGGGGTGCCTCAAAGATATGGCTGCGGTAGTACGCCAGCAGCAATGTCACCGAGTTGAACACATGGATGGAGGGGCAGACGTTGGTGGCGGTGTCGGTGCGGTACAAAAAGCGCACGGTCTGCGCAAAGATGTCGCTGCCCGGCACCCAGTAGGGGCGCAGGTCCAGCGCCGTGGGCAGCACCGCGTAGCACGCCAGTGCAAGGGTCATGCCGGAGAACAGCGGCAGGCACAGCCGCCAGAAGTCCTCACGCGGGGCCTTCCACAGCAGATAGAACAGGGTAAAGGGGATCCACAAAAACCATGCAAAGTAGGGGATCACCGCATATTTGCAGAAGGGGATCAGATCGTCCAGACGACAGTGCACCAGAATGCTGCGCAGGGGGACGTTTGCCTCCAGATGGTGAAAAACGGACAGATAAAATATAGTATATAGCGCCATGAACCCGACCGGGTGGCGCGCAAGCCAGCTGCGTTTCATAGAATAGCCTCCTTTTGCAGAAGAGCAAGGTCTGATAGCATTGAGAAATTATACGCCCGAACGATGAAGATTGCAAGAACGAAAGGTGAAAACTTTGTCAAGTGCTGAAAAAATAATTTGTGAAACCTGTAAAAAAGTACCAGCGATCTTCTGTTGATAATACGAATCAGAGCGGCGGTTTCCTGCAAAAAAAAGAAAAATCCACCCCTTCACCGGTCTTTCACAGACTGGGAATGGGGTGGATGCCAAAAATTCAGATCACACTCTGCTCCAGCCAGCTGCCCCGGCGGAAGCGCAGATAGAAGCACAGCGAGCGGAACACCCAGTCCAGATACATGCCCATCCAGATGCTCAGCAGCCCGCCGCCGAAGCACAGCACGGCCAGATAGCAGAAGCCCACCCGGAACGCCCACATGGACACGATGCTCACGGTCATGGTGAACCGGGCGTCACCGGCGGCGCGCAGGATGTTGGGCAGGGTAAAGCTGGACGGCCACACGAACAGGGAAACGATGTTGAACCACACCATGATGTCCAGCGCCATGGCCTGTGCCTCCGGCGAGAGGTTGAACAGGGACACCGCGAACCGGTTGGCGAAGAAGAAGGCCGACAGGTTCATCACCCACGCGCCGCAGTAGGCGGTCAGCATCAGGCGGCGGGAGTAGTACACTGCCTGTTCCTTTTCGCCCGCGCCCAGACACTGGCCTACCACGGTCAGGGCAGCCATGCCCACGGCGTTGGCGGGGATGTTCAGGAAAGTGGTAGTGGTATTTGCCACCGCGTTGGCGGCAATGGCCGCCGTGCCAAGGGTGGAGGTCAGGCTGGAGACCGACAGCTTGCCGATCTGGAACATGCCGTTCTCGATGCCGGCGGGGATGCCCACCCGCAAAATGCGCCGGATTAGCCCGCCGTTCGGGGCAAGCGCCCGCAGGCTGTCCACCCGCAGGGCGCAGTCCGGCTTTTGCAGCAGATACAGCACCACCGCGCAGGCAATGGCGCGGGACACAAGGCTGGCCAGCGCCGCGCCCATGACCCCCATGCCGAAGCCGTAGATCAGCACCGCGTTGCCGCCGATGTTCACCACGTTCATCACCAAGCTGGACAGCATACTGATCTTGCTGTTGCCCTGTGCCCGGAACAGCGCCGCACCGGCGTTGTACAGGCCGATAAAGGGGTAGCTCAGCGCCGAAAGCAGAAAATAGGTCTCGGCGTAGTGCATCACGTCCGCGTCAATAGAGCCGAAGATGCCCCGCAGGATGGCGTGCCGCCCGCCGATGACTACCGCCGCCACCAGCACGCTGAAGCTGGACAGCACGAATAAAATCTGCGCCGCCGCCGCCTTGGCGTTTTTCGGCTCCTGATGGCCGATGTACTGGCTGGTGACCACCGCGCCGCCGGTGGCCAGCGCGCTCATGATCTGGATCATCAGAGTGTTGAAGCTGTCCACAAGGCTTACGCCGGACACGGCGGCTTCGCCCACCGAGGATACCATCAAAGTATCTGCCAGACCGATGGTCACGCTTAACGCCTGCTCTGCGATCAGCGGCAGCAGCAGCGCCACCAGCGCCTGCCGTGGAAACAGGGGAGTGGATGTAAATTTGGACGATTTCATGCTGTCCTCCGTTGCAAATGACAAAAAGCTCGAATACTCTTATCATACAGCGGATGCTGTCGAAATGCAAGGGGTTGTATACAAGAAAGTGTCAAAAAGCAACAGCCCGCCGCGCCCAGCGCCCTTTACCCCCGGGCGCAGTTGTGTTAAAATAAGGTTGCAGCCCGCCCCGCTGTGCAGGAGAGGGGCGCTGCTTTGGTATATGATAAGAAGGTAAAGACCCATAAGGGGGTACAGTATGCAGCAAACTGCGCATAAGGTCGTTGTCATCGGGCATCGCAACCCGGACACCGACTCCATCTGCTCTGCCATTGCCTATGCAGAGCTGAAAAATAAGACCAGTGATCTGGTCTGCGAAGCCCGGCGTGCGGGCAAGATGAATCAGGAAACAGAATTTGTGCTGAAAAAGTTCGGGGTCACGCCGCCCCGGATGTGCACCGATGTCAACCCTAAAATTCGGGATGTGGATTACCGGCAGGTGCCCGGCATCCCCGGCTCCACCAGTCTGCGCAAGGCGTGGGAGATCATGCGTGACCAGAAGATCGACACCCTTCCGGTGACCAGCGAGGATGACGAATTGCAGGGCGTCATCACGGTGAAGGATATCGCCACCGCCAACATGGACCTGTTCGATACCGGCATCCTTGCCAAGAGCCGCACCAGCTACCGCAATATTCTGGAAACGCTGGGCGCTACCATGGTGGTGGGCAGCGAGGACGCAGTGTGCACCACCGGTCACATCCGCATTGGCACCGCCACCCCGGAAATGCTGGAAAGCAACATGGAAAAGGGCGATATCGTCATCCTGACCAACCGCTACGAAAGCCAGCTCTGCGCCATTGAGAAGGAAGCTTCTCTCATCATCATCTGCAACGGCGCAAAGGTAGGCCGCACCATCCAGCACATTGCCGCCGAGACCGGCGTAGCCATTATGAGCGCCCCCTGCGATACCTACGCGGCGGCAAAGCTCATCAGCCAGTGTGCACCCATCTCCTATTACATGACCCGGGACAATATCATGAAGTTCACCCTCGTCACCCCGGTGGCAGACGTCACCCGCGTGATGGCAAAGGTGCGCCACCGGTATTTCCCCATTCTGGACGAGGACGGCAAGTACTGCGGTATGATCAGCCGCCGTAACATCATCAACCTGCGCAAGCGCCGCATCATTCTGGTGGACCACAACGAGGCCACACAGGCGGTGGAGGGCTTCGATCAGGCCGAGATCCTGGAGATCATCGACCACCACCGCATCGGCAGTCTGGAGACCAGCGGCCCGGTGTACTTCCGCAACCAGCCGGTGGGCTGCACCGCCACCATCGTCACCCAGATGTACGATGAAAACGGCGTGACCATCCCGCAAAAGATCGCCGGTCTGCTGCTGGCTGCCATCCTGTCGGATACGCTGGTGTTCCGCAGCCCCACCTGCACCCCCATCGACGTAAACGCCGCCAAGCGTCTGGCAAAGCTTGCCGGCGTGGACATCAACGAGTTTGCCAACGAGATGTTCGAAGCCGGTGAAAAGCTGGACGGCAAGACCGCCGAAGAGGTCTTTTTGCAGGACTTCAAGGTGTTCATGTGCGGCGATATCCGCTTTGGCGTGGCGCAGGGCAGCTACATGACCCGCAAGAACCTGCAGGCAGCCCAGGCGCTGCTCCAGCCCTATCTGGAGGAGGCACGCAACAAGCAGAACGTGGAAGATATCTACATGCTGCTGACCGATGTGCCCAAGGAGGAGAGCGTGGTCATCTGCAACGGACGCTACGCCGCCGAGGTGCTGACGGAGGGCTTCGACACCCAGCCCGATGCCGATGACAGCTGGACGCTGCCGGGCGTGGTGAGCCGCAAAAAGCAGTTCATCCCCGCCCTGATGACCGCTTATCAGGAACTGTAAAGGGACACTGTCGTGTTTGATTTTCTTTCCAAAAAAGACCGCACCCCGCCCGCGCTGCCACAAGGCACGGAGCGGCGGCGCTACACCATCACCGGGCAGGTGCAGGGGGTAGGCTTCCGCTACCGTGCGCGGTACGCCGCGCAGACCCTCGGCCTGACCGGCTGGGCGCAGAACGAGGATGACGGCAGCGTGACGCTGGAGGTGCAGGGCGACCCGGACAAATTCATGTCCTTGTTCGCCATGATCCAGAAAAGCGACTATATCCAGATCACCGGCATCCGCCAGAAGGATATCCCGCCCGACCCGTGGGAGCGCGGCTTCTCGGTGAAGGGATATTAAGGAGTAAAACAGAAACAGAACGCCTGACACTGCGGTGCGCCCTCTCAGGCGCTCCCGCGCCAGCTCCCCCAAGGGGGGAGCCAAGCCGTAAAGTTCAGCACTAAAGTATTAGGTGCAATGAGAAAGTTTCTGGCAGTGCTCTTGGCTCTCCCTTTGGGAGAGCTGGCAAAGCCGGAGGCTTTGACTGAGAGGGCGCACGCTGTCAGTCCTGTTTTAAAGTATCAAATGCAATAAAAAGCTTTTCCCCCGTAAAAATACAAATCGGGCAGTCTGCGGACTGCCCGATTTTGTTCTATAAAGATAGAAATTCCGCTTTTACCCCAGCACCTTGAGGGGGGAGTTTTCCACCCACAGGGTATGATCCAGCAGGCGGGTGACGGCAAGCCGTCCATTTGCCGTTACCCGGGCGGGGTCGAGGGCGTAGAAATCGCTCTCGGTCAGGTTTTCCGGGTCGGCAGTGGGGGAGATGCCCGCCACGCACACCCAGTGCCCGTAGGTGCTGCTGGTGGCAATGTGGGGGTAGTTCACCTCGTTCCAGCCGGAGGAAGTCAGGTGGTATTCATAAGTAGAGGTGCGGTTCGTGTGGCGCTTTACCCCGCTGACCGTGGTGTTTTTCAGGTGCACAATCACCGGACGCCCGGCGGAAAGCTCGCTGTACAGCTTTTTCAGGCACTCGGCGCGGGTGCCGGAGTACCCCGTGTAGCCCGCTGCGGACCACACCGCCCCGTTCGACCACATCCCGCTGCCGGAGCACACCTTGCCGTCCAGAATGGTGCGGGCGTAGCGCAGCGCGTACAGGCTGCACTTGCCGGAGGTCTGGTTGCCGATGGAAAGAATGTGGCTGGTGTCGAAGCTGAGCAGCCGGATGCCGTTTTTCTCCTTCAGCGCAGCGGCGTGGGCACGGGGCAAAAAGGCGCACAGCAGCAAAGCCAGCGCCAGAACTGCCGCCGCCAGCCGCTGTGCCGCGCGGGCGGGACAGTGTTGCATGGGTACTTCCTCCGAGTTCGTTTCAATTCGGACATGATTTTACCACAAAAACGTGGTGAAAATGTGTAAAAAGGCAAAATAATGGGGAAAATAGTGCGCCCTCTCAGTCAAAGCCTGCGGCTTTGCCAGCTCTCCCAAAGGGAGAGCCAAGTCCACTGCCGGGAAGTTTCTCTTTGCGCCTAATACTTTAGCGCTGAACTTTACGGCTTGGCTCTCCCTTTGGGAGAGCTGGCGCGGGAGCGCCTGAGAGGGCGAACCCTTTTCAAGAAAGCTAACACTTGCCGACACAACATATGTCCAAATTTAAGTGCTCCCGCACCCGGTAAAACCGCGCCGCCGGGGCAGGGAAACGGAGATTCCGTGGATCGTCGACGGTCTTTATTCCGGAATATATCAGAACTGCAACAAATCCCACTTGTTTTCATCCTTTTCCACGAAACTGTTTCAAGAAGTTTAGTTATAATTACGATTGACAAAACCGTTGCCTGTCGGATATAATCAGGGCAGAAAGGCGACGATGGTTGCGAAAGCCTTTCGAGAAAAAAGAAACATAACCACAAACAAGCTGATTGGAGGGATACCCTTATGAAGAACCTGAAAAAATTCGTAGCCCTGCTGCTGGCAGGTGTGATGGCTATGGTGATGCTCACCGCCTGTGGCGGCGGCGGCACTGTCACGGACGAGCAGAAGCAGGAAAGGGCATATAACCGCATCGCTAAGAGCAGGCAGGTCAATGCGGCCACCGTGACCAAGAATGATGAGGACTTGCAGACAACTGCAAGGAAGTATCTGCATAAGGATCTGGATACAAGCGTTGAGATTCTTGGCGCAAAGCTGGTTGGCAAGGTTCATGTGGAAGGTGAGGATAAAGAGTACCTGACCGTCATTGTGACCGGAAGATATGAATATGGCATAATCCTGAGCACTATTCTGACTGAAATTCAGAATGGTATTGGCAAAGAACTCCCTGGCGCAAAGGTGGATGTGAAGAGCGCTGGCACTTGGACGAAGCTCGGCGTTGTCGTTGAGAGCGATGGCAACAGGAGCTATATGGCATTTGCGTTCAAGGTCAAGAACCCCAACTCCCCCAAGACCTGATAATTTCAACATCATTCCCCGGAGAGCACCCGCCCTCCGGGGCTTTTTTTGCGTGAACCCTCTCAGGCGCTCCCGCGCCAGCTCCCCCGAAGGGGGAGCCAAGCCGTTAAGTTCGTTGCTAAAGTATTAGGTGTAATGAGAAACATTCCCGCCATGCTATAAGCTCCCCCTTCGGGGGAGCTGGCATCGCGTAGCGATGACTGAGAGGGTTCAGCCGTCCCCTTGGGGAAGGTGGCATCGCCGTAGGCGATGACGGAAGGGGCTCCTCCCGGCGCGCATTCCAAATCGTCCCGCCTTGCTCCGGGGCTTTTTTGTATCACCCGCAGCGCAAAGCGTCCCCTTTGTGCACTCCCCACAAAAACCGCAGAAAAACTTTGGCAGCCCTGCGTGAATGCCCCTGAAAACAGCGCGAATAACGCTTGCACGCCGGAAAAAAACCTGTTATGCTTATAGTATAAGAAAGCAGCTGCGCGTTCCGCGCCCAAAGAAAGGAAGTGTACCTATGAAGAAACTTGCAAAACTGACCTCCCTGCTGCTGGCCGGTATCATGGCTTTGGCTCTGTTCACCGCCTGCAACGGCACTCCCAGCGCCGCCGAAGCCGAAGAACTGGGCAAGCAGTATACCGAACAGGCGCTTGCCATCCTGAACGAGTACCGCGCCACGCAGAATACTGAGCAGACCCCCTACCCGCAGCTGGCCACCGACCCGGATCTGCTTGCGCTTGCAAAGCAGCGGCTGATGCTGATCGGGCAGGACGGCAAGATCCTTGGAAGTGATACATTGTATATACCAGATGAAGGAAAGGAATACTTGAATGTTTGGGTAATGATCGAGCCGTTCAAACCCGGCGAAAAGGGGGATGTAACCGAGCGCTACCCTGCACTGGCGCTGACCAAGCAGCGGCTTGCGGAGCTGAATACCACGAAGGTATTTTGCGGCGAAATTCCGCTTGCGAGCACAAAAATGCTGAAGATCACCAAGGTCGCCTTTGCCTACCGCGTTGTTGGCGGCAAAGCCTATGTGGCAATGGCCTTTGCGGCCCCAATGAAGTAAAAACGTCCTTGTTACGGAGGAGCGGCTTGAAAAGGTCGAAGAAGCCGACGTTGCCGCCATTAAAAACAAGGACGGCACCTACAGCTTTGTGCTGGGCTATATCATTGCAAAATAACGGCAAAAAGCATACCTGCCATTGACGAACGCCGCCGTGCTGCTGTAAAATGAAAGCAGAATACCCCGTGCATCCGCGCGGGAACGCCCTGCATTTTAAAAAGGAGCATTGCATGAAAAAGATCAAGCGTTTTGCGGCTGTTCTGCTGGCCGGTATCATGGCACTGGCGCTGCTCACCGCCTGCGGCGGCAGCGACTCCGACAACCCCGAGTTTGACGCCAAGGTGGAAAGCGCCTATCTTGACGCGCTGAATAAAAAGTTTGGCAAAGAGTTTGAAAACGATGACGCCATCCGGGCGCTGGCTGTCACCCACATCACCGAGAAAAGCGGCGCGGACAGCCTGACCGGCAGTGCACGCTGCAAAACAGAGGGTAGTGAAAAGACCGTGGTGCGGCAGGTGCAGCTCTGCTTTGATACAAAAAGCAGCAAGCCGGACGCCTATGTGCCGCTTTTCTATCAGGCTGCGGCGGCGCAGACCATCAAGACCGACTACACCAGTATTCGGGTCCTGCTCAACACCGTGGACAGGGAGCTTGAAAACGCAGACAAAAACGGCATAACGCTGGAACTCACCGCGCTGGGTGTCGGCGCATGGACCATCGGCGGCAAGACCTATGTTGCCATCGGCTTTGAGCTGACCAACACCGCTGCACAGTAATTGCATCCCGCCCCGAGGAGCACCCCGCTCCCCGGGGCTTTTTGTATCCAACAAACTGACTTATCTGCCCAAAAATAACTGGAAAATATAGGTGGTCTGTACATTGATGCGGCGGTGCAGGCGCTGTAAAATAAGCATAGGCAGTCCGGGCTTTTGGAGCACGGAAAGTTTCTGTAAAATTTTTTATTTGGAGGAATCTAACATGAAAAAGATGAAACGTCTTGTGGCTGTTCTTCTGGCCGGTATCATGGCACTGGCAATGCTCACCGCTTGCGGCGGCACCCCCAGCACCCCCGGCAGCTCGGAGTTTGAGGGTAAGGTCGAGCAGGCCTATATGGCAAAACTGAATGAGACTTTTGGTGTGAATTTCAATAACGATGACGCCATCAAGAAGCTGGCTGTCGATTACATCCAAGAGGTAAGCGGCGCAGAGACTCTGAATGGTACAACACTTTGGAAAACAGAAAATCCGACTGCAAATACCCAGAATCAGATTATGGTCTGCTTCGACCCGACGCAGTTCACAGGCGAAAAGTATGTGAAGTTCTACTATGAAGTGGACAAGGCAGAGAATATTACGCCGGATGCAACGAACATTGCTACCCTGAAGCTCACTTGGGACACTACTCAGGAGATGGCAGTTGCTTTTGGTAAGAAAGCCGAACTTACCGCGCTGGGCGTTGGCGCAAAGACCATCGGCGGCAAGACCTATGTTGCCATTGGCTTTGGAATTAAAGCTGCACAGTAATTAAATCACCCCGCCCCGGAGAGCATCCGCCCTCCGGGGCTTTTTTTCGCCTTTTTGTGACAAAACCCGCCTGCTGTGGTACAATAAAAGGGTATCGAACCAAGACAGAAAGGACGTTTCCATGCAGCTGTTTGAACTGGTCAGCCCACGGCTGTTCCGCCCGCTGGCGGGGCCCAACCGGGCGTTTTATGCAGAGCTTTTGCTGCTGCTCTGGGAGGAGTGCCGCCATACGGCAGATTACAGCATTTCCCGCGCCGAAGCCGTTTCCCGCGCCGAGGATTATTTTGCCGCGCTGGCAAAGCCGCTGGCGCTGGACGCCGACGGCGCGGGCGATGAGGACGAGCAGCCCACCCGCGACCCCCACACGCTGGCGGTGGGCTTTCTGCTGCGTCTGCGTCGCACCGGCTGGCTGGAAGAGCAGCCCGGCAGCTACGAAAGTGAGCCTACCCTTGCCTTTATGCCGGAGGTCACCCCGCTGCTGGATGCGCTGGAAGAAATACTGAACCCCCGGGTGGTCACCTATACCGGCAAGCTGTATAAGGCGTGGCAGCTGCTGGGCAGCATCGGACAGGAAAAAAGCCCCTACGAAAACGTGCTGCGGGAGGTGGCGGCAGACCTTGAGACGTTGAACAAGTCTCTGCGCGCCCTCAACGCGTCCATCGGGCATTATATCGACCGCCTTACCCATAACCGCACCCCGCAGGAGGTGCTGGAACTGTTCGACCAGTACGAGGAAAAGGTGGTGGCGGCGGCGTATCACCGCTTTAAAACCAGCGATAACCTGTTCAATTACCGCGCCTATCTGGAAGAAGAGCTGGACGACTGCGAGCAGAATCAGCTGCCGCGCCTAGCGCTGGACTACGCCCGGGTGGAGCGCTGCGCCCCCGGCGAGGCTGCACCCCGGGTGCGTGCCCTCATCCAGCAGCAGCGGGACGCGCTGGAAGAGATGAGCACCCTGATGAAGGAAATTGACGCCAGCCACATCCGCTACCGCAAGCGGGCGGTGCAGCGGGCACAGTTTTTGCTGCTGAGCGACCGCTCGGCGCAGGGCAGCGTCACCGCCCTGCTGCGCCGCTACGCCGAGGATATCCGCAGCCCGGAGCAGCTGTTCGAGCCGGATGACGGCCCGGTGGCGGCGCGGCTGCACCTGTACCCGGCGGCAGTGTTCGGCGCAAAGCCGCTGTATCCCCCCGCCGCGCCCCGCACCGAAGCGCCCCTTGCCCCGGTGCACACCGAACCTCTGGACCCCGAACGGCTGCGGCAGGAGCAGCAGCTGCTGCTGGACTACGCCCGCCTTGCCGTCACCGAGGAAAACGTGGCGCTGCTGGCACGGCAGGCGCTGGCTGCCCGCCCGCAGGTGAACGCCTCCACCCTTGTGGAGGAATACCCGAACGACTTTACAGGCATCATCGGCCTGCACACCTATTCCCAGTCACCGCATCGGGAGTATGAGATCACCCTGACCGGAAACTGGGTGGAGCGCGGCGGCTTCCGGTTTCAGGATTTTGTCCTGACCCGCCGCAAGGAGGTAAACACGGATGGCAACCATTGATCTGCTGGAAGAGACCGCAAACTATCTGCTCAACCACTGCTTCGTGCTGGGCTGTGTAGAGGAACAGCGGGCAAAATATCTGTATATTCAGGACCACCTCAACGAGGTGCGCGCGGTGTTTAAGCCCTTGGGCTACGCGGTGCTTTTGTACCCCGCGCCCATGCAGGCGGCGGCGCTGGTCAACGAGCACGAGGGCAGTCAGGCGCGGCTGCTCAAGTACGAAAGCATTCTGCTGCTGGTGCTGCGGCTTTTGTACCTGCAAAAGCGGGAAAGCCTTGCCGCCAGCGCGGACGAGGTGCTGGTGACCGTAGAGGAAGTGCAGGCCGAATTGCAAAAGATGAACCTGCCCCGCAAGCTGGACCAGCAAACGTTGGAAAAGCTCATGCGCACCCTGCGCCGGTACAATCTGGCGCGGCCGGTGGGACGGCTCTCCGGGCTGGACAGCCGCATTGAGGTGTTCCCCACGGTGCTGCTGGCGCTGCCGGACGCCGACCTTGCGGATGCCGCCGCCGAGAGCGCCCGCACCCGCACCGAGCTTGGCCTGTACGAGCGCCCGGAGGGTGCAGACACCGAAGCAGGGGAGGTGGAAGCATGATCGAACTCAAGCGCCTGAAACTCATCAACTGGCATAACTTTGAAAATACCACCTTCGACTGCGCCCGCCTGACCTATATGATCGGCGTGAACGCCGTGGGCAAGACCACCATTCTGGACGCCATCCGCTACTGCCTGACCACCAACCGCAATTTCAATGCGCTGGGCAACAAAAAGAGCGGACGCACCCTGCAAGGCTCCGTCCACGCAAAGCAGCGCGGCGAAAACGCCTACCGCCGCCCGGGGCATACCGTGGCGTACATCGGGGCAGAGTTCTGGGACAGCGTCAAGCACACCAGCTTTGTCATCGCGGTGCGGGTGGAGTCCGAAGGCCCCATGCAGGAGCTGCACCCCGGCGACCAGACGTGGTATATCTCGGAGGACGGCATCACGCTGGAACAGCTGCCCTTCCTCGACCCGCGCACCGGTGCGCCCAGCGCCAAGGAGGACTTCAAGCCCGCCGAGGGGCGGCTTTCCTACACCCGCAGCCCCAGCGAGGCGCGGGACCGCATCTGCCGCGCACTGGGCATCGGACGCGCAGCCAGCCCGCTGGGCAAAAAGTTCAACGAGGTGTTCCAGATGGGCACCAGCATGGACGAGATCCCGAATTTCCGGGAGTTTCTGTACCAGTACATCCTGCCCCAGCCGGAGCTGGACTTGGAAGCCTTGCAGGGCGACCGTTTGGAACTGGAAAACCTGCACGCCGTGCTGGCGGAAGCCCAGACCCGCGCCGACGCGCTGGATGAGATCGTCCGCTTTGGCCGCGAAGCCACCGAAAAGCAGACCGAAGCCCTTGTGAACCGGGGCGCCGCCCTGCTGGCACGCGCCGCTGCCGATGCCGGGGAAAAGGCTGTCTGGCAGGAGCGGGTGGAAGCCGGACGCCGCCAGCAGGAGACGCAGCGCACCCGCTACGCCGAAGCTAAGACCGCCGAAGCGGAAGCCCGCCGCGCCTACCTGACCGCCCACAGCGCCGCCGGTGCCAGCGGCGAGGGCCGCGCACTGGATGCCCTCAGCGAGGAGCTGGCGCACCGGCAGACCGCATTGGATGCCGCCGCCCGCAAGGCGGACACCGCCGAAAAGGCCGCCGAAAAGACCGGCAACCTGCTGGCAGTGCTGCGC
>ERZ1026780.1217-NODE-1217-length-17710-cov-9.619145_pt1 | contig 17710 bp, 19 predicted proteins | sample MGYA00380126_ERZ1026780 | MGnify/ENA primary metagenome ERZ1026780 (study PRJEB33269, sample SAMEA4719762) | human gut metagenome | biome: human-associated habitat; feature: organic feature; material: feces | place: Cameroon | collected 2013-10 ... | reverse complement strand
CCCCCTCTCAAATCGCGCCGGTCTTTGATATTTCCCCGGAGGGAAAATTGATATTTGGGCTTTAAGGCTCCGACAGCGAAAGCTGCCGATTATATTTGTGTAAACTCTCGGTGCCTGTATCCACAGCAGGTGTTAAGATTTACAGTCATATGGAAAATTGCCGAGGTTCTGGGGTGTAGACCGGGGCTTCGGCGGTTTTTGCAAGGGCTCATGGGAGTAGTATCCTCCTATAGATTTGGGTTCAGGGCTTTCACGGTGTTCAACCTCCATTGGGCATGATCTGCTTTTTCTTCTCCTTTCAAATGAGACAGACTTAACTGGTACTACTGCGACTCCCATGAACCCTTGCAAAAGCAAAATAGGAATATGAAACGAGGTTATTGCAATGAAACCTAAGAAGTCTGCTCCGGGCGAAATGTCGGCTGCAACTTCGCGGCCTGCAAGCACCCCTGAAGCACAAGAAAACTATATGATCAACCTGGCGATGAAGCTGGTTGAGAAGAGACTGCTGGAAGGCACAGCATCCAGCGCTGAGACGACCCATTTTCTGAAGCTGGCGACCTCCAAGAACGAGTTGGAGAAAACAAAGCTGGAAGAGGAAAACAAGTTGCTGCGGGCAAAGACCGAGACGCTCCAAAATGCAAAGCACTCCGAGGAGATGTACGAGAAGGCCATTGCTGCCATGAAGAAATATAACGGCCTGGGAGAGGATGACGAGTATGACATTGATTGACGTTGCATTTGCCCTGAGCACGGTTGTGATGGTTATTTTCGTATCACTATTCTTTGCCGAGTGGGTCGAGAAGCACACCCAAAGTTATGCGCTTGAGGCATTTGCGCATTTCGGGATGCCTGCACTACTGTGGTGTGTAATGTTGGTGCTATATGAATTGCTGCGTAAGAATGGGGTAATTGGGTAAAATGCCAATAACGAATATCCGGATACTATTGGCCGCACTGTGGTTTTGTAGCTTTGTGATCTTCATGGTGGCCGTATACTTGGGGAAGCATCCGGAAAATGCTGTAAGTACGACCATGCTGTATGTTCTCGGGGTACTGTCTGGGGTTATTGCACTCTGCGAGATACCGGAGCTGTTTGTATGAAAAGCTACACGGAGCTATGCAGCCTGCCGACGTATGAGGAGAGGCTGGAGTATTTACAGCTGCACGGGGAAGTGGGGCGAGACACCTTTGGGTTTGACCGATGGCTGAACCAGGACTTCTACCAGTCGAGAGAGTGGCGGCAGTTCCGGGACAGGATCATCGCCAGGGACATGGGATGTGACCTGGGGTGCCCAGACCACCCGATCACGGACTGGGTGCTGCGGGATGGCAGGCCGGTAAGACCGAAGATCTCCATCCATCACATCAACCCGATAACAAAAGATGACGTTCTCCAGCACAGCGAGAAGCTGCTTGACCCGGAAAACGCCATTTGTGTTTCGGCGGCGACGCATAAGGCCATCCACTATGGAACAGGGAAGGGCCCGAAATTACCTGACGGCGAGAGAAAACCGGGCGACACCTGCCCATGGAGGAAATGAGTATGTACCAGAAAAAAGCATTTAACCGGCGAGAACAAGACTACGCAATGGCACTGCGGCGGAAGCTGGAAGAGGCGGAGGCGATGATCCAGCACCTTGCACTGAGCCGCGCACGAAGCCTGGCGCTGACCAAGCTGGACGAGGCACTGCTCTGGACGAACGTGGGCATTGCGGAAGCCGGGCTCCAGCAGAGCTATACGGCTGTGCCGCGGAACAGAGGCTTTGACTTTGACGATGCTCTGGCCACGAATGTGGACGGACAGCAGGTGCGGGCAACACGGGCCGGGGATATCACGTTTGATGGGATGAGGATCGTCCCGAAGAGCTATGACACCTCGGCAAGTCAGGCGGCTCCGAGTGCTGAGGAAAAGAAAGTTTCGGCAGAGGGTGACCTGGTTCTTCTGAAGCCCGGTCAAGTGGCGATCGATGCTGGAAAGCTGGCCGAGCTGGTTGAGGAGGCTGCACAGAAAGAAGCGGCGTTGGGTAAGGATTCGGTGAGCCATGTACTGGACAGGCTGGAAACGATGAACGCAACGCGGGCTTTTGGTTTCGATTTGCCGAATATATGCTATGATGATGAATTTCTGGATTACATGTGTGACCGGGAAGAGTACATGAGGTCTATGATCAAAGTGCAGCATGATTATGAAGTATGGAAGCAGGCACAGGCAAAGCACGAGGAGGAATCAAAATGAACTCGATCCTGACGAGCGTGAAAAAGCTTTTAGGCATTGCCGAGGAGTGCATCGACTTTGATGCCGACATTATCATGTACATCAACATGGCGCTGTTTGCGCTGGTACAGATGGGTGTTGGGCCTGCGGCGGGATACACCATTTCCGGGAAAGAAAACGAATGGACGGAGTTTGTTACCGACCCGGTGAAGGTGGAAGCGGTGAAGGCATATGTGGCCGTGAAGGTACGACTGCTGGGCTTTGACCCGCCCCAGAGCAGCACCACCATGGAAGCGCTGAAGAATACGGCGGCTGAAATGGAGTGGCGATTGAATGTGGAGCATGATGCTCCTGGTGAAGAAGCATGAAATCATTGATCGACATTGTATCCTCGTTCTGTGAAACGATGCGCGGGTGGAATGCGCACGCTGTGGATATTTATGGCATCTGCCGGAGTTGTGTAAAGTTCAAGACTGATGACTGCCCTAATGCAAAGGAATGCTTTGACACGCTGGACAAGCCATATTATCAGGAGTTCAGGTGAACTTCCTACCTTATTATAATAGGAGAATTAAAAATGGCACTCTCGAACACGGCCACGCCGATCTACTACGGCCGTTTTCGGGAGGCCGTGATGCGGGGCGAGATCCCAGTTTGCCGGGAAATTGCCATGGAGATGGAGCGGATCGACGACCTGATCGCCAACCCGGGCATCTACTATGACGACAAGGCAGTGAACGGCTTTATCTCCTTTTGTGAGGACGAGCTGACCCTGACCGACGGCACCGACGTGAAGCTGCTGGACAGTTTCAAGCTCTGGGCCGAAGAGATCTTTGGGTGGTACTACTTTGTGGAGCGAAGCGTCTTTGTGCCCAACGAGCGCGGAGGCGGCCACTACGAGACCCGGCGGCTGAAAAAGCGGCTGGTGACAAAGCAGTACCTCATCATTACCCGATCGGCTGCGAAGACCATGTATCTGGAGTTTTTGCAGGCCTACTTTCTGACGGCGTACACGACCACGACCCAACAGCTGACGACTGCCCCGACCATGAAGCAGGCTGAGGAGGTGTTAGCACCGTTCCGCACGGCACTGACACGAGCGAAGGGTCCGGTGTTCCAGTTTATGACGGAAGGAAGCTTGCAGAACACCACCGGAAGCAAGGCTGACCGGGTGAAGATGGCTTCCACCAAGAAGGGCATCGAGAACTTCCTGACGAACTCACTGCTGGAAGTGCGCCCGATGACCATTGAGAAGCTGCAAGGACGGCGCGACACTGTGGCCACCGTGGACGAGTGGCTCTCCTGCGACATCCGGGAAGACCCCATTGGTGCCATTGAGCAGGGCGCGGCCAAGAACGAGAATTACCTCATCGTGGCAGCATCCTCCGAGGGCACCGTTCGCAACGGCTGCGGCGACGACATCAAAATGGAGTTGATGAGCATCCTGAAAGGGGAGTACGTCAACCCCCACGTATCCATCTGGTACTACAAGCTGGATTCCATTGAGGAAGTGGGTCAGCCAGAGATGTGGCTGAAGGCCAACCCGAACCTGGGCAAGACCGTGAGCTACGAGACTTACCAGCTGGACGTGGAGCGGGCGGAGAAATCCCCCAGCGCCCGGAACGATATCCTGGCCAAGCGCTTCAACCTGCCCATGGAGGGCTACACCTATTTCTTCCCCTACGAGGAGACCCTGTGCCACAGGAAACGAAGCTTCTGGCAGATGCCCTGTGCCATGGGAGCGGACCTTTCCATGGGCGACGACTTCTGCGCCTTTACCTTCCTGTTCCCGCTAGCCAACGGATACTTCGGGGTCAAGACGAGGGACTACATCACGTCCTACACCCTCAGCCAGCTTCCGGCTTCGAGACGGCAGCAGTATGAGGAGTTTATGCGGGAAGGGACCCTGTTCGTGTTTGACGGCACGGTCCTGGACATGATGCAGGTATACGATGACCTGGACAACTTTATCATGGAGAACGAGTACGACGTACGGGCGTTTGGCTACGACCCCTACAACGCACAGGAGTTCGTGAAGCGCTGGGGTGATGAAAACAGCACCTTTGGCGTTGTGAAAGTGATCCAGGGTGCAAAGACCGAAAGTGTGCCGCTGGGTGAGCTGAAAAAGCTGAGCGAACAGCGGAAACTGCTGTTCGACGAACAGCTGATGCAATTTGCCATGGGCAACTGCATTACGCTGGTAGACACCAACGGCAACCGGAAGCTCTACAAACAGCGGCAGGATCAGAAGATCGATGCCGTGGCGGCCATGATGGACGCTTATGTGGCGTGGAAACAGAACCGGGATGCGTTTGAGTGATTAGGTCGAAGTCTTTTTTCGATTTGGTCGATCATATGGGTCTACGATCGTATATTCGTTTCCAATATCGATCCCAAGGGCATTAGCTTCCTCCCGTTTGGCTGCTGATGCTCTTTGATTTTCAGGGAGCCTGCGTTTGTTGAGATTGTAATGAACTAATCTCTGGGCTGCCTCTGCGAAGAAAGGAAAGTCTAAGGTGGCCGATATTCTCCGAAATTATGCAGACAAGCTTGAAAAATGACCGGAGGTGATGAGACAAGTATGCAAGTATATCGAAATGAGCTGTACCACTGGGGTATCAAGGGGATGCGGTGGGGCGTGCGGCGGTATCAGAACAAGGACGGGACCCTGACGGCTGCAGGCAGGAAGCACTATGCCGGGGACGGAAACGCCGGTGAGGATGCCCAGGAGCCCAAGACCGAGTATGCACCCAAGCGAACCGGAAAGAACGCGGAGGATTACTCCGACGAGGAGCTGCGGGCACGGATCAACCGGTTGCAAATGGAAAAGCAGTACCGGGATCTTCAGGGGCAGACCAATATTCGGGAGGATGACCCCAACAAGGAACTGAAAGCCGAGAAAGAGCGGCTCCAGCTCCAAAAGGACGTGAAGCAGCTGCGAAAGGACGTATACAGCGGGCAGAGCTTTGTGAAGACCGTAATGACGAATGCTTCCCAGCAGTTTTTGACCAAGGCCGCTTCCGGTGCTATGAGCTACGCAGCAAAACAGTTCATCACGAAGGAACTCAAGAACCCTGATCTGGCGAACGCCATTGTGAGCGGAAGCGCTGGCGGAAACCAGCAGAAGAAAGACGACGACAAGAAAGACGGTTAATGTCTGGAGGAAATCAAAATGGCATCACAAACCTTTGGCTCCAGACTGAGACACGCCTGGAATGCGTTTTTGAACCGGGATCCCCCCGGAAGAAGCGGCGAAGGATACAGTTACCGGCCTGACCGGGTAAGGCTGAACCGAAGCAATGACCGGACGATCATGACGGCCATCAACACCCGCATTGCAATGGATGCTGCGGCGATCACCATCAATCATGTAAGGCTCGATGAAAACGGACGCTACGACGAAACCGTTGATTCGGGCCTTAATTCTTGCCTGAACCTTTCCGGCAACAAGGACCAGACGGGCCGGGCCCTGCGGTATGACATGTTCCTTTCCATGCTGGACGAGGGATGCATTGCACTGGTGCCAATTGACGTGGACTACGACGGGAAGACCGGTAAGACCCGGATCGAATCCATTCGGGTGGGAAGGGTGCTGGAATGGTACCCGGACGACGTGCGGCTGGAAGTGTACAACGACCGGACCGGGCGGAAAGAGGAGATCACCCTGCCAAAGACACAGGTGGCCCTGGTGGAGAACCCGTTCTATGCCGTGATGAACGAGCCCAACGGCACGGTGCATCGCCTGATCCGGAAGCTGAACCTGATGGACGTGATCGACGAGCAGGTGGGCAGCGGCAAGCTCGACCTGATCATCCAGCTGCCTTACGTTGTGAAGGGCGAGACCCGGAAGAAACAGGCAGAAGAACGGCGGGCACAGATCGAACAGCAGCTCGCCGGTTCCAAATACGGCATTGCCTACACCGATGGTACGGAACATATCACGCAGCTGAACCGCAGCCTCGAAAACAACCTTCTGAAGACCGTGGAATACCTGACCAACATGGCATACAGCCAGTTGGGTATCACCCCGGAGATCATGAACGGTACTGCTTCCGATGCTGTGATGACCAACTACGAGAACCGCACCATCGAACCCATTGTGGCGGCTGCCGTGGACGAGATCCGGCGGAAGTTCCTGACCGAGGACGACCGGGCGAACCGGGAATCTGTGATGTACTTCCGTGACCCGTTCAAGCTGACCCCTGTTTCCACCGTTGCCGAGATGGCCGACAAGTTTACCCGCAACGAGATCATGACCTCCAACGAGTTCCGGCAGGCCATTGGCATGAAACCCAGCAAGGACCCCAAGGCAGATGAACTGCGGAATGCAAACATCAGCCAGAGCAGTGAGGACATTGCGGCGCAGAACAAAACGATCACGGCAGGGCGGGATGCCGTAGAGAGGAGTATTGCAAATCAAAATGGTTAATTTTGACTACGATTGCAGCGGCTGGGCGACGAAAGCGAACGTCCGGTGCTATGACGGGCTGGTGATCGCGCAGGATGCCTTTAAGGAGTGCAGCGGCAAGATTGTGCCCATGGTGTACAACCACGACCACTCCAATGTGGACAACGTGCTCGGTAAATGCCTGCTGGAAAACCGCCCCGGCGGCGTGTACTGCTACGCCAAGTTCAACGACACGGACACCGGCCGGACGGCCCGAAAGTGCGTGGAAAGCGGCGACCTGAGCGCCTTTTCCATTTTTGCCAACGGCCTGAAGAAGGTGGGCAGCACCGTGAAGCACGGCTTTATCCGGGAAGTGAGCCTGGTGCTGGCCGGATGCAACCCGGGTGCCCTGATCGACGAGGTGGTAAAGCACAGCGCCGACGAGGACTACGAGGGCGGCGAGGCCTTTATCTACAACGAGGACGGCCTGAGCCTGACCCACGGCATGGACCCGGACGGCAACCCGCTGGAAGACCTTACACACAGTGCGGACAGCGGCGATGCCGTGACCGACGACGAAGCAACACAGGAGGAAGCCAAAATGGCGGACGAAAAGAACGAAGGCAAGACGCTCGAGCAGGTCTACAACAGCATGACCGACGAGCAGAAAGAGTGCTGCCACGCTCTGGTGGGCCTGGCCCTGGAAGAGCAGGAAGGCGGCGACAACGATGACCGTGAGGAGGACGATACCGTGAAGCAGAATGTTTTCGACAAGGATACCAACGCAACCGTGCTGAAGCACAGCATCGAAGAGATCAACAACGTGGTCAAGACCGCAAAGAGCCACGGCACCATGAAGGCCGCCTTTGAGGATGCCGGCATGGACAGCAACGAGCTGGCTCACAGCATCGACAACATCGACTGGCTGTTCCCCGAGGATCACCTGCTGGACACCACGCCCCGCATCATCGACAAGCCCGACGACTGGGTGAGCGTTGTCATGGGCGCTGTGCACCACATCCCCTTCAGCCGGTTCAAGAGCATGTTTGCTGACCTGACCGAGGAGGATGCCCGCGCCAAGGGTTACTTCAAGGGCAACTTCAAGAAGGAAGAGGTCTTTGGCCTGCTGCGCCGCTCCACCAGCCCCACCACCGTGTACAAGAAGCAGAAGCTGGACCGCGACGACGTGATCGACATTACCAGCTTTGACGTTGTGGCATGGCTGAAGCAGGAGATGCGCCTGAAGCTGAACCGTGAGCTGGCTCTGGCTTACCTGCTGGGCGACGGCCGTCTGGCTGCTTCTGAGGACAAGATCGACGAGAACTGCATCCGCCCTGTGTTCAACGACAGCGATCTGTTCACCATCAAGGTCCAGTGCAAGACCACCGGCCTGACCACTGTGGAGGACAAGTACAAGGCTCTGATCAAGCAGATCCTGCGCAGCCGCAAGGAGTACCGCGGCTCCGGCACCCCCACCCTGTTCACCACCGAGGACGCTCTGACCGAGATGCTCCTGCTGGAGGACGGCATCGGCCACCCGCTGTATGCTGACGAGGCTGCTCTGGCCCGCAAGCTGCGTGTGAAGAACATTGTGACCATCCCCGAGATGGAGGGCCGCAAGGGTGCCAAGGGTGGTGACCTGGTCTGCCTGATCGTGAATCTGGCCGACTACACCGTGGGCGCAGACAAGGGCGGTGCTGTTTCCATGTTCGACGACTTCGACATCGACTTCAACGCCCAGAAGTATCTGATCGAGACCCGCTGCTCCGGCGCTCTGACCACCCCGTTCAGCGCTATGGCTGTTGAGTGGGCTGCTTAAACCTCTCAGTCTCGCTCCGCTCGCCAGCTCCCCTAGTAGGGGAGCCCTTGGCAGGGCGGTTAAGCTTCCTATAAGACGAGAGAGGTTTTGTATTACGTGAAATGCCGGGCCCTGTGACAAAGGGCAGGCGGAAAGGAACTATAATGCTGAAACCCTACTACGAGACCGGTTATGACCTGCATGTGGCAAACTACGTTGCCTACCTGCACACCGACAAGAAGCTGTACGAGGACGAGGCCCACAAGGTTCAGGCCAAGAAGGCTGACGTGGAGAAGGCCTTTAAGCTGGGCCGTCTGATCGTGGTGGCTGCCGACAAGACCTACCTGCCTGTGGCCCTGCTGGCTGCTGGTGTGGTCGTGACCGACGGCACCACCGCCACCACCTGCACCATGGCTGCGGACGAGGCCTGATCTTTTCAGGTTTCAAGGTTAGCTATAACAAATCAAAATGGAGTGAGAAGAGATGAGATACTGCGGGAAGCTGGGATTTGCAGATGAGGTGGAGGAGACCGCCCCCAGCGTATTTACCGAGAAGATGACGGAACGCACCTATTACGGGGACGTGCTGGAGTTTGGACGGCAGATGCAGATGGGGGACAAGGTGAACCCCGACATCACGGTTGGAAACCAGTTGAGCGTTCTGGCGGACCCGTTTGCAAACGACCATCTCTACGATCTCCGGTATGCGGTGTTTATGGGACAGAAATGGCAGGTGACCGGCGTGAAGGTACAATACCCGCGCCTGCTGCTGACGTTGGGAGGGATCTGGAATGGAAGCACGGCTGAAGGTTGACACGCTCCTGCGGGAAGTGCTGAAGGAGAACGGAAAGTCGATCCACCTCTATTATCAGCCGAAAGCGGGATTCCAGCTCCAATATCCCTGCATCGTGTACAGCGAAACCAGGGTCCGGAACAATCACGCAAACGATGGGGTCTATATCCAGCATCCGTTCTATACGGTGACTGTGATTGACAAAAACCCCGACAGCAAGATCAAAGCGGCCGTAAGTGCGTTATCAAAATGCACCTACGACCGCTCTTTTATTGCAGATGGACTCTACCATACTGCATTTACCATTTATATTTAAGGAGGAAGTTTATGCCGAGATTGATTTGGGATGCCATTGGCGAGAAATTTTACGAAATGGGCACCAAGATGGGTGTGCTCTACCCGATGAACAACGAGGGCACCTATGAGAACGGCGTGGCCTGGAATGGTCTGACCGCTGTGACCGAGAGCCCCTCCGGTGCCGAGGAGACCAAACTGTATGCCGATGACATCAAGTATGCTTCTCTGCGCAGTGCCGAAGATTACGGCTTTACCATCGAGGCCTACACCTACCCGCCGGAATGGGAGCCCTGCGACGGTTCTGCTCAGGTCGCAACCGGTGTGACCATTGGTCAGCAGAAGCGTAAGGCATTTGGCTTCAGCTGGGTGACAACGGTCGGTAACGATGTGACCGATGAGGCGGGCCAGAAGATCCATGTGGTCTGGAACAGCACCGCTTCGCCCAGCGAAAAGAACTATGCTACCATCAACGATAACCCGGATGCCATCACGTTCAGCTGGGAATGTTCTTCGTCCCCGGTGAACGTGGCCAATCACCGCCCGACCAGCCATCTGGAGATCAACTGTGCCAAGCTGAAAGAAAAGACCGTAAAGGCCATTCAGGATAAGCTCTGGGGCGGTGAGAGCACCGAGGCAACGCTGCCGACCCCGGATGAGCTGATCGCGCTGGTGACCACGAACGAGGCTGCGTAAAGCGGCGTCTGACCGAAAGGAGAAGAGAACATGCTGAAAAAGACGATGACGACCGTGGACTTTGGGGGGACCCAGCGCACAGAGGATTATTATTTCAACCTGACCAAGGCTGAGATCATGGAAATGCAGTTGAGCACCGAGGGCGGCTTTGTGCAGCTGATCGAGAAGATCACGGCAGCCAAGAGCCAGCTGGAGCTTGCGAAGCTGTTCAAGACCATTCTGTGCAAGAGCTATGGTGTGCTGAGCCCGGACGGCCGGAAGTTCATCAAGAACCAGGCGGTTCTGGAGGACTTCATGGCTACCCAGGCATTCAGTGATCTGTATATGGAGCTGACCACCGACACCAACAAGGCTGCCGATTTCTTTGAGCAGATCCTGCCGGAGGATGTGAAAAACGGGACCACTGCCCCCGCACCCGCCCAGCCTGGGCTGATGGTGCTGGAGGGTCCTGTGAAAAAGGACGATCAGGTGTAAAGTTTCCGGCCTGACCGAACAAGAATTTCAAAATGGAAACTGACATTTAAGAGCGCCAGGGAGGCGAAGTGAGATGCTGAAGCTGAAGATCATGGGACGGCAATACTGGGACCCTGCGAAAGAGGAGTTTTTCCGCACACCCGATACCGAACTGCGACTGGAGCACTCGCTGCTCTCCCTGGCTAAATGGGAAAGTAACTGGCATGTGCCTTTTCTTAGCAACGCCGAGAAAATGACGAAAGAGCAGCTGATCGACTACCTGCGGTGCATGACTGTGGGGAAAGATGAGCCGCCCGAAGTGTACACCCGGCTGACGAGAGAAGATTACAAAGCCATTAACGAATATATGGCCGACCCCATGACCGCGACCTGGTTCCGGGGGGAGGCAAAACCGAGCGAATGGAAACCTGGGGATGTAACAAAGCCCAAGCTCCGCGGCAGAAGAATCGGGACCGATACGACCGCAGAGCTGATCTATGCCCAGATGTTTACCCTGGGAATCCCGAAAGAGTTCGAAACATGGCACCTGAACCGCCTGCTGACGTTGATCCGGGTGTGCCAGGAACATGCCGCACCGCCCAAGAAGATGAGCCGGGGCGACCGGATGGCTCAGCAGAGGATGCTGAACGAACAGCGCCGTGTAAAACTGCACACACGAGGATGACATGCCGAAAGCGATCATATTTCGCCAAAAAGGCGACTGGAATAAGACCCAGAAGTTTCTGAAGCGGTGCTCTGCGCTGAAGCTGGACCAGATCCTGGACCAGTACGGGCAGGAGGGCGTGGAAGAACTGCGTCGTGCGACCCCAAAAGCGACTGGTAAGACCGCCGACAGCTGGAGTTACCGCGTGACCAAGGGACCCGACAGCATCGTGATCACCTGGAACAACTCCAATATCGTGGATGGAGTGCCCATTGCGGTGATTTTGCAATACGGGCATGGGACCCGGAACGGCGGATACGTTGAGGGAATAGACTACATCAATCCGGCTATGCGTCCGATTTTTGAGCGGATCGCGGCCAGGGCATGGGGCGAGGTGAGGGCAGAATGAGTCAGGAAGTAGATAGTCGCGTTGTTGAAATGCGGTTTGACAACGCAAATTTCGAGAAAAACACCAAAAAGACGATCTCTTCCATCGACCGGTTGATGGAGAAACTGCAATTCAAGGGCGCAGAAAAAGGCTTTGAGAAGTTGGATGCGGCAGCCGAGGGCGTGGACTTTGCCACGATGGGCCGGAGCCTGGACACACTGGAACGCAAGTTTTCGAACCTGAATATCATAGCCACCACGGCGCTGGTGAATATCACCAACAAATTTGTGGACGCGGGCGAGAAGCTGGTCAAGAACCTGTCCATCGATCAGGTGGCCAGCGGCTGGGACAAGTACACCGAAAAGACCTCCAACGTTCAGACCATCATGAACGCCACGGGCAAGAGCATCGATCAGGTGAACGGTTACCTGAACAAGCTGATGTGGTACTCCGACGAGACCAGTTACAGCTTCAGCGAGATGACCAGTGCCCTTTCCCAGATGACGGCTGCGGGCGGCAACATCGACAAGATGATCCCCATGATCATGGGCATTGCCAACGCCACCGCAGACGCGGGCAAAACGGGCTTTGCGTTTCAGAGCACCATCCGGAACCTGACCCAGAGCTATAGCGCCGGACATTTGCAGCTTCAGGACTGGAAAAGTCTGAACCTGATGGGCACGGCCACCAAGGCCCTGAAGCAGGAACTCATTGACACAGCGGTGGAGCTGGGCACCCTGAAAAAGGGTGCGGTGACCATTGGCACCTTTGAGAGTTCCCTTTCCAAAAAGTGGGCTAACACGAAGGTCATGGAAAAGACCTTTGAAAAGTACGCCTCCATGATGGAAGCGGCCTACGAGATGACCCAGAAGAATAAGGGAATGACCAGCTCCGAGGCCCTTGAGAAGCTGAGCGGTCAATACGGCGAGCTGGCAGAACGTGCGGCACTGGCGGCCCAGCAGGCAACCAGCTTTGGGCAGGCCATTGATTCCACCAAGGACGCGGTCAGCTCAAAATGGATGGCCGTATTCGAGACCTTCTTTGGCAACAAGGAAGAGGCCACCGAGACCTGGACCGAGCTTTCGGAGCGGCTGTACGACATTTTTGTGCCGTCCATCGATGCACTGAACGAACGGCTGAAGGACGGACTTAACAGCGGGTGGGCACAGCTGCAGGGCAGGCTGGGGGATCAGGCGGATGCATACAGCTACGCCCTCCAGCAGGTGGCACTTGCCAGCGGTGCTGTGACTGAAGAACAGATCACCGAAGCGGGCAGTTTTACCAAGGCATTGCAGCAGAACGGCGTAAGTGCCCAGCTGCTGAAAGCAAGCCTTGACGAAGCACAGACCAGTGCCGAAAAGCTGCTGACCCTGAGCGACAAGGAGATGGACGCAAAGGGCTATGACCGGGAGACCATCCAGCGGGATGCAGAAGCCTTTGCGAAGCTGAACGCCGAGATTCAAAATGGAACCCTGGATCTGGACGAGTACGCCCAGAAGATCGGCGAGCTTTCCGGCAGAGAGCACCTGATGCAGAGCTTCTGGAACATCATGGATGCCATTGGCAAAGTGGTGGCCCCGGTGAAGGAAGCATTCAGCGAGATCTTTCCGCCCGCAGACGGGAAGCGCATTTACAGCTTTGCCGAACGGCTCGACCTGATGACCCAGAAGCTCATCATCACCGACCAGACCGCAAAGAAGATCAAGAAGACCTTCAAGGGCCTGTTCACGGTGCTGAAGGGCATTACCACGATCCTGAGCAAGATCGGCGCTGTGGCCAAGGAAGCATTTTCGCTGCTGGCGAACGCAGCGGAGCCTGTGGCACAGGTGATGCTGAGCGTGGGAGCCGGGCTGGGAGATTTCCTTGAGACGATCTACGAAGTTGCCACCGGAAGCGGCACTCTGCGGGAGAAGCTGGGCGGCATCAAGACAGCGCTGACGAAGCTCCTGAGCCCCGTGGATGCACTGGGCAGCATGCTGAAAAACACGAAGATCGCACAGTACATCGACACCTTCCTGGAAAAGGGCGAAGAGAGTACCGGCTTATTGGGCACCTTGTACTCCGTGGGCAGGCGGGCCTTTGACGGACTGAGCGCCGTGATCCGGACCGCAGCAAGCGGAGGCATTGGCATCCTTGGCACGTTGGACATGGTGATCTCGACCCTGCTCTCCAAACTGGGCGGCCTTGGCGAGAAAGCGGTGCAGGTGCTGGGGCTGACAAAGCCGAATCTGGAGGACTTCCAGCAGAACCTCATCGACATGCCGAAGAACCTTAGCAATTCCATGAGTGAGTTTGCTTCCAGCTTCCAGCGCAGCATGAACAAGATCAACGGCTCGGTGGGGGACGCCTTTGCCCCGGTGAAACAGTTCTTCACTGCTGTGAAAGAGGGCTTTGATGCCATCAGCGGGACCGACGTTTACCGGTTTATGAGCCTGATCGACGTGGGACTGCTGGCGTTCAGCATCGGGCAGATGGCAAAAGCCACCAAGAGCCTGAAAGCAATGCTGGAGACCCCGCTGACCGGAATGTTCAACTCCATCTCCGGCACCTTCAAGCAGCTGACCAGCGCGATCAAGACCTGGCAGAAGAACGAGAGCGCCAAGACCCTGACCGGCATGGCCACTGCGATCCTGATCCTGGCCGGGGCCATGTACGTGATGAGCCGGATCAACCCCGACCGGTTCACGGAGATCGCCGTTACGGTCTTTGGTTTCGTGACCCTGCTGACGGTCTCGGCAAAGCTGCTGGAGCCTACCACCAAGCGGTTCACGAAAGCATTTGACAGCCTGAAAGCCAGCGCCCTGAACGCGGCGACCCTGTGGGGCACTGCTGCGGCGCTGATCGGACTGGGCATTGCCATTGGCTCCATTACCAAGGGACTTTCCCGGATCATGGAGGTCCTGCAGAAAGGCGACATTGCAGCAAATGCCGCAGCGCTGGCCGTTGTGACCGTGTCCATCGTTGCCATGATGCTGGCGATGCGTCAGCTCTCTCTGGCGCTGGTGGTGGGCGAGAAGGCCATGAACCACAAGGTGATCCTTTCGACGGCGGTGGAACTGGTGGCGCTGAGCGGTGCCATCAAGGTGCTTTCCACCGCTCTGAAGCCCCTGAGCGAGATCAAGTTCACCAGCCTGGTAAAAGCCGGTATGGCGGTGGTTTCGCTTGGCGGACTGCTGACCACCATAGCCACGGCTCTGGCTGCGGTGAACAAGGTGATCGGCCCAACCGGATTTCAAAATGGAGCCGCGATCACTGCCATGGCCGGCGGAATCTGGATCGCAGCACAGGCCGTGAGCAGTCTGGCGAACATTCAGCTTGTCCGGCTGGACGCGGCCATGACCAGCATCAAGACCCTGATGCTCCTGATGACCACCATGTCGGCCTTCTCGGCCAAGACGAAGTTCGGCTCCGGCGCGGCCATCCTGGTGATGTCGTCCTCACTTATCGTACTGGCAGGAGCCGTTGGGCTGTTTGCTGCGATGGGAGATGCTGCGATCGATGGACTGATCAAAGTTGCAGCCGGACTGACGGCGCTGACGATCGCATCCAGCATGTCCACCGGTGGCATGAGTTCCGGCGCGGGCATTCTGTTGACGGCAAGTGCATTATATGTTCTGGCTGCGGCGGTAGAAAAGTTTGCGGCGTTGGGCTGGGTCGATTTAGCCAAGGGTGGAATTGCCGCTCTTTCCGGTCTCGGAGGGTTAACAACTGCACTGATCGCCTTTACAAAATTCGGCGTTGCTTCCGCACTGGATGGTCTGGGTTCTGCCATGCTCAAGATGAGCGCGGCGCTGCTGATCCTGGCCCCTGCCATTAAACTGCTGGGCGATGCTGACCCGGAAACTGTCGGGCAGGCGTTACAGGTATTTCTGGACGGAATGCTCATCACCATGCTGGGTGGTGCGCTTCTGACAGCAATGCCTCAGCTGGCGGTTGGATTGGAACTGCTGGCAAAAGCATTCTGGAACTTCGCAAAGTCGCTGGGCGTGATCGCGCTGGCGACTGCGGCGATGGGCGTTCTTTCCATGTTTGCAGGACCGATCTGTCAAGCCATCATCAACGCCGCCCCGGACATTCAGGAAGCACTGACCACTGTGGTGACGATGCTCTGCGAGGTGATCAAGAACTGCGCCGGGCCCATTGTGGAAGCGGTGGTTGCATTGATCCGTGCTGTCGTTCCTGCATGTTGGCAGCTGGCAAAAGACGGCCTGAGCTTCCTAGGCGTTCCGGAAACATGGGGTGAACTGTTCAGCGGCATCGGAAATGCCATGAAGGACGCGGCACTGGGCATCTTTGACTGGTTCGGCGAGATCTTTGACGACGACCGACCGGTTGGCATGGCGATCAACGGCATCAAATCGCTGGGCGGAAAGATCGTTGAAGCGTTCAAATCGTTCTTCGGCATTGCGTCGCCTTCCAAGGTGATGACCGAGAACGGCGAATATGTTATGCTGGGCGTTGTGGAAGGTCTGCAAAATCAGAGCATTCTGGCGCGAGCAAAGGCTGCCATGCACAGCGCTGCCGCCGCCATCCGGAACGTCTTTACCACCTTCTGGGGCATCCATTCGCCCAGTGACGTTGCAGCCAGCGATGCGGAGAACATCCTTGAGGGCGCGATCCTGGGCATTGATGACAAGACGAAACAGGATGAGCTGCGGAACAGTTCTTACAATGCGGCTCTTGCGGTAAAAGACGGTATGACCACCGCTCTGGATGAGGCGACCATTGCCGTACAGAACAGCATGGTTGGGCTGTACAACGCCATGAAGATGGATTCGCTCCATCCGGGCAACCCCATTTATCAAAATGAACTGAAGGGCGCACAGAACGCAGCAAAGCAGGCGGCGCAGGATAATGTGCTGATCCCCTCCAACAGCGGCATCAAGAAGCCCGGCAACAAGACCCCCTCCACCTTGGAGGAGATCAAGAATGCTGCGGAAAGCACATGGGGTAAGATGAACCCCTTCGGCGCGCTGACCGACTACTACCAGAACGCCGTGGATGATGCACTGGACGGAGCGGGCGGCACCACCAAGTCCAAAGCCACCAAGACCGGCAAGACGCTGGCGGACACTCTGACGGAGACATATTCCAAGCAGCTGAAGGCGAACAAGGCCAAGATGGATGCCGCCAGCGGGGAATATGACCTGTGGGAGGCACAGAGCGGAGAGACCGCAACAGCGGAGGAGCTGGCCCGGAAGCTCCTGGGGGACGGGGCGTATCTTGCTGCGATGGCAGGCGGCGTGACCTTCTCCGGCGGCGAACCGACCGGACAGCCGGACTTCCTGCTGGAAACGCTGGATCGCGTTGCAGGCATGCACCGCGCGATCGAAACGAGCGGCTATTGCAGCGGCAGTGTGTTTGAAGCCGTGCTGGCGCGGGTCGAGTATGTCATGATGGATCTGAAGCTGATGGACCCGGAGCAGCACCGGCACTATACAGGCGTGTCCAATGAGCCGATTCTGGAAAACCTCGAACGGCTCAAGAAAAGCGGCAGGCCGTTCCGCATCCGCATTCCGGTCATCCCCGGCGTCAACGATTCGGAGGAGAATTTCGGCGCTGCGGCCCGCCGCCTTCTGGACGCGGATGATCTGGAGCAGGTCGAGCTGCTGCCGTACCACGTGACGGCGGGTGCGAAATACGAGATGGTCGGCCTTTCCTATCAGCCAGAATTCGACACCGCCGCCGCACCGAACCTGAACACGGAACTCTTTCGCCGCTTTGGGCTGAAGTGTACCCATCTGTAGGGCAGCGTCATATCTGCACGGAAGATCGATCTGCCGGAATCATAAAAAACTGCGCAGAGGCTTTCCTTCTGCGCAGTTTTTGTGTATAATAGAAGCTCCGGAGGTGAACGGATATGTATCAGGCGTTATACCGCAAATACCGGCCGCAGACATTTTCGGATGTAGTCGGTCAGAAGAGCGTGACCGACACACTGCGCGCACAGCTCGAAACGGGCAAGCTCAGCCATGCGTATCTGTTTACCGGTACGCGCGGCACCGGCAAGACGTCCTGCG
>ERZ1026780.1213-NODE-1213-length-17723-cov-3.986360_pt1 | contig 17723 bp, 18 predicted proteins | sample MGYA00380126_ERZ1026780 | MGnify/ENA primary metagenome ERZ1026780 (study PRJEB33269, sample SAMEA4719762) | human gut metagenome | biome: human-associated habitat; feature: organic feature; material: feces | place: Cameroon | collected 2013-10 ... | reverse complement strand
AAAGGTGTGGTAAATGCTCTTCATGACGAATATGACCCTGCAACAAAAACCATAAGAACAAAGCTAGTAGAAACTTTATGTAATGAAGAATGACTATGAACAAAACAAATTTACATTCATCATTGCTTTTCTTAATGATTAAATTGGAAGAAGCAAAGAACAATTCGATGTCTGACAAGAACTTAGTTGCTGCATTGGCAGAAGTGCTCAGATATTTCCGTGACAATGGAGAGTTGAAGGCTGCTTACGAGCTTCGGAAAGAAGCTCTTGCCAATCTCAAGAACTCCTCCTGGTTTGCAACGCTTAAGGCCTGTTTGGAGACGCCAGCAAAAGACGGAACGCAATTTCCGCCCATAGATATGAAGAAGTTGGAAGCTGAGCTAATGTCTGACGAGTATGTTGATAACAAGATTAAAGAATTTTTAGGATAAAACTATGAGTAAAGGAAAACATTTTACAGAGAAAGAGATTGAGTTCATCAAGATCAACGGATTAGTGATGAGTGCATCTGAGATAGCAAAAGCTCTCGGACGCAATTATTGGGCAATTCATCGAAAGATGCAAGCATTAGGAATTTGCAAGAACCACTTGTTTACAGCCAATGAGGATTTCATCATTCGGCAGATGTATGGTAAGTTTCCTGCCAAGACCATTGCTACCAAAATAGGCGTAGACGAGAACGCCATCTATAATCGATGCAAAAAATTAAAATTGAAGAAAGGAGACCTAAGATGATCTTATTAACAACTGCAATGGATAAGGAATACGTCCTTATCAAGAAAAATCTTTCCGGCCGACAGGAAGAGAATGGATGCGTGCGTGGCTTTTTAGGAAGTAGAGAAATCCTTTTAACTAAGACTGGGATTGGAAAGGTGAACGCGACTTACGCCTGCTTGTCTTGCTTGAAGGATTACGACGACATAGAACAGGTGGTAGCTATTGGATGCGCAGGTGCTGCGAGAGAGGAGTTAAGAATTGGTCAAGTGGTTGTAGGAACACACTATTGTTACTTTGACGCATATTGTGGAGAGCCATACGCCTATGGACAAATCCAAGGTTCGCCAGCATTGTTTCCGGCAAATCCGTATGGCCTCTCTGGTTTAGACAAATGTTATCTCGGGACTATTGCTTCTGGCGATTGGTTTGTCAATACGAAAGAAAAACTCTTATCTATTATGAATTTTCTTCCAACATCCTACAATGTTTGTGCTATTGACATGGAGTCAACGGCCCTGGCACAGGTATGTGCAAAGCGGAATATAGGATTTGCCTCTATCCGCATAATCAGCGACAACCCTCTTAGACCCAATCAAGCTCAACAATATGAGAGCTTTTGGGACGATTTAGCCGAGGAAGCATTTGATGTAATTAGTAAAATCTTGAAATAATGATAGCAAGTTTCCAAATAGATCACACAATATTAAAGCCGGGGCTTTATGTTTCGAGAAGAGACAATTTGAGAACGGAAGACATCACGACCTTTGACATTCGAGTGTGCCAACCAAACAAAGACATGATGACACCAGCCATTGCACATACCATAGAGCACCTAATGGCAGACTTTCTGAGGAATGACAGCCCATTTAATAACGACGTATTGTATTTCGGCCCAATGGGCTGCTTGACTGGATTCTACTTAATATTAAAAGGTTATTGGGATAGTAAGACCATAAAGGATGCAATTGCAGACGCCTTTTACATCTGCTCCAAGGCGAAGGTTATTCCAGGAGCCACAGAGAGAGAATGTGGAAATTATAAATTAAACGACCTAAAAGGTGCGGCCGAGTTATGTAGAAAGTTTTCCGCTTATCTTCATGAAGTAAATCATGATTGTTTGATTTACCCTAAATAATCTTTATGTTAACATATAAAGTCTTTAGTCACAGGAGCTTTTTTATCGAAAACATTTTGTGACTAAGGACTTTTTCTTTATCTTTGCGACATACTTGATTACTTCTTCGTACTGGGAATATTTTGTTGAATTATGTTCAATTAAATATTCATTACAATGAAAAAGAAAACGAAGCTAGTATTTAACGTTCTGAAACTCAAATCAAAGGCGTTGGGGTTCAGTAAAGATGAGCTAGAGGGTATTGCAGCCGATGTAGCCAATAACTTCGAGCTCGACGAAGAAGCCTCGGACGAGGAAGTAAACGCAGAGATTGAAAAGCAGGTTGATGCGGTTATTCCTTTCCTTAAAATTGCGCAAAAGACTGCGCAGCGCACTATCCAAAATTTTAAGGATAGTGAAAATGATAACGATGCCAAAGACGATCCTGCTGGCACCGGTACCCAAAAAAACAATCACAAAACTGTAGATGACGCAGAAGAGGTCCCGGCATGGGCCCAAGCGCTAATCAACCAGAACAAGGCTCTTCAAACCGAAATTCTCGGCTTGAAGTCTGAGCGAGAGGCTGATGGCAGACGAGCTAAGCTCAAGGCTCTTCTCAAAGACAAGGGCACTTTCGGGAAATCCGTCCTGAAGAGTTTCGACAGGATGAAATTCGAGAATGAGTCTGAGTTTGACGACTTCTATGATGGAGTGGTTGAAGATCTGGCAGCAATTGATCAAGAGCGTGCCAACGAGGGTTTGGGGAAACTTGGTGCACCAACAGGCCCAGAGCACAAGGAGGACAACCCCGAAGTCTTAAAGGATGACGAGATTGAAGCGCTTGCCGAAACTTTGTAACACACACTTAAAACTTAAAGTTATGTATGGCGTAAACGAAACGACTTCTTTTGATGCGGGTAAAGATTCCGTTATCATTAGGAATTACTTGAATGGCATCATGGGTGGTGTTATTCTTGACATGGCAGGGTTTGACGGTGAGTTCATTCAGTGCGGACACATTATTATTCGTGACACAAAGAGCGGAGAGTATAAGCCAATGCCTGTATCCGGCAGCACTTATGCGGCCCTGCCCTCTAATTGCGAGTATGTTGGCGTCTGTGTGACTACCGCACCCAAGGACACTCCCCACGTTGGAGTTATGACGGCAGGAGAGGCTAATGATAAGGCTGTCCCTTATCCTGTTGACGATATTAAGGCAGCTTTAAAAACAGCCGTGCCCACGCTTCAGTGGGGTCACGACGTAATCGGTTAAGGAGGTAGTATATGCAGCAGAGTTCATTATTCCTCAAATATATTTTGAGTTTCTTCCCAATCTTAAAGACGCTGATTGAGAAGATCAATGGTAAGCGTAACAACGAGCTTACCTACTTACACAAGGACACGTCTATCCTTCGTCGAGTATATTCTCCCGACAACAAATGGGAGGCCGACACAGTAGACACATCATATGTTGCAGCCGACTATGTGGCTGTTGACTCTCCTGTCCCTTTGAAATCTCGAGACAAGATTTCAACCGCAAGTGGCAAGTTGCCCAAGATGGGTATGAAGAAGTCTCTTAAAGAGTCTGAGATCTTGCAACTTCGAATGATGGAATCACAGGGAGGCCAAGTGGCAGAGATTCGCCGTAAACTTGCACAGGATCCGGTTGCCTGTTCTGTAGGTATCGACGAGCGTAACGAATACGCCCTGCTCTACGGATTGTCGAATGGCTATGTAGCCGTCCGCGATGACGACAATCCCAACGAGCTTCTTCGCATCAAATACCAATATTTGCCCGACAACATTTTGGGGGTAGCTGACAAGGACGAAGGTATCACCGTAGCAGATCTGAAGAACTGCATTGAACGCGCAGCCAACGATGGCAACACCATCATTAAGTTCTGGATCGGAAAGTCTAAATTCGACGCCTTGAAGAAGGCACAAGACGCTCGTGAACTCGTAGCGAACTATCGAGGGCAGACCTACGACTCGCAAACGAAGCTCCCTGTTCCAACAGCCAGCGCCTTCCAAGAGGCCTTCCTCGATGAGACCGGAGTGTCTTTCCAAATCATCAACAGGACTGTTCGTCTGGAACATGACGGCGACAAGAAGAGCGTCAAGCCGTGGAATAACAACATGATCATTGGCGTTTGTTCTGATATGATTGGTGCGCTCGTCTATGGACAGGTTGCAGAGGCCACCAATCGTGTAACTGGTGTTACCTATCAGCAGATTGATTACAAGCTAATCTCCCAGTTCTCAACAACCGACCCACTGAAGGAGACCACAGCAGTACAAGCATACTGCTTGCCTGTAATTGAGGATGTAGACACTATCTACCAGATCGACACCACTTTGTCAGATCCAAAAGTAGAGGTCGACAAGAGCGCAGAGGCTTCAGACACCAATGATGTCAAGGTAACTATCGCAGGCCAGGCTTATAAAAAGCCGGAAGCCATTAAGACTTTGAATGGTCTTGGCTCAACTTTGGCAAGTGACGCCTCAGACAAAGACGTGATTGACGCATACAACGCTCTTCCTCCTACGAAGAAGAAGCAGTTCACGGATTCTGCGACTAAAGCCGAGTAGCCATGAAGAGAATCGGACAAGTGTTGGTGGATGAAATCCACTTCCCTATTCCCTATGGGTTTATCGAGAATGCTTGCATCAAGCGAGAACTAGACATTGATGGGGACTTCGATAGCGCAGTAGCTAAGAGCAATGCCTACAAGGGAGTGCTTGCCGATTGTCTCTTCTCACTAATCCAAGCAGTAAGTTTCTCGGAATCAGACAAGTCTATAGGAAGTCTATCAGAGGACCAACGAAAGGCTATTTTGGTTCAAGTTAACAGGCTGTATAAAGATATCGGCGAGGAGGAGGTAACGCTAACTCCTCGGCCGACTGTTTACATAAATTGCTAATGAGTCTTTTGAATTTTCATGCTTCAAAGTTGTACCGTCAGAACAAAGTGGATGGTTTTACGGATGATGACGGTAACTACCACCCGGGAAAGTCGGAGTGGGAGTTCTGTTGTTACTGCGATGTTGTTCCTGCTGGCGAGGCTAACAAGATAGTGATACAAGATGGATCTATAGATTATTACTCGTACACAGTGTATAACCTGCCTACAGGCATCAAGAAGTTTGAGTATGGAGATTTCATTAAACTAATTCTTTTAGAAGGAGAGGAGGTGACAGTAAAGGTCAAGGGGTTCCATCGTTATCAACTCCAATGTAAGATATGGGCATAAGGATGACAACAGATGCTAAGGCATTCACCAACTTTCTTGATAGGGCCGCAAGAAAGATTCAGGAGAATATCCTAAAGGCATTGAGCAAATTAGGAGACGAGGCTGTCGTCAGGATTCGCAATAGGTCAGCCAAAGAAAGCTGGATCGACCATACAGGGAATTTGAGAAGTTCTATTGGTTTTGCGGTCTACGAGCAAGGCATCAAATATATGGAGTCTGCATTTGCGCAGGTCTTAAGCGGATCTGAAGGTTCCGCAAGAGGGAAAAAAGTCATTAACGATTTGGCGAAAGAATACGCCAAAGTTTATGCTTTAGTTGTCATAGCCGGAATGGAATACGCAGGAGAAGTTGAAGCACTTGAAAGCAAAGACGTGCTTGCATCGACTAAGATTTGGGCCACGTCGATTGTTGAGCAACGTATAAAGACTGCTGTCGATCATGCCATCAACGAAATTAACACTTGGAAAATATGAAATCAGACGGATCAATAAAGACTGATATTTATAAGCACATCCACCAAAGCGGATTTATGTCGGACGTAAATGGGCGATTATCAAAGACCAAGAGGCCTCACAACTCCCACCAGGAGGATGTTGTTATATCCATCCTTGCAAACGAGGGAACACAAACACAAACAGCAATAATAAATGTCAATATTTATATTCAGGATTTACACAGAGATGGCCAATTTGAAGAAAACACTATTCGGATAGACGATCTCTGTGTAAAGTCTTGGAAAGTGTTAGAAAGTTTCAGAACTAACGAATACGTGGCCCATGCAATTGGACAACGGGTGTTCGCTACTGAATCTGGAGAGCATATTATAAACAATCAAGTTGAATACAAAATTATAAACGACTAATATTATGTCAGTAACATCATGGGGCAAATGCTCAATTTTCGTTCAGCCTGTTGGCTCTGCAAAGAACGAGTGGGACAAGCTTGATACTCCTAAGGAGGACACTACCCAAGTGAACCCAACCAAGGGAGACACGATGACCCAAACAGAAGAGGGTGGCGGAACTGTAGACCGGAAGACAAAGAAGTCTACCTACGAGGCCGTCTACCAGTTGTTCATCAAGAAAGGGGTCGCACAACCTTTCAAGACCATTGACGGAGTGATCGAGGGAAACTATCGCCTTGCTATCCAGCCAGAAGACCCCGAGTTGCCTGGTGTCTACATGGGTAACACAACCGTAGGCGCCGAGGAAGGGTACACTACGGCAGATGGCGCACTTATCACCTACACGCATTCCGCGCTCATTCCTGATGGCGACGTTGTTGCCAAGACGGTCAACAAGAAAAACGAGGAGGTGTACTGCGCCTACAGGTGGAGGGTCATCACCGCCACTAAGGGCACAGGTGGCAAGCACGCGTTGACCTTCAAGCATCCTGAGGGCGCCACAGAGACGGGCGACATCAAGGAAACATATACTTCTTCCGTATAGCAGTCGAACATTGTTCGGCAAACACCCAAGTAGCTCAGATGGTTAGAGCGAGGCCGATATAATCCCCGAAAACCCACAGCGCGGCCTTTAAAAAGTGGTTGAGAGACGCAGGTTCGAGTCCTGCCTTGGGTGCAAAAAAAAGAAAAGAGACATGAAAGAGATTGGAAGCATCATAGCCAACGTACTTACCGACATTCCTATAGGATTCGAGTTTGGCTCATCCCACTTTGACATTTACCCAACAACATTGGGTAAAATATATCTCACGTCCCAGCTACTCGATAGCATGGAAGTAAATAGGGATTTACTTAAAGAGAATCCTTTCTTGGAAGCCCTGCGCATAATAAGCACAAAGAGGGAAGAGTGCTGTAGACTCATAGCTTATCACACCCTAAAGTCCAAGGAGGAAATACTATGCAAGCCTATTGTACAGGTACAGCAAAAACTTATCTCTGGCTTCGCTAATAAGGACATTGCCACCCTCCTCGTTTGCATCCTGAAAGACAACCTCTACCAAACCATTGTTAGCGAGACAGGAATAGAAGAAGAAAGCAAGAGGATGGCAAAAGTCAATGCTGCAAAAAAGACACCAGGACAATACATCTTCGGAGGGAAAACAATCTGGGGATCACTCATAGATGCAGCCTGCGAACGATATGGATGGACCTTTGACTACGTGGTATGGGGAATATCATACAACAATCTCACACTCATGATGAAAGACAAGATCACATCCATATACCTGTCGGACGAGGAAAGAAAGCGCTCTCATATACCGTCTGCAGATGAGAAAATCATTGATGGAAACAACAGAGAAGCGATCATGAGGGCTGTGAGAGAGTCAGAGGCTGAGTTTTAACCGACCACCTACGCACGCACGCGCGAAATCCGACTAACAGACCACGCACAGGTGAGTCTAAGCAAAGTATAAATAGAACATTATGCCAAGTATCAAGTTTGATGCCATAGTAGAGACAGCAAAGGTAGTCTCGGGATTCAGGGACATCCAAAAAGCAGTCCATCAGACAGCCAAAAAGGTTGAGTCTGATGGGCAATCTATTAATGATATCATATCAAAGATACAAGGCAGTTTCGGGGTTGCCATTGGTGGATGGAGCATTGGGAAGTTCGTCAATCAGATGATGCAGGTTAGAGGGCAATTCCAACAGACGGAAATGGCCTTTAAGACTATGTTGCAGTCAGAGGAGAAAGCTAACGACCTAATGAAGCAGATGATCCACACTGCTGCTATCACCCCATTTGGAGTTGAAGATGTCACCAATGGCGCCAAGCAGTTGCTTGCTTTTAATGTTGCTGCCGAAGATGTAAACAAGACGCTTATCGGATTGGGCGATGTTGCCGCTGGCATGGGATTGAACCTCTCGGATATGGTGATGCTGTATGGTACCACCATTGCAAAGGGCAAGATGGACACTCAAGACTTGTATCAGTTCCTCAATCGAGGTATTCCAATTGCTGACGAGTTGGCTAAGGTTATGGGGCTTGATGTCAACAATGCCATCAAGGAGGTCCAGAAGCAAATCAAGGCAGGAAAGGTCACCAGCGATGTCTTTATCCAGGCAATGCAGAATATGACCGCCGAGGGTAGCAAGTTTGGAGGATTGATGGAAGCTCAGTCTAAAACCATCACCGGCCAGATAAGCAATATCAAGGATGCTATCGAGCAGATGTTCAACGACCTCGGTAAGTCGCAGGAGGGCGTTATCAATACTGGCCTTGGAGTCGTTTCCACTCTCGTTGAGAATTGGGAGACGGTAGGCAAGGTGCTTATGACCGTTGTTGCAGCGTATGGCGCATATAAGGCTGCGGTGATAGCAATGATAGCGATAGAGAAGGCAAGGATAGCCATAGGAAGCGCACAAGCTTTCTTGTCTCTTGCTAGGAGTATTTCTTCTGCAAAAGATGCTATGCTTCTTTTCAATATGGCAACAAGTGCCAACCCACTTGGTCTTTTGCTTGGAACTTTAGCGGCAGCGGCAACGTTGTTCATTGCCTTTGGTGATTCCGCAAAAGATGCCAGCACTATAACGGATAAGTTTGGAGAAGATGCAAAGAAGGCAACTTCTCGCGTAAACTCGCTTCTTAGTGTTATTGATACGTTAGGTGAAAAAACAAATGATCAGGCAAAAAAGTCGAAAGTTTACAAGGATGCAGTAAATGAGCTGGCTTCCATTTATTCCGAATATGGCATACAGATTAGTAAAATCAAGGAAGATGAAAGTAACCTTGTAGATGTTAAGAACGAGGAAATACAGAAATCAAAGGAACTGGTTGAGCAAATTAGACTGGAATCTTCAGAACGCAACAGAGCGAATGCGATTAGCCAAATAAATGAAGAGTACAACAAAAAAGTTACCGATGCACAGGATGCTTTTATGGAAAGGCTGAAAGATGCTTATGGTGACGAGGGTAAGGGTATTGGTGTAAAAATACAAGACCTAGTTTCTGATGACGTGTTGAAGCGACTTGATCAGTATCGTAACAACATGAGAACCCTTAACAAGGATTCCGAGGAATACAATAAGTCACTTCAAGCTTACCTAGCCCTTAGAAGACAGTTGGCAGACTCAGCGGCTGCCGCAGCAAAGAGCTTTGGTAAGCAGTCAGATGAAGCCCGCTTGGAGATGACGAAATACGTTGATATCCTCGAAGATGCTCGTACGACGTATAATAATCAAACAAGTGCAGTTCGCAAGGCGGCTAATGCAACTGAGGACTTTGGTAACAAGTCTGCATCTACCAAGAACAGGATAAACGCTTTGCAGAAGCAGCTCCAGGGTGCCGGTGAGGATGTACACGTCCTCTACAACCGTGTCAAGGAGTTCATGCAGAACTATGGTGTTAATGACGTAAAGTTCAGAATACAATTCGATGCCGAGATTCCTTCATGGATGAATAACATGGATGTTAAGGAGTTGGGAAAAATGGGAAGATGGTTCTCTGCGTTGGCACGCGATTTAGGAAACAACAACAAGTCAGGTGCCAAAGTCAACGGCAAGTGGATGTCAACCAAAGATATCGCACAGCGAGGATGGAATTATACCAATGCCGCGAACACCAAGCAGACCAAGGCAGAAGACGATGCTAAGAAGAAGCGGCGTGAGAAGGAAGAGGCAGAAGCCAATGCCAAGAAGAACGCTACCAAAGCCAAGAAAGCAGCCGCCGATGCCAAGAAGCAGGCAGAAGACCGGAAGAAGGCCCAGGCGGAACTTAACGAGGACTTGAAGCAACTGCTGCAGGAGAACATCGACACTGATATATCTCAGATGCAGGAAGGCACGGAGAAGAAGGTTGCTGAAATCAAGAACGACTATGCCAAGCGCAAAGCCGAGATTGACAAGCAGGAAGCCGAGTTCAAGAAGAAAAACAAGGAAGCTGGCAAGAAAGCGTCCCTTACATCTGCCCAGTCCGATGCCCTCTCCAAGGCTAGAGACCTCGCTACCCAAGAGTACAACAAGAAGCTCGATGAGGTCAACAGGGAAGCCCTCACCTCTATGCGTGACTACTTGAAGGAGTATGGTTCGCTCTATCAGCAGAAGCAAGCCATTGCCGAGGAGTACGAGGAGAAGATTGCCAAGGCTCAGACGGAAGGTGAAAAGAAGGCACTTCAGCAGGAAAAGAAGAAAGCACTCGCCAACTTCGACTACGAAAGCATCTCTATGGGCATTGATTGGAAGGGACTGATGAGCGGCGTTGGGAGCATGAGCAAGGAAATGCTCAAGCCCATGTTCGACCAACTGGAGGCCTACACCAAGACAGCCGAGTTCCAACAGGCAGGAGCAGAGAACCAGCAGAAGGTTGTCGACCTCATGCAGGAGATACGGTCTTACCTCGGAACAGATCAGAACACCACATGGCATACGCTTGCACAGGCCATCCAAGACTTCAACCAGTCCGTAACCGACTTCCAACAAGCGCAAGAAAACGAGAAGAAGGCGCAGGCAAACCTCTCGCAAGCCAAGACTGACTTAAAGAATGGCAAGATCACGCAGCAGGCCTTCGACAAGATAAAGACAGCTGCAGACCAAGCCAGTGAGGCCGTGGTTGACACAAAGGAGAAGATGAACACGCTGGGCGTGCAGCTCAATGCCACCACCGATGCCGTCAAGAACTACACCTCTGGACTTACCGCAGCACTCAACAAGCTCGGTGCATGGAAGGGAGCAGAAGGCTTCTCTGAGGTACAATCTGCGGTTGGCAACATAGATGCGTTGAAAGGTGTTCTTGATGAATCTCTCTCCACTATGGGTGATGGTGTAGCCAAGACTATGGGCGCGACCATATCGAAAGGTCTAGGAAGTGCTCTCGACTCTATCGGAGGTGGAATAACCAATATGATGGGTAGTGCCCTCGGTTCAATCGTGGGAGTGGTGGCACAGATACCGCAGCTTATCCTCAATCTCGCTAGTTCCATCAAGAGCTTCGTGACAGGTATTTTGGATTCATTCACTCAGTTGCTACAATTTGAATGGTTATCAGATTTGGTTGACAGCATACTTGGAGCAGTTGGTAATCTCATTGATGCCATCTTCGATTTGCCCGAAAACCTCTTCAAGGCGATAGAAAGTATTGTTGTCAATGGCATTGGTGGTCTCCTAGATACAGTGTTAGGTCGTGTAGGTAATATCCTCTCCCTCGGAGCACTCTCATCTAAAGGACCATCAGATTGGTTTACCAACTCGAATGCCGAGAAAGTTCAGAAGACTATTGATAGGCTGACGGACAGAAACACCCTCTTGCAGCAATCCATCGAGGATTTGACTGATGCAATGGAAAACTCCTTTGGCTCCAAGGCAACCTCATACTACGAGCAAGCCTACAAGAATCAGAAGGAGACGAATCAGAACTACCTCGACATCGCCAAGGCGCAGGCAAGCTATCACGGAGCGCACAACTCATGGAACAAATATTGGGGCGGCTTCAGTAGTGATGAGATGGATTGGATCAAGAAGAACGTCAAGGCGGACTTCAATGGCGACCTCTTCTCCCTCAGCCCAGAGGAAATGAAACTCCTCCGTGGTAACGTTGCCATTTGGGAGCATATCGAGAACACAGGCAAGGGTAACTATGGTGGACGCCTGACAGATAAACTGAATGACTACATAGACCAAGCGGGCAAGCTGGAAGAGCTGTCAGAGCAGTTCAAAGAGAACCTTACCCAGATTTCCTTCAGCGGTATGCGAGATAGCTTCTTGACGGACCTTATGGACATGAAGAAAGATGGTAGCGACTTTGCTAGTGAAATGGCTGATGATTTCGCAGAAAAGATGCAGAAGGCTCTTCTCTCCTACTCCATGGAAGATCTCATCAATGGTGACTTGAAGAAGCTCTATGATGATTGGGCAAAGGCCATGAAGGATAAAAATGGAGAGCTTACCCAAGAAGATGTAGATGCTTTTTACAAGCGTTACGATGATATAGTACAGGAAGGATTGAAAAGACGTGATGAATGGGCCAAGGTGACCGGCTACACAGGCTCATCCTCGTCACAGACCGCAACAAGCGGAGGTTGGGCCTCTGTGGGGCAAGAGTCCGTGGACGAGCTGAACGGACGATTTACCGCCCTGCAGATCTCTGGAGAGAGCATCGCTCAGAACATGGAGATAACAATCGCAACGATGGAGACCATCTTGACGCTTGGGATGTCCACCAACGGAGCTGTCTTGGAGATTCGCAACATGATGATAATGACAAACAGCTACTTGGAAGACATTGCCAGGTATTCAAAACTCACCTACACTGACTTCGGAAGCAAGCTGGACGACATGAATAACAAATTGAAGAACTTTTGACCCACATAGGCTTATCGCTCGTCAACCCTTATTACTACTCTCAACAATAGGAAAAGCGGTTCACAGCGAAGCCTATGGGTCATACAAGAGAACAAAAGACCATGCTCAAAGGACAACTTACAATAAACGGCAAGGATGCCTACACAACGTGGGGCATATTCATGGATGACACGGCATTGAGCACGCTCATGACCCCTGCGCCCAACAAGGAGTTCATCAGCAACAAGTATCGCTCCAAGGATGGCAAAAGGGTCATCAAGCACAACCCGTGCCTGGACGAGAGGGACATCACGATTGCCTTTAACATGCATGCCAAGGATAAAGAAACATTCCTTACCAACTATGGGAATTTCTGTAATGATGTCCTCGCAACAGGTGAGATAAATCTGCACACCTCGTTCCAGCCAACGGTATGGTATCTGTGCATCTACCTCTCATGCTCGCAGTTCAGTGAGTTCGTGCAAGAGATGGCCAAGTTCAGTCTAAAGCTCAATGAGCCAGACCCCAGTGACAGAGGAGAAAAAAGCAAATACTGATGATAGAGATAAAAAGAGACAACAAGGTAATCTTCGCGCTCGAAGATGTTTGTGATGGTTCTAAGCTGTCAAGGCAGTTGATGGATCACCACTATATCATCTTGAAGTTTTCCTCGGACATGCCAGTCCATTTCGAGGTTGGAGACTCTGTGGAGATACCTGACTTTGGCTATTTTGAGCTTACATCGGCATACTTTCCGAAGTACAACAACTCTACAGGAGGGTACGACTATGAAATGCAGATGGACGCCTACTATATGGCATGGAAGAACAAACTTTGCAAATACCGTCCGCAACATGGAGCCAACGAGACTTCTTTCAAACTTACCACAAAGGTGAGCGTTCATCTTAGCGTTATCCTTAGCAACCTCAAAGCGTTAGGTTTGACGTATAATGGCAAGGACTTTTCTGTTGATTACACGACATACAACAAAGATGTGTTTGACACAGAGAAGCACTTCTATGTTGAGTATAGCTCTATCAGCATTCTTGAAGCTCTCAACACCATCTGCGAATCACTCGACTGCGAGTGGTGGGTAGACGGTTCTATCATATACCTTGGCTACTGCGAACTGTCAGGGCAGACTACTTTTGAGCATGGAGCCAACATGCTCTCAATGTCGCAGTCCGCGTCCAAGTCATCATTTATCACACGTCTATATGCGTTCGGCTCAGACAAGAATATCCCAAGAGGTTATTTCACTGGGCCGGACGCAGACGCGACCACTGATGGCATCGCCACTGACTACCTCATGCTCCCCACCAAGGGCGTTGATAAGGATGGGTTCTTCTGCAAGAACGGTTATATGGAGAACGCCAATGTGGTCAAGAACGACAAGCAGGCCATAGAGGGTATCGTCTTATTCTCTGACGAGTACCCCAAGGTTGAATGCGCAGTCAGCAACATTAAGACCTATGACAGTACTGTAGAGGAGAATGGGGAAAAGGTAACCGAAACCTTTTGGCAGGTCACATCGAACGATAGATTTGCTACAAGTTTCTCTGCAAGTTGGATAAAGCGAAACCTCACGCTCATGATCAAGTTCACGAGTGGTTCGCTCATGGGCATGGAGTTTGAGGTCAGTTTTAAGGTCATCGAACAGGAGAACTACTTTGAGATTGTTGCCAATGACACGTATGGCCGCAAGCTGCCGGATCCTGCCTTGTGCCCAAAGGTTGGCGACAAATTTTTCATCTACAACTGGGACGCAACAAAGATAACAGAGACAGACCTTATCCAAGAGGCTCAGGAGTCGTTGTTTGAGCGTGCAAAGACCTACTACAAGAAGTCCATGATAGACAACTCCAACTTCACCTGTGAGCTGGATGGAGAGAAATTCTACAATCATGGCATCTATGACTACCACCCAATCGGAGAGCAGGTGAAGTTGATAGATCCGATGTTCTCAGACATGGACGCTGATGGTAAGCACTATCGAAACTCTCGCATCATTGGTATGGAGATAAAGCTCGACATACCTTATGATAGTCCTCAGTACATCGTTGGAGAGAAAGCCGCTTATAGCCGTCTCGGCCAACTGGAGGAGAAGGTAGACTCTATCACTGTCAACGGTATCAAGGTCGGCTCAGCAGGAAGCGGAGGTGGCGTGTATGTCATTGGCACGAATGATTCAACGCCCGCGACAGACAGTAATGTTTTCTCTGCCCGCAGGTCAAGACAGGAGTTCCTATCCAAGAAATACGATGATGTAGCCAATGGCCATGTCACATTCCAAAAGGGCATCACCTCTAACGGAGATATAGAGGTTAATGCAGACGTGCACGCAAGCGGAGATATGTCTACCGGAAGCAACCTACACGTCAATCAGTCCGCTGAGATAGACCAAGACATCAAGGTTCGTGGTAACGCCACCATAGGCGGCGACCTCAACGTCAAGGGCAACACGTCATTGAAAGACCTCACCGTCACAGGCTCGGCTCATTTCTTCGAGCTTGTGATAGACAAGATTAAGGCGGCTGGTGGCACATACATCTTCTCTGCCGCCAACTCGTTCAACGTGGAGCGAGTGGCCGTAGGCAGCGACGTGGTGCGCCTCTACTGGCTTGCAGAAGCCAACGGCAACGGATCGATGAACACATGGGAGGTGGGCGACCAAGCCATCAGCATGGATTTCAACCGCGCCAAGGTCGGCTCCACGTTTAGCGCAAGCAACAAGTATTGGTGGGCATTGGTCACCGCCACCAGTGGCAACACACCCGAGACCATCACGGAGGACGGAGCTGATCACCTGTATCACTGGATAGAAGTCAGCACGATAGAGAAAGCCGACGGATGCACCGTAGAGGCTGAGATAGGCGACGCTGTGGCGCAACTGGGTAGCAGGAGCGCAGACAAGAAGCGACAGGCCGCACAGGTGATAGCGGCCTACAAGTCGCCCGACACAGGCGTGGAAGCTCCTTGCTGGGTGCAGTACGTTGGCATCACCTCTTTCGCCATCACGGAGGACAATCGCCTCAATCGCGTGGCCTACAACGGAAACGTCTTCAAGGGCTCGTTTGTGGCCATGAGCGAGGGTGAGCAAGGCCGCGACCTCCTCGAATGGCTTGAAAGCCTGCAACACGACACGGACGCTCACTTCGACATTTGGTATGGGCAAGGCGTTCCGACATTGGAGAATGAGCCTGCCGTGGAATGGACAACCGACAGCAAAAAGGCCGAGCACGTCGATGACCTCTACTTCGACCGCTCGGACACGGCCAAGAGCGACGGAGGCCACTGCTACCGCTTTGTTGCCACGACAAAGGACGGCACGACAGCCTACTCGTGGGAGGACTACACAGACCACGACACGCTGAAAGCCCTCACCAAGGCACAGAGCATCGCTGACGACGGCATCATCACCGCAGGCACGGAGAAAGCCCAGCTGCTCATCACTCGCAAGAACATAGAAGCCGAGCATGGCTCGTTCAGCGCCCCCACAGACCCGAAGTCAACTTACGGCACGGCCTATAACATCTACACCAAGGCTTATAACGCATTCATGACGGCCACGGCCGACATCGTGAGTGAGGCGAACATTGGCAAGGACACCAGTTTGGAGGACATCGGCCTGACGGCCTCTGGGTACACAGAGCTTTACTACAACTATTACACTTCGCTCGCCAAGGTGCGTGAGGCCAGCGAGGCGTCCATCAAGGCATCCATCAGCACGATCGGCGGCAAGGTGGATCTCGCTGTGACGAAGGACGGCCTGAAAACGGCCGGCATGACCGTGGAGGATGGGCACATTTCGTTGGACGCCAAGAAGACGACGGTCAAGGGCGACCTGACCATACAAGGAGCGCTCACCGACTCGACGAGCTACATAAGCATGGACGGCTCGCTATGGTCGCCCAACGACGTGGGAGAACTCGAAAAGCAGCCCGACAACCTCTTGACAGCTGGCGGTACTCTTTTTGTCCCAATCAACATGACTTCTATCAAGAGCGTGCAGATCCAAACGTCCGACCCGTCGGTGGTCTCTGACGGTTCTCCCACATCAGCATCTACCGCCCTTGTGACGCTGCCTATGTACGATGCTGCTGATCTCGGCTGCGGTGTTACAGTCCCAGCCTATCGTCGCTCGGGTACACACGTACTGATCCGCAACGGCTTCACGCTGGCCTATAACCAATGGAGCAAGAGCGATGGATGGACCGACTCTGCCTTGCGAAGGAACATAGAGGCCGCTGCCGTCTACGTCTGCTCTGACCCTCGGGCACTGGCGCTGAGCAATTACACCGCATCCTACCCCACGGTAGCCCCCGACGGCCGTGACGCCAATGGTAAGTTCGCCGCCGCTGACTGGTTCAAGGGATGCATGTACCTGAATGGCCGACGTGGACGCTGGCTTGCGCTGCTCCCAGGACAGCAAGTAGAACTCGTGTCTGTGATTACGATGTGGCAGACGGGGAGCAACACACCCGTACCTTATCTTGGATGGTACGTGGTAGGTGGCGAAGGCATGGATTGGCTCGAAAAGGCCATTTCCTTCGAGCCGCCAATGGGCAGCCATAACCGCTATGACGCGATCTTCCGTTCCGAGGTGACAGGAGGAGAGCATTTCGGAGTTGGCTCTGTCGATAAGTTTGCGGATGCTTTCTTTGGCTACGGGCAACTTAGCGACACGGAGACGCTCACGGAGACCATCGTGGTCACGCTATCAGAGGACGATAAACCATCTATATCAATCGGATAAACATGGCAGAGAATATCAACATATCCATCGGCAACGTGGTGCGCCAAGGCGGCATAGCACGCATACGAATGCGCAGACCGTCGAGCACAGTCAACAAAGTATTGGTGAACGAGTGGCCTGTGCTACTCAACGCCCTGCTGACGACCGACTGGGCTGGCGTGACGGAAAACACAGGCTTCACGTACACATTCCCATTCGCCCTCGCCAAAGGCACAGGCTTCCCATACTGCCTGCCCATGGAGCTTGACGGAGAGCCTGTTATCATGCGGTTGGGATAAATCACCAAAATACGCAAGACTATGACATTGAACATCAAGAATAAGAACACAGGCGATCTGCTGACGGCAACGGAGTTCAACCTTGTGGTGCAGGCAGTCAAGGACAATGAATCGGACATCGAACAGCTCGCAAAGAGCGCGGTGAAGATGGTGGCCATCACACAGGCCGACTACGATGCGCTGGTGGCCTCTGGCAAAGTGGACGCTGATACATGGTACAACATATTGGAGGAGGAGTGACATGATCATCAAGCAAGGCAAGGAACTGTCCGCTCGCTACATAGGCGCACGCGCCATCAGCGCCGTGTACCATGGCGCAAGGCTCGTGTGGGAGGCCATCAGCAGCTGCTTCGGCAGCGGCATGTGGA
>ERZ1026780.1209-NODE-1209-length-17772-cov-3.895863_pt1 | contig 17772 bp, 14 predicted proteins | sample MGYA00380126_ERZ1026780 | MGnify/ENA primary metagenome ERZ1026780 (study PRJEB33269, sample SAMEA4719762) | human gut metagenome | biome: human-associated habitat; feature: organic feature; material: feces | place: Cameroon | collected 2013-10 ... | reverse complement strand
ATGATGGCGCGGCGGTTATCCCCTGCGGTAATGCGTGCATCAAGGTCGATGATTTTCCGCTCTGCGTCTGCAATCAGCCGCTCCTGCTGCTGCAGCTCCGCTGAAAAATGCTTCGATAAATCGAGATATTCCGCTTCGGAGAGAACACCGCGCACCTTATCCGGATACAGCTCTCGCACTGCCTTATGAGCTTCCTCAATTTTTTTCTCATGGGCGTGGATGCTTTTCTGTAAAGAAGCCCTCTGCTCCTTTAAATGACTGCAAAAATCAAGCTGCCGTTCCAGCTCCTCCCAATTCAGATAGGCATTGGAAATCGTATGTAATTCCTGCAAAACCATCCGCTCCAGCCGCTCCACAGAAATAAACGCCCCCTTGCAGCTCTCCTTGGAAATATGATGATTGGGGCATTGCAGATAATAGTTCCCCTTGGTTTTCGAGGAACGCAGCGTGTAGCCGCATTCCGCACAGCGCGCCTTACGCGCAAACAGCCCGATTGTTCCGGATGGAAAGGGCTTTGCCTTTTCGGCAAGCATTTTCTGTACGCGCTCCCATAATTCCTGTTCGATAATCGGCTCGTGCGTCCCCTCTGTCCGTATCCATTCTTCCTTGGGGCGCGGCTTGTTTTGCTTGGTTTTGTAGGAAACACTGCCGTATTTTCCCTGCACCATGTTGCCGATGTAGATTTCATTTGTCAGCATATTGGAGATAGCGAAATATTTCCAGAGCGTACTGCCCTTGCCCTTCGGCTGCCGATAGCGAATCCCCTGTAAGCGTTTATATTCCGTTGGATTTGGAATCCCTCTTTCGTTGAGCATGCGCGCGATGGCAGTCTTGCCGTAGCCCTGCGAGAAAAGCGTGAAAACCTCACGCACCACCGCCGCCGCCTCCTCGTCAATCAGCAGATGTCCCCTTCGGTCGGGGTTCTTTCTGTAGCCATAGAGCGCAAAGGAGCCGATGTGAAAGCCGTTTTTTCTGCGGTGCGTCAGCACACTGCGGATATTTTTGGATAGCTCCGCCAGATAATGCTCATCCATAATGCCGTTGATTTGCCGCAGAAGCAGATTATCCTCGTTTGCGGAATCGGCATTGTCCACCAGACTCAGAAAGCGGATGCCCCATTGTGGAAGCAGGCGGTTGATGTATCGTTCCACCACCTCTAATTCCCTGCTGAAACGGGATTGTGTTTTGCAGAGGATGATGTCAAACCGTTTCTCCTCGGCGGCGTGCAGCATGCGCCTGAAGGCAGGGCGGCTGCGGTCTGCGCCGCTGTAGTCATCATCAATATAGATTTCGTAGATTTCCCAGCCGTGGGAATGGGCATATTCCGTCAGCAGGGCGCGTTGGTTTTGTATGCTGTTGCTGTCGTTTTCGGCGGAGCCCTTGCCCTTGTCCTCCTCCGATAGGCGGCAGTAAATGGCGGCTCTTTCCCTTTTCATGCTATGCGTTTTCCCTCGCGAGGATGGTGCTTGCTTTTTCTGCCTGATTGATGAGAGCTGCCCAGATTCGTGTAACCTCTGCCTGCGTGGTGCGGTCTGTTCCGTTTTTGAAAATACTGCGGCAAGGTGCTTTTTCCATAAAAATCCCCCCTTTTTTAAGTGTATTCCGGCAAAGGGGCGAATATTTCCGCCTCAGCCGCTTTTCCTATTTGGGCGCACCCTTGGTTTTGTCTATTTTTTCCAAAAAGAAAATTTTATCTTATTTTTCCTTGCGGAGAAAAAGCAGATATGATACCATGTGATTATAATCACAAGTGAAATTTTTGCGGATGATATGGGGGCTTTGCCGTAGTCCGCAAAAGCGCATGAAGGAGGGGTAATATGAATTGGAAGAAATGGATAAGCATTGCGGCGGCAGTATGCCTTGCAGTAACGGCGGTGCCGATGCGTGCCGTGGCGCAGGAGGAGCTCGTGCAGGAGAAAATGCTTGAGGAAATCAAGGAGGAACTGAAAGAGGAACCGAAAGAAGAAAAAGAAGAAAAAGAGGAAAAAGAAGAAAAAGAAGAAAAAGAAGAAAAAGAGGAATTGCAGGAGCAATCTGACGAGAAAATCGAGCCGCAGGAGGAAAGCAAGAAAGAGCTGCCGAAAGGAATTTCTCTGCTGATGGAAGAAGAAAACAGCACAGAGGTATTCGAAAATGAAACTGCGGATTTTGAAGGGGAAGGCACAGCGGCAAACCCTTATAAGATTCAGAATGTGGATGATTTGAAGAAGCTGGCGGAAAAGGTAAACGGCGGCGAAGCCTACGAAGGCAAACACTTCAAGCTGACCGCAAACATTGACTTGAAGAACGAAGAATGGACACCCATCGGAAAGAGCAGACTCCCTTTTCGAGGAACCTTTGACGGCGATGGGTACAAGATTACCAAGCTTAAAATAACAGGAGGGAGTTATGCCGGTTTATTCGGCAATGTATGGGGGGCGACCATCCAGAACTGCAATGTTACAGGAGAAATAGAAGGGAATAACTTTGTAGGCGGCATTGTTGGGTCTGCAAACGATAATACGCATATTTTGAATTGCTCCTTCCAAGGCAATGTGGAGGGAAATGGTGAGAATAGAGGCGGCATTGTCGGGGATACATCAAGCGGCTGTGAAGTCAGCGGCTGCTTTGTAACAGGGACAGTGACAGGTGGTAAGCGTGTAGGCGGCATTGCCGGAAATGGCGTTGGCACAATCAAAAACTGCTACGCCTTGGCAGATGTAACTGCAACAGGAGTCAATGCAGGGGGCATTGCAGGATATGCTTACGGTATCACCATAGAAAACTGCTATTACAGCGGCAGGGTATCCGCAAAATGGGCAGGCGGCATTGCAGGATATGTCTCCAAGTCTATCTCCGGGTCTACAGAAATCAAAAACTGCGTTTCTCTGGCAGAAAGAGTGACAGGCAGTAATGCAAACCGCATTGCAGGGGAAAATGATGCAACATTAACTAACAACTACGCTTGGAACGGCACAAAGGTAAATAACGCAACCGTTTCTGCTGATGACGCAACAGGATTAAACGGCGCAAACCTTACCTATGAAAACGGAACACTTTCTCCGCAGTTCTCTGAAATTTTCGGCGAGGATAATTCCGCATGGGAATTCACAGACAACGGCTTGCCGATATTGAAAAACACAGGCGGCACGCAGTCTGCATATCTTCCGCCTTATCTGACAGGAGAAGGCTTTTACGGAAAAGGCACAGCGGAAAACCCTTATGAGATTCGCAATGTCAATGATTTGAAGCTACTGGCGGAAAAGGTAAACAACGGAACGGACTACGAAGGCAAACACTTCAAGCAGACCGCAGATATTGACTTGAATAATGAACCATGGACACCCATCGGAACAATGCTGGTCGAAGAAGGAAGACCTTTTAAAGGAACCTTTGATGGCGGTGGGCATCAGATTGCCAATCTTAAAATATCCAACGGCGGACAGTATGGCGGCTTATTAGGCTATACGGAAGGTGCTGTCATCAAAAGCTGCAATGTCACAGGGGAAATCAATGGATATAACTATACAGGCGGCATTGTTGGGTATGCAGATACAAATACGAAGATAGATACAAATACGAAGATTTTGAATTGCTCCTTCCAAGGCAATGTGAAGGGAAATGGTGAGGAAAGAGGCGGCATTGTCGGGCATACATCAAGCGGCTGTGAAGTCAGCGGCTGCTTTGTAACAGGGACAGTGACAGGTGGGAAGTTTGTAGGCGGCATTGCCGGAAATGGCGCTGGCACAATCGAAAACTGCTACGCCTTGGCAAATGTAACTGCAACAGGAGTCAATGCAGGCGGCATTGCCGGAAAGGCTTACGGTGTCACCATAGAAAATTGCTATTACAGCGGGGAGGTATCCGCAAAAGATTATGCAGGCGGCATTGCAGGATATGTCTCCGGGGCTAAAACAATCAGAAACTGCGTTTCTCTGGCAGAGAGCGTGACAGGCGGCAACCTTGTAAACCGCATTGTGGGGTGTGTAAGACAGAACACAAACTTAATAAACAACCACAGCTACAACAGAACCAAGCTTGTGATTGACAGCAAACCAGCCTATCCGACAGGCGGTGCAGGGAACGACGTAATTGGTGCGGATGTTTATATTTCCAATGGTAAGGTTATGACAGATGTGCCAAACCAAACTTTGTTTGATTGGGCGGCAAATGGCTTTACCGAGGAAAACGGCTGGTCAATCCCGACCGAAGCAGGCAAGCTCCCCTCTTTGCGTGAGGGTGAATATCCCGACCTGCCCCCTCTGCCCGAAGAACCTGTGCCGACGAAAAAGCGCAGCGGCGGCGGCAGTACAGCAACCCGAACCTATACCGCGCAGTTCGATACAAACGGCGGCAGTGCGGTTGTCGAGATAAAAACGGATAAAAACGGCAAAATCGAAAAACCTGCCGACCCGACAAAAGAGGGCTACATTTTCGTCGGCTGGTATAGCGACAGCAAGCTGACAAAGCCCTTTGATTTCAGCGCAGAGCTGACCGCGAATAGCACGCTTTACGCAAAATGGAAAGAAAATAACGAAATTATTCTCACGATTGGCAGTCAGAAGATTTCTGTTTTCGGCAGAGAAATCCAAAATGACGTTGCCCCGAAAATCGTGAATGATAGAACCATGCTCCCGATTCGCATTGTGGCGGAAAGCCTTGGCGGAACCGTAACATGGAACGGCGAGCTGCAGCGTGTCACCATTCAGAAGGGCGCAGATGTCATTCTCATTACCATTGGCGCAGATACGGCGTATGTCAATGGCACGGCTGTGAAGCTGGATGCCGCGGCATTCGTGGAAAACGGCAGAACCTATCTGCCCCTGCGGTTCATTTCCGAAACCCTTGGCGCACAGGTGGCATGGAAGGAAGTCGAAAAAACAGTAACCATTACAAAATAAAATTTTGACAGATACCCTCTTTGTCAAACGGCAGGGAGGGTATTTTGCTTTTCCAAAAAGCGTATTTCGGCGCGTTTGCCCTTGCGGCGGAGTGAAATAGATGATAAAATGTGATTATAATCACAGGTAAGACGGAAAGAGGGGTACGATTTTGTCACCAAGAGGAAAACAGCCGCATGGCTTGCTCACGCAACAGAAAATGCTGCGTGCGGCAGTGGCACTGTTTCTGGAAAGCGGCTACGAAAAAACCACAACGGCAAAAATTGCAAAGGCGGCAGGCATGACACAAAGCTCTTTCTTTCGGGCATTTGCGAGCAAGGAGGCACTGCTGTTGGAGCTGGTGCGGCGGATGTTCGGGGGACAGTTTGCCTTGGCGGAGCAGCATAGCGGCATAGAGGACCCGGTGCTTCTGTATGCGGTGGAAACATCGTTGCAGCTGCATATTGCGGAGCTGACAGAACCGCTGCGTGAGCTGTATGTGGTGGGGTATTCCCTGCCGACCACCTCGGCGTATATCTATCAGAGCATGGCAGGGCGGCTGCAGTCCATTTTCGGGAAATATATGCCCGATTTGGAATTGAAGGATTTCTATGAAATGGAAATTGCATCGGCAGGCATCATGCGGGGCTTCATGGCAATGCCGTGTGATGTTTATTTCACCATGGAAGCGAAAATTTCTCGCTTTCTGGAATGTTCGCTCAAGCTGTACGATGTGCCGCAGGAGCAGAGAAAGGGCGTAATTGCGGCGGTGCTGCAAATGGATTTGCGGCGCATGGCAGAGGGAATTATTCAGAAGACAGTGGCACAGGCGGAGGAAGGCTTTGCGGCACTGCCTGCCCTCAAAAAATAAGAGGAAATGCAAAAGAGGTCTGTACCCTTTGGTACAGACCTCTTTTCGCTTATCGGGATTACATATCCTCCAAGCGTCCGTGCTTTTCATATCTGGAAACACGGCTGATTTTATTTTCCTCATCCACGAAAACAACCTTCGGCGGATTCACAGCCGCCTCCTCAGGTGTCATCTGGCAATAGCACATCAGAATGATTTTATCACCCTTCTGCACACAGCGCGCTGCTGCACCGTTCAGACAAATCATGCCGCTGCCTGCTTCGCCTGCGATGGTGTAGGTTTCAAAGCGTTCCCCATTGTTGATATCTACAATCTGCACCTTTTCGTATTCCAGAATCCCTGCCGCGGCAAGCAAATCGGAATCAACGGTAATGCTGCCGACATAATCCAATTCTGCCTGCACAACGGTTGCTCTGTGGATTTTTCCTTTTAACATATTCAAATTCATAGCGTTTTCTCCTTACCCTTCGTAAATAAAGTTATCAATCAATCTGGTTTTGCCGATATAAACTGCCATGGCAACCAATACGGGCGGCTGCATTTTGCTGACAGGCTCAACGGAAACGGCATCCACTGCTTTTACATAATCAATGCGTGCCAGAGGCTCCTTTTCAATCAATTCCTTCATGGCTGTTGTGATGGCATCTGCGGATGTTTCGCCTGCTGCTGCCATTTCCTGTCCCAGCTTCACTGCCTGGCTCAGCACCAGAGCCGCCTTGCGTTCTTCTTCGTTCAGGTATGTATTTCTGGAGCTTTTTGCCAGACCATCTGCTTCACGCACAATAGGGCAGCCGATGATTTCAATATCAAAATTCAAATCGCGCACCATGCGGCGGATAACGGAAAGCTGCTGCGCATCCTTCTGTCCGAAATAAGCACGGTCGGGTGCTACGATATGGAACAGCTTGGAAACAACGGTGCAAACGCCACGGAAGTGAATGGGTCTGCTCTTGCCGCAAAGCTCGCCTGTCAGTCCGCTCATATCCACGAAGGTACACGCATCCTCTGCGTACATTTCGGAGGGTTCGGGGTTAAAAAGAAGCGCAGCGCCTGCGTTTTCGCAAAGTGCGGCATCGCGTTCCAAATCTCTGGGGTAGCTTGCCAGATCCTCTGTAGGTCCGAACTGTGTGGGGTTTACAAAGTCACTTACAACAACTCTGTCATTTTCCTTTACCGCTCTGTCGATTAAGCTCTTGTGTCCTTCATGCAGAAAGCCCATTGTGGGAACCAATCCAACGGAAAGCCCCTCCGCTCTCCATGCCTTCACTGCTGCTCTAACTTCTGCGATTGTTTTTACGATTTTCATGGTTTGCCTCCGTATTAGTACAATTTATTGATAATGTCATCTGCGATTTTAAAGGTATGCTCTGCGGCAGGGAAGGTGCCTTCCTTAACCTCTTTGATGTATTCCGTAAAGCCCTGCTTCATCACTTCGCCTGCGTTTGCAAAATGCTTTACAAATTTCGGCTTGAAATCGGAGAAAAGCGCAAGCATATCCTGATAAACCAAAACCTGACCATCGCAGTCCGCACCTGCGCCAATGCCGATGGTAGGGATGGAAACGCTTTCCGTAATCAGCTTTGCCAGCTTTGCGGGGATACATTCCAGAACGATGGCAAATGCGCCTGCTGCCTCAACTGCCTTTGCTTCTTCAATCAATCTGCGTGCATCTTCTTCGCTCTTGCCCTGCACCTTAAAGCCGCCGAAGGCATTGACAGACTGAGGGGTCAGCCCGATGTGTGCCACAACGGGGATAGAGGCCTCTGTAATTGCTTTAATCTGGGGGCAAACGGATGCGCCGCCCTCCAGTTTGACAGCCTGACATCTGCCTTCCTTCATCAGTCTGCCTGCATTCACAACGGCATCATAAACGGAGGTCTGGTAGCTCATAAAGGGCATATCGCCGACAACAAGTGCATTTTTTGCACCTCTGGTAACAGCGGCGGTGTGGTGAATCATATCCTCCATGGTAACGGAGATGGTATCCTCGTAGCCGAGCATAACCATGCCCAAAGAGTCGCCAACCAAAATGGTATTTACGCCACATTCATCCACCAGCTTTGCTGTGGAATAATCATAAGCGGTCAGCATAGTGATTTTATCTCCGTCCAATTTTTGCTGCTGCAGGGTAGCTACTGTGTTTTTCATTGTTCCAACTCCTTTTCCAAATGCTTGTAATCCTTATGCGGGTGCTTTTGCTGGGCAATTCTGATAAGCTGTTTGGAAAGGGCGGTGTAGGCTGTCAGAATATCCTGACCTACAGTGCTTTCCGCTGCAAATTTCCGTATCTCCTGCAAATGCTTCGATACGGTTTGGGCATCTCCACGCTCAATGGGGCCTGTGAGTGCATTTACCGCACCCTTTTCTGCCACGCTCTGCGCGTTTCCCAGAAGAAGGGGAGATAATGCCTCTGCTGCCGCCGCTTCGGAAAAGCCGCATTTGACAAGCAGGGCGGTGCCCATATCTGCCAGTGCGACAATCTGGTTGCTGACCATAACTGCGGCTGCATGGTAGAGGGCTTTGCTGTCTGGAGAAATGGCAACTACGGTGTTTCCCATTTCGCTGAACAGTGCTTTTAGCTCCGCAAGATGTGCGTCACTTCCTTCGATGGTAAAGCACGCCTTCCCCAAATCCGGATAGGAGGTAGTTTTGCTGCTGATTGCATACAGGGGATGAATCGAATACCGATAGGCTCCTCTGTTTTCTGCATCAAAAAAAACGGTCGATGGAATCGAACCGCTGCAATGACATATATTTTTATTTTTGATAGGCAGATTACGCATGTCATCCCATATCTCACCGATTGCGCCATCCGGCACAGTGAGAAAAAGGGTATCACTGTCTTTCGTAATTTCTTCTATACTTGTATAGTATCTGCTCTGTGTAAATTCTGCGGCCTCCTTCGCGGAGGCGGGTGTGCGGCTGTAATAACCGCTGATTTCGATGCCGTGCATCGCAAGATATTTACCCAGTGTGAAGCCGACCTTTCCGGCTCCGATAAAACCTGCTCTCATACCTATCACCTTCCTTCACAAAGAAGTGATAAGACAAGATACATCTGCTGCCATTTGTGCCGTTCCGAGGATACAGCCATCCGGCGAATCAAAAAAATAAAATATATAAAATTTGCAGTATAGCTTCTTTCAGAATGCCATCCGTCAGTTAATATAGCACATTTATCCCGATTTGTATAGAGGAAATTGTGAAAGAGTATCAAAAGCCTTTAAAGCGAAAGGGATTGGCTTTGTTTCCGAAGGAAAAAGGAAAAACGGCTCGTATTCGGAGGGAAGCTTCGGAAGGAAGCTTCGGAAGAAAACGAACCGTTTTTGGAGAATTTTCATTGGAAAGGAAAATAGAATTTCAGCGTTTTTATAGATAGCACCAAAACAAGCAATGGTAAAAACCATTCCTTGTTTTGCATGTGAAAAATATGAGATAAGAGTTATTTTTAGGGTACCATTCTGTGTGCTACATTCCCAGAGAAACCAGAGGAATGAAGATAAACAATGTCAGAATGGGAATCAAAATCTGTGTGACAGCAATATCAAAGTACGCCTCCTTATGTGTCAGCTTACAGATTCCGAGTAACGTGATTTGTGCGCCCTGATGGGGCAGGGTATCCAGTGTACCCGCTGCGATTGCACCGATACGATGCACTGCTTCCAGACTAACGCCCATGCTTTTATAGGTATCTGTCAATGCCGCGAAGGCAACGCCCATACCACCGGAGGCGGAGCCGCAAACGCCTGCGCAGATTGCAATGGTTACCGCAACGAATACCAGAGGGGAGATGGAGAGGTTTTGCAGGTGGGTAATCAGATAATGGAACCCGTCTGTCTGCTCTACCACGCCGCCGAAGCCGACAACGATTGCAGTGTTCAGGATGGCAGAGCCGGAGTCTGCCGCACCCTTGTTGAATACCTCAATCCAGCTGTTGATATTCGCAACCTTCTTGAACATCAGCACAACCGCTAAGATAATGCCGACGGTAACGGAGGTTTCTACGGGCAGCTTCAGTGCATTGAAACACAGGATGATTGCCACAATGGGAATCATCGCAATGATGGGGTGGGGCAGGTTATCAGAGGAGCGTTCTTCCAATTCCTCTGCGGAAAGCTGCATTTTCAGGCTTGCGTCCTCAAAGAGCTTGCCCTGCGCCGTAAATTTTCTGGCTCTGAATTCCAGCCAAACGAAAATCATCAGGAACTCTGCGGCGGTAGCAATCAGGGAGGGAAGGAAGGCTGCCGTCGCAGTTGTGCCTAAGCTTTTCATGGCGATGGTGTTCTGAATGGAGGGAGAGCCGGGTGCTGTCATGGACCATGTCCAGCAGCCTGCCGAAATTGCCGCAGGAATCAGGCGGCGTGTCAGATTGGCACGCTTGAACATCTGCAAGGCAATGGGGTAAACCACGAAGAATACAACAAAGCCGCTCACACCGCCGAAGGTCAAAAGACCTGTGATGCACATAATCATGGGAGCAACAAAATGGTTGCCGCAGAAGCGTCCCATGGTGCGTGCAATGGATTCCGCCGCCCCTGTGAACTGATAGACCGCACCAAAGAGCGCCCCGACAAAGAAAATCAGAAAATACTTCGTGATATAATCCGATGTAGCGGGCATGAAGTGCTGCAGCAGGGTGTCCAGAATGGGCATACCGGAAAGCACGATAACAAAGATGGTAACAACCGGTGCCAGAATCAAGGCACTCATTTGTCGAAATGCCAGCACGCCAAAGAGGATGATGGCGATAAGCAAAATCAATACGCTAAAATTCATATTCCCTTCTCCTTTCCTTTATGAAAGCCGATTAACGGAATTTGGGTTTGCGTTTTTCCAGGAACGCCTGCATCCCAACCTGCTTATCCTCAGTTGCGAAGCAAAGCCCAACCAAGTCCTTCTCTACCTCCAAAGCATTCATCAAATCCATATCTGCGCCCTTGTTGATAGAGAGCTTTGCATACTTGATTGCCATTGGGGACACCTTCAGAATATCAGCCATCAGTGCCTTTGCTTCATCCAGCAGTGCCTCTGCGGGAACCACTCTGTTTACCAGACCGTAACGCAGGGCAGTCTGTGCATCAATGTGCTTGCCTGTGTAAATCATTTCCTTTGCCAGGCCTGTACCAATCAGACGGGGCAGTCTCTGTGTGCCGCCAAAGCAGGGGATAATGCCCAGTGTTACCTCAGGCTGACCGAATACAGCCTTTTCGGAGGCAATACGGATATCACAGCTCAGTGCCAGCTCGCAGCCACCGCCCAGTGCAAAGCCGTTGACTGCGGCGATAACGGGCTTGTTCAGTGCTTCGATTTTGTTGAAGGTTGCCTGTGCATAGCCGGCATAGTCTCTGCCCTGCTCACTTCTGTAAGGCTGCATCTGCACGATGTCTGCGCCTGCAACAAAGCCTCTGCCTTCGCCTGTGATGATAACGCCGTAGATGTCATTTTCCTTGCTTACATAATCGAATACCATCTGCAGCTCATCCAAGGTCTGATTGTTCAGAGCGTTCAGCGCCTTGGGGCGGTTCATGGTAACGATGAGTACGTGGTTTTCCAGATCCAGCTTCAGGTTTTTCGGTGCGTTTGTGTTCAGGTTTTTCATAATAAATTCCTCCTTGATGTCTTGTGTTTTGTGTTTTTTATTGGTTTTTGTATAGTTTTTATATTTTTTCACGGAAGGAGACAGCTTTTTTGTACGCCGCTTGCTGATTTTTGGGTACAAAAAGAACACCTGCTGTTTTCGCATTTTTTCACGAAACACCCGATTTCTTCGGGGGACGGAAATCCGCAAAAACAGCCTGCGGTGTCTCTCCCGTTATAAACGTATGAAGTTATCTTTTTTGCAGCTCATATTTTGCAATCTTCTTATATAATGCGCTGCGGTGGATGCCAAGCTCATTGGCTGCCATCTGGCAGTTCCAATTACAATTTTTCAGCACATCCGTCAGTAGGCCTCTTTCATATTCCTCCATCATCTGATTCAGCTTTTTGCCGCCGACCACTTCCTCCGAAAGCTGATGGCGGGAAACCATCTTCGAGGGCAAATCCGAAAGCTGAATGAGGAAGTCCTCGCAGGCGGCATAGGCACTTTTGATGACGTTATCCAATTCCCGAATGTTGCCCGGCCAATCATAATTCACGAAGCAATCCCGCACCTCCGGGGAGAGCGAAATGCCTGATTTATAATCGGAGTTCAGCCGATTGAGGAAATAGGAGGCAAGCTCCACAATGTCCTCTCTGCGTTCCCGCAAGGGCGGCAACTCGATATGAATGACATTCAGGCGATAGTAGAGGTCTTCTCGAAATTCGCCTGCCTCAATCATCTGCGGCAGATTTTTTCTGGTGGCGGCAATGATGCGTACATCTACGGGAATGGGCTTGTAGCCCCCGATTTTTTCAATCTCCTTTTCCTGCAGCACACGCAGCAGCTTTGCCTGCATCCCTAAGGGCATATCCCCGATTTCATCCAGAAAAAGCGTTCCACCGCTTGCCAGCTCGAATTTCCCTTTTTTGCCGCCCTTTTTTGCTCCTGTGAAAGCACCCTCTTCATATCCGAACAGCTCACTTTCCAAAAGCTCATTGGGGATGGCGGCACAGTTAATGCTGACCATCGGCTTTTCCCGCCGCTCTCCGTTGTTGTGGATGGCATTGGCGAAAACCTCCTTGCCTGTGCCTGTTTCGCCTGTCAGCAGAACGGGGAACATGGTCTTGGCGGCTTTATAGCCTGCCTTTTTGACCTCTGCAAAGCGTGGACTGTTGCCGACGATTTTATCGAAGGAATATTGCGAGCTGTTTCTGCTGCGGTATTCCTCTCTGTAAAATTCATATTCGGAATATTCCCGCATCAGCTTCTTCGCAGAATCCAGAGTTTGCAGTCGGAATTTTACCTGTGCCACGCCTGCAATGACATTGTGGTTTTCGTCATATACGGCGGAGCGGTTTACCAGAAAGATTCTGTCCGAATCATCATCCGATTTTTCGCTTAGGCGAAGGATGGCACCTTCCTCTCGGTAGGCATAATTGACAATGTCAATCATTTTTGTATTGGGGATAATCTCTGCAATACTTCTGCCGATGGCATACTCTCTGGTGGTTTTCAGATATTGGCAGTATTGCTCGTTGATATCTGTAATCACACCATGGTTATCAACAACGACGAAGCCGTCATCGGTCAGCGTCAGTATTTCGTCAAAGATGTATTTGTATCGTTTGTCCTGATTTATTTCTGTCATGCTCTCTCCTCCTTTCTTTTTATTTTAGCACGCTTTTTTGTGCGATTCTATTGAAATTCTCTGTTTGGAGACTTGATTCTCTTTTTAGAGACTGTATTCTCTGTTCGGAAACACATTTCTTTCTTTGGAGACATAGTCTCTAAATAGAGACATATTCTCTGTTTGGGAAAACAAATGTCTTTTCCTGTAGAAAGAAGCATTTTGCCCCCTTTTCCGCTGCTACGGAGGGTAAATCCGTTTCATTTTTCGGAAAAAATGTGGATTTTCGTCCAAAGCAGGTCGGTGAAAAGTCGCAGTTTTCCTTGATTTCTAAGGCTTTTTCCGGAGAAGGGGAGTTTCCCTTTCCAAAGACTACCGCCTTCCTTTTTTGCTTTGGGCAGGTGGTTTTATTTTTTTCTTTCTGCCCTATATAAGAGCAAGAAGTGTGCCAAAGTTGAAATTTCAGAAAATATTTTTTGCGGAATGTCGAAAAACCTTGATTTTTCGGGCTTTTTCTACATTCGGAAAAATTTTCTTGTTTTTTCTAAATGAAAATCAAAAAGAGACATTTGTCTCTAAAAGGAGAATGTTTAGAAAAAATTGAGAGAAAACGGAAGGGGAGAGACAGATTTGTTTCTGAATGGAAAAGAAGAAAAAGTTGTGCTTATGCAAACGCACCCTCTGCTGCCATATCCTCATACAAATCGGTAATGGGGTCTCCCTTGGATTGCAGATACGCGGCAGTGAAGGGAACACCCGCGGCGGAGGAGGGGTATACGCCTAAGCCATGGTTCACATAATAGGGATCTAAGCCGGCGGCAAGAATTTCGTCCTTCGTTAGCCCCTGTGTCAGCTGATGCACGATGGTGCCCATCATCTCCAAATGGGCGAATTCTTCTGTAGCAATGTCATTCAGCGTTGCTTTTGCCTCGGGCGTTACCATCGTAAATTTTTGGCTGAGATACCGCAGGGATGCACCCAGCTCGCCATCTGCACCCCCATATTGTTCAATCATGATTTTCGCAAGTCTTGCATCGGGTTTTGTAATCTTCACAGGAAATTCCAATTTCTTTTCATAAATCCACATTTATTTACACTCCTTTCCTGCCAGAGAAAAATTGGCATCGTTCTGCCAAGGCCATGGATTTTCCATCCACTGCCAAGCCTGTGTATTGGCGGCATAGCTGCGGAAGGAGCAAAGAGGTCCGAATGTCTCCTCGTATTTCATACGAACCGTGTCAGCGGCAGTGATGACCTGATTGTATGCTGCAATGGCATCGCTGTCATCGGGGTGTGTATTCAGAAAAAGCCCCAAATCCACAGCAATAAAGTCGAGTTCCATCAAGGATTTTAATAATTCCTCCTGATTCATACCTCTGCCCCCTTTCCGAAACGATAAAGATTCCAACCGGAGCAATAGGGGATAGCCAGATCGGCAAAGACCGTGCCACAGATAAGGCTTTGCTCAGCCTCCATCGGTGCTTCATAGGGCTGGAAGGGCACCATAGCCTGCGCCGGCCCAATTTGCTCCAGCACGCAGGCGTTGCAATTTCCTATCATGGTAGCCGGTGTCAGCGTGGCGGAAGCGGCCTCTGCGTTGTTTTGTCTGCAATGCTGATTACAGGCGAAGTTTCTGCACATTTCTCTCATGCGAGTTCCTCCTTTTGGCATTTACAATATTTATACTATGGAAAAAGTCGATTATGGTGCGAAGGGATTTCTGAAAAAGAAAAATGGCAATGACAAAGGACTCTTTCGAGTCCTCTATCATTGCCGCGTAATAATCTAAATGACGGAGAGGGGAAGCAAGGAAGGGAGAGCTTCCGCCTCAGCCGATTTTCATTCCTTTTGAGTTCTATTAGGAAATAGACAAACCGAATACCAGACCTGCAATGATGATAGCACCGATTGCGATAGGGTCAAGGATTTTAACGATGAATTTGTATACAGGTGCAAGGGCAAATTTGAATTTGCCGTAGGAGGTAGCTTCCTCTACGGAATTGTCCGTACCCCAAATCCAGCCAACGAATACAGTTGTAAAGAATGCACCCAGAGGCAGCAGCAGTCTGTCTGTCAGGTATTCCAGGAAGTCACCGAAGATAGGATAGCTGATGCCGTCGCCGGAAACCCAGATACCCTTCAGGTTCATGTATGCCTGAGAAAGCGTATACATAACACCAATGATAAAGATGATAACGGATGCGCCGAGCAGTGCTTTCTTTCGTTCGAATCCCTTTTCTTCTACCAGGAAAGCAACCGTACCTTCCAGAATGGAGGTGGAAGAAGTGATTGCAGCGAAGAACAGCAGGAAATAGAATACGGTACCAATCAGCTGGCCGCCGGGAATAGCCATGAATACGCCTGCCAATGTAGCGAACCCGAAGCCGCCGCCCATACCGGGAGCAATACCTGTCGCAAATACAGCGGGGATAATCATGAAGCCTGCAAACAGAGCAACCAGAGTGTCCAATGTACAAACGATAGCCGTGTTGGAAATCAGGTTATCTTCATTGGAGAGGTAGGAAGCGTATGTCATCATAACGCCCATGCCAAGGGAGAGGGAGAAGAATGCCTGCCCCAGAGCGGTCAGAATTGCAATGCCGTTGATAGTGGAGAAATCAACCTGCAGCATGTATTTCAGACCTTCATCTGCACCGGGAAGGGTACAGGAACGAATCATCAGAGCAACCAGCATGATGAACAGCAGGGGCATCAAAAGCTTAGACATTTTTTCGATACCGGCTGTGCCGTGGCTGATGATATAAGCCGTTAAGAACAAGAAGATGAAGGGAAAGATAACAGCACCCTGCAAAGGGAATGTGCCGTCTGCACCCAGCAGATTGTTCAGGAAGTAAGCTGTAGGGTCAGCCCAGATGGTTTTTACATCTACTATGTAGGCAACGATATATTTTATTGCCCAGCCGCCAACCTGACAGTAGTAGCAAAGAATGATGAAGCCTGTCAGAACACCAAGGCCGCCAACCCAGGACCATTTTTCGTTTAATTCACGCATAGCGCCAACTGCATTTTTGTGTGTTTTACGTCCAACCGTAAATTCTGCCATCATAACGGTTGTACCAACCAGAGCAACGATAATCAGATAGATAATCAAGAAGGCACCACCGCCGCAGAAATAAGCCTTACCGGGGAATTTCCAGATGTTGCCCAGACCTACAGCAGAGCCTGCTGCAGACAGGATGAAGCCTAGCTTCGAACCAAATTGACCACGATTTTCAGCTGATGTAGACATAAGTATTCCTCCTTTACAGATAAACGATAGATTTGAAGCCCTATTGTTTCGCTGGATGAGATGTAAGAATACTGAAACGACATAAAACGCATAATGGATACATATAATGGCCTTCTTTTCAGACATCCTTTTCTCAGTCCCTCTTCTAAGTTGTATGATGTCTGATAGGGAATCTTTCCTGATAAAGAAGAAAATGTATGCAGTTCCAATATCTTACAAATTTATCCTAAGGCTAGAATAGCGGAAAATCATGTAAATTTCCATAAAAAAACCGTTAAGATTTAGGCGTGTTTCCCTTAATGCCAATAGCAAAAATGAAATGTGATTGTATAGTATGAATAAAAGGACAGTATACATAATGGCGTTTCACCTATAAAAATGCTAAATTATGGGCAAAAAAAGAGGACGAAGGGGGAGCCTTCGTCCTTTTTATCATATCGTTTATGCAACAGTATGCTTTTATGTTTCTCTTTAAGAAATATTTTCTTTTTGAGAAATTTTCGGATTAGGAAATAGACATACCGAATACCAGACCTGCAATGATGATAACACCGATTGCGATAGGGTCAACGATTTTTACCATGAATTTGTAAACAGGTGCCAGAGAGAATTTGAATCTGCCGTGAGAAGTAGCTTCTTCTACGGATTTATCGGGACCCCAAACCCAACCAACACAGATTACGGAGAACAGTGCGCCCAGAGGCAGCAGCAGTCTGTCTGTCAGGTATTCCAGGAAGTCGCCGAAGATGGGGAATTCAATACCGTTCTTGGAAACCCAGATACCCTTGATGTTCATGTAAACCTGAGACAGTGTGTAGAATACGCCGATGATGAATACAACAACGGATGTACCAAGCAGTGCGTGGTTTCTCTTCATGCCCTTTTCCTCAACCAGGAATGCAATCGTACCTTCCATGATGGAGGTCGAGGAGGTTACTGCTGCGAAGAACAGCAGGAAGTAGAACAAGAGACCGAACAGTGTACCGCCGGGGATAGACTGGAATACGCCTGCCAGTGTTGCGAATGCGAAGCCGCCGCCCATACCGGGGTCGATGCCTGTAGCGAATACAGCGGGGATAATCATGAAGCCTGCGAACAGAGCAACCAGAGTATCCAGTACGCAAACGATACCGGTGTTGGAAATCAGGTTATCTTCATCAGACAGATAGGAAGCGTATGTAACCATGATACCCATACCAAGAGAGAGAGAGAAGAATGCCTGACCCAGAGCAACCAGAATAGCGTTGCTGTTGATGGTAGAGAAATCAACATTCAGCATGTATTTCAGACCTACGTCAGCGCCGGGCAGTGTGCAGGAGCGAACCATCAGACCAATCAGCAGTACAAACAGTAAAGGCATCAGAACCTTGGACATCTTTTCGATACCTGCTGTACCGTGACTCAGAATGAAGGCTGTCAGGAACAGGAAAATCAGAGGGAAAATAACAGCACCCTGCAGAGGGAAGCCATTTGCGCCCAGCATGCCAAGGAAGTAAGCCATAGGATCAGCGTATACCAGCTTTGATTCTGCAATGTAAGCGTAGATGTATTTCATAGTCCAGCCGCCCACCTGACAATAGTAAC
>ERZ1026780.1208-NODE-1208-length-17774-cov-6.759749_pt1 | contig 17774 bp, 6 predicted proteins | sample MGYA00380126_ERZ1026780 | MGnify/ENA primary metagenome ERZ1026780 (study PRJEB33269, sample SAMEA4719762) | human gut metagenome | biome: human-associated habitat; feature: organic feature; material: feces | place: Cameroon | collected 2013-10 ... | reverse complement strand
GACCCGGATGGTGGGGCGGGGGGCCTCCGTATCGCCGGGACGATTCTCGTGAAGACGGCGGTGGCGCGGACGGACCGCCGGACGGGGCGGACGACGGCGCGGGCGACCGTGACGATCCAGATTCCGGGCGAGCGGCGCGTGTCGCTCTCTGGCGAAATGGACGCGGGGACGTCGCCGGGGTTCCTCTCCGTCACGGCGAAGGACGGGCGCACGCTCGACCTCGTCGTCGGGGCAGACGGCATCGCGGGGGTGTTCGACGACTACGGAATCGACGGGGCGCGGAACGTCTTCTCGTCGCGGGACGCCGGAGATCGGGAATGGTCGTCCTATGTCCTCCGGCAGTTCTCCTACGAGAGTGCGGTCACCCTCGCCTGGGAGTCCACGCGGGAGGAGGACGGGACATCCTGCGGCTGGAACGGTCTCTCCGTAAAGGTCGGGAGCGCGGGGCGGACGCGGGTCACGGGAACGCTCGCAGACGGCACGCGGGTGAGCGCGACGGCCCAACTGATTATTGTCGGGAGTCAGTGCTGCATCCCCGTGGTCGTGGACAGGAAACCGTACCGCCTCGCGTTCTGCCTCTGGTTTGGGGTCTTGCGCGGCAATGTCTGCACGCCGGATAGGCTGTGGTGCCACCGCGTCGAGGGACTGGGCGGCGACGTGCGGTTCGGATTGGCCAAGACTTGGCAGCTGGAGGAATACGGCCCCGCCGCGTTCTACATCGACACCGGGGCGCTCGGGGAACTGTTCGGCGACTGGACGTACGAAGGATACGGACCCGACGGCGTCTCGGTCGAGCAGATCGGGACGAAGTGGCGCGTCGCGGGCGGGGCGCGTCCGGGCCGGGTCGTCCTCGGCCGCGACGGGCTCGTGGACGAGGCGAAGGCGGGCGAGAACCCGAGCGCGCTCACGCTCGCGTACCGCGCGAAGGAGGGGACGTTCACGGGGGCGTTCAAGTACTACGTGCCGTCGGCGCGCGGCGCGCCCGTCGCGAAGACGGTGAACGTGTACGGCGTCGTCGTGGACGGCGTGGGGTACGGCACGGCGGTCGTGCGCGGGAAGGGGGCCGTGTCCGTGATGGTCGATTGATGGATTAAGTCGGCCTTCGGCCTTTAAGTGGTTGAATCGCCGCTTCGCGGCTTTAAGTTGCGCTTCGCACAGTTGTCGGCCGGACGTGATGCCAGAGACGCCCCGGTCGCGCGGGAGCGCGACCCTCCCGCAGAGCCGCTGTTGGACGCCACGCGCCGAGGGCGGCGCGGGTACAGCGCGCGCCGGGCCGGACGTGCCGAGGGGGACAGCGCGCGCCGGGCGATACCACCCTTGTCCCGATCTTTTTGTGGAAACCAGGGGCGAGTCGAAAAACCGTGACAAGGGCGTCCCTTCTTGCGGCAAGGGCGCGGGTTTGGCATAATGGGCGCGCCGGGCCCTTTGGCGTGCAAGGTGTTTTCGCGAGTTCTTCCAGGCCGCGCGGCCTGGCTCGCGAATGGCGCGGGCGAGGGGATTGCGGCGAATTCCGCCGGATATGAAAAGAACGCTGCTGAATGTCTGCCTTGCCGCCGTGCCGTTGGCGGCGGGGGGCGAGGGGCTGCCCGTGCCGATCGTGTGGCAGGTGAACGCGAAGACGCTTGCGCGGCGTCAGTACATCAAGGACATCGACTACCTGCGCGCGCATACGGCGGCCGACATCCTCTCGCCCGCGCCGGTCGAGGGGACGGTCCAGGGCGACATGGACCAGATGCGCGCCCCGATGAGGGAGCTGGCCGCCTACGCGCGCGCAAAGGGCTTCCGCGTCGCCCTGCGCACGGACTACTCCACCCCCGGCTTCTTCGCCGCGCCGGCCTTTCCGAGCGCGCACGGCCTTTCCGTGAAGGGGCCGCTGCCGAACATCATCAAGGACCAGGCTCAGGCGCAGGCGCTGACGGTCGACGTCGAGGGCCGGCTCGACGGGACGGGCTATGCGTGCCTGCGCTCCGAGGCGAAGTGGAACCGCGAGAAGATCATCCCCCTCTATGCGAAGCCGCTCGCGGCGTACGTCTTCGAGAAGACCGGTGCGGGCTTCTACAGGCCGGGCTCGCTGGAGGACGTCTCGGCGCGCATGCGCGTCGTCGCCCAGGACAACCGGTCGATGTCCGTCGAGCTCGACCTTGGCGCGCCGTACGCGGGGAAGGACGTCTTCCTGCTGGCGGGGCACTTCTTCAACGCCCTTGAGATCTACGAGGCGCAGTACGCCGACTTCCAAAAGACCTTCGACGGCTTCGCCGACGCGGCGCTCGACGGCGCGGTGAACGACGAGCAGGGGTTCATGCCCGTCGACGCCTGGGGCGGCGAGCCGTTCCGCGGGCGCTACTTCTCCTTCGCCGGCGAGCGCTACTGGCGCGAGGCGCTGAAGACCGATTTCCGCCGGCTGCTCTTCGACATGCGCTACGCGCCCGCCGGCGACGCCGCCGTGCGCATCCGCGCGATCAACCGCTACTTCGACGAGGCCCGCCGGGTGACGATGGCCTTCGAGGATGCGGTTGCCGACTACCAGCTTGCGCGCTACAGCGACCCGTTCCTCGCCTGCCATTCGACCTACCACAATTCGCTCGACTCGGACGACTTCGTCAAGAACACCTGCAACTACTGGTCGCTTCCGCGCGACTACGGCTTCACGGACGAGGGGACGATCTGGCCGATCCGGCTCGGCGTGCTGCTCGGCTCGAAGATGAAGTTCGGCTACAACATGTTCTACTCGAAGAACCCGGACGACGTCTACGGCAACATCATCGACTGCGCGCCGTGGCGGATCCGCGAGTTCCACCACGCCTACAACGACGGCAGGTGGGGGCTCGGCTACACGGAGCAGCCGTTCACCGCGAACGTGAAGAAGCTCGACGAGGCCGTCCGGCTGCTCGACGGCTTCCAGCGGAGGGGCGCCCTACCGCGCACCGACGTGCTGCTCGTCTTCGGCGAGTTCGCGCACGCGAACTGGTATCCGGACGAGAAGGCGCGCGGTAAATGGGATCAGAACGCGTCGCTTCGGATCATGGAGAAGGCGCAGGAGGCCTGGCGCGCCGGGCACGTCGCCGCGCTGTTGCCCGACCGCCTCGTCGAGGAGGGCCGCCTCCGCTTCGAGGACGGCGCCTTCGCGCTCTACCCCGTCGCCCGCACGACCGCCTGCGACCGCCGCGCGGCCTTCAACGCGCCGCCGGCACGGTTCAGGAAGCTCGTCTTCCTCTACCCCCGCTACGCGAAGAGGTGCGTCTGGGACTTCCTCAACGGCGCGGCGGCGAAGGGGGCGGCGCTCGTCGTGGTGGGCCCGGCGGACCTCGACGTCAACGCGGAGAAGGCGTCCTTCGCGGGGCGCCGCGTCGCCGAGTGGGATCTCGCGAAGATCGCGGCGGAGCTGCAGCTCGCCTCTTCGCGCATCCCGGGCGGGTGCGTCTACGAGGACGGGTCGTTCGCGCTCGTCTCAGACGCCATCCTCACCGGGAGGCCGACGAAGATCGACCTCGCGATCGACGGTCGGCGCTTCACGGGGCACCATACGGGCGTGCTCGCGTTTCGGAAGGGGGAGGCGCTCGTCGCGACGGTGGGCTCGAAGCTCTTCTGCGACGGGCAGGACGTGGGGACGCCGCGCCCGGACCGGCCCTGACGGGCGACGCTCACGCCGTGACGCCCGGGCGCGACGTGCCTCGGCGTCCACGCTTGATATCAAAGGATGGCGTCTCGGCAATCGGTGAAACTTGGGAGCTGCGGCGATGTGCATAAATACAGCAATACGGCATTGCGGTTGCCCGGCAGTTCTGCTATCCTATTTGCCATGAAAGCAACAATGCAGATTCCAGATGAGCTGTACCGCGAAGTCAAGGCGAAAAGTGCGCTTGAAGGGCGTTCCGTCCGCTCCGTGACTGTCATGCTGTACACCAGTTGGCTCCGTGGCCTTGTGCCAGACCCAGATGCCGCGCCAAGACTCGCGACGGTAAAGTCCGTCGGCGGGAAAAGGCCCAATCTATCCTGCTTTGGCGTCGGGCGGCGTTTTGTGCGCAAGAACGCCGACGGACCGCATGACATGGCTTCGATACGCGAAAGCATAGCCGCCGGGAGGAAGATGGCATGACGCATGGTCTTGACACATCCGTCGTCGTGCGAATCATATCCGGATTGCCGGAGGGCGCGGCGGAGAACGTCGGCGAGCGCATCGCGGCGGAGATTGCCGAAGGAAACGACTTCGCCGTTTCCGCGCTTGTGCTTTCCGAGGCGTACTTCGCGCTTCAGCACCACTATGCGTTCACGAAGGAAGAGGCGTTGCAGTCCCTGCTTGCATTCTCTTGTACGGATGGAATTCGCGTGGCCGCATCAATCAGGGCGACATTGGAGTCGCCGAATCTTTCCAAGGCAAACCCCGGCTTTGTGGATCGCATGATCGTAGGCGAATACGCCACGGCGGGGAGTGATACGTATTCATGCGAAAAGTCGTTCCGCCGCCTTGCTGGGACGGTGGTGATTCCGGGGTGATTGATTCGCCCGCAGAGGGGAACGCGGATGTAAAGAAAGACGAGGCATTGTGACTGCAACAACGCTGGAATGCTTACCCTAAAAATCGCAGTTGAGTAATGCCCTTCTTGTTTCTTTTGCCGCAAAGAACGCAAAGAACACAAAGAAGGGATGTTTTTATTGATTATACACGCCGTTCGTTCTGTACACAATTCACCCGATTGGTGAAAGCTCAAAATAGAGGATGAGCCTGGAAATCTAGCAATAATCCACCATCGCGATAAGCTTTGCGATCTTTGCGTTCTTTGCGGCTAAAAACTAGAATCCAACTGCGACATTTAGGCTTACCGGATGATTGTTAATGCCGAATGCTTGTGGATTGCAAAGTCCCCACCGGGGGCAAGGTGCTGGTGAAGAAGGGTAGCGACATCCTCTCGAAATGGGTCGGCGGAACAGAAGAGAACATCCGAGCGGCATTCGCCGAAGCCGAGGCCGAAAACGTCCGAAACTTGACTGTACAGGTTTTGCGCGAGGCGGAAGGAGGGTGTATAATGGCGACGCGAACTTGAAGAAAAGGGCATCGACATGAATAGACACCTTAAACTCCTGGTCTGTCTGTGTGGCGCGGCGGCGTTCGCGGCTGATGGCGAGAATGCCGCGCCGGCCGATGAGCTGGCCGCGCGTCGCCTTGAGGCGGCCATCCCGCTCGCCCCGGAAGGGTATCGTCGCCCCAAGGACTGGAAGCCCGCCCTTTATCCGAAAGGCCTCCACCAGCTTGCGAAGGAGCATTCGGCTGATCTCATGGCGCGGGCAAAGGTCCAAATGGACAAAGTACGCGCCGTGAACGGACTGGGGCGCTACAAGGCGACCGGGAAGTCCATGGACGCGCACCCCTGCCCGGAATGGTTCGTCGACGCCAAGCTCGGCATCTTCATTGATTGGGGCCCCTGGTCGTTGGCGAGCTGGTGCCCCTACGTGAAGGGTGCGCGCCTCTACCCAGACTGGTATGAGCTGCGGTGCCACACGCAGACAAACCATATCGCGTATCACCGGAAGAACTGGGGCCTCGACTTCCAGCGCGACCACTTCCTCGACCTGTTCAAGGCCCGTTCGTTTGATGCGCCCGCCTTGATGAAGACGTTCCGCGCCTGTGGCGCGAGGTACGTCGTGCCGTTCCTGAAGCACCATGGCGGATTCTGCCTGTGGGATTCGAGCTTTACGTTCCGCGACAGCGTTGACCAGGGGCCGCATCGTGATCTTGCACGCGAGATGGCGGACGCCTGCCGGGCCGAGGGCCTGAAATTCGGCCTGTACACGTCCCAGGCCGGAGAATGGGAATACCCCATTCTCCAGGACGACGGTTCGATCAAGATGTTCCTTGAGGCAAACCCCAAGCTCAAGCCCTATACGCCCGACATGGAAGGGCGCTGTTCCGGCAAGGTCGCCGTGAAGGACTTCGTGTACGACTACATCGTGCCCCAGACGACCGAGTTCATTGACAAGTACGACCCCGATCTCCTTTGGTACGACTATGACTGGGCCACATTCGCCGACGAGAACGGCAGCTATGAGATCACGGCCTACCTCTACAACCGCGCCGAGGGCCGAAAGGACGTGGCGTGCAATGACCGCTATGGGAAGGCGCGCCCCGAGGAGATCGTCGGACGCTTCACCAAGCGGAAACGTTCTTGGCTGCGCACGGTGCGCGGCGACTTCTTTACGGACGAGTGGGGCGATACCGCCGAATGCCTTGACCCCGCAAGATGGCATCCCTGGGAATCCTGTTCGGGCATCTCAAAGGCGTACGGGAACCACTGGATGGAGAACTTCGACGAAAGCATGGTGATGACGGAACGTGACTTCATCATCCATTTCTCGGACATCGTGGCGCGGGGCGGGAACCTGCTCCTGCTCGTGAACCTCGACCCGCAGGGCGCAATCCCCGACGTCCAGAAAAAGCGCCTGGAACAGATCGGAAGGTGGCTCGGGACCTATGGCGAGGCGATCTACGGGACGCGCATCTGTGCGCCGTTTGCGACGCCGGACGTCGACTACACGCAGACGAAAGACGGGGCGACGCGCTATGCGATCGTCAAGCGGCCGGCGGGCGAAGTGACGTTGGCCTGTCCAGTTCCCGCCGGGTCGAAGATCGTTGAAATCGCCTCCGGGAGGGAGCTGGCGTTTGCGCGCGCCGCAGGCGGCGTGCGCATGACGTTGCCCGCGGATCTCGCCGCCCGTGAAATCCCGTTTGCCGTGAGAATCGGGCGATGAGTCTCGGGACCTGTGCCGACATGGCTGCCTCCCGCCGCATTCCAGACTTCCGTTCGCTTGTCGGCTGACATCAGGAGCAAGGCATGAAAAGAACCTGTGCGTGGATCGGCATCGGGATGGCCCTGGTCGGGAACGCGCTGCTCGCGGCCGCCGCGCCGTGCGAACCGACCGTCACGTCGATCCACTGTGAAACGCCCGGCGGCGTGCTGAAGCCGGGCGAGACGCCCGTCCTCTTCCTGACCAACGCATCGGCCGCGCAGCTTTCATGGAAGCTTGAAGACGCCTACGGGCGCGAGCGGGCGCGTGGTGCGTGGCCCGCGACGGGGCGGCTTTCGCTTGCCCCGCTGGAAACGGGCTACTACCGGCTGACGGCTGCGCATGAGAACGGGAAACGTCTCCGCTCCACGACGCTGTGCGTGGTGGAGCCGATTCGCGAGCCGCTGCCGGAAGATTCGCGCTGGGCGATCATGACGGCGCTGCCCTGCGTGGTCCGCCCGGGGAACGTGGACGCGCCCTGGCACGGGGGCGACCTCCTTCGGCGCGATGCCGACCTGCTCGCCGAACTCGGCTTCCGCTGCGCGCGTGAGATCTTCCTGTGGCCGGTGATGGAGCCGCAGCGCGGCGTGGAGCGGCCGTTTGAAGCGCGGGCGCAGCGCGCGTTCGACCTGCTCGCCGCGCGGGGCGTGAAGATGATGCCGTTCTTCGAGCGCGCGCCTGCCTGGACGAAGCTGGGCGACGAGTCGTCGGAACTGCCAAGGGACCTCATGGCGCTCTATCGTTTCGCCGCGCGTCTTGCGCGCGAGAACAGGGGACGGGCCGCTTGCTGGGAATTCTGGAACGAGCCGGACATCGCATGCCGCTCGCGGGAGGGCGCGTGGGAGTATGCGGCCTGCCAGAAGGCGGCGTATCTGGGCTTCAAGGACGGCGATGGCGCGACGCCCGCTGCCCATGGCGCGTTCTGCCATGCGCCGTTTACCGACTACAACCGTGCCGTGTGCGCAAACGACATCGCCAAATACACGGACGTCTTCAACTACCACTGCTATCAGGCGTTGTCCGCCTACCCCGCCTGGGCGGCCGATTTGCGCCGTCTGATGGCCGAGGCGGGCTGTGCGGACCGCGCCTTGTGGATCACGGAACATTCTACGAACCAGGAGGGCAATTCAACGGAAGACTCCGTCCGCAAGGGCTTCAAGCAGCATTCCCGCGAACAGGAGGCGATCGTCGCCGAGTTCATCCCCAAGGGCTTTGCGGGGCTTGCCATGGAGGGCGTGGCGCGGGATTTCCTGTTCATCCTGACCGGCATAAACGAGCGTCAGGGAACGAAGGACTGGGGCCTCACGCGGCGTGACGGCACGGTGAAGCCGGCATTTGCGGCCGCCGCGACGTTCTTGAGGCGCGTGGGGGCGGCCCGCTTCGAGGGGACCTTGGAGACGCCTGCGGACATTCGCGCCTATCTGTTCTCGCATACGAATGGGCAGCAGACCGTGATGGCGTGGGCGGTTTCGGATCTTGACCGGGCGCCGAAGGAGATCAAGGGTCCGCTCAGGCCCCATGCGCGCACGTGGACGCTGCCCGGCAAGGGCCCCCTCCGCGTGACGGATCATCTCGGGTTCTCCTCGATGTGCGCGGGAGGGGCGCTGACGCTCACGCGCACGCCCGTCTACATCGACGGCCTCCGGGGGCTGTCCCCGAAAAAGGCGCCGCGCCCCGTCGGAAAGGTCGGCGCGACGCCGCCGGCCCCCGACGAAGACCGGCGCGTCGTCGTCCAACTGCGGCCAGACCGTTCGGACTTCGCGCTGGGGGACGGCCGCGCCACCGCCGAGATGAAGAACGCGAACGGGAAGATCAGGGTCGAGGTGTGGAACTTCGAGGGCCGTGCCAAGACGGGGCGGCTTGTCGTGGGCGGCGGCCGCCTCGCAGGTCTGCCGGACGAGGTGGCGCTGCCGGCATGGGGGCATGCGACATTCCAGACGACCTTGCAGACAACCGGCGTCGTGGGACGGATCGAGGTCGCCGGGGTGTTCAACGGGAGGCGTGCGTCGAGGCTCGTGATGCCCTACCATGACGTGGCGACGCTTGCGGCGCATGCCGCCGTCGTGCCGCTTGCGACGGACGATCCGGCGCGTTGGACGCGCAACACCAGCGCGCACACGTGGACGTGTTCCTATGACCGCGTCGAGAAGGCGATCCGCTTTGACGCCGCCTGGAAGCCGGATGCCTCCGACCGCTGGATGTATCCGAAATACACGCTCGCCCCCTCCCGCGAGAACATGGCCGGCGCCGTGGAAGTCACCTACGAGGTGAAGATGGAGCAGGACAAGGCGGAGAACGATGTCGACCACTGCAACGCGATGTTGGCCTATGCGCCCGGCAAGGGGCGCACGATGCTCTTCCTCCCGCAGAAGCCGCCGGGCGGGACCTGGGAGAGGCGGTCGTTTGTCGTGCCGGCGCACAGCCCCGACGGCGGCCCGGCGAGCGTTGACGTGCAGGGAATCCAGTTCGGCTGCGGGCCGCGGGGGACGCGCCTCACGTACTGGCTGCGCAATGTGCGCGTGCTTCGCAGCCCGCGCGCGCTCGTGGACTACGCGCCGTACTTCACGGACGAGGTCTACGCCCAGACAAACGGCTGCCGCCGCGCGAATCTGGAACCCATGCTGGACGCGGAGACGCTGGTGCCGAACGGCGGCATCTGCCGGTTCATGCCGAATGGGGGGTGGAAGAAGGGCAACACCCCGCGTCTTGCGCGTGTCTTCGGTGAATCGCCGTACCAGACAAGCGCCCCGATGCTCTATGACCGCCCCGACTGGTATGAGCTTGAGCGCGCGCGGGGCGAGTGGCTGTTCGACCGGCGCCTGGAGCCTCTCTTCAAGCGGTGCCTTGCGGAGCGGGCGCGCCTCTCGCTGGGGCTCGCCTGCAACACGGGGTCGGGATCCGTCCGCCAGATGCACGCGGGCCGCGCGTTGGCCGTGCCCGCGTACCTCTTCGACGAAGTCGCGGCCGAGGGGCATCCCTTTCTGCCCGACGACCAGTTCGGCCCGTCCTGGTTCCCCGACTACACCTCGCCCCGCCTCCTTGAACGCCATCGCGCGCTTCTGAACGCCTTCGCCGCCTGGCTGGAGGGGAACGTGGAGGGGACGCGGGTCCGGCGCAAGGACGTACTCTTCTCGGTCGAAATGCGCTACGCGGGCTACTGGGGCGAGGGTGCCATGCAGGGCAGGTTCTACCCCGCCACGAACGCGCTCGATGGTTTTCTTCAGGCCTATCTCGACGCCCTGCCCGACACGTTGCTCATCGCGGGAGGGCACGAGACGCTTCATCTGCCGCATGCCGCCGCCTTTGCGCGCAACCCCGCCGACCCGAAGTTCCTGAGCGCCATGCGCCACGTGCGCGCGCTCTTCTCCGCGCGCAATCGGGCCGGCGGCCTTGGGTTCTTCATTGACAGCTGGCATCCCTATTCGGACCAGTACGACCTCTGCTCGACGCGCCTCCTTTTCGACGCAGAGGGGCGCCCGCAGAACCTGGGGGCCGCGTTCAGGGATGAAATCTACGGCTCGCGCTACCTGACGGGGGAGTTCGGCTTCCTTTTCCACCTTTCCGTCCCGGACATGGGGCCGTATGAAGGGCTCTACCAGCAGTTCTCCACGCGCCACATGAGCGGCATCTCCGTACACAACTTCACGGCCAAGCACGTCGGGCGCAAGCCGAAGGTCGAGCGCGGGGCGCACTTCCTGCCGGGGGCCGTCGCATTGCCTGAAAGCGTCTATGCCAACGGGCGCAAGTGCATGTCCATGCTGGGCTATCGTTTCGTGCTGGAGTCGCCCCAGGTGGTCCGTCGCCCGGAAGGCGGACGGCGCGTGTCGTTCTCGCTCGCGAACATCGGCACGTCCCGCTGCTTCTGCGACTGGTGGCGGATCCATCTGGTCGCACGTGGCGCGGACGGGGCCGTGCGCGAGGATGTGACGGTTCCGTTTGACGTCCGCACGCTCAAGCCGGCCACGACGCCGCTGCTCCTGCGGAGCGCCGAACGGGCGCCCGTCGAGGCGGATCTTGCGTCGGAGGACGGCGACGTGTTCCTCGTGATCAAGGACGCCAAGGGGATCGAGCAGCCTCTTTGCCTCTCCAACTACGGCCGCCTGCCAGACGGTTCGTATCGGCTCGGCGCGCCCTCTGCGGCCGCGCCCGACCCGGTCGCCGTCTTTCGCGCCCCCCCGCCGAAGGCGCATGCGGGCGTCTGGTGGCACTGGATGGGGCGCCATGTGACGCGAGAAGGGATCCGGAAGGATCTTGACTGGTTCGCGCGCATGGGCGTCACGACGGCGACGATCTTCGGCATGGCGGACACCTGTTCGCCGAGCGCGCAGGAGATGCCCGACGGCCGTGAGCCGCACGTGGTCGCGTTCACGCCGGATTGGTGGGCGTTCGTGCGGTATGCCGCCGAAGAGGCCGGGAAGCGCGGCATCGAGCTTGGCCTGCACAACTGCCCCGGGTACACGCATACAGGAGGCCCCTGGACGACGCCCGCGCACGCGATGCGCGACCTTGTCGTGGCCATCGACGGAACGGACGAAGGAAGAATCGTCGACAACTACCGCCAGGGGACCTTCCGCCCCGTGGCGGGCGGGAAGAACCGGCCGATCGACAGGCAGCCGATTGCGCGCGTGACGACGGGCGGGCGCACGTACGTCCTCAGCCATGCGCTCAAGCCGCAGCGCAACAGCCCCTGCCAGCCGCAGGCTGCGGGATGGGAGTGCGACAAGATGAGCCCCGATGCCGTCCATGCGCATTGGGATGCCGTTCTGTCCCAGCTCCGCAAGCATCTCGGGCCCGTGCTGGGGACGACGGTCACGTTCCTCCATGCCGACAGCAATGAATCGGGGACGCCGTCCTGGACGCCGCGGATGCGGGAGGAGTTCCGCGCCCGGCGCGGCTACGATCCGCTGCCCTTCCTGCCCTCCCTCGCCGGATTCCCCGTCGATGATCCCGCGCGGGCCGGCACGTTCAAAGAGGACTTCGACCTGACCGTCCGCGAGCTCTACCGCGACGCATGCTACCGGATCAGCCACCGGCGCCTGCACGCGATGGGGCTTGAGTTCTCCAGCGAACCCTACGGCGGCCCGGTCGACCGTAGGCTGTGCGGGGCTTCGGTCGACCGCCTGATGACCGAATTCTGGAGCGATCCGGGCTGTTGGCGTCGTGCGGAGCTGCGCGGGAAGTACGCGCCCGCCGACAATCTCTGGGACCTCACCCCGGCGCCGAATGGCGGGACGCACACGGTCGTCGAGGCCGAGGCGTTCACGGGCCATCCGCGCGACTCCCGCTGGTCGGAAACGCCCTGGACGTTGAAACGGCCGGGGGACTGCCAGTTCGTGAACGGGGCGAACCGCATGGTCCTGCATTCGGTTCCGCTCCAGTGCTGGCCCGACACGGTGGTGCCCGGCATGACGTTCGGCTGCTGGGGCACGCATTTCTCGCGTCACCAGACCTGGGCGGAGTGTGGACGGGCGTGGTTCGACTATCTGGCCCGCGCCCAGGCCCTGCTCCAATGGGGGACGACGCTGCGCGGCGAGAGGCTTCCCCTCCCGGACGCCATCTGGCAGCGGGCGCGCGTGGGCGTCGTCGGGGGCCGGCGCACGGTGGTGCGTTTTCTGGTGAATGGCGCGGAAGGTGAAACGCGCGTCTCGCTCGCGGGCATCTGGCTCGATCCCGTCACGGGCCTGGTCAGCGCGCCGCCCCGGACGCTGGCTTCGCGTCAGAGCGGATTCCTGCTCGAAGGCACGACGCCTTCGGCGCCCTATCCCCTCGCCGGCAAGCGCGTGGGCACGCTTGAGAACGCCTGGCGCGTCTCGTTCCCGGCCTATGCCTCGCAGCCGCCCGAGACGGCCTTCACGGCCACGTTCCAGGCGCTGGCCGACTGGACGGACCATCCCGACGACCGCATCCGCCACTATTCCGGCACGGCGACCTACCGGACGACGTTCGATGCGCGCGGCGGGGCGACGGCCCTCGATCTGGGGGCGTGCAATGGCCAGCTCGCGCGGGTGCGCCTGAACGGACGCGACCTTGGCGTTGCCTGGTGCGCGCCGTGGCGCGTGGCGATCCCGTCGGATGCCCTGAAGGCGAAGGGGAACGACCTTGAAATCGAGTTCACGAACGTATGGGCGAACCGCCTTGTCGGGGACGAACGCGAGCCGCGCGAAGGGGAATGGCGGGAGTACATCTTCAAGGGGACGTCCGTCTCGGGGCGGCGCGAACCTGAACACTGGGGATGGGCGCTTGAACGGTTGCCGGGCTGGTTGGCCGAGGGGCGGCCGCGCCCTGCGACGGGGCGCGTCGCGTTTGTGCCGTGGAACTACTTCACAAAGGACGACCGGCTGGTCCCGTCGGGCCTGCTGGGGCCCGTCTGCCTGTTGAGAAACGAACCGGTCGAGGAGTAGGGATGCAGGGAACGTGAAATGGCCGTGAAGAGGGACTGCGCAGGCAAAACTTGACTGGTCAGGCCGAAAGCCCGAGGCCGTGTTGTGGTAGAATGAGGGTGCGGTGGCGTGGAAAGGAAAGGAGTTCAACTGTGAAGACCAGAGAGGCGATTGTGGCTTTTTCGGCTCTTTCAGCCGTCGGCCTTGCGGCCGCGACGCTCACGTACACGGGGGAAAACGGCGGCGGCTTCGCCTCGGCGGGCAACTGGGACGGCGGCGCTGCGCCCGGGGCGGGCGATTCGGTCGTCATCCCCGACGGCAAGGTCGTCCATGTGACGACGACTGAGGACGTCGCGGCCCTCACGGCGGTCTCCTCCGTGACCCTCGACGGCGTGGGGGCGCAGATCGCCGTGAGGGACACGCCGGTTGACTTCGTCGCGGGGAAGGCGTCCCTCTCCGGCACGGGACAGTTCAGGGCGGTTGGAACGGGGACAGTCGGCTACACGGTGAGCCTGGCCCAGGACAATTCCGCGTTCGCGGGGTCGTTCTTCTTCTCCAACGTGATTGTCCATGCGCATTCGCCCGAGGCCGTCGGAGGGCAGGCGGGCGGTTCGGCCTGCCCCATCGAGGTGTATCTTGGCGGCAAGAACACGCATTCCTACAATTTCAAGGGAGCCGGCACCTACTACAATCCGATTCGGCTCGATGCGTCGGGGACGTGGTTCGGACTGTACGCCGATGCGCCCGGCGCCGTCACGAACGAGGGGTCGATTGCGTTTTGGGACTCGGCCCGTAAAGACTTTGGCTCCCGGATACGCCAGGGGAAGGCCCAGACCTTTGTCCAGAAAGGGTTGATCACGCTCGAAGGCCTTGGAGGGGGTTTCGACGCAGATGTCGTGAAGGGCGGCCGGATCGTCTTTGACAATGCCATCGCCGCCATCGGACGGCCCTGCCGGTTGTGCATGGACAGCGGCGGCATGGCCCTGCTGGGGCCGAATTTCTCCTTCACAAATGCCTCCAGCATCGACGTATCCAGTGGCCAGACGGCTCCCAAGCCCCTCTTTTCGTTCATGGCGGCCGACCTCTTGGGGCACGTTCCCCTGCTGGTGATCGGCAGGACGACAGGAGGAACGTCGGGCTACAACATGGTTGACCTCAACGGATTCGACCAGGCGGTGGGCGGGGTGAAGGTCTATACGGCCAACAGCGCGCAGGAGATGAACGTGATTACGAGCCTTTCGGGCCCCGCAACGCTCGCGGTCACAAACGCCTTCGACAACGCCGGCACCTGCTCTGTGGACTGGGGCGGGCACGTGACGCTTGAACTTGCGGCTGCTTCACATGCCGGCGAGCAGAGAATCGTGAATCTCGGGGGGCGCGTCTCCGATACCGATGGCGGCATCAGGGTGACGCGCGGGACTCTCCGCGCCCTGAAGGGGTGGAACGTGCCGAACATCTCGCGTCTCCACGTCGGCCGCGCCGGTTCGGACGACGCCGCGAAGCTCGTCTTCGATTCGCCCGAGGTCGTGGTGAACCCGAGGGTCTTTCTTTCGGTCGAAGGAGAAGGGCGGCTGGAGATTCCGTCGGGCATGACGCTGACGGTGGGGCTCTGCAAGGCGGGGGACGCCTACCTCGACGCCGGGCCCCATGCGAATGAGCCCTGGCTGGAAGGCGGCGGCACGCTTTACGTGATGTGCGGGGGCGTCCAGGCGGGCGATTTCGTGTGGTGTGGCGCGGAAGGCGCGCCGTGGACGGCGGCAACGAGCTGGACGGTCGACGGGGCGCCGGCCGTGCGGGCGCCCGGCACGGGCGACCGCGCCGTCGTGAGGGGCCCTGCGGGCGTGACGGCGGGCGACGGCGATGCGTGCGTTCTGGAGGCGCTCGCAGGGCTGGTCCTGCTCGAACCGGACGCGCGCGTGACGATCACGAACAGGCTGGTCCCGCTGAAGCTCTCGGCAGAACTGTCGGGAACGGGCGTGCTGGAGGCGCGCGACGTCGGGTATGCGGGCGACGCGGAGCCGCCGCAGGCCGATGTGACCCTGTCGGGCGACAGCCGCGCGTTCGCCGGGTCGTTCTGGTTTACGAACACGACGGTGCGGGTTGCGTCCGCGCATTCCCTTGGCGCGTTCTGTCCCGTGACGTTCTGGGGGTGGCTGTCGCCAGCTTCGCCGTATGCGTTCAGGCATCTTCCGTTGCTGATCTGGGAAGCTGCGGGCGAATACCGCAACCCGCTCTTCCTCTATGGCGGCGGCCAGGGGACGGCGGCTGCCGAGTGCGAGGGCGGCGTGACGAACTGGGGGCCCGTTGTCTACTGGAATCCGAATGCCGTCGTGCGGGTGATAGGGCAGGGCTATTCCGGCAGCGTCCTGACGAAGGGCAAGAAGGGCGAGGTCGTGCTTGGCGGCGGCATCAGGAACATCAATCCGCTGACCGGAGAAGCCGAGAAGGGCGCTCTTGACCTCAACGGCAATTGTGCCGTGGTGGGGGACACGCCGATTGACGTGGGAGCGGACGGCGGCCCCTTTTCCGACAGCGGGACGCTGCGCTGGGGCGCGCCCGTTACGAGCATGAAGCATTTTTCGGCGCGGGAGCTGACGTTTCTCCGCGCGCATGTCGACGTGAATGCCGCCCATTTCCTTTGCCAGCAGACGACGCAGAGATGGGTCTGCGACCTCAACGGCTTCGACCAGCAGTTCAAGGGCGTTTCGGCGTGGGATGACAAGGCCATCGCCGAGGACGTGCATTCGATTACGAGCGGGGCCCCCGCCACGGTGACGTTCAGGGGAACGAGCGCGAAATGCGGCCACTTCACGCTGGACGGCGCGGCATCGTTGGTGCTGGACGCGCCGGGCGGCGCGATGGCGTGGACGAACGCCCACGCCTTCGTGTCTTCGACGACGGGCGGCGTCTTCGCGGCCGCCGGCACGCTCACCCTGCGCGACGGGCTTCAGCTTCCCGCCGTTTCGGAGATCGGCGCGGGGAAGGAAGGATCGACGGACGCGGCCGTGCTTGCGATCGCGACGGCGGACGTGCGGATCGGCCCGGCGACGAAGAGCCCCGTCGTCGCGCGTCTCGATGGCGTCGGGAAGGTCTCGCTGCCGGCGGACTATGCACTCACGGTCTGGCAGTGTACGACGAACGGCGTCCATCTGCGTCCCGGGGCCTACACGAAGACCTCGTTGCCCGACCGCGTGGCGGGGGAGGGGACGCTCGTCGTGAGGCGCGGGGCATCCAGGCCTCCAACGTTCCTGATCTTCCGTTAGCGCGCGTCGGTTCCGTGAGCCAGCGGCATGGGCAAGGTGCCATGAGCCAGATGCCAATCCGATACGGCGCGGCGATCGGCGCGGTGGTCGAGGCGGACGTCGTCGAGACGCTTTCCCGCACGCCTTGACCGGAAGCGCATCGGCCGAGCGCGTTCCGCGTCGCGTCGGCCTGTGACGGCATGGACGGGTTCTGCGCCGACTTATGGTATCATCTTGACCGGGCATTGAAGGCTCAGACGATGGAACACACGAAGTACAAGATGATTTTCGAGACGCTCCGGAGCGAGATCTGCAGCGGCAAGTACGAAACGCGGAAGTTCCTCAGCGAAGCGCAGCTCGTGCGCCGTTTCGGGGTGGCGCGGTTCACCGTTGTCCAGGCGCTTGAGGGCCTGCGCAAGGCGGGGCTCGTGGTGCGGCGGAAAGGCAAGGGGACGTTCCTGACGGCGTTCGCCCGGACCGCCACGGGGCCCATCGGCCTGATCCTGCCGGGGCTTGCCTACGGCGAGATCTTCACGCCCATCTGCAGCGAGGTGGCCCGCATGTGCCAGGGGCAGGGGCGCAGCGTCCTCCTGGGCAACCTCTCCGTGGACGATCCCAGCGCGCGCGCGGAAATGGCCAAGAAGCTGGCGCAGGACTTCGTCCGGCAGCGGGTGGCCGGGGTGATTTTCCATCCGATCGAGTACGTGTGCGATTCGGCGGGCGTGAACAAGGAGATTCTCGCGATCCTGGAAGACGCGCAGGTTCCGGTTGTGCTGATCGACTACGATGTCGTGTCGAGCCCGGCGCGCAGCCGCTACGACGTGGTCGGCATCGACAACGTTGCGGCTGGACGGCGGCTCGCGGAACATGTCCTCGCGCAGGGGGCGAAGAGCGCCCTGTTCGTGAAGCGGAAGGACTGCGCGTCGACGGTCGAGCAGCGCCTTCTGGGCGTGGCCGAGGCGTTTCGTGCGGCGGGGAGGGCGTGGGGCAGGCGGAACGTCGTTGTCGCCGAGCCCTCTGCCTGCGGCGCGGCGCTGAAGGCGCTGAAGGGCATGCCGAAGCCTTGTGCCGTCGTCTGCGGGTACGACCTGCATGCCGTCGGCGTCCTGAAGGCGCTGGAAAGGGAGCGGAGCCTGGCGGTCCCGCGCGATGTCCTGCTCGCGGGATTCGATGACGTGCAGTGCGCCCGCGTGATGTCGCCATCGCTGACGACGATCCACCAGCCATGCGTGCAGATCGCCCAGACCGCCGTGGAGGTCCTCATGCGGCGGATGCGGAAGCCGGAGAGCGCCGTCTTGACGTTGCTGCTCGACGCCCCGCTTGTTGTGCGCGAATCGACGGGCTGCCGTCCCGCCGTCTAGAACGGCGGGCC
>ERZ1026780.1205-NODE-1205-length-17801-cov-13.854221_pt1 | contig 17801 bp, 15 predicted proteins | sample MGYA00380126_ERZ1026780 | MGnify/ENA primary metagenome ERZ1026780 (study PRJEB33269, sample SAMEA4719762) | human gut metagenome | biome: human-associated habitat; feature: organic feature; material: feces | place: Cameroon | collected 2013-10 ... | reverse complement strand
AATGCACCTCCTAAAGTGAACTTTATTTGTCCAACTTTAGGGGTGCACTTCATTTTTTCGGGGGATTTTTTATTGGATTGATAGAAGATAGAATCATATTGATTTTTTTTATTCACTCATCGCATCATCAATTATTGAGCAGATTTTCTGTTTTAGTTCCATGAGCGTTTGTTTTGAGTTTCTATTACTTAATTTTTAGTATATACGAAAAATTAAGTAATAGAAAGTTTTGTATGAAAATTAAAAGAAACTATTATCTTCGGCAGCTTGTTTCAAAAAAAACAGTAGGCGTGCTAAACACTTCCTTGCTTAATAAAAGAAGCCATCTTTTCAAAAAAGAATTTGAAAAGATGGCTTTCTCTTTTCATATTTTCCCTGCCTATTTCTTTTCCGCTTTTAAATATGCTTTCCAGGTTGTTTCTACGAGGGTGTCCACGTCGCTGTATTTTGGTTCCCAGCCTAAAAGTTCTTTGGCTTTTTTGCTGGTTGCGTAAAGGTTTGCAGGGTCTCCCGGGCGGCGGGGTGCTTCTTCCGCAGGAATCGGCTTGCCGGAGATTTTTCGCGCCGCTTCAATGATTTCTTTTACGGTTGTTCCTTTTTCTGTTCCAAGGTTTAGCTTCAGGCTCTTGTTGTTTTTTGCGATGTAATCCAGAGCCATGACGTGCGCGCGCGCAAGGTCTGTTACGTGAACGTAGTCGCGGATGCAAGTTCCGTCGCGTGTGTCGTAGTCTGTTCCAAAGATTTTAAGCGAACGTCTTCCAAGCGCGGCTTCCATTACGCGTGGAAGAAGGTTTTCCGGATTCTGTTCAAGTCCGCAGACAACGCCTTCCGGGTCGTATCCGGCTGCGTTGAAATATCTTAACGCGGCGAATTTCATTCCTTTCAGCTGGTCGTACCAGTCCATAAATTCTTCAATTTTGAGTTTTGTGAATCCGTAGTAGTTCATCGGCTTTTGCGGATGGTTTTCGTCCATCGGAAGGTACTGCGGTTCGCCGAAAGTCGCCGCGCTGGAACTAAAAATCATTCTAAGGCAATTGTGTTTTACCGCGGCGTTCATTATGTTCAATGTTCCGTTGATGTTGTTTACTGAATATTTTTCCGGTTTTACCATTGATTCGCCGGCCGCCTTGAATGCGGCAAGATGAATGAAAGCGTCAAAACCTTTTTCAAAAGCGTTGTCCAAATCTTCTGGAAGAAGAATGTTTCCGTAGATAAAATCGTTTTCCGGGAAAAGATTCTGTCGGAGTCCGCTTGAAAGGTTGTCAAAAACGGTAACCTTGTGTCCGTTTTTCATAAGTTCTTTTACAACATGGCTTCCAATATATCCTGCGCCGCCAATAACTAAAACTTTCATAAAATCTCCTGTTTCTATTCTAATTTATCCATTGCGGTTTCCCACGCCTGGGTTAAAGTTTCTATCTTTTTGGTTGTTTCGTCAATCTTTTGCTGGATTTCTTTTGCTTTTGCGCCGTTTGAATATACTTCCGGCAATGCCATCTTTGATTCCAGCGCGGATTTTTCTTCCTCGGCTTTTGCAATTTCCGTTTCAAGCCTTGCGACTTCTTTTTCGTTTTTGCGCCTTTCCGCCTCGATTTTTTTCTGTTCTTCCCAGTTTAATTTTCCGGCCGATTTTGTTGCGTCGGCTTTTGCTTCGCTGGTTTTCGTGGAATTTACGCTGCTTGTGGCGATTCCAGTTCCTCTTTCAAACTGTCCTACGATTCCGGCTTCCTCCGCTTCAATGCGTTCCATATAATATTTGTAGTTTCCAGGAAATTCGCGGTGGCTTCCGGGTTTCAGCTCAAGGACTTTTGTCGCAAGTCCTTCTATAAATCCACGGTCGTGGCTTACAAAAATCACTGTTCCGCCGAAATCTTTCAGCGCATTCATCAGAACGTCTTTTGAATGCATATCAAGATGGTTTGTAGGTTCATCAAGGATAAGAAGATTGTTCGCCCGCAGCAAAAGCTGAAGCAGCGCAATCCGGCTTTTTTCACCGCCGGAAAGAACATTCAGCGACTTAAAGACATCATCGCCGCGGAAAAGAAAACTTCCAAGCATATCGCGGACTTTTGGAATAAGTTCAGTCGGTGCCTGGCTTTCCACATATTCAAGGATTGTCTCACCGCCTTTTATTGTTTCCGCATTGTCCTGGCTGAAATAACCGATTTTTACGCCAGTGCCGGGAATCACTTCTCCGCTTGTTATCGGGTCAACGCCTGCGAGCATTCTGAGCAAGGTTGATTTTCCCGCGCCGTTTCTTCCGGCAACAACGAGCATTTCGCCGTTTTCCACAGTCAGGTCAAGGTTTTCTATCACATTTGTTTTTCCGTTGTAGGATTTTGTAAGTCCTTTTGTCCGCAAAACAAGATGGCCTGCGTGAGGAGCTTCAGGAAATTTAAAGTGGATTTTTTTAAGGCTTTCCGGAATTTCTATTTTCTGGGCAAGGATTTTGTCCAGCTGTTTCTGCCGTTCCTGCGCCTGCGCCGCTTTTGTCGCCTGGACACCGAATCTGCGGATAAAATCCTGCAGTTTTGCAATTTCATCCTGCTGTTTTTCGTATTCAGCGATTAAAGTTTTCAGCTCGACTTCGCGCACTTGCTCGTAGTGTGTAAAATTTCCCTTATAGCGTTTAAGGTCGCCGCCAAAAAGCTCGTAGACTTCGTTTACCGTAACATCCAGAAAATATCTGTCGTGGCTTACAAGAAGAAACGCGCCCTTGTAGTTTGAAAGGAATTTTTCCAGCCATGTGCGCGCTTCAATATCAAGATAGTTTGTTGGCTCGTCAAGAAGAAGAATGTCCGGGTTTTGCATAAGCGCCTTTGCAAGGGCGATTCTCATCTGCCATCCGCCTGAAAATTCTTCCGTCTGTTTCTGCAAATCTTCCTGCGAAAAACCAAGACCCATCAGGACGCTTTCCGCAGTCGCCTCGCGCCTGTGCCAGCCGGATTCTTCCAGTTTTGCAATAAGTTCTGCCTGGGTTGCAAGCAGGTTATCTGTGTTTCCAGTTCCTTTTTCAAGCTGCTCGCCAATCTGGTCAATCTGTTTCTGAATGTCGTAGCCGAATTCAAAAGCCCTGTCCGCCTCTTCTTTTAATGAGCATCCGTGGTGTGTAAGTCCGCTCTGCGGAAGATATGCGATTCTTGTTTCTTTCTGGCAGATTCTGCTTCCGCTGTCAGGTTTTATCAGCCCTGCCATTACTTTTATCAGCGTTGATTTTCCAGCACCGTTTGCGCCGGTTAATGCGGCTTTTGTGCCGGTCATAAGATTTACGCTTACATTCTTTAAAATATCCCTGTCGCCAAATGCCAGGGAAACTTGTGAAAACTGTACGAATGCCATGAAACTATTCCGCTTGCTTAAAGAATATGATTAACGGTGAAATTCCTCTTTCCCGGAAAATATTGCCGTCTAAAACTGCGCCGGTCGCGTCTTCAAATCTAAGTCCATTTTCTTCCATTTTATAGAAAAAGTTGACTTCTTTGTTCATTCCTTCAAATTTAAATGTAAGGACTCCGTCATAAGCCTGAGCCAGCGAACGGATAAGGAAGTATTTTATCTGGACAGTTCCTGTGTTTTTTGCTGAAGAAGAAATTACTCCAGGCACAAGAAGGTTTTTGTTGTTCCAGCTGAAAGTGTGGTCGTCCTTAAAAGAAAGCTGACCGTAGCTGGATGAACGGAAATTCGGGCCGAACATATAAATCTGTTCGTATTCTGATTCGCGGCGTTGAATTTCATCCTGTACGAGCTGGCTTATGTCCGCATCAATTGTGACAAGGTTGAAATCTTCCGGTTTTCCGCTTTCCCCTGTATAACGTGCGACGATGTAAGTTGATTTTTTTACGGAAACGATAATCGGAATATCGTTCAGCTTGAAAGCCTTTGCGTTTACAATCGTGCTGTCTTCGCTTGCGCCTGTATAGTCCCATTCTTTTTTGATTCCAGGCATGGTGAAGGTGAGTTTATTTGTTTCTTCATCCAGATGAAGGTTGTAGTTAAGGTTGATTTTTGCCGGATCGATTCGTCCGGTGTCAATCATTTTTTTATATGAATCAGGATACCAGATTCCTTTAAGCATTTCTGTAAGTTCTGTGTCGATGCGGTTTTCTTCCTCGATAACTTCGCCGCTTATCTGGATTCCGTTTATGTCTGTTTCAAAAGGCCTCAGGTTGTAGCTGAAGCACCAGCCGGTTGTGCCGTCAGATGTAAGGACTCTTAGCCAGTCGCCTTCAAGCGGTTTTTTTCCGGCGTAGACAGCCTGTCCTTTTCCTTTGTAGAGAATTTTTATTGTTTCCGCTTTTTTTAGTCGGTAAACCTGTTTTGCGGTGTTTACCGGTTCTGCGCGCATAGGAAGTCCATCCATCGCCACAGAGGCGTAAGTGTGTCTGTATTCCCCGAACTTTTTCGCCGTTTTTTTTGCTTTGAATTTCATTTCCGGCTCAGTAATCTGCCACAAAGGAATTTCAATTTTTCCCTGTGAAGTTCCGATTACATAAACCTGTGAAATATTTGAACGAATGTAAACTGGAACCAGATCGCCATCCTGCAACTGGTGCTCCGGAAGATTCCACAAAAGAACACCGTAGCCTTTAATACGGTTTTCGCAAGAAATGAAACAGCCCAAGTAAAGAGCCAGTAAAGAAATCAAACTGAATTTACGCATACCTCAACTTTAACAGAAACACGCAAGAATGAAAACAAGGGAAAAACGTGAAAAAAAACAATCGTGGTAAATCATGGAGCTAAGGCAAATAGGGCGAATTTGTGGTATAATTTTGCTGAAATAAACGAGGAGAAAAATGAGTAAGCAGGCGGATATAGCATTTCTTTTTATATTTGCACTTGAAAATTATGCAAAAACCAACAATTTGACTTACGAAGAAAGTGCAGGTATTTTCCATAAAAATAATATTATGGAAAAAATGCTTGTCCAGCATGAATTTAATCTCATAGATATTTTTGATGTGAAAAATACGCATAATATTCTTTCAAATGAAATTAAAAAGATTCGGGCAGCATTCCGTATCTTTGCGCGAGTTCTGTGAACAACGGCGTTAATTCATATATTTCCTACAACGAAGAACTTATTGAGAAAGTCAACTGTATTTTCATCGGCGGAAAAACTTTTTATGGGAGAGCTTATGGCAAAAATAAATGTAGACAACAAAGAGATAAGTGTAATCTCAATTGATGAAAAGGATTATATTTCTTTGACAGACATGGTGAAGAATATAGAAAATGGGCTTGCCCTGATTGAAAAATGGTTGCGCAATAAAAATACAATCGAGTTTCTTGGAATATGGGAAGAGATGTATAATCCTAATTTTAATTCCCCCGAATTCGAGGGAATTAAAAACGAGGCTGGGCTAAACAGATTCATTCTTTCTGCAAAGCAATGGATAGAAAAAACGAATGCTATTGGAATCATTGCAAAAGCCGGGCGTTATGGCGGAACTTACGCACATAAAGATTTGGCTTTTGAATTTGCTTCATGGGTTTCGCCTCAGTTCAAATTATATTTGCTTCGGGAATTCCAGCGACTAAAAGAAGAAGAGCAAAAACAGCTCGGCTGGTCTGCAAAGCGGGAGCTTGCAAAAATCAATTATAGAATCCATACGGACGCAATAAAACAGAACCTGATTCCGCAGGAGCTGACGGCTGCTCAAAAATCTTTCGTCTATGCTGACGAGGCCGATATGCTCAATGTTGCGATGTTCGGAATGACTGCAAAGCAATGGCGGGATGCAAATCCTGCCTTAAAGGGAAATATCCGCGACTATGCGACAATAAACCAGCTTATATGCCTTTCAAATATGGAAAACCTGAACGCTGTTTTTATAAATGAAGGCTTGTCGCAAAGCGTCCGCCTTGAAAAACTGAACAAAATCGCAATCCAGCAGATGAAAGTTCTGGAAAATATTGATGACAGAAAATTGCTTGCGGAATAAAAAATCTAAACTGTATCATTGCTATCAGAAGTGTGTTATATTATAAAAAACAAAGACGGAGGAAATACTATGAGTTATGAAACAGTTTTGGAAAAGGTAAAGACTGTGCCGGAATCTTGTCTTGATGAAATTTCAGAATTCATTGATTACAGTATTTTTCGTTACAAGGAAAAATACAATAATCATTCAAATTTGCTCAGATTGATTTGGCTCGCGCTACGATTGAATTAATTCTGGTGCTCCGCACTTTAATTAATTCAATCGCCAAAAATCTTCACAAATTGTAGATCTGCCTGCGCTTTTATTCTTTCTACAAAAAACTCGACATCCAGGCTATATATTGTAAGTGGTGATAATGATTTGCTTTCGCTTGAAAGTTGTGCAGATATAAAAAGATGATTAACAATAATCATTTTGCAGACGGAATTTTAAAATTGGAGAAAAACTATGAATATCAAGAATAAAAGAATGCTGGCTTGTTTACTGTGTGGAATATGCGGCTGTCTTTGCTATGGAATCGGCGACTGGCTGATGATGTATGGCGAAACTTCCCATCAGGGAAAATTGTCCTGGCTTACAGAAGGAGTTGCAAATATACCGGCATGGCGCAACAACGTGGCAATGATTCTTGCTTTTCCGGGAATTATTTTTTACGGAATTGCATTGTTTTGCCTGGAATCACTTATAAAGCCTGAAAAAACACGGAAAATATACCATTATCTAAATGTGTTCGGGCTTACTCCATGGATGTGCCTGCATATTTTTTATATTATGATTTTGTATTTATACGCCTGGATGACGAACAACGGATACAGCGAGGCAGCTCTTCCGGCGTGCGAGGCATTGTTTCAGCATTTGTCGTGGGTGGTGGCTGCCAGTGAAATTATGATGGTGCCAGTGTTCATATTCTGGTTTTACGCTGTTGTTTCCGGGAAAACTTTTCTGCCGAAAAAAGCGGCGTTCTTCAATGTGCTGGTTTTCTATGTGGTTTTAAAAGCACTGACAGTTCTTCTGACAAACACAGCATTCCGCAGTGGCTTTACAAATGGCCTGATGAGCGAAAGCATGGTTCTGTTTTTTGTGGTTATATGGCTGTTTTCAAGAAAAATAGAAAATTTCAAGGAAAGAACTCTTCCGTAAAATATTAGTTACTTGACGCTAACTTTTTGAAATGATATATTTTTCCTGAAAGTTACCAATGATAACTGAACTCTCTTTTGTTTTCGGGAAAATGTATGCCTAAGAACAAATCTGAAACACATGAAATTATTCTAAGAGCCGCCAGGGCGGAGTTTTCAGAATGTGGCTTTGAAAAGGCTTCCATCCGGGAAATTGCTGCAAGGGCGGGAGTTACTTCGGCAGCACTTTATCGGCATTGTGCAAACAAAGAAGATTTGTTCTGCCAGCTGGTTGAGCCTTCCGTAAAGGCTTTCCGTTTATGGCGGAAAAATCATATTTCCTTGAAATATATGCAGATGGAGCAGAATATTCCGGTTTCTGAACTGCTTAAAAACAACGATATCGATATGGTTCGCGAGGTGATTTATCCGCACCGGGAAGATTTCCGGCTAATTCTTACAAAAGCCAAGGGCACGCGGTACGAAAATTTTTTGCACGATGTTGTGAATGAAGACCAGAAGGAGATGATAAAAGTGCTAGAGTTTTTAAAGACGCGCGGAAAAAACGTTGTTGAATTCAGCGAAAAAGAAATGCACATGATTTTGAGCTCTGCGTACACGGCAATGCTTGAGCCGGTTGTTCACAATTATTCAATGGAGGAAACGGAGCACTGCCTTGCGGTGATGGAAAAGTTCTTTATGCCGGGCTGGCAGAAAATTATGGGTTTTTAGAAAGAGGCTTTTGAGCCTCTTTTTTTTATGCTGTTATCATTTTTGAAAAATGGTAACAAACGGGCAGAAGAAAATGCCCGGATAAACTGAAATTAATTTTATAAAAAGTCTGCAATTGAAGCGCAGGCTTTTTCAGGAGTTTTTATGGAAAAGAAGAAAAATTCGGTCGGCGAGCTTCTGAAGTTTGCCGGAGGACACAAGTTTTTTGTGTACGCTTCATGGATTCTAGCTGGAATAAGCGCAGTTCTTGCGATGACACCTTTTTACTTTATCTGGCGGCTGATTCGCGCCGTGCTGGCTGTGCGCCCTGATTTTTCAAGGACGGCCGGCGAACTTAAGCTTTACGGCTGGCTTGCGGTCGGCTCGGCGGTTCTTGCGCTTTTTGTGTACGTCTGCGCTCTGATGTGTTCGCACATGGCGGCCTTCAGAATTCAGACGAACCTAAGAATAAAGCTAATGCGGCACATTATGTCTCTTCCGCTCGGGCTTGTTGAAAAAGAGGGAAGCGGAAAAATCAGGCGGATTGTGAACGATTCTTCCGCGGCGACCGAAACTTTCATTGCCCACATGCTTCCGGACAAGGTTGTTTCTGTTGTTACGCCTGTATGTCTTGTTGCGATGATGCTTGTCTTTGACTGGCGGACCGGGCTTCTGTGCCTTTTGCCTGCGGTTCTTGCATTTCTTGCAATGAGTTCCATGACAGGAAAGAAAATGCGCGACGACATGGCGAAATATCAGGATTCTCTTGAAACTATGTCGAATGAGGCGGTTGAGTACGTACGCGGAATTCCAGTTGTAAAAACGTTCGGGCAGTCGGTGTTCTCGTTCAACCGATTCAAGGCGGCGATTGACGGCTATGAAAAATGGGTTGTTGCCTACACAAAAAGCATGATGCGCCCGATGATTCTTTTTACGCTTGCAACGCAGTCTGTTTTTGCGTTCATTATTGCGGCGGCATACATTCTTGGCGGAAAAGGCATTTCAGAAACGCTGATTTTGAATCTTCTCTTCTATATAATTCTTACGCCTGTTCTTTCAACAACTCTGATGAAGATTGCATATTCCGGTGAAGCCTCAATGATTTTGTCGGATGCGCTAAAAAGAATAAATACGATTTTATCGTTCGAGCCACTTCCTGAAACTGAGACGCCAAAAATGCCTGCTGATTCTTCTGTTGAATTCACCGATGTTGTTTTTTCATACGAAGAAAACAAAAAAAATGCAGTTGACGGAATTTCTTTTGAAATCAAGGCAGGACAGCATGTTGCGTTCGTTGGTGCAAGCGGCAGCGGAAAAACAACTCTTGCTGCGCTCATTGCGCGCTTCTGGGATGTGTCGCGCGGTTCTGTAAAAATCGGCGGAGTTGATGTGCGCGATATTTCTTCAAAAGAGCTGATGAATGAGGTTTCCTACGTATTTCAGGATTCAAAGCTCTTGAAAATGTCGGTTCTGGAAAATGTGCGGCTCGGAAATCCTTCTGCAAAAAGGGCGGAAGTGCTTGACGCGCTTGAAAAAGCCCAATGTTCTGACATCATCGCAAAGCTTAAGGACGGAATCGACACGGTAATCGGCGCAAAAGGCGTTTATCTTTCCGGCGGCGAGGCGCAGCGCATTTCAATTGCCCGTGCGTTCCTTAAAAATTCAAAAATACTGATTCTGGACGAGGCGACCGCCTTTGCCGACCCGGACAACGAGGAAAAAGTTCAGGCCGCATTTGAAAACCTTTCCGCGGACAAAACGGTTGTCATGATTGCGCACAGGCTTTCAACCATTGTAAACGCTGACAAAATTTTTGTTCTTGCCGGCGGAAAAATTGCGGAATCTGGAACTCACGGCGAGCTTTTGGCTGGTGGCGGACTTTACGCAAAAATGTGGAATGAATACAACAAGGCCGCGGAATGGAAAATCAGTTCAGACAGAAATCTAACAGAGGTAGAAAAATGACATTGAATGAAAAACTTAAGCATAAATATGCGCTTTCAGATTACGGTGCAAAGGGAATGCTCCGGGCGTTTGTGGCAGTTACGCTCGCGAATCTTGTGCTGATGCTGCCGGTCGGGCTTTTGTACCGCCTTGTGCGAAACCTTCTCAGCGGAAGAATCCTTGTGTCCAGCCTGCCGTTCTACGTGTGCGCTGTAGCCGCTGTGTGCGTTCTGATTGTGCTCACAACGCTTTTTCAGTACCGCTCAACTTTTTTAACAACCTACGTTGAAAGCGGAATCCGCCGCCGCTCGCTTGCAGAAAAACTAAGGAAGCTGCCACTTTCATTTTTCGGCAAAAAAGACTTGTCTGACTTAACAAGCACGATTATGGGCGACTGCGCTGTTCTGGAAACCGCAAGTTCCCACTGGATTCCGGAGCTGGTCGGCTCGCTGATTTCCACAACGCTTGTGGTTCTTTCGCTTTTCTTTTTTAACTGGAAAATGACTGTTGCCGCTGTCTGGGTAATGCCGGTTGCGTTTATAATAGTTGTTTCTTCAAGGAAAGTTTCAGACAGAATCACTCGAACGGGAATGAAATACAAGCTCGCCTGTGCAGACGGAATTCAGGAAGGGCTTGAAACAATGCGCGACCTGAAGTCTTACAACGCGGCGGAAACCTATCTTGAAGGCTTTGAAAAAAAAGCCCGCGCGGTGGAAAAACATTCAATTGTCTCAGAATTTGCAACGGCGGCATTTGTTGTTTCCGCCCAGATGATTCTGAAGCTTGGAATCGGAACAGTCGCAGTTGAAGGCGCGGCACTGCTTGCGTCCGGTGAAATCGATATTCTTACATTTTTCGCATATCTTCTTGTAGTTTCCAGAATGTATGATCCGCTCCAGGTTTCGCTCCAGAATCTTGCCGCAATCATAAGCTGCGACGTGCGCTGCTCGCGTATGGACGAAATCTTGAGCTGCAAGGAACAGGACGGTGAGCCTAAGCTTTCCAACAGCGGATACAATATTGATTTTGAAAATGTAGGATTTTCTTATAATGATGGAAAAGAAATATTGAATGACGTAAGTTTCACAGCAAAGCAGGGCGAAGTTACAGCTCTCATCGGGCCGAGCGGAAGCGGAAAAACCACAGTAAGCCGCCTTGCCGCCAGATTCTGGGACTTGAACCGCGGAAAAATCACCGTTGGCGGAATGGATATTTCAAAAATCGACCCGGAAACGCTTCTTTCAATGTATTCGATTGTCTTTCAGGATGTGACGCTGTTCAACAACACCGTCATGGAAAACATAAGAATCGGAAGAAAAGACGCCAGCGACGCGGAAGTGAAGGAAGCCGCCCGTCTTGCCTGCTGCGAAGAGTTTGTTGAAAAACTTCCTGAAAAATGGAACACAGTAATCGGCGAAAACGGCTCGGAGCTTTCCGGCGGAGAAAGACAGCGCATTTCAATTGCCCGCGCATTTCTAAAAGACGCTCCGATAATCCTTCTGGACGAAGCGACCGCAAGCCTTGATGTTGACAGCGAAACCCTTGTTCAGGAATCGCTTTCACGCCTTATAAAAAACAAGACCGTGCTCATAATCGCCCACCGAATGCGCACAGTTGAAGGCTCAGACCACATTGTAGTGCTCAAAGACGGAATTGTTGCCGAGCAAGGCTCGCCCGCAGAACTTAGCGCAAAGGCTGGAATCTACAGCAAAATGGTTTCCACCCAGCTAAAAGCAGGCGGCTGGAAATATGAGTAGGGGATAAAAAAATTGCTGAGCACGATTTTCTGAAAATTGAAAAAACGGCTTCGTGCTCAGCAAGATTTCTGCCGTATGCAGAAAGGAATAAGTCAATTAATTTTTAGAAGATTTGAAGTAAAATATTTTCAATGTGTTTCTCATCCCTTCCCGAACTCCGGTTCTTCCTCTGCGGCTAAAAGGGCGGCGTTTGCAAGGTCGTCGATGTACTGGGCGTCGGCGGCTTTTTGCCAGGTTGTTCCGGCTGATTTAAGGGAGCGCATCTGTTCTTCTTTGCGTGCGTTGCGTTTTTCCAAAAGTCGTTTTGCGGCAAGGATGATTTCTGTGGCTTCATCCGCGCGCACGTGCAGTGTCTGAGCGACTGTGCTTTCGTCCGCGGCGCACATATTTTCCAGCGTTGTAAAAGTTTTTGTAAGCGTTCGCGCTCGTTTTTCGCCTATTCCCGGAATTTCAAGGAAAACGCTTACTGTGTTTTCTTTTGTTCTGAGCCTCTGGTTTCTGCTGGTTGCAAAGCGGTGGGTTTCATCGCGGACTCTTTGCAGAAGACGCAATGCGTCGCTTCTTTTTGGAAGACACAACGGTTTTTCCGCATAGGGCCGCCAGATTTCTTCGTCGCGCTTTGCAAGTCCGGCGACCGGAATGTCCAGGTTCAGCGATTTTAATACCTGGTCAACTGCGTTTACCTGGCCGATTCCGCCGTCAATAAGAATTAAGTCCGGTAAATCCGACTGTTCGTTCAAAAGACGCGTGTAACGACGGCTGGTTGCTTCTCTCATCGACTGAAAATCGTCTATGTATCCGTCTGTTGTCTTAAGCCTGAAATATCTGTAGTTTTTTTTGTCCGGATTTCCGTTGTAAAAACTGATTAGCGAGGCCACCGGGAATTTTCCGCCGATGTGGGCAATGTCAAATCCTTCAATTCTTACTGGAAGTTTTGCAAGCCCGAGAATTTCTTTCAGCTCTTCGAGCGCCGGAATGTCGCCGCGTTCGCGCAACCTGCGGATTATGTCTTCTTTTGCGTTTTCCGTCGCCATGTTCATCGCGGCTTTGTGGCGAGGAGCGTTTTCTATGTCATCGTTTGCAAGGATTATCTGAGGGTCTGAGTTAAACTGATTTTTTATCCATTCGGAAATTATATTAAGTCCATCCTCGGTTGGAACGAATATTTTCGGCGGAATTTCTTCCCGGGAGTTGTAGTAGGCGCTCATGAACTCGGCAAGAAGCTCTTCGTTTTCGTTCATGCTCTGAACGCGGTAATTGTCGCGGCCAAGAAGTTTTCCGTTCCGGATTTTAAGGACTGTAAAGCTTACAAGTTCACCTTCCCTGTACCAGGCCAGATAGTCGCGGTCTTCTGAGTCAAAGCTTTCAACAATATTCTGGTTCTGCATCACCATAAGCGCGCGTAGACCGTCCCTCAGCCGTGCGGCTTTTTCAAAATTCAGCTGTTCCGCGGCTTCCTTCATTTTTGCCGTAAGTTTTTCGGTTGTTTTACTTCCGTTTTCCTTAAGAAGATCGCAAATTTCTCCGAAAAATTCATTGTAGGATTCTTTTGAAATTTTTCCGCAACAAGGCGCTTTGCATTGCCCCATGTGATAGTAAAGGCAAGGCGTTTCCCGCATTGTAAATTTTTTGCAGTGTCTTAGCGGATAGATTTGATAAAGTGTGTCTATAAAAGTATCAAGGGCGCTTGCGTCCGGATATGGGCCGAAATATGTCGAGCCGTCGTGAAGTATATTGCGCGTCTTAAAAAGCCGTGGAAAATCTTCGCGGGTAATTCTTAAAACCGGATAGGATTTTCCGTCCTTTAAGTTGATGTTGTATTTCGGCGAGTATTTTTTTATAAGATTGTTTTCAAGAAGAAAGGCTTCGTATTCGTTTGCAGTCGTGATGTATTCGATGCTTTTTGCATTTGAAATAAGCAGCCTTGTCTTGATATCCTTTTTGCCGGAAAAATAAGAAGTCAGCCTGTTTTTAAGGTTTTTGGCTTTTCCAACATAAATCACGGTGTCCTGTGGATTTTTCCACATATAGACGCCGCTGGAGGATGGTGCTTTTAATGCAGTTTCATGAAGAATTTCTCTGTACATATCGCAAAAATAATTATATATCAAAAAAAAGTGTAATTCCATTTGTTTTTGCAGTTTGCGCATTCGTTTTCTGCTCTTTTTCTGCCGGCGCTGAAATTTATGAATTCGGCGGAAAAACCGGCTGGAGCGAGGTGAATGTGCGCAACGGAATTACAACCGGAAAGGGCCGCTTCGGCTTTGAATGTCTTGAGCTTGAGACAAATTCCAGTCAGCCGGATGATTTTACGGATTGCCTTCTTGATTTTGAAAACTCAAAGATTTATGACAAAGCCGGAAAGTACAAAATCAAGAGCAGCGGAGTTTACTTTTCAAAAAAGACGGCCTTGGGGAAAACTTCTGTCTTAAGCCGCGGCCGCGGCGGAATCGACATTCAGGGTGATGAAACAAGCCTTTTTGGCTCGGAAGGTCCTGCCGGTTCATTTGTCATTGATTTCTGGATTTGCCCTTCAACTGTAGAAAATGGAGAAGTCCTGCTGAACTGGCGTTCTTCAAAAAACATAGGCGGCCAGGTTTTTTACCAGTTGATTTCAACTTCTTTCTATAAAAATAAAGTTATCACGCTTTTTTCAAATATTTTTGAAGGCTATACTGAAAACAACGGAGACGTTTCCCTTTCTTCCTCCAGGACGATTATTCCGAACCAGTGGAGCCATCATCTTATTTCTTTTGAGGAGCAGACTGGAATTCTTGAGTACAGGATTGACGGCCAGCTGGAAGACATAAAATATCTTACTGATACAGGACACGAAGGCGGAACTGTCTGCAATGCCGTTATGGGTGTCGCCGCAGAATTGCGGATTGTTCCTTCTTATATCGGTCTGCTTGATGATTTTAGAATTTTGCGAAGCTATACGGATTTTAATAGGGAAGACAATTCTGAAAACATCAGGGTTGGACTGCCTGAGCATTACAAAATCTCCGGCGGACGCTTTGAGTCAATTCCTGTACTGACAAAAGAAGGAACAGTTATAAACAAGGTTTTTGCGGAGGTTTATGAGCCTTCGCAGACTGAAGTTTGCCTTTATGTCCGCGCAGGAGACAATCATTTCAACTGGACGGAAGATTATCCGGAATGGATTCCTGTGGTTTCCGGGCAGGAGATTGAAAATTTGAGCGGGCTGTATTTTCAGGTTGCGGCGGAGCTTTTTCCGGACGGCGGCGGTCAAAAGACTCCTTCTGTAACGGAAATAAAAGTTGAATATACGACATTGCCTGAACCTTTTCCGCCGTATAAAATTTCTGTTGAAAAAGGCGATGGTCAGGTTACGTTAAGCTGGAGTTATTCGGTTGATGATTCTGCCGGAGGATATTATATTTATTATGGAAACCGTCCGGGGGAATACCTTGGCCGCTCCGCCGTGCAGGGAGCTTCGCCTGTCAACGTAGGCAATGTTACCAGCGCGACTTTAACAGGCTTAAAAAATGGTGTAATATATTACTTCGCGGTGGCAGCCTATTCAAAGCTGGACGAGCGGATTTGCGGCGCGCTTTCAAAGGAAGTTTATGCCCGCCCTGAACGAAAAAGATAGTTTACAAGGGGAATAATGCGAGGAAGCTATGGAAGATAAAGAAATTGTGTTGAGAAGGGCAAAGAATGCTGTTATTTCAAGGGATTTTAACCTTGCTATAAGGCTGTACAAATCCCTTCTTCAGGAAGATGTGAAGAATATTGAATATTTGTCTGCGCTCGGAAATCTTTACATGAAAAACAACGATGACGAAAAAGCACTTCCGTATTTTCAGCAGATTCTTACTTTTTATCCGAATAATTTTGAGGCGATGAACAGCATGGGCGGAATATACCGCCGCATGGGAAGGTATCAGGAGTCAATTGAAATTCTTCAAAAGGCTCTGGAAACTAAAATTAATCCGGCCCAGGTTAATTACAATCTTGGCTTTACATATAAACTGATGAAAAATTATTCAGAGGCAATCGATGCGTTTGAAAATGTTATTGCCGTAAACCCGACTGACGTGCTGGCGTACAATCATCTTGGAACAATTTATGCGGCTCAGAACAACCACGAAAAGGCGGTTGCAACTTATAAACGCGGTCTTCAGATAGACCCTAACCATCCTATAATTCAGTTTAACCTTGCAAAAAGCCTTGAGGCTATGCATGACGACACTTCCGCGATTCAGGCTTATGACGCCGCGCTGCGTGCAAAGCCGGGCTGGCAGGAAGCCGTGATTGAATATGCAAAACTCTTGCTAAATCACCGCAAGACCAGGCTTGCCGGCGAGCTTGTGCAGAATGCTATTGGCCTGCATCCGCAGGATTTTGGGCTTTATGCCCAGATGGGGCAGATTCTTATGCGCCAGAGCAATTTTAAAAAAGCCGCAAGTTCCTTTGAGATTGCAAACCGGCTTGTTTCGGGAAACGCGGAAAATCTGAAGAACCTTGCGGAAGCCTTTGAAAAGCTCGGAAAAAAAGAAGAGGCTGTCTTAACCATAAAAAAAGCGGAAAGCGTTGAGCCGGAGGACGAAAAAATTAAAAAATCAGCGGCTTCAATTCTTCTTACGGCTGAAAAATACCGTGAGGCGGCTGAAGTAATCCGTCAGCTTGGCTCTGCGAACAAGAATGACTGCGAGGCGTTGGACCTTGCCGGACAGTACAGCATTTTGATTGGAAGAAATGATTCCGCCCAAAATTTTGCGTCAAAGATTAAAAAAATTGACCCGGATTATGGAATTTATCTGTATTCGTTTGCCTCAAGATTTTTTCAGAAGGGAAATCTGGAGGCCGCAAAAGAAAATGTAAAGGCGTTCATTGATGAAAATATGAAAAATATTCCGGCGTGGCTTCTGCTTGGCCAGATTGATGAAAAACTTGGCAATTCAGAGGAGGCGCTGGACGATTTTTCAACGGCAGTCGCTTTTGACCCGAACAATTTTCTTGCCGAAAAACTTGCGAAAGAACTTGGAAACAAAATTGATTCTGAAAAAACTAGCCGTGATGAAAAAAAGCCTGATGACAGCGCGCTTTCCGGTTCGCAGGAAATTTCTCTTGATGAATTTGGTTTTGGCGATGATGAAAATGCTGCTTCAGAAGAAAAATCTCTGGAAACGCATGAGCCGGCTCCGGATGAACCTGAAAATTCAAACGGTTCTGCCGGTCCGGAAGATTCAACAGAAGATTTGAAAGTTGAAGATAAAACCGACGTTCTTGCCTTGGACGAAGAATCTTCGCTTTTTGAGGACGGCGAAAAAGATTCGGAAAGCGATGATGAAATTTCTTTGGACGAGATTGATAAGAATACGGATGAATTTAAGGAAGATGAAGAAATCCTGCCAGAGCCGGAAGAGAACGCCGCGTTGAACGAACCGGAAGATTCCGCGGAAAAACACGCGGACAACTTGAATCCGGAGGAATTTAAAACGCAGGAAGAAAATGGTGCTTCAAAAATTGAAATAAAGGCAGAGCCTGCGAAATCTTCAGAAACAACGCCTGCCGCTGAAAAAAACGCCTCGGCCGAGCGGGCAGAACCATCTGAATCTGTTGGACAAGCAGAACCAACTGAACCAGCTGAACAAACAGAGCCAGCTGAACAAACTGAGCCAGCTGAACAAACTGAGCCAACAGAAAAAATAGCCGGTTCTGAACAGGAGACGGAACTTCCGGAAGAAATTCCGCCTTACGGAGATTCGGAACATTCTGAAGATTTGCCGGATGAAAAAGATTCTTTTGCCCCGGATGCCGCCGCGGAAAGAAAGGAGGCGGAAACAGCCTATGAAACCCTGATGAGCCAGGTAAGCGATGTTTTGCCTAAACTTTCATCTTTTATAGACAGCAGCGAAGAAGAGGCAAAATTCCAGAAAGAAATTGAGCTTTTTAAGCGCCTGCGTCAGTTTGGTGAGCAGCTTCCGTTTGAGCAGCGCGCAAAATTCCTTGCCGGCAGGGTACGTCTTTTGCTTGATTACATAATTGCCCGGCTTTCCGGCAGGCCAGGGCTTTTAAGAACGGCTTCTGAAGTCCGCAGGCAGAACAATATTCAGGAAAAGGATATGCAGATTGCAATAAACGGAAATAACCGCAGGGATATTATAAATGTCCTTAAGGATATGGAAAATCTTACCTTTTATCTTGGGGATAAGAACCTTTCTAAAGCGCTTATCGTTGTTGCAGAGGAAGTTGTGGATAAGCTTTCCTAAATAGCCCGAATTTCGAGTTTTTTTGCAAATTCTGAAAGAACGCTCTCGGCAGATTTCCAATTTGCTCAGATGGATTTGGCTCGCGCT
>ERZ1026780.1202-NODE-1202-length-17827-cov-7.084571_pt1 | contig 17827 bp, 12 predicted proteins | sample MGYA00380126_ERZ1026780 | MGnify/ENA primary metagenome ERZ1026780 (study PRJEB33269, sample SAMEA4719762) | human gut metagenome | biome: human-associated habitat; feature: organic feature; material: feces | place: Cameroon | collected 2013-10 ... | reverse complement strand
AAGCCTCCAAAAACGGTTGAAATTATAGCACCAAATATTTTTATTTCTTCATAATAAATAACAAAGTAATCGTAAATTTAGAATTTTTAATTTCAATATCCATTGTCCCATGATATTTATTCGCTAACATACGTATGGATTTAAGACCGTATCCATGGTGAAGATAGTCTGCATTTTTAGATTTAGGAAGACCGTCTTGCATCTCTATTTTTCCTTCGTAATAATTGCTTTCTGAGATAGAGACCATATTGCCGACCGACTTGATTTTTAAGTTGATAATACGCTCATCTTTATCAAGATTTTTAACTGCTTCAATCGCATTATCTACGATATTGCCAAACAAAGAATAAATATCCTCTTCACTCATGAAATTAATTAAGTCTCCATTTGCAATGCAGGAAAAATTAATTCCGTATTTAGAACAAGTAAGCGACTTCTCCGAAAGAATAACGTTCAAGGTATTATTTGATGTCTTGATGGAGGAATCATAAATCCGAATCAATTTGTTAACCTCGTTGATTGCTTCATCGTTGATCTTCTCTTTCTTTCCTAATTCCCTAATTTGATGTCTGAAATCATGGCACTTGATATTAATCATATCGATTGTTTCTTTTGATACCATGTATTGTTTCTTTTCTTCTTTACGTAATTCTTGAATAATATCGAATTCTCTACGTAAGTTGCTTCGATAATACATTTCAAAAATAAAGAGCATCCCCAAAATACAAGCTAAAGCATTTATAAGAGCAATAGTCCCTAAATATATTCTTTCAAAATGAATATTCGAGTAATAGGAAATCGCACTATTCGCAACAATATCAATAATGATAAAAAGGAAACCAATGATCAACACCTTAAAACCATCCGAGTTTTTAAAGGAATATTCTTTTTCCATTCTTCTCGCGAAGGCGATATAAATCAACCAATAGACATTTACAAAGCAAACAATATAAATCGTTACATCTAACGGTCCATTGAAAAGTTTCAGAGTGTTGTAATCATACATTCCACCCATGTTTTCATCGCCAGCCACAAAGAAGTTTTGAAAGGCAGAATAGAGTTCATAGGCAATATGCTCTGTCGTATATCCGCAAATCAAGCAAAAAAGAATCATTTTCCAATCAGATTTGAAAAGTAACAAAGCCATAAAAAACGTATAGGCAAAGAAAAGGAAAAACATCATCATGGAATAGAAAGCGTTGCTAGTTGGAATAGGGAAAATAAAAGCGAAAAGAAAGCAAGAAAGGATCGAAAGAGGCGCTTTATAAGCAAAACCGTCTTTCCTTTGGAGCTTATAAGCGAAAATCGTCTCGCCAAGAAGAAGTTCGGCCATAAAGATGAGACGATAAAAGAATAAAGAGTTGATTGGGTATAATTGGCTAATCATTTTCCTAAAAATAAGCTGAGTTCCTTTAAAAACTGTTTCTTTCTCGGATGAGAAATTTGCAATTCATTTCCCATTACCGTAACCATGTATCCGTCCACTCTTTCAACATATTCCAAATTCACCAAAAAACATGAGTTACACATGGAAAAATGAAAATTTTCCAGTTCTGCTTGAACGGTCTTTAAAGCGCCATACGCTTTGTATTCACCAGTTTTTGTATGGTAGATCAAAGAATGGGAAACCGTCTCAATGTAATAGATGTCGTTAATCAAAACAACAATTTTCTTTCCATCTGTTTGAATAAGGACTTTCTCTTTGTGCTTGCTATTTATATCATTCGAAAGAGAAGATATTCTTGCTTTGAAATCAAAATAAGAAATCGGTTTAACAATATAATCAACCGCATTAACTTTATAGCCTTCAATCGCATACTGAGCAAGATTGGTCATAAAAACAAGAATGACATCCGTATCAATTTTACGAAGCTTTTCACTGACTGTTATCCCATTGTCTTTACCCGATAATTCAATATCCATTAGAACGAGGTCATACATGCCGTAATGAAAATCAAAAAGGAACTTGTCTCCATCTGAGAAAAAAGACAAAAGATAAAGCGTTCCAATTTCTTTTTCTAATTTTTCGAAATAGGAACGGAGTTTCTCTCTTTCTTTCATTTCGTCTTCAACAATTGCGACTTTTATCATATTTATATTTTACCATTTAACTTAAAAAGAAAATAATTCTGCCTACAAAGGAGTGCAGAATAGATAGGTTGGAGGGCCTTAAATAGACCCTCCAGCATCTTTTATTTTTCTTTTGTTTTTTCTTCATCCTCTAAATCTTTATGATGGAGAATGATGAGAGCCGAAGGATAAGTGAAGCCAACAGCAACAAGACCAAAAAGAGGAACGAGAATGTTTCCATATCGAATTCCCCAAACGCCTTGGGTGAAACCTAATTCAGAATTCAGCTTGTCCAAACCTACAATAAGGATAGAACACGCAAGAATGATAGAACCAGCAAGGACTAGAAGAAGAGATGTAACAGCGAGAATAGTCGTGATAAGTGGCGTTGAATTGTTCATGAAATGAAGAACGGTGAGCACCAAAGAGCAAGCCACCCCTAAAATGAGAAGGATGAAGCCAAACATTAACAATGGGGAGAATGGAGTTCTTCCATCCCCCATCATCATTTTGATAATAGACATATCTGGACGATCATTTTCAAAATACGCAGGAAGGGCAGTGAAGGATATTGCCAATACGCCAAGAAGAGTAGCCACGGCTTGAGAAATTCCCAAACGAATGTTTTCATTTAATTTTTTCATATGAATTAATCCTTCTTTCTTTTCTTAAACCATGTCAAATAAATAGCTAGTCCACCCCAAACAACAAATCCTGTAGCGAGTACGGCGTCGATAGTGTAGAGCAATGGTCTCCACCATGTTCCCGAGGTATCTTCACGTCTTTGACCGACCGTTTGATTCAAATCAATACCAGTAAATTTCTCTGTGCGGTCAATAGTATCTATATAGGTATATAAGATATTATGTGCTGATTTTTGAAGAGCAATGACAGTTGTTGCGCTTGGGTTTTTATAATCTTGAATTAAAGCGTTAGGATCGCCACCAGGAAGCAAAGCAAGGTCGTTTCCTGCACGGATACCTTCATCCAGGTCATTTACGTTACCAGATTGATAGTAATCCGTAATAGCAGATCCTCTAAAGCCCCATTCGTCACGGAGTAAGGAAGTTAGAAGAGCGTAGCTGCCAGTGGCTCTTGTTCCGCCAATACGATCAACAGAAACCATCATGGCGTTCGCTTTACCGACTTTCGTTGCTATTTCGCCTGGTTTTGCCCAAATTTCACGAAGAGCTTGTTCTTCCATCCAAATGAATTGACCATTTCTGCCTTCATCGGTGTCATTTCCAGCAAAATGTTTCATATAGGCGTAAACCCCGTTTTCAGTACAGCCTTTAACCGTTTGAGCAACGAATTCACCACAAAGACGTCCATCTTCAGAGAAATATTCGAAGTTTCTACCACCCAATGGCGAACGATGAACGTTACATCCAGGAGCATACCATCCTTGAATATTAAGAGCTTTGCCCTCTTCTCCGATAGCGTGTCCCCATTTATATGCAATCTTCCAATCCCATGTGGAGGCAATGATGTTGGCGGCTGGGTATTTTGTAGCGTGTCCGCTATCTCCTGTAGCAATACCGCTTGTAAAGCCTGTTCCACCATCAGAATCGGTGCATTTTCCTTTGTTGATTTCAGGGATGGATATGGTGCCAAAACCACCTCTTGCACATAAAGTGGCAAGTTGTTCGATGCTTAATTGAGAGATAAGTTCATCCCATTTCGGATCGTCATAAGGAAGTCCTTTAACGTCATCGATTGTCCAGCTTGTATCTTTGGAATTGAATTTTGGCATGACATCGTTGTCGTTATTGATTGGATCATGAACCTTGAAAACCATGTCGAACATCTTTTGACTCATTGAACGAGTTGATGTTCTCTTCGGGAAGGTATTTTTAAAGTCACCTCTGGTAAGATAGCGAATCCCTTGGTTATAATCTGGATCCGCATCATTTCCATCTATAGACATCATATATAGCGATTGAGGCTCGTAGCATTGAGATTCAGCTCCAGAAATCGTATTCAAATATGTTGTGAAACGATTTTCGACTTTATGGCCTGTTACAGGATCGTTTTCGATTTTATAGCCTTCAGAAGGAATCTGATACTTATAAGACATTTCACGACCGTCTAAATCATCTTTGACATTATGGGCATCCGTGCGGAAACTGAAGGAATATTTTCCTCCATCAAGCTCATAGCCCATAAAGCCATTGTTGTTCTTGTCATAGGCGTCGTAACTTGCCATATCGCTGACATTGACTTGGAATTCAAGAGTTTGTCCTTGCCCAGGTTGAAGAAGGCTTGTTTTTTGAAAACCAATGAGATTTACCGATGATTTTTCGATTTCTCCTTTTTTGTAAGGGGCTGAATAATATAGCTCTACAACATCCTTGCCATCATATTCTCCAACGTTTTCTACCCATACTTTAAAATGAATAGAATCGTCCGCTTTAAGCGTTGTGGATTGGCTGATTTCTTTGCCGGATGAGTCTGTGACACTTTGAAGAAGCCAATTAAATTTCGTATAGCTTAAGCCATAACCGAATGGATATTGGACAACCGCGTCATAACCAGTTTTATTTAAACCATATTCATTGTAGGTAGAAGAATCCCAATATCCTTCAGCATCCGCCGTTTCATACCACTTGTATCCGACATAAATACCTTCAGCATAATCTTTGTATCTTCCGCCTTTGCCTGTATATCCAATGGTTGCATCTGGACCAGAATTAACATAGGAAGGAGCGCTCGTTAAATCATATGCGGCCGTATCTGTTAAATGCCCACTTGGAATAACTTCGCCAGTTAAGATTTGAGGGATAGCTGCAGCACCATAGTATCCGGGATAACCTACATATAATGCCGCCCCAATTTTAGGATTGTTTAAGAACCCCATTTCCATTGGAGAAGAGGAATTCACTAAGACAATGACGTTATCGAAATACTTATAGACCTCTTCAAACATCAATTCTTCACGTTGGGACAAGGCAAGATAGTTTCTTGAAGTGTCAGCAACACCGTTTTCGTTATAGTTGACCTTAGGAAGATCATCGCCCTCTGTAGCACGGCGTGAGAGAACGACAATTGCTACATCGGAGAATTCTTTTGCTTCTTGCATCACCTCTTCCGAATAGAAGGAGGCGTCTGGTTCATAATTTCGATAATAAGTTGAGTGTTGGTTTTGATCAGGAGCACCTTCGCGGTGATAAGAGAGGCTCGAGTATTTGCGAACTAATGTTTCGTTTAATTCGAAGCCATAATTTCTAAAGGCGTTATACAAAGACACTTTCGCATCTGCACATCCGCCTTCTGAACTTCCGCCCCCTTGGTACATAAATCCTGCATCGCTTCCGCCCCAACCAAAGATATTTGCTCTAAAGCTGTTATCAACTGGTTCAAGTGGCAAAACATTTTCATTTTTTAAGAGAACGTTGCCGTTTTGACAAATTTCTTCCGCTAAATCAGTCCCTAAAGTCAAGGCATCATTTACTTTATCTTTATCGTAATTATACGAATCTTTGCTAAGGAACAAATCAATTTGACCTTGGTACTTAAAAGCAATGGAGTTGCCTATAGCGAGAACGGAGGAAGCTAAGAAAATTGCCGAAAGAGTTACAATCGTAGTAGTTCTTTTCATATATTATCCTTTCTTAGATGCAGGGAGGATTTCTCCTCCCCGTAGTGTGTTGATTCATTTATTTTGTAAAAGTAAATTTAAAGCAATCAAGATTTGGTCCACCCTTAAAATTAATCTTGAAAGTATGGACGCCTGCAGCCAATTTACCACATGTGACAGCGCAATCTTTCATATTGAAGAAATCATTTCCGTCAACTCTTCCAAGAGTGATATCGTCAAATGTCGCGTCTTTTCCATCGATTTGGAAAGATGAAACAAGATCGGAGACTTTAAGTGGCTCATATTTTGCTAATACGACAGTAACAACAAGATTCATCTCTTCTAATGTCTCAAAGGTGTATTGGAGATAGCCACTAGCAATGTGTCCGATGGATTTTCCACCTGAAGAGTGAGTGTTATCCTCAGCTTGAACACCAGCCGCATCACCCTTTAACGTGGACCAGTCGGCATCCTCCGCTTCCTTAACGATTGTTTTAGGCTCGTTGACAGTGAAATCGACAGCAGCCTTAACCTTTATCGCCAACGTAACTGTTTTGCCACCAAAACTAATAACAATAGAGGTATCTTCTAATGTCAATGCATCAGTTTTATCGATCGTATAATCAGTAACGGTTTCATGTGTTTTGTCTGAATAATAGGCCTCAACAACCATTCCTGTTTTGTCAAACTTTTCTCCAACGATATATTCCATTTTGGTTGGATTCGTTACGATTTTTAAAGATTCAAGGGTATGGCCTATTTCTTGTGTCCCATACTTGCTTGTATAGAATGAAACATAGTCAAGGTTTGGACGACCATTGATCATTTCGATGGTAATGTTGTGATCACCTTTTGCTAATTCGCCGAGGTCAAAGACGGCTTCTTGCCAATTGTAATATTGGCTACTTGCGGAAGAAGACATAGTCGGATTATTAGATTTGATCACCTTGTTGTCCACTTTGACGGTAACCATATCATCAAATTTCTGGTTATTGCATTCTGATGCAAAGATGGAGAATTTGACTTTAGAAGTCTCTCCGGTAAGGAAATCAAGCGAGAATTTACTTCCTTCCTTATATCTTTCAATGGATTTTCCACCACTGGCTTCGCCATTATCGACAATATAGCTAGTGAAACCCGCTGCAGCCATATCTTCTCTAAATAGACATTGGCTGAAATCTAAGCTTTCAGCCTCTACTTTCTTTTCACCAAGGCCATCTATCTTAGAAAAATATTTCTTTCCAACTTGGATCGCAATATCAAGAGTCATACCTTCATATGTAACTGTGACTTTTGTATCATCAGCAGTTAAAACGGTTTTATCAATCGTGTAATCTGTTGGTTCGAGCACTTTCGTGGTTAAATCATCGAACGTGGCTTCAATTTGCATTCCGATTGGATCAAAACTTTCACCTGCTGTGTATTGTAGCTTTTTAGGAGCGGTTTTTAGGGTTAGGCCAGTGCACTTCGTTTCGCCTGTTTCTTCACCATACTTAGTCACTTTGAAATCAAAATAGTCAATGTTCGGTCTTTGATTGATGGATTTGATTTTGAAGGTGTGATTTCCTTGAGCTAAGGCAACCTTACCAATTTTGAAACTAATCCAATGCCAATAATCATTTCCGCCATTGTATTTGAATTCGACATTATCGGCTTTAATGACTTTATCATCCATGCTAAATTCAAGTCCCGAGTTAATATCATATCCAAGATTAGTGTCGCTCATTCTAGCCGTGATAAGCACCTCAAAGTCTTTATCGCTAGAAAGAGGGATTTCAAATATGGAGCCTGGATTGTATCCGCAGATGTTTTGTCCATTGCTAGCGTTGTCCCCATCTTCAATGAAAGTTCTGCCTGCCGCAATAAAGTCTTCTCTTAACGCAGCTTTTGATGTATCAAGATGTTCTGCTTCTACACGAACCGTTTTGATGGAATCGACTACAACGGATGTCACTTTTTCTTTGACGGTGATTCCAATTTCTTGTTTAAATCCGCCAAAGGAAACGGTAACTTTAACGTCTTCTTTTTTAAGAACGTCCTTATCGATATCCATTTCTTCAACACTTAATTTTTTATTTGTTCCATCTTCATAATTAGCAAGAACGGACAAGCCAGAAAGGTCTAAGTGTTCACCTGCCCAGTATGTTTTCTTTTTGAATTCCTTTTCTATGACGATTCCTGTTAATTTAGATGTGCTGACGGACAATTTTAAGGTTGTGGAGAAAGTCTTATACATTACTTTGATTTTCGTATCCTTTATAGTCAATGCGTCATTCTTATCAAAAGTAATTTGAGACATATCCGCTTCTGCGGTTGTTCCATCATTTTTCTTAATGGATACAACCATGCCGGTTTTATCAAATTTTTCACCAACCAAGTAGGCTAGTTTAGCTGGTTTTGTTGTAATTTCGATGCCAACTTCATTGACTTCTTCAACGCTAATAACAATGGAAGTCTTCAAGCTTTGATACGTTATGGTAACTAAAGTGTCTTTAGCAGTTAAAGGCTCCTTCTTATCGTAATCATAGTCTGTAACAACTTGTTTCGTGCTGTCGTTCATCATAGCGACAACCTTCATTCCAGTTGGATCAAATCTTTCACCAGCTACATACTTGGTTTTCGTTGGCAATTCTTCAATCGAAATTGAGGTTGCTCTTAAAACGAATTTAACGCTTATTTCAACATAAGCCGTTCTTCCTTTGTAAGTAATCTTAATTTTTTTATCACTGGCTTGAAGAGGAACTTTAGAATAGGAATAGTCACTTACTTCCTTTGTGCTTCCGTCGGACATGGTGGCAGTTACAACCATGCCAGTAGGATCAAAAATCTCTCCGCTTTCATAATTGAGCTTGGTCGGAAGTTTTGTGATCGCAATGCTTTTAACGGTTGCGTTAACTTGCGAAGATTGTTCGCTTTGCTTTCCGCCTTCTGGAGCGCAAGAAGAAAGAAGAGGGGCGGCCATTAACGCACTACTAAGTAACGTTAAGGCTACTTTTTTAAATCGTTTCATATTTTTGTACCTCCTAAATAGAAATGATTTTTTGACCTACCACCGCTTACTTTACATATAGCGTATGAATAGGTTCTTTCGGATTGTTTTTAGTCTAATGGAAGCGCTTCCAGAAAAATGCTATTTTACTTAAACTTGCATTTTTCCCACATAGATTTTCATTCAAGGTGAAGTAAGAAAAAAGGCTTTCAAAGCCTAAACATATTGCAATATATTTACAGAAAATGGGCTTAAAACAAATATTCTGACGCATTTTTTGCCTATATAATTAGGAAAAGAGAGGACTAAAAATGAATGTAAAATGGGGACTTCGCATTGTGCGACTAATATTGACTTTTATAAGCACCGCCGCATTCTTTCTATCTTCTGGCTATGTTGAAGATTTCTATACAAGAAATCAAAATGAAATTGATTTAAAACTTCTTTATGAGAACGATGTCGATAAGGTAATTGTTGCTAGAAGTCTTTCTTCTCCTTTACTTCAAAAGGAACATCAGGTCATTGAAAAATATTTGGGCAAGGAGAATTTTACCAATACTTTTGGACACATAGATGATAATTTTTTGGATGTGAATAAGAACACGCCTACTCAAAACGATCATTTTAAGAACTTTGGTTTATTGGAAATTCCTCAAAATAATAACTATCTCAAGCTTGTTCCTGACAAAAGATTAGAGAACGTAGCCTCATCTCTTCCTAAGAATGAGAATGAAATCGCTTTAACTTCTTATCAAGCAGATTGTTATATGAAATATGGGTATCGTGATAATGATAATCAAACAGTTAAACTAAATTCGCTGGAAGACTTAATTGGAAAGAAATTAGAAAGATTCACGATCATTGGCATATTCGAAAACCCGTCTTTTAAAGAAGGAGGCGTTTCAAAAGACTATATCGTTAAGAAATATGGCAAGGGAGAGACATATGTTGATGAGAATCTTCCTAACTACAATCCATTAGAAGGCTATTTCATTATTGGAAATAACGTTTATTCATCTTTCAACGAAACGAACGTGAAAAACGAATACATGGGTACCTCAGATGGGGTGTATATAACTCTTCCGAAAGACGAAAACGAATCTTTAAAACTACTGAACGAATTAAACAAGGAAAAACATATAAGTGATATCAGCTTCTATACCCCTTATTTAAGCATCTCCAGAAAAGGACAATACTTAATGGGTATAACCGATCCAATCACCGCTTTGATTTTCCCTCAATCTATACTTTTGAATAGATCGTTATCAATCGTTCTAATGGTTGCATTTGGCATACTGTCCCTCGTCTTTTATCCTCTTGGTATTCAAAAAGAAAGACAAAATTGGAGCCAAACAAAATCTTGGAAATATTATTTGTTTACATCCTTAATACTAACTGGTGGGAGTCTTCTTCTCTCTGGAGCTGGTTTATGGATTATGTTCCATATCTTAAATGAACAGTTAGGTTGTCTCTTCTTTATGATTAACCCATGGTTTGTTCTCGCCTATATTGGGCAAGCGATTCTCTTATCTTTGGTTGGAGTTGGAATGTCTCTTTTGATGGACAAGTTCAAAGAAAATGGAATCATTCATAAATCCATTTCTCATTAGGAAGAGCCTTCCATTTATTCACATGGAGACGATGCATTTCCTCAACAAGGAGCAACATCTTAATGCTCGTTGGCCCTTCGGGAAAGATATCGTAATACTCCCCTGCATAATAAAGAGATACATAACTCGTGTCTGTGGGCATTCCAAAGGTATTGATTTCTTCATAAGACATATGAAAAGAGAATTCTTGGCCGTCTTTATTACCTTTATAGGAGACACCCGTATGATCGATTCGGAACTCTCCTTCGCCACAAAGAACACTCGTTTTTTTGTTTTTTAGAGGTTTATATGGATCAAGTTTTCCCAATTTAACGTGCTCTTCAAAAACGAAATTAGGGTCGTTTTTAATTTCTTTGACAACACATTGTCTTTCCCAATCAAACCAGTTCGAAATGTTTTTAGGAAGCTTCATGCCTTTTTTGAAAGGAGTTAAAGCATATGTGTCGTCTATTTGCACCCCTGCACCACAGCGTTTGCAATAAAGTCTATCTTCCGAATCGTTCATAGCAAATTCTTCGCCGCAGGAAGGGCATTTGTAACAAAGATAATGAAGGTCTTTAGCAATATGTCCATGAGTTTCATAATGAATTTTCTTTTCTTCGTTCCAAAGATAATCGTCGTGGGTCAAAGTTTCATTTACCTTTTCCTCGATTTCGTTTGGAGATAGCCCTTCCAAGTCTTCTTTAGAGAACAATTTAAAGAGTTTAGCCTCAATTCTGCCTCTTCTTTCATCAAGGCAAGACTTGGTATTGGTTAAGAAAGCGCCAGCCGTTTTAAGACAATATACGGGGATCCTGTAGTGTTTTAAGTATTTTCCAGTCCCCGAAACAACCGGTTGGTTATGACCGGAAATGGAAGACATTCCCTCGGGGGAAAACGCCACAACTCCACCTTGTTTGGTAATTGAATCAATTCCACGCATGGAAGCCATATCAATAACAAAATTCTTCTTAGGGATTGCGTTAGCTATCTTTAGAATCAATTTTAAATGAGAACGGAAAAATTCATTATAGCCACAAACAAAATTCAATCTTTTTGGATAGGCTGCTTGAACATTCCAAGCATAATCAATACGAGATTGATGATTAAAGATTAAGAAACAAGGTCCTTTTTCATCATTAATGTCATCAATTATCTGATAATGGATGTTGTATTTTGGTGCCAGAACCTTATCAATGACGACCTTCTTTAAAACGAAATAAAGAAAACAATTCGGAATGTGATATTTCCGTGAAGTTAATTTTTCTTGCAAAGTTTTTTTCATAGGAAAGACCCTTATTGAGCTTAAACAACTTCATCTATTTTACTTAAAAACAGCCGATAATACAAAAAAACGGGCCAATTGACCCGTAAATTTCAATTGGTGGATCATGTCGGGATCGAACCGATGACCTCCTCCATGCCATGGAGGCGCTCTCCCAGCTGAGCTAATGACCCATTCGCACTCTTTCAAGCGCGTTAATAAGAATAATAAGGATTTTAACTTGTGTCAACAATTTATCGCTTGAATATGAGAAAAGGGCCCATTTCTGAGCCCTTAAATTACAAAACCTGATTATTTATCTTGTGGATTTTGTGTATTTTTGACTGGTTTGTCTTCTCGTGTATAACCTTCCTTGGTCAACATGTCATCAACGATCTTAACGGCACGGCGGAAGGAAAGGTCGGAACGAACCTTGAATTGAAGAGGCAAATCTTCATATTTCTTGGTTTCAGTACGTTCTACTGGGATTGGTGTATCTTTGTAATCATCTGGATTGGCGGCAAAATAGACTTTTAAGTGTTTGCCATTAATGGTGATGAAAACATATCTCTTACGATGAGCGGAGAAGCTATCGCCAGGAATAGAAAGACGGTTGCTTAAGCCATAGGACTTAATATGGTCACGTAAATCATAATATTTATGGCGTAAGTCAAAATCAGCATTCTTTAAACGGGTTTCAAAGGAAGCGCGACGTTTATTTCTTAAAGCGGCAAATGGATCATTTTCGCCTTCTGGGGCTTCAGCTTCAACTTCAGTTTCCTCTTCCGCAGGTTCTTCGGCTACAGGTTCTTCTACGGCCTCTTCTACGACAGGGGCTTCTTCTTTTTGAGCATGGAAATCTTCAACATGTTTTTCTAAGGCTTTTGCAACAGTTTCATCTGCAACAGCCTTGGCGACTTTGTTAGAGACATCCTCAGCAACTTTATTGACATCTTCTTTAGTAAGAGTCTTAACCGCTGGTTTAGCAGCTTCGTAGTTTTCGATTTCTTCACGAACAATAACGCGAATTTGATCTTCGCTTAAAGCTTCTTCGCGAACGACTGGTTCTGCTTCAGTTTCTTTCTTTGCTTTGATTGCAGCTAAAGAGGCAATTACCATCAATAAAATACCGGCCAAATCAAGCAAGAAAGAGATAACAATAATCCACATTGCTCCAACTTCTGCATGGCCAGTTGCCATTAAACGATAGGCAAGGATGCCTAAGAAAGGAAGATAGGCAATTCCTAACGAAGCAGCAAATGCACAGTAAATAAGCTCAGGTTGTTTTTTGCGGATTAATTTTACGGTGCAAACGATAAACAAAACGAGAACAACGGCATCGACAAGTAAGACGCCAAACGACCATTTAGAGCTGAAATCGCCAATGAAGGCGTTACCGTAAATGGCAATGCTGGCAAGAAGGCCATATGGAAGCTTTCCACCACCAGCTGGAATCCAATCAGCTAATCCACCAACACCTACGATGATGCAAGCTAAGAGGAGGAGGACAGATGCAATGACGGTTGTCATTGCAGGTCCCATTTTCTTTTTTTCTTTCATGTTTTTATTCTCCTACATGTATCCCCTATTTTTCTTCCCTCTTGCAAAAGAATGAGGGACGTGGAGTCATTTCTCGAGGAAAAGAAACGCCTCTACACCAGAAAAGTATTCTTTTGTGGGTAAAAAAATACCCTTCTGACAAGAAAAGAATAGAACCATGTAGTCACAATGTCAAATAAATACAACAGGTGTCGCCTCTTTTTTAAAAAATGTTTTTATTGGCACAGGGGTCCGTTCTTTTTTTCGAAGACTTATACATGTCTCGGGTCTTTTTGGTTTAAAAAGAAGAAAGCTATTAAGTTTTTTCGTTTATTGGCGCGCTCGAGGGGATTCGAACTCCTGACCTTTCCCTTAGGAGGGGAACGCTCTATCCAGCTGAGCTACGAGCGCAGTGAAATTATGTTACCACCAATAGGTACAGGCTTCTATTCCTTTATAAGAACCTTTTCAATTTTGGCGATGTAAAGATCGTGAAAATCTTTATGAGGATAGCAATCTGCTATGACACCTTGATCCAAGAAGCATTCTTCTTTCATCGTTTGTCTATACAGTTTGCGACATACAAAAACTAAACTTGCTTCATTTATGTAGGAATAATCCTCAAAAGAAACCGATGAGAAACCTACTTTCTGAATCTTATCTTCATCTTTACCACTATGAGTTCCAAGATAAGAGAGTTCTTTTTTATATTTTTTGTCAAAGAAACAAACTGTGAAATAATCCTCTTTATCAAGTAAGATCTTGCTAAAGCGTTGAGGCCTAACGTAAACAGTAATCACGGGCATTCCTGAAGAGTGGCCCCATAAAGAGCCAATTTGTCCCCAGGAGATCGTCATTGCATTCACTTTATCCCCTTTCTTTCCGGTAACAAGTTCACCCCACGAATCGGAGAATAGGGTAACAGGGTTGATTTTAAGCTCTTTATAAGAGATTTCTTTCATTTTCTTTCTCCTTCGTATAGATAACATCCTTTTTCATGAGAACGAATAATGCCAACGGCTTGTAAATAAGAATACATCACAGTTGGGCCTACGAATTTCATTCCTCGTTTTCGAAGGTCTTTAGATAACGAATCCGCTAAGGCATTGGTTGTTTTCCCATATTCGTAAAAGATTTTCCCTTTCGTAAAAGAAAGAAGATATTCTTTAAAAGAACCGCGTTCCTTTTCGATTTGAAGGAAAAGTTTGGCGTTAGAAATAGCAGCCAATATTTTTAAACGATTACGAACGATCCCTTGTTCATTGCATAGACGTACGACCTCTTTTTGAGAATATTGAGAAATGATATAGAGATTAAAATTAGAAAAAGCCTGGCGAAAGTTCTCTCTTTTATTCAAGATGCATTCCCAAGATAAACCCGCTTGAAATGATTCTAAAAGCAGCATTTCAAATAGATGCCCCTCTTCTAAATTTGTTTTTCCCCATTCCTCATCGTGATATTGAATATAAAGAGGATTGTTTGGATTACACCAGGAACATCTCTTTTTTATTTGTTCCATTCTGATTCTCTACTCTTTGTACTCTTCATCGAAAACGTCTTGAGAGCCTTTATCGTTATCTAAGCATATCGTATCCACTTCCACAGGTTTACCACGAAATTGATATACGTCCTTGCTTATTTGTTTCAATTTTTCAATTTGTGTTGTATCTAGTTGCCTCAATGGAATGTAATAAGAATCCCCTTGAGGAGAAATCAAAACAGCCATATATTTCTTCATTTTAATTTGGAAGACCTGCTCCTTGCTTTCAAAGGCCTCCCCCTTTCTCGTTCCGAGAAGATGGTAATCATAAATTTGTGAGTCCCCGTTTTTATAAAAGATGATTCTTAAATTTCCGGTAAAGCCCTTATTCCCACTTTTTTGAAAAAGAGCAGTGAAAGGTGAAATAAGAATTCCTAAAACACCTATAAGCATAAGAGGAGTTCCTATGCTGACTGTTTTTTCAGCAATGCTCAAGTAAATCCCGAGAGCGAACAAAACAAGAGATGTAAGAAGTCCAGAAAGGAAGAAAGAAAGCTTTTTTCTCATCGTATCTTTCCAACGATCTTTATAGTCGCAAGAGAATGAAATGGTTAAACATGGTTCCATAGATAAAGTATATCATGCAACGTTTTTCCTCTTAAAAGAAAAAAGTGCCTTCAATACTTAGGCCTGTTCTCAAAAAACGACTTTGATTATCCATTTTGATACAATGTTTGCATCCCAATTAAAAGTTACAGAACCCAAATGAAAAGCCGTCAGAACATCATCACTTAATCTGATAAATGACTGACAGCTTTTTTCTATTGCCTGCTTTTGATTTTAATGATGAAATGCAGAATATTAATTATTCGACAAATTCATAACCCGTATCAGTGACTTGCAATTTAGCTTCAATGGTATCTTGGTTTTCGATGATTTTGACTTTTACGAATTTTTGACCGCCTTTTTCTTCGAATTTGAATTTGTAGTGTTTCTTATCTCCATCGTTCATTGTTTTGACTGAATATTCAGTTTCATTGTTTTCCTGTTCGAAATCGATTTTTACTTTTTCTACTAATTTACCAGTGGCGTCATGTCTGGCATATGAATATTCGTTTTCGTTTTCTTCTCCATCGGTTTCGCTTTCGTGTTTGACAATTACTTTTTCTTTGGTTTCTTCATCAGTGATGACAAAGAAATACTCAACTTCTATCTCTCTTCCTTCTTTGGAGACTTCTTTATCGCCGTGCATCGTATAGGTCTTTTCACCTAAAATTACAACGCCATCCAAATCAGATGATACTTCTTCATCCTTTTCATCTTTCTCTTCAGCTTCAGGAGTAGCTAATGTTTCTTTATAGTAGAACTTATAATCTTCTGTGGCTCCATCAATCTGATTTACAGTCAATGTGTAATATTTATCATAGGTGCCAAAATATTGATCACCTTCAGGGATTACCACTTCTTCAGATTTGATAACATCACCTTTCAATAATTCATCTACTAAATCCAATTTGTCCAATACGGATTTTTTCTGTACATCAGTCAAAGCCTTACGACGTAAAGCCCCTGTGTAACCAGTATTTAACATACTGATACTTGATAATGCACTGTTTTGAGCCATGCTCTTAAAAGATTGCATCGGCTGAGTATCGGGGGTTTTATTCCGTGGATTACTACAGCCAATTAATGCGGCAGCACTGGATAATGTTAATAAAGTGAAAACTAATTTTTTCATTTTTTGTGCCTCCGTGTCTTCTGTCTTTACGCTTAATATACAATCAAGGTAATGGTTTTATTGGATTTATTTGAAAAATGTTGAATATTTTAACTAACTGATGGGTTCATTCATGAATGAATGATTATCATCAGATTAAAGTAGAAAGATAAAGGGTGTTTTAAGTTACTTGATTGTGCCCTATTTGAAATTTATAAACTATATCAGTTTGATACCGCATTGTTGAATTTCTCTCGGGTTTATGCCCTAGTCAAAAAAGTAGACACCATATTTCAAGTTTTCAACCCTTGTTCTTTGTAGTAGGCATCTTTTGCGTTGCTTTTGGGTCGTGTATTTTCAAAGAACATGCAGGTCGCCCTTTGCTGAAGAAAAGTAAGCAATTCGTCAAATATTAAAGTGATTAATTTCTTACTTTAGCAGCAAAAATAAGCGATTGTTATTGGAGTAAGCGATTTAACTACTTGACGCAGTAAGTCCTTTCAAACTTCCTCATGCAATCTGAACACGCTTCTCCCATCAACAGATAATATATTTTCAATATCAGGCCAAGTCAGAAAAAGAGCCTCATAAAAATGGCGTTTGACATTTCTACAAACCTCTAAATGTACTGACGGAAAGGATAAAATCCCACCTGCAATGAAAAAGGTCTGACACAATTTGTATCAAGCCTATATTCTTCCTTGGCCTTAGTTTTTGTAACTTGATATTTGCATTTTATCACATTTCTCTGAAAAAATCATATTAGGAAGTCCGGACATTTTTTCGTACCATTTTGTTGTGTGGTACTAGATTGCCATTTCAATCCTTTACACTATGCTTATTAATATTATCCTTTGAATAAGTCTTTTATTTTATCTTCAAGTTGTTTTCTTGATAGTGCTTCTGGTGGAGTTGCTTTAGTTAAGGAAATACTTAATCCTTCAATTTCAACATATTCGCCACATTCAGGCGACTTTTAAAAACTTATTTTAAAACCTTCCAATATCCATCTCTTTTAGAGCCTTCTTTAACAACGATCTTTTTATCTTGTAATGCTGCCATATAACGACTAACTGTTCTTCTCCCAATTCCCAATTTATCTGCTATTTCTTGTTGAGTTAAATAAGGATTTATTAATAATTCTCCTATTATATTGCTTTCCACTTCCGACAGTTCATTTTGTAATGTGCCATTCAATGTGCCATTCAATGTGCCACGATTATCTACGACTTCTTTATTAAACGGAATTACAACATTAATAAATGAATCAGAAAATTCAAATACACCTTCACCATATGTTTCTATAATTTTTAATATTCCATGACCTGTTGATTCAGTAATTTCTAAATCCTGAAATATTCTCATGAGTCCTCTATTACGAGGAACACTGATTCCTCTTAAGAACTTTTCTTTAGTTTGTTTAAATGGCAATCCACCATGAGACAGTATTTCTAATCTATCATCATACATACTTATTAATGGTTCATTAATGTTCCAATCATTATGAACTAAGGCATTAATTAATGCTTCATTAACTGCATCAATATCATATAAATAAGTATCTTTTCTAGGTCTAACTGTTGTATCTGTCATACAAATATT
>ERZ1026780.1200-NODE-1200-length-17860-cov-5.269475_pt1 | contig 17860 bp, 12 predicted proteins | sample MGYA00380126_ERZ1026780 | MGnify/ENA primary metagenome ERZ1026780 (study PRJEB33269, sample SAMEA4719762) | human gut metagenome | biome: human-associated habitat; feature: organic feature; material: feces | place: Cameroon | collected 2013-10 ... | reverse complement strand
GCGGCGCTGAAGCGGCTCTTCGCGAACATCCCCTACGACCTCACGGACCGGCAGAACGAGCAGATGTGGCAGGCGATCGTCTATGTGGTCCTCAAGATGGTCGGCGTGGACGTCGGCGGCGAGGTGAAGACGAACGAGGGGCGGATCGACATGACGGCGGAGACGCCGGAGCATGGCTACGTGATCGAGTTCAAGCTCGGCGCGTCGGCGGCAGCGGCGATCGCGCAGATCAAGGCGAACCATTACGCCGACCGCTTCGCGGGCAACGGCAAGACGCTCACGCTCATCGGCCTCGCGTTCTCGAAGGAGAAACGTACAGTCGTTGACGCGGCCATCGAGGAGGTTTGACGGGCACCGCCACGCCGACAAGATCCTGTCGGCAGGGGCACTGCCACGGCAATGCGCGAAACGAACGGGCCGCAAAGGAAACGTAGGATGAAAGGCACGGAGGAGAACGGAAATGGAGATCGAAAGATGAAAACGAAGATGAAGACCGGGATTCTCGTCGGCTGGGCGCAGACGCAGGCGGTCGGCCCCGGGAAGGGCAGGGGCTACACGGTCGCGCTCCAGCCCGAGTGGGGCGTCCTGACGCTGCGCACGCGCATGAAGACGACGGACCTCGTGCGCGGGCGCGAGGGCTGGATGAACGGACGCATCCCGATGAGCTTCCACGACAAGACGGGGAAGCGGGTGGGGCCGTGGCCGAACGTCTTCGGCTTCGAGGGGACGTGCGGCTGGACGGACTGCGTGCGCGACTTCCCGATCCCCGAGGGCGCGACGACGCTCCGGATCGGCCCGCACAACTTCGGCACGTCCGGCACGGTGGAGGTGGGCCCGCTCACGCTCGCCGTCAAGCGCAACCGCGTGGCGCGGCCCTGCAACGCGCCGCTTCCCGCCGGCGCGCCGCCCGACCCCGGCTCGCTCGACGACGCCTGGCGCGCCACGACGCCCACGCGCGCGCGCTGGTCGCTGAACGGCCTCTGGCAGCTGCGCCCCGTCCTCACGAACGACGTGCCGGACGCCGTGCCGGGCGCGGACGACAACTGGGGCTGGGGCAAGATCCCCGGCATGCTCGGCTCCGGCTGGGCGACGGGCCAGGAGGTCGTCCTCTCGGACTGGTTCGAGGACCACGGCGTGAAGCCGGACTTCAGCGAGGCGGCGTGGTACGGCCGCACGTTCACGATGCCGCGCGAGACGGCGGGGCGGCGCGTCGTCGTCACATTCACGACGCTCAACACGCGCGCGGCCGTCTACGTGGACGGGCAGGCGGCGGCGACCGTCGTCTTCCCCGGCGGCGAGGCGGACATCACGCCCTTCGTGAAGCCCGGCGCGCGGCAGACGCTCGCCCTCCACGTGACGGCCTACCCGCTCGACCCGAAGACGCTGGAGTTCAGCGCGCCGGACCGCGCCGTCGAGCGGAAGAACACCGTGAAGTTCCGGGGTGTGACGGGCGACGTCTACCTCGACGCCTTCCCGAAGACGGCGCGCATCGCCGACGGCACCGTCGCATGCGACGTGGCCGGCGGACGCGCCACGTTCGTGGCCGAGTGCGAGGGGGTGGCGACGAACGCCCTCTACACGCTCGTCGCGCGCGTGGGGGCGCGGACGTTCGAGGGCGCGCGCCTCCGTCCCGACGCCGACGGGCGGCTCGCCTTCACGGCCGACTGGGCGGACGCGCCGAAGTGGGACGTCCACACGCCCGGCAACCTGCTGACCTGCGCGCTCGAGCTGCGCGACGCGGCGGGGACGCCGCTCGACGCGGCCCTGCCGTTCCGCTTCGGCTTCCGCGACATCCGCGCCGTCGGGCGCGACCTGCGCCTCAACGGCACGACGATCCACCTGCGCGCGCTCTACAACCGCAACATGAACGGCTCGACGGCGCTCGCGGCGAAGGAGACGTGCCGCGCGCTCTGCCGCCGCCTGAAGGCCGAGGGCTTCAATTACATCATCGCGGGCAACTACGACTTCGCCCCCGGCACGGTGAGCTACATGGACGGCCTCCTGGAGGCGTGCGACGAGGAGGGGATGCTCTTCTCCTTCTCGCTTCCCCACATCCGCGACTTCGGCGTGCAGCTCGACAGGCCCGAGGTGGCCGCGCGCTACCGCGCCCGCGCCCGGTGGTGCATCCGCCGCGCGCGGAACCATCCGAGCGTCGTCACCTACGCGATGAACCATAACGCAACGGGGTACTGCGGGGACATGAACCCGCTGCGGATCGACGGGCGCTACGAGCTGAAGGAGGACGCGGCGCACAGGTTCCGCAACCGCAGCCAGGCGAAGATCGCGGCGGCAATCGCGCGGTCGCTCGACGCGACGCGCCCGATCTACCACCACGAGTCGGGCAACCTCGACGACTTCCACACCGTGAACATCTACCTCAACTGGTCGCCCGTGCAGGAGCGGAGCGACTGGCTGGAGCACTGGAGCGCACAGGGCGTGAAGCCGCTCTTCTTCGTGGAGTGGGGCATGCCGCACATCTCCAGCTGGTCGAGCTACCGCGGCCCGCTCTTCATCTGGCGCAAGGCGGGCTATCAGAGCCTGTGGGCGAGCGAGTTCGCGGCGGCCTTCCGGGGCGACGCCGCCTACGAGGGCGCGACGCCGGAGGCCGTGCGCGCGCTCGCCCGCGAGGAGGCGCTGTGGGCGCAGGGCAAGCCGATGTTCTGGGGGCACCTCAACGCGCCGATCAGGGGGCTCACGAACAACTACCACGGCGTGCAGGCCCTCTACATGGACGACAACTGGCGCAGCCACCGCGCCTGGGGCATCTCGGCGATGCTGCCGTGGGACCAGGGGGCGTTCCACACGCGCGTCCGCCCGGCGTCCGCGCGGCCGAACCCGGCGCGCTGGGAGAAGCTCAAGGCCCCGGGCGTCGTGCCCGACTGGTTCCCGGACGGCGAATGGGACGTCGGCACGGGCGCGGAGGCGGACTTCGCGCGCACGAAAGTCGGCGACGTCCTCTACCGCTGGAACCGCGAGGACTGCGCGTTCATCGGCGGCGAGGGCGTCTTCACCGACAAACGCCACCACTACCGTCCGGGCGAGGAGCTGCGGAAGACGCTCGTCATCCTGAACGACCGGCGCGTCGAGCAGGAGGTCGCCTGGACGTGGACGCTCGCGGAGACGACGCGCGCGGGGACGGCGCGCGTCCCGGCGGGCGGGCACGTCGACGTGCCGCTCGCCTGCACGCTGCCCCAGAAGGCGGGCGCCTGGGAGCTGAAGGCCGCCTTCACGTTCGCGGGCGGCGCCGTGCAGCGCGACGCCTTCGCCCTGGAGACGTACGCGCCCGCGAAGACGGCGCGCGTCGAGAACCTCCTCCTCTGCGACCCCGTGGGGCTGACGGCGAAGGCGTTCGACCGCCTCGGCATCGCCTACGGGCGGACGGACGGGCGGACGGCCCTCCCGGACGCGGCGCGGCTCGTCGTCGGGCGCGGCGCGCTCACGCGGACCCTCTTCAACGACGTCGTCGTCCCCGCCGCGCGCCGCCGCGGCCGCGTGCTCATTTTCGAGCAGGACAAGGAAACGCTGGAGTCCATCGGCTTCCGCGCGCAGAACTACGGCCTGCGCAACGCCTTCGCGCGCTACCCGGAACCCCGGCTCGCGCTGACGGGCGCGAAGCTACGCGACTGGAACGGCGCGGCGACGCTCATCCCCACGCACCTTCAGAACCTCGCCGAGATCGAGACGGGCTACCCGCGCGAGCGCTGGGCCGGGTTCGACAACACGCGCGTGTGGCGCTGCGGAAATCGGGGCAGCCTCGCGAGCGTCCTCCCCGAAAAGCCGTCCGTCGGCGACTGGCGCGCCCTCGTGGACGGCGCGTTCGACCTCCAGTACGCGCCGCTCCTCGACTGGATGGTCGAGCGCGGGCGCATCACGTTCTGCCAGCTCGACGTCACGGCGCGCACGGTGGCCGATCCCGTGGCGGACGACCTTGTACACGCGCTCGTCGCGCGCCTCGCCGATCCCGTCACGTGGCCGAAGTGGCCGCGCGCCCTCGGGCAGCGGGCATGGCTCGCGGGGCTCGCGTACCAGATCCCGATCAAGCAGGACCCGGACGACCGCGAGAGCGGCTGCTACCTCGTCTCGTCGGGTGCGGTGAAGCCGGCGGACTTCGACGCGCAGATCGCGAAGGGCGGGCGCGCGCTCCTCCTCGGGCTCACCGCCGAGGAAATCGCCCAGTGGAGCCCCGTGAAGCTCGCGGCCGCCCCGACGAACGGCTGCTACGCCTCCCGCATCGAGAAGCTTCCGCCGGAACTGAACGGCCTCTCGAACGGCGACTGGGCCTGGCACGGCGCGCTTGCCTTCACGGCGTTCACCGAGCCGGCGGCGGACGGCAACGAGGCCCTGCGCGTCGTGCGGTACGGGAAGGGCGTGCTCGTCTTCTGGCAGACGCCGCCGTGGACGATCGACGCGGACGCGAAGCCCTACCTGCGCACGACGAAGCGCCGCGCGAACGCGATGCTCGCGCGCCTCATGGGCAACCTCGGCTTCGTCTCGACCGCCCTCTCGGTGCGCTACGGCGACGTCCCCGTCGCCGAGGACGACCCCTACCGCTACTACCGCTGGTAGGCGGACGCACTGAAATTTGGTATGATTGCCTTCGGAAAAGGAGCGATGGCATGCAGACAATGCTCAACGTACGCGAAGCAAAGGCCGATTTCTCGAAGATCCTCTCGCATATCGAGAAGGACATGGTCTCGGTGACCATTATGCGTTCAGGGAGGCCGATTGCCCGGCTTTCTCCGATCACGACACGCCGTTCCGTCAAGCCCATGCGCAAATATGTGGGCAAAGTGCGCCTTGTCGGTGACGCCTGCGCCGATACGACGGCAGATTGGGAGGCGTTGCATGCGCCGTCTCCTTCTTGACACCTGTGCCATCCTTCGGTTGGCTGCGGGGGTTGGCGTCCTCTCCAACCGTGCATTGACGGCCCTTGAAGAGGCAACGGCGGTTTTTGTCTCGCCCATTTCCCTGTGGGAAATTGCCTTGAAGGCACGGGCCGGCAATCTTCAACTGCCCAATGAACCGAGGGTGTTCTTTGACGATGTTGTCGCGTACTATGGCTTGGAGGTCCTTTCGCTTTCCCTTGACGTCATGTCCAAGTCCATAGACCTCCCGTTGTTTCACCGTGATCCGGCCGACCGCTTCATCATTGCAACGGCATTGCTGAACAATCTCGTCGTCGTCACGACGGATCACCGCTTCGGGCAATATGGTGTGGAGGTGCTGTCGTAGCTTTCTGACGGTGGCGTTCCCGCTGGTAGGCGGACGCAAGGGAAGGAGCGGATATGACCCGGTACGTGATGGTTGGACTGGTGGCGGCTGCGGCGCTCTTCGCCGGGGCGGCGGTGGAGTCCGCCGCGCCCCGGACGACGGGGGAATGGCTGGACACGGGGTGGGCGTTCGCCCGCTTCCATGCGACGCCGGAGCCGAAGGGGGCGGAGGCGGCCGACTTCGACGCCTCGGCATGGCAGCGCGTGCGCCTGCCGCACGACTGGGGCGTGGCGTTCCCTTTCTCCGCGAAGATCTCGGGCGTGCTGGGGCGGCTGCCGTATTTCGGCACGGGCTGGTACAAGCGCGACTTCACGGTGACGGAGGCGCAGCGGCGCGGGAAGGTCTACCTCGACTTCGGCGGCGCGATGTCGCTGACGACCGTCTACGTCAACGGGCGGAAGGTCGGCGAGCGGCCGTTCGGCTTCATCTCGTTCCGCGTGGACGCGACGGACGCGCTCGTGCCGGGCGCGCGGCAGCATCTGGCGGTGCGCCTGGAGAACCGCCAGGGGAGCGGGCGCTGGTACCACGGCGGCGGCCTCTACCGCCGCGTGCGGCTCACGTTCGCGCCGAAGGTCCACGTCGACACGTGGGGCGTGACCGTGCGCAGCGCCGTGCGGGGCAAGGACGCCGAGGTGACGGCGGACGTGAAGGTCGCCGGCGGCGCGGGCACGGTCGCCTGCACCGTCTTCGACGGGGCACGTCCCGTCGCGACGCTCGCGAACGGGCGCGGCGTCATCCGCGACGTGCATCTCTGGGACGTGGACGATCCGCACCTCTACGTGCTGGAGGTGCGCGTGACCTCCGCAGACGGGGAGGTGGACGTCTACCGCCAGCCCTTCGGCGTGCGGACGGTCGCGTTCCGCCCGAAGGAGGGGCTGTTCCTCAACGGCCGCTACCTGAAGCTGCGCGGCGTTTGCCAGCATTCGGACACCGGCGCGCTCGGCACGGCCGCCTACGCACGCGCGTTCGAGCGCCAGCTGGAGCTCCTGAAGGAGATGGGCGCGAACGCCGTGCGCACATCGCACAACCCGCCGAGCGTCGAGATGCTGGACGCCTGCGACCGGCTCGGCCTTCTCGTGCTGGACGAGGCGTTCGACATGTGGACGATCCGCAAGGGCGGACCCAATTCCTACGCTCGCTACTTCAACGACTGGTGGAAGACGGACCTCACGGACTTCATCCGCCGCGACCGCAACCACCCGTCCGTCGTGATGTGGTCGATCGGCAACGAGGTCGGCGAGCAGTGGAAGCCGGAAATCGGCCTCCCGATCGCCTCGAACCTCGTCGCGACGTGCCATGCGGAGGACCCGACGCGCCCGGTGACGATCGGCTGCGACGCCCGCGCGACGTGGACGAACGGCTACGTGCAGGTCGTGGACGTCTTCGGCGTCAACTACAAGGCCGACCACTACGGGGACTTCTACCGCCTCTTCCCCGACAAGGGGCTCGTCGGCACGGAGACGGAATCGCTCCTCTCGACGCGCGACGCCTACTATTTCCCGGAGGACGACGACTGGGGTTCCCTTGAACGGCCCAACTACCGGGGCATGTACGACTTCCAGGTGTCGAGCTACGAGAAGTACACGATCCGCCCCTCCAACACGGCGCCGGAGATCGAGTTCAAGGCGCAGCGGCAGTTCCCGCAATGCTACGGGTGCTTCGTCTGGACGGGCTTCGACTACCTCGGCGAGCCCTCGCCCTACGAACGCGCCCAGCCGTACCACCGGGCGAGTTCGCCGGAGAAGCGGGCCGAGATGGACGCCTTCCGGGCGCAGTACGGCACGAACGCCTGCCCGTCGCGCAGTTCCTACTACGGCATCTTCGACCTGTGCGGCTTCCCGAAGGACCGCTACTGGAGCTACCGCGCGGAATGGCGGCCGGACGTGCCGACGGCGCACATCCTGCCGCACTGGACGTGGCCGGGGCGCGAAGGGCGCCTCACGCCGGTCCACGTCTACGCGAACGGCGACGAGGCGACGCTCTACGTCAACGGCAAGCCGCAGGGGCGGCGGGTGAAGGACGAGGCGCTGCGGTTCATGTGGAACAACGTCCGCTACGAGCCGGGCGAGGTGAAGGTCGTCGTGAAGAAGGGCGGTAAGGTCTGGGCCACGGCCGTGCGGCGGACGGCGGGACCGGCCGTGCGGCTGGAGGCGACGGCCGACCGCACGGCGCTCCGGGGGCTCCAGGACCTCGCCTACGTGGCGCTCGCGCTGCGCGACGCGCGCGGTACGGTCGTGCCGGAGGCGGATGTGGAGCTGGCGTTCGAGGCCGGCGGCGCGGTGGAGCTGATCGGCGTCTGCAACGGCGACCCGACGGACTGGACGGGCTTCCAGGCGGGGCGACAGAAGACCTTCCACGGCCTCTGCCAGGCGGTCCTCCGCGTGCGCGAGGGCCGGCGCGGCGCGGGCTGGCTGACGGCCCGGGGCGGCGGGCTGGACGCCCGGCTTTCGTTCGAGGTCCGCGATTGACCCGCCCCGTCCCGCATTGTGCTATAATCTCCGCATGAAATACTACCTCGCCATCGACATCGGGGCCTCGTCGGGCCGCCACATTCTCGGTCACGTCGAAGACGGGCGGATGGTCCTCGAAGAGGTCTACCGCTTCGACAACGCGCAGGTCCGCCGGAACGGACACGACTGCTGGGACCACGAGGCGCTCGCGAAGAGCGTGCTCGCCGGCCTTGCGAAGTGCCGGGAACTCGGCAAGGTCCCGCATTCCGTCGGCATCGACACGTGGGCCGTCGACTACATCCTCCTGGACGGGAAGGACCGGCCGTGTTCGGACATGGTGGCCTACCGCGACGCGCGCACGCAGGGCATGGACGCCGTGGTGGACGCCGCCGTGCCGCTCGCCGAGCTCTACGCCCGCACGGGCATCCAGAAGCAGCCGTTCAACACGGTCTACCAGCTCACGGCCCTCCGGCGCGAACATCCCGAACAGCTTGCGGCGGCCGCCCGCTTCCTGATGGTGCCGGACTACCTCAACTTCGTCCTCACGGGCCGGATCGCGAACGAGTACACGAACGCCTCCTCCACGAACCTCCTCAACGCCCGCACGAAGACGTGGGACGGGGAGGTCATCGACCGCCTCGGTCTGCCGCGCCGCATCTTCGGCGAACTGCGGATGCCGGGCACGGCGCTCGGCGGCTTCACAAAGGCCGTGCAGGAGGCGGTTGGGTTCGACGCGCAGGTCGTCCTCCCCGCGACGCACGACACGGGCAGCGCCTTCCTCGCCGTCCCCGCGCGCGACGACCGGGCCGTCTACATCTCGTCGGGCACGTGGTCCCTCCTCGGCGTCGAGAACGACGCGCCGATCACGACGCCCGCCTCCCAGGCCGCGAACTTCACGAACGAGGGCGGCGCCTGGTACCGCTTCCGCTACCTCAAGAACATCATGGGCCTCTGGATGGTCCAGAGCATCCGCCGCGAGCTGAACGGCGTCGCCTACGTGGAGGGCAAGGCGCGCGCGGCCTCCTGGACGCTCGCCGACCACGAGCCGGGCCGCACGTACTCCTTCGGCGATCTGGAGGCGGCCGCGAAGGCCGCCGCCGCGTTCACGGGCACGGTGGACGTGAACGACGCGCGCTTCCTCGCGCCCGACTCGATGATCGCGGAGGTCGTCGCGGCGGCGGACGTGAAGCCGGCGACGGTGGGCGAACTCGTGCAGTGCGTCTACCGGTCGCTCGCGCGGTGCTACGCGGACGCGATCCGGCACCTTTCCGCGCTCACGGGCAAGACCTACACCTCGGTCAACATCGTGGGCGGCGGCTCGAAGGACGGCTACCTCAACGCGCTCACCGCCCAGGCCACGGGCCTTGACGTGTTCGCGGGCCCGACGGAGGGGACGGCGATCGGCAACCTGATCGTGCAGTTCATCGCGGGCGGCGAATTCCCCGACCTCGCCGCCGCGCGCGCCGCCGTGCGCGCGAGCTTCGACGTCACGCGGGTGTAGCGGGGCCGTGTCCGCGCGCGAACAGATCCGGGCCTGGTTCCTCCTTCTCCGCCCCTGGAGCTACACGGCGACGCTCGTGCCGTTCCTCGTGGCGGCGGGGTGGTACGTGGGGTTTTGCGGATATTATGGCAAGCACCCGCATTGGGCGCACTGGGGGCTCGGCCTCGTGGCGGGCCTCCTCTTCCAGGCGACCGTCAACCTGCTCAACACGTGGGGCGACGAGCGGAGCGGCGTCGACGATGCGCCCGGCGCAATCCGCACGACGCCGCAGGTCCACGACGGCCTCGTCTCCCTCGACGCCGTGCGGAACGCCGCGCTCGCCTGCGCGGGCGCGGCGTCCCTCCTGGGCGTCGGGCTCTGCTTCTACCGCGACGGGGGGGCCTGGCGCTTCAACGGGCCGCTTCTCGCGGCGGGTTTCCTCGGGTTCCTCGGCTCCGTCAACTATTCGACGGGCATCACGTTCAAGTACCGGGGCCTCGGCGTGCCGTTCGTCTCGTTCCTGATGGGGCCATTGGAGATCTACGTCGCCTGGGCGTTGCTGGACCCGCAGGAGGCGCCGTCCTTCTTCGGCTTCGGTTCCTTCCCCGTCTCTTCTCTCGTCGTCTTCCTTTTTCTCACGCTGCCCGTCGCCGCCCTCGTGGGCGTCGTCATGCACGGGAACGACATGCGGGACATCCCGTCGGACCGTGCGGCCGGCATTGCGACGCTCGCGTCGTGGCTGGGGCCGCGCGGCGCGCTCGCCTACTACCGCGTCTGCCATCTTCTGCCTTACGGCGTGTGCCTGCTCTTGTGGGTTTTGCCCGCACGGGCGACGTTTGTCTCTCCGCTCTGTGCGCTTCTGCTGCCGTTCCTCTGCCTGCCGCTGACGGTTCGGACGCTGCGCGCGGCGGGGCGCGCCTACCGGGCCTGTCCCGAAAATCCGCCGTGGCGCGGCCTGGAGCGCGCATCGGGGAAGATCCTGTTCGTCTTCGGCGCGCTCTATGCGCTGTCGTATCCCCTGGTTCCCTTTCTCTCGCGAGCTTTCAAATGAAACCGAACGCAGTTCTGGACGGGGCGAAAGCCTACATCTTCGACATGGACGGGACGCTCGTGGACAACCTCGCCTACCACGTGCGGGCCTACCACATCTTCTCGCGCCGCTACGGGCACGAGCTGACGGACGCGCAGATCATCGGCTGGACGGGCGCCACGAACCGCTACTTCATGGAGCGCATCCTGGGGCGGCCCGCCTCGGCGGACGAGGCGAAGCGCATGGAGGACGAGAAGGAGTCGCTCTACCGCGCGCTCTACGCGCCGCATCTCGCGCTCGCACCCGGCGCGCGCGAACTGCTGGACCGCGCCCACCGCGCGGGGATCGTCTGCGCGGTCGCCTCGGGCGCGCCCACGCAGAACATCGACTTCGTGCTGGACGGTCTGCGCATCCGCGACGCATTCGCGGCCGTCGTCGACGCCTCGCAGTACGCGCGGGGGAAGCCGGCGCCGGACTGCTTCCTCACGGCGGCCGCGAGGATCGGCGTCGCGCCGCCGGACTGCGTGGTCTTCGAGGACGCGGTCTACGGCGTCCAGGCCGCGCACGCGGCGGGCATGCGCGTCGTCGCGCTCACGACCTCCAGTCCGCGCGCGACGCTGGAGGCCGCGTCCGCCGATCTCGTCGTCGCCTCTTTTACTGAACTCATGGCATGATGGAACGCAGATGCTTCGCAAGGCGATCTGCGTTCAAATGGCAACCGAGGATGATCGTTTATGAAACAAGTGGAATACATTGACCGGAAGACCGGGGCGCGGGTTGTCGAGTCCGTCATGGGCGACAAGGCGCTGCGCTTCGCCTACGAGACGCTGCTCGGGCGGACGCTCTGGCCCGTCCTCTTCGGCTCGAAGGCGGTTTCCGCCTGGATGGGCCGTCGCTACGACGCGCCGCGCTCGAAGAAGGACATCGCCGCCCTCGCCGCGATTCCCGGCTGCCGCGCGGAGGAGGCGGAGAAGCCGCTTGCGGACTATGCGTCCTTCAACGACTTCTTCACGCGCCGCCTCAAGCCCGGTTCGCGCCCCGTGGGCGAGGGCCTCGTAAGCCCTGCCGACGGCCGCCTCCTCCTCTACCTGGACGCGGACGCCGATACGCCGTTTCCCCTCAAGGGCGCGACGCGCACGCTGCGCACGGTCTTCGACGACGCCGCGCCCGCCGGACGCTACGACGTCGCCGTCATTCGCCTCGCGCCCGTCGACTACCACCGCTTCCACTTCCCCTGCGCCTGCACGACGGCGGCGCCGGTGCGCGTCGTGCCGGGCCTCTACCACTCGGTGAACCCGATCGCCCTCCTGCGCTACCCCGACGTCTATGCGGACAACGAGCGTCAGATCGTGAAGTGCGAGGCGGCGTTCGGCCCCTTCTGGCTCGTGGACGTGGGGGCGTTCGGCGTCGGGACGATCGTCCAGACCTACACGGGCGACCAACACGCGAAGGGCGACGAGAAGGGGTACTTCAAGTTCGGCGGCTCGACGGTCATTCTCGTCGCCCCCGCCGGCGCGCTCGCGTTCGACGCCGACCTCGTGGCGCATTCCGCCGCCGGGCTTGAAACCCGCGTCCTCTGCTGTGAGCGCATCGCGACGTGGGAGCGCGGGTGAGGCCCGCAGGTCATTTGAACGGTACGTGAAAGGGAAACGCAGATGGACATGATGAAGACACTGCTTGCCGCCCTGCTGTCGGCGGCGATGGCCGGAACGTCGTTCGCGGCGGCGCCCGCAGGGACGCGCCTGGCGCGCGTCTTTGCCGACAACATGGTGCTGCAGCGGGACAAGGCGGTGAGGGTCTGGGGCTGGGCGAAGAGCGGCACGCGCGTCGCCGTCGCGTTCGCCGGGCAGCGGTGCGAGGCGGTGGCCGCCGACGGGACGTGGGCGGTCACGCTCGCGCCGATGGCCGCGTCGAAGGAGCCGCGCCGCCTCGTCGTCTCGGCGGACGGGCGCGAGGTGCAGGCGTGCGCAAACGTCCTCGTGGGCGAGGTGTGGATCCTCTCCGGCCAGTCGAACATGCAGTGGGCCGTACGCGAGACGGACGACTACACGAACGTGCTGCGGCGTGCGGACTACCCGACAATGCGCTACATGTTCGGGCAGGACGGTGCGCTCGCGACCGAACCGACGGACGACTTCCCGTCCGTGAACTGGGTCGAGACGACGACGAACGTCGTCGCGCGCTACAGCGCCACCGGCTTCTACTTCGGCGAGCGCCTCATGAAGGACCTCGACGTGCCCGTGGGCCTCGTGATGACGGCGTGCGGCGCGACGTCGATGGCGAACTGGACGCCCGTCGCGTGGATGGAGAAGCTGCCCTACCAGAAACGGTATCTGGAGCGGTACGCGCGCGAATCGGCGGAATGGGTGCGGACGAACGGCTATGCGGCGGCCTGCGTCGCCCACGTCCGGGCCATCGAAAAGTACGCCGACGACATCCACCGCGCGCGGACGGGGAAGGGAAAGTGGCCGTGGCCGGTGCCGGCGCCGCCGCTTGCCTTCACGTCCTGGCGGTCGAACCTCGTGCCGGCGCTCCACTACAACGCGAAGATCGCGCCGCTCGCGGGCCTTTCCTGCCGGGGCGTGCTGTGGTTCCAGGGCGAGACGGAGGGGTGGTGCTGGAGCAAGGCCGATCCGGGGTGGCATTTCGGCGACATGCTGGAGCTGATGATCCGCTCGTGGCGGGCGGCGTGGGGCGAAGACCTCTGGTTCGTCGTGGCGCAGCTGCCGTCGATGGCGGCGAACAACCACGGGCGGCCCGTGATCCGCGTCCGCCAGCGCGAGGTGGCGAAGCGCCTCCCGCACGTCTGCGCGGCGAACATCACGGACACGGGGTGGAAGGACGACGTCCACCCGCACGACAAGAAGCCCGTGGGCGAACGCCTGGCGCACGCGGCGCGGCGGCACGTCTACGGTGACACGTCGTGTTCGCGCACGCCGGAGTTCGCGTCCGCGACGTTCCGGCCGGGGCGCGCCGTTGTGGCGTTCACGGCGGATACGCCGCTCCGGGCGCGGGGGGAGGGGGTCGGACGCGGCTTCGAGCTCAAGGTCGGCGGCACGTGGCGTCCGGCGGCGAAGGCCGAACTCGTGGGCGGGACGGTCGTCGTGACGTCCGAGGGCGCGGACGACGCCGTGGAGGGCGTGCGCTACCTGTGGGACAGCTGGGACAAGCCGAACGTGTGGCTCTACGACGAACAGGGCATCCCCGTGAACAGCTTCTCCGAACCGTTTGAAATCTGAGGCGGACGATGAACATCCAGATCCTTCCCTCCCTCCTCGCGGCCGACGTCGGCGCGCTCGGCGCGGAAATCGCCCGCGTGGCGCGGTCCGGCGCGGACGCGCTGCACCTCGACGTCATGGACGCGCATTTCGTGCCGAACCTCTCGTTCGGCCCCGACGTGGTGGCGCTCGCGCGCCGCGTCGCGCCGGGGCTTTTCCGCAACGTCCACTTGATGATGACGCGCCCCGACCTCTACCTGGAGGCCTTTGCGCGGGCGGGCGCGCAGACGATCCAGGTCCACGTGGAGGCCGACTGCGATCTCCACGCGGAACTGGCCCGCATCCGGGCCCTGGGGCTGCGCGCGGGGCTCGTCCTCAACCCCGAGACGCCGGCCGGGCGGGTCTTCCCCTATCTGAAGGCGTGTGACGAACTGCTCGTGATGACGGTCCATCCCGGGTACGGCGGGCAGACGTTCATCGCGGACTGCCTTGCGAAGGTCACGGCCGTCCGCGCCCGCGCCCCGCACCTCGACGTGATGGTCGATGGCGGCGTGAACGCCGAGACCGCCGTCCTCGCCGCCCGGGCCGGCGCCAACCAGTTCGTCGCCGGCAGCTACCTCTTCCGCCAGGCGGACATGGCGGCGGCGGTCGCCGCCCTGCGCGCGGCCTGTGCGGCCGCCCTCCCCGCTTGACATGGTAGAACTGCACCTTGAGATCGACGCGCGGGGGCGCGCGGCCTTCCGCGCGGAGGCGCCCCGGACGGTCGGCGCGGCGCCCGTGCCGCTCGTCGGCGAGCCCCTGCGCGCCGCCGTGCGCGAGGTGCTGTGGTACAAGGAGGGGATCGCGGAGGCGGGGGCGGACCGCCTTGTGCCCACGACGCCCAACCTGCTGATGTTCCTCTCGGACGTGCGCGGACGGCGCCTGCGGCAGGGCGTTTTCCTCGGCGAGGACGTCCTGCGCGCGGCGGACGTGTTCCGCGCGGCGGCGGAGGTGGTGGCCGCCGGGCAGTATCTGCCGACGCTGGAAGAGGAAGAGGGGGCGTTCTTCGCGCGCTGGCGGCCGGTCCGCGTCCCGCCGTCCGCCGCCGCCTGCGTGCCGTTCCTCGCGCACTGCGTCGACGGGCTCGTGCGGCGCGGGCAGCGCTCGGCGCTGGAGGACGACACGGGGCGGCACGAGACGGTCCACGACGCCTGGCTGGCCGCGCTGCGGAGCGACGCGGGGCGCGTGCGCTGGGAGGGGACGGACGACCTGCGCGCGCTCGCCGGCACGCTCGCGGACTGGCGCGCGCCGCTCGCCGTGTCGCCCGCCGAGCGGGCGGCGCTGCGCTTCAGGCTCGTGCCGCCGAAGACGGCGGAGGCGCCGTGGTACCTGAAGATCGGCGCCGTGCCCGCGACGCGGCGGGGGTTGGTTGCCCTCGGCCAGGCCGCCGCCGTCTATCCGCCGCTCAGGTCCCTGCGCCGGATGCGCGCCGAGCTGACGCACGCCGATGCCGAGAACTTCCTGCGGACGGGCGCGCAGGCGCTCGCGGCGGCGGGGTTCGTCGTGGCGATGCCGCCCGGCGTGACGGGCGAACACCTCGTCGCCGAGGCCGAGCTGACGCCCACCGCCCCGGCTGCGTCCACCGCCCGCACGGTCGCCTCGAAGCTCACGATCCGCGTCGACGGGGAGAAGGTGACGGAGCGGGAGATCCAGTTCCTGCTCGACCAGGGGTCCACGCTCGTCTTCTTCCGCGACCGCTGGATCGAGGTGGACCGCTACGTGCTGCGCGAGGCGCTGCGGGCGCTGCAGGCCGTGAAGGGGAAGCCGCTCACGGTCCCCGAGGCCGTCTCCTTCGCGCTCGGGACGGGGCACGTGGGGCGTCTGCGCGTCGCGCAGGTGAAAGCGCATGGCTGGCTGCGGGGGCTCCTCAACGAACTGCGCGGCGAGAAGCGGTTCCGGGTGCTGCCGCAGCCGAAGGGGCTGAAGGGGACGCTCCGCGACTACCAGCTGCGCGGGATGTCCTGGCTTGCCTTCCTCACGAAGTGGGGGTTCGGTCCGTGTTTGGCGGACGACATGGGCCTCGGCAAGACGGTGCAGACGATCGCCTACCTCCTCCACGCGCGGGGGAAGGCACCGCAGCCGCCCGCCCTCATCGTCGCGCCCGTCTCCGTCACGACGAACTGGGTGCGCGAGCTGCGCGCGTTCGCGCCGGGCCTGAAGGTGCTGCTCCATCAGGGCGGCGCGCGCGCGGCGGGCGGGACGTTCCTCGTGGCGTGCCGGGGGGCGGACGTGGTGGTGACGGGCTACGCGCTCCTCGTGCGCGACTTTCGCGACTTCGCGGACGCGACGTTCTCCGCGCTCATCCTCGACGAGGCGCAGACGATCAAGAACCCCGACACGCGCGCCGCCCGCGCCGCCCGCGCGCTGGAGATCCCCGTGAAGATCGCGCTCACGGGCACGCCGTTCGAGAACAGCGCGGCCGACCTCTGGTCGTTGGAGGAATTCCTCAATCCCGGCCTCCTCGGCGCGCGGAAGGATTTCGACGCGGCGTTCACGCGCTCCATCCGCGAGGACGCGCACGGCGGGGCGGCGGCGAAGCTGAAGCGGATCCTCGAACCGTTCATGCTGCGGCGGCTGAAGACGGACCCCGCCGTGGCGGCGGAGCTCGGCGCGAAGCGCGAGGTGCGCGAATACTGTCCGCTCGCGCCCGCGCAGCGGCGCGCCTACGAGGACGCGCTTGCGGCCTTCCGCGCGGACGCGGCGGCGGACGCGCCGTCGCGCGGGCGCATCCTCGCGCTCCTCACGGAACTGAAGCTCATCTGCGACGGCGCGGGCAAGCTCGCGCGCCTCGACGAACTCCTCGCGGAGATCTTCGCCTGCGGCGAGTCGTGCCTCGTCTTCACGCAGTACGCGAAGGTGGGTCGTATGCTCCGCGCGCACCTCCAGGAGACGTTCGGCCGCCTCTTCCCGTTCCTGCACGGCGGGCTCACCCCCGCGCAGCGCGAGGCCGAGATCGCCGCCTTCAACGCGGCGCCGGAGCCGAATGCGTTCATCCTCTCGCTGAAGGCGGGCGGGTTCGGCCTCAACCTCACGCGCGCGACGCACGTGATCCACTTCGACCGCTGGTGGAACCCGGCGGTGGAGAACCAGGCGACGGACCGCGCCCACCGCATCGGGCAGACGAAGACGGTGTTCGTCCACACCTTCATCTGCGCGGGGACGCTGGAGGACCACATCGACGCCCTCCTCGAATCGAAGCGCTACCTCGCAAACGAGGTCGTCGCGGGCGGCGAGGCGTTCCTCGCGCGGATGGACGCGCGCGCGTTCGAGCGGATCGTGAGCCTGGACCCATCGACGGCGGGCGGCGCGGAGCCGGACGGGGAGGAGGAACCATGAGCCGGAAACGCTATCCGCTGCGCGTCGCGCGCACGGCGCACGGCATCCGCGCGCAGGACCTGCGCACGCTCGTCAGGACCGCCTGGTGGGCGCGGCGCTGGATCGCCGCCCTGGAGGCGATGCGCCTGGGGCCGCGCCTTGGGCGGGGGCGGCAGTACGCCGTCGGCGGGCAGGTGACGGACCTCGTGCTGGAAGGTCCGCACGTCGAGGCGACCGTGCAGGGCGCGCGACCGGACCCCTACCGGGTCGCGCTCGACTTCACGGCGGTTTCGACGCCCCGCGTCGCGGCGGCGCTGAAGGCCGAGCCGATGCTGCTCGCGCGCCTGTTGACGGACGATCTGCCGACGGAGGTCGAGGACCTGCTGCGCGCCGAGGACGTGCCGCTCTTCCCCCGGGCCGCGCCGCTCGGGACGACGCCCGACGGGCGGACGCTCTGGGACGTGAAGATGCACTGCTCGTGCCCCGACTGGGCGCGCCCCTGCAAGCACCTCGTCGCCGTGCTGCTGATCCTCGGCGAGGAGGTCGCCCGCCGTCCCGCGACGCTCCTCGCGCTGCGCGGCGTCGACCTGGACGACCTCGTGCCGCCCGAAGAGGAGACGGGGCCGACGTCGGTGGCGTATAAGGTCGCGGACGATACCCCGTTGCGCGGGAACGCGCTGGAGGAGCCGGCGCCGCTCCTGAAGCGGCTCGGCCCCGTGCCGTTCTGGCGGGGCGACGCGCGCTGCCTCGACGCGCTCGGGCGCATCTACAAGCGCGCGCGCCCCGTCGCCCTCGACGCGGCGCAGGGGGCGTCCATCGACCTGCGGTGAGCGGACGCCTCCGCCGCCTCGGCGGTGCGGCAGGTGCCGGCGGCGCCGAGCGGGTTGGCGGCGGCGGCGATGAGCGCGCGGACGTCGCAGGCGTGGTCGCGGAGGTTGCCGCAGGGCGTGTCGATGAAGCCGCAGGTCTGGAGGTCGCCGACGTGCGAGAGGAAGGCGAAGCCGCGTCCGCCCAGGCAGCCGCAGGGCGGGCGGAGGGGGGCGTCGGGCGCGTGGAG
>ERZ1026780.1199-NODE-1199-length-17867-cov-6.768639_pt1 | contig 17867 bp, 12 predicted proteins | sample MGYA00380126_ERZ1026780 | MGnify/ENA primary metagenome ERZ1026780 (study PRJEB33269, sample SAMEA4719762) | human gut metagenome | biome: human-associated habitat; feature: organic feature; material: feces | place: Cameroon | collected 2013-10 ... | reverse complement strand
GGGCTCGGAGATGTGTATAAGAGACAGCGCCCCCTCCACCTCCCGCCCCAAACCAGACAACTCTACCGAATTTCCAGTTTTGCTTTCCCGTCCTCCTCGATCCCCCCTCCCATACACGATTTCCCTCGTGCGATTTCACGTCGGAACGCTCCGCAGTGAAATCCGCCATTCCCCCACACCCCCATAGGGACAGTTCCACGGGAGGCCCCCTGTCTCGCGCTGACGGTACCGAGTGCCGCTCGGGAGGGTCGCGCTCCTGCGCGACCAGAAGGCCCCGGACCCGTCCCCTCCGTTCACAACACGTTGTCACGGCGCGCGAAGTACCCGCGCCGCCTCGGCGCGGAGCGTCCTGGGGCGTTCGCCGCCCGGCCGCCCGGTCGCGCGGGAGCGCGACCCTCCCGCCCACGCCTATCCCTTGTGGAGGACGAATCGGTATGCTATACTGGCATCCACTCCCACCCCGTGCCCCGAAAAAGGCAGCGAAAATCGAGAACTTTACACGAGATTTGAAGTCACACGCACAATCGAGATCATGCCCGGAAACACGCCTCCAGACACCCCTTCCTCCAAACTGGTTCCGCTGTCACAGAACCAATTGAAGGCGATTCTCAATGCCGCACGCCGCGACGACCTTTTCCATCCGCTTCTCACCGCCGCCGCCTACACCGGCCTCCGCCTCGGCGACCTCTGCAACCTCAAATGGTCCGCCGTCGATCTCGCGGCGGGGGTCGTCACCGTTCCCGCCACCACCACGCACCAAACCGTTAAACTGCCCATTCTACCGCCTTTACGTGAAGTTCTTGAGAGCCGACATGCATCTCGTGACAAAAGCCGCGTCTTTGTCTTCCCGGAGGCGGCCCGGCGGTACAACTCCAGGAACGAACACGGCGTTCCCACGCTTCGCGGTTCCCTCCTGACCGGAGTGAAGGTCTTCATCGGCCAGGCACTCAACGCCGTTCCCCTCCCAGACAAGCCGGACGAGGCAAAGTCCCTTCCGTCCGTCCCGGACGTCATGGTCCAGATTCAGAACGCGGGGTTCACCCCCCGGAAGGCCACCCGTATCGCCACGACCTACCGACTCTTCCGGGAGGGCCGCAGCTACTCCCAGATCACCGCCGTCACGGGTCGCAGCAAGGGACAGTGTTCGGAAGACCTGCACACCGTCGAAACCCTCATCGGGTACCGCCTCCGTCCCGGAAAGCCCCTCCACGCACCGAACGCCCCGACCACCGTCGATCTCATCCAGTTGACACGTCGCGCCACCCAGGGTGCGCCCCGCCAGACGAGTCTCTACGGTTGGCGCTCCTTCCGCCCGGTGTTCTGCCTTCTGGCTCTGGAGGCGGGCCTCCCCACCGAAACCATCGAGCAGGTCGTCGGACGGGCAACGCTGGCCCAGACCCTCAAGTACCTCCACGACACAAAGGATCTCCCCGCCACGGGCGGACTCGCCTCGCGTGCCCTCGCGCTGGCACGCGACGTCATCACGCCCAGGCAGACGGCCCTCGTCAACGCCGTCCTCCATGCGGCGGGCATCGAGGCCGAGGCCGATCCCGACCCCAAGCGCGCCCTCTCCCTTCTCGGCACGGCGGTCGTCAACAAGACGCGCGCCCGCATCACCGCCGCCCTCCGGGCCGCCGGCATCCTGGACCCCTCCGAGAAAACGTGACCGCCGGCCCCCTTTTGTCTCCGATGGGGGAAACGGCCTCTCCCCGATTTCGAACGAGGCTGTGAGACTGCCGTTGAGGGGGACACGGAGAGAGGCGCGCAGCCCCTCACACCAGCATCAGCACGGCGAAGAGGGCGAGGGTGAGGCCCATGAGGGTGTCCACGAGGCGGGCGTGGCGCAGGTACCACGCCCGCAGCAACGCGCCGCCGAAGAGCCAGACGAGATTCGCGCCCGGCCCGGCCAGGTAGAGCAACGTGCCGACCAGCAGGTAGTCGAGGGGACGGTTCCCGCGCGTGGTCACGAACGTGCCGAACATCGTGATGTTGAAGAGGATAATCTTCGCGTTCGTCAGCTGCACGACGAAGCCAGACAAAAACGAACACGTCGTCCGGGACGATTCCCGCAGTACCCCACCGCTTCGCGCGATGCCCCACGCGAGCCAGAGGATATACGCCGCCCCGATGTAGCGCACGTAGACAACGGACGCGCCCAGCGACGTCCCCAGCGCCCCGCAACACGCGGCCACCACCCAGAGCGCGACAGAGAACCCCGCGACAAGCCCCCACCACATCCGCAGCGCGGCGCGCCGCCCGTACTTGAACGTGCAGGAGAGCGCATAGAGGTTGGCCGGGCCCGGCGTGTAGCCGACCGCGAAAATGTAGGCGAGAAGCGCCGCGCAGGACGACGCCGTCATGTGCGCGTTCCTCCCGCTACACCCTGGGGAGTTCCCAGCCCGGACGGCAGGTCGTGCGCGTGAAGGCGTTCGCCGCCGCGTTGTTCGTCGCCCGGTGGCCGTCCCACAGCAGCTTACACTTCCCCGTCTGGGCAAGGACGTTTCCGAGCAGGACGGTCTTCACGAGCGGCACGCCGAAACGGAAGTCCGCGTTCGCGCGGCGTCCCTCGCGGATGGCCGCGAAGAATTCGTGGACGTGGCTCTTCTTGATGCGCGGCAACCAGGGCTTGGGCCGCTTGATCCCCTTCTTGAGCGAGGACGGCACGAACTGCATCGCCGAACCGAACTCGTTCTGCCAGAGGATGCCCTTCTCGCCCATCCAGAGCGTGCCGATCTGACCGAGCGGAAGATTGTACTTCCGCTCCAGCTCCTCGACGATGGGCGGCAGGTTCTGGTATGCACGCTTCGTGGCGATGCCGATGCGGTTCTGGTGCGCGGCGTCGACGGGCACGCCGTCCTTGATGCCGTCCCACCAGTGGATCGTGACGGGGTCCATCCCCTTGCGGGCGGGGAACGTGAAGTCGATCGTCTGGCGGAGCGGCCACGAGCCCGGCGCGCCCTCGCGCTGGTCCAGCAGCTCGGCGCTCACGGGATCGACTTCGTTCAGGCGCAGGGCGAAGAACGAGGCGTCCATGATGTGGTTGCCCATATTGCCGATGTTGCCGTTGCCGAAGCCCTTCCAGTCATACCACTTGTGGGGACCGTAGCACGTCTTGTAGGGACGCATCGCCGCCGGGCCCACCCACTTGTCCCAGTCCAGCCCCTCCGGCACGGGCGCATCCGGCGGCACGACCGCCTGGGCGTTGATGCGGTCGTCATAGCACCATACGTCATGCACCTGCCCAATGGCGCCGCTCTGGATGTACTCGACGATCTGCGCGAGGATGGGCGAGGAGTGCCCGTGGTGGCCGCACTGCGTGACGACGCCGGACTTCTCCGCCGCCTTCAGGAGAAGATCCGCCTCCTCGATCGAGTAGGCGATCGGCTTCTCGACGTAGACGTGGATGCCATGCTCCATCGCGAGGAGCGCGGGAAGCGCGTGCTGCTGCTGGTTCGTCGCGATGATCACGGCGTCGATGCCGTCCGCCATCTTCGCGAAGAGTTCATGGTAGTCGGCAAACGCGGGAATCTTCTCGTAGCCGCGTCCCGGATACCGCTTGCAGAGACGCGGACGAATGGCCTCCAGCGCGCGCCGGTCGGGATCGACGAGCGCGACGATCTCCACGTCCTCGCACTTCGTCGAAAGGACATCGCGCATCCGAAGCCCGCAGCCGATCAGCGCCACACGGATGCGCCGTCCCGCCGCAATCGTCTTCGCGCGCGGCGACGCACACCCGATGTTGAAGAGCGGCAGGACGCTTCCTGCGGCGGCCCATTTCAGAAACGTTCTTCTCTGCATGGAGTTCTCCTTTTTCACGTCATCGTCCCTTGACGTCACGTCAACTTGAACGCAACATCCAACGCACCTTTATTATAACCCCTCCCTCGCCTTACGTCAATCGTAAGGGGCGCGGTGGCGGGCGGCCGAGGACGTCCGCCCCTGCCAAACGAACGCACACGGCACGCGAGGGCATGCGCGGTGGCGGGCGGCCGCCCTGCCAGTGACATGAGGTACGGCAGGCCGACCCGCTACGTTGGTAGGGCGCGACGTCCTCGGCGCGCCGCAACAGAAAATGAACGGCCTCCAGCGGAGGAACCGTACGACGTGCCAACGCGCCGGCTAGCGGAAGATGAGGGTGAGGCCGCCGACGCCGCGCGTCACGGTGAGCGTGCCGCCGCCGGGGGCGAAGAAACGGTCGAGGCGGCGGCCCGACGCGCCGCCCTCGCCGCAGTAGACGCCGGGCGCGAAGGGAATGCCACCGCACGTCAGGTAGGGGATGGAGGCCTGCACGCCGTTCGTCAGCACGACCTTCGCGCCGGTCGCGATCTCCAGCGTCGACCATTCGCCGACGGGCAGCGCGTCGTCCGCCGTCAGCGCAAGCGTGCCCGCGACGACCGCGACATTGCCCGTGCTGAGGTTCTGCGCGCCGAACGTCCACGTGCCCGCGCCGTCCTTGCGGAGGGAGACGGCGCCCGTGATCCGGCACTGCATGCGCTTGGTCGTCGTGGCGACGTCGTTCGAGACGGTCAGCGTCGCAGGCGCATCGCTCGTGATGGTCTGGGAGGAGACGTCGAGCGAATCGGCCATCACGAGCGCCGTGATCGTCTGGTCGAATCCGTTCAGGTCGAGGACGGGGTGGAACCCGGAGTTTTCCCACGTCTGCCCCATCTTGACCGGCGCGGGCGCGAGCGTGTCGGGCGCGCAGCAGCGGACGACGTTGACGTTGATGACGAGTTCGCGCCAGCGGTTGCCCTGCGCGAAGAAGCGCGTCACGTTGAAGTCGGTCTGATGGTATGTGGCCTGGGGGATGTCGAGGCGCGAGTACCAGTCCACCTTGCCGTTGTCGCGCACGTAGACGCCGCACACCTTGGGATTCTCGGCGTTGTCGCCCCGCACGGTCGTCGTACACCCCGGCTCGCCGAAGACCAGGCAGCCGTCAGTGGTGCGCAGATACATCCGTTTTCCACGAATGCTGACATCGCCCAGCCATGTCAGCGTCACGCCGAGAGGCCGGATCATGTTGCTATCCCTCTCGTCCGTGTAGTCGATGGAGAGTGTATGCCCGCGTCCGGCTTCGCCGCCCTGTCCGCTGAACTCCAGCGGTGCCGACGTGTTGCCCACGAATACGTCCCCGTCGCCCAGCGCGCGCGGATCGCGCACGGTGACGGCGCCGTTCACATACAGCCCGCCCGTCATGTCGTTCGTGCCGGCAAGCTGCGCCGTGCCGTTGATCCACACCGCCCCCGGCCCCGTCAGGCGGCTTGTCGGCAAGTTCGTCAGCGCGCCCCCCGCCCCCACGCGCACGGTCGTACCCGCGAGCGAGCCCGCCAGCACGAGCGCGCCGCCGTTGACGAACGTGTCGCCCGTGTAGGTGTTCGTGTTGGCGAGCGTCAGGACGCCCGCCCCCGCCTTCTCCAGACCACCGACGCCCGCAAGGCCCGCGCCCGAGAACGTGTAGTCCCGCGCGCCCGAAACGCGGACGCTGCCCGGCCGGACCGTCTCGGCCACCTCCACGTCCGTCCGCTCCGCCGCCTCGCCGAAGGAAACGGCGTCGCCGTCCTTGAACGTCACGCCCTCCGCCGTCCAGTTCGCCGTCGTGAAGTCCCAAGCGCCGGACACCGCGCCCGACCAGGGCAGGGACCGTGCGGCGACGGTCAGCGTGGCGACCGTCTCGCCGAGCGTCACCGTCGTGCCGTCCGGCCACCCCGCCCCGATCGCGAGATACCCTTCTCCCGTCCGCGCCCCGTAGGTCAGCAGCGTGTAGGCGCCCGGTTCCAGCAACGCCGCGTCGAGGCGCACGAGCGCCACCGCGCCCGCCAGGTTGAGCGTCGCGACATGGAGCGGCGTCCCGCCGGCGAGGTTCGCCACGGCGAGTGTCGCCCCCGTGGCGAAGGTGACGTCGCCCAGCTTCCCCGTCCCGCCCAGCGCCGCGCCGGCCTTGACCTGCGAGCGCCGGGCGGCGGCGTAGTTGCCGTCCACGAGGAGCGTGCCCGCGCGCACCGTCACCGCGCCTGTCGCGCAGGAGGAGCCCGCAAGCGTCCAGGTTCCGACGCCCTCCTTGTAGATCCAGGCGAAGTCCGTCAGGATTTGGCCGGCGAGGACGCCGTTCCCCTCGCCGCCGACGACGAAACCCGTCCCGAGGCCGTCGCAGTTCTCGTAACTAGAAGAGCCCTTCTGGAAGGAAATGTCGCCCGTGAACGTGGCCGTCGTACCCGCGACATTGTTGAAGATCTGTCCGGCCCCGCTGCGGTAGTTGGGGCCGGAGACCTTCACGTTCCCCGTGAAGCACGTGTCCTCCGCCACATTGACGATGAACTTGCCGGGCGTGTTGTACTCCGGCTGTCCAAACTCGAATCCGATGTCCGTGCCGCCCGCCGCCGCACCGCTGTCCACCTTCAGGATGCCCTCGCACAGGATGTGGCACGGCGCCGCCACCGTGAAGACGTTCTCGGCGGACCGCAGCCAGATCTGTCCGGTGCCGTTCGCGCGGGTCACGCCGCTGAAGCCAACAATCGGGCCCTCGAACGTCAGATTCCCCCGCATCTGGTCGGACGCGCGCAGCGGCCCGCCGTTTCCGCTCGTCACCGTGCGCTTGAAGAGGAGGTGGTGGTTGAAGATGCCGAACCCGCCGAATTTGGAGCGCCCGTTCGCGTTCTCCGGCAACTCGATCTCCAGGTCCAGAACGTCCTCGACCGCGTTCTTGGCGTCCGCCGTGTAGATGGCGTAGCCGCGCATGTACGCCGTACCGCCCGTCAGGACGATCTTTTTGCCGGAGAGGGTGAACGGCGCGGAAAGTTCCGCCGTCTGGCAGGTGTTCGAGAAGACGAGCGTCTCGAAGACCGTCGTCGTGGGGTCGTAGTCGTTCACGGGCGCCGTGCGCACGTTGCCCCGGAAGACGAGGATGTCGCCGGAGGCCGGCGCCGCGCCGTCCTCCCAGTTTGCGGGCGTGGAGAGGTTGTCGTCCGCGCCGCCGCCCGTCCACACCTTCTGCGCCGCCGACGCGCGCACGGCCAGCAGCCCGGCCAGCAGGCCGCCCGCGATCCGCGCAACCGAACACCACTGCCCGCTTCCTGTCTTCGTCATGCGTCACCTCCGTTTTCGAACGTCAAGCCAAGCGCCGCCTCTTGCTTCGGCAATCGAACAGCGTGGACCACAAAGGACGCAAAGCCTTTGCTTTCCCTGCCTTTGTGGCAAAGAACCACCATGCTCCGTTGCCACATCTCTAGCTACGATCCGTAGTGTACACTATTCGTCTTCTCCCTGTCAACGGCGTTTTTCAAGCGTTTTAGGTTTCAGGTTTTAGGTTTTAGCGTGGGGGGGGGACGCAATTCATTGCGACTGAGGAGGGTGCGGCCGCGACAAGCGCGGCCCTCCCGCTGCAGGCACGGCAGCACAGTCCCGGTCGCGCGGGTCCATCGCGCGCCAACCTCCAGGCCTGTCTGCACGCCACAAAAAAGAAACGCGGCCGCGCACCTGCGCGACCGCGATCTCATACATTCCCTTGGGGGAGCAACTGTTACTTTGCAGCCGGAGCGGGAGATGCGGGCTTTGCAGGGGCCGCCGCCGGTGCTGCGGGCTTCGCAGGAACAGCGGCGGGCTTTGCAGGGGCCGCCGGAGCGGCGGGCTTCGCGGCGGGAGCCGGAGGCTGTGCCGCCGGAGCGGCGGCAGGGGCCGGTGTCTGCTTGAGGGCTTCGGGGTCGAGGCTCAGCGGCTGCGGCACCGCCTCCTTCTGGACCGGGGCCTGCTCACCCGCCATCACGGACCCGGCATGCGGATCGCTCTTGGAGGTGAAGCGCGCGAGCACGAGCGTGTTGATCAGGAAGATCGCGCCCAGCCAGGCCGTCACCTTGATGAGTACGTTGCCGGCGTTCGCGCCGAACACCGCCTCGCCCATGCCGCCGGCAAGACCGCCCAAACCGCCCTCCTTCGGTTTCTGCAGCATCACGACAAGCGCGAGCAGCAGGCACACGACAACTTCGACCACATAGAGAAACCCAATCAAGATGCTCATTTTCCTTACCTCTTCCTTTCAGTCACAGACGACAACCGCCGACCATGTTCAAAAAAGCAACCCACACTCAGGGATCGACGAACGTCAACTTCAGCGTCTCGAAGTCGATCTTCCGGTAATAGCAGTTGCGCGGCGCACCCAACTTGTTTTTCGTATGGCAGATGCCGCCCCGGCACGGACGCACGATGTACAGGAGCGAATTCTGCTCACAGTTCACATACGCCTCCAGCAGGTCAAACGTCTCGCCGCTCGTCTCGCCCTTGAACCAAAGCTTGTTGCGGCTCGTGGACCAGAGGATCAGCTTGCGCTTCGCGAAGGACTCCTTCATCGCATACTCGTTTGTGTACGCGACAAGAATGACCTCCTTCGTGTCGGCGTTCTGCACCGCGACCGGAATGACGCCCGGATCGCACGGCGCCGTACCGGCCGCGCGCGTGTCGGCGACCTGGCGGCCGACCTTCTCCAGCTTCGTGAAGTCGAGCGTAAGCTCGGAAGATTCTTCTATTTGTCCCATAAGAGTGGCGTATTATACCATATTGGCGGCGCGACGCAAGCGGGCAACCGTCTTTTCCTTGCCCAGAAGTTCACACGTCTCAAACAGGCCGATGCCCTCGCCGCGTCCCGAGACGGCCACGCGGATGGGATGGACCCACGGCCCCATGCCCTGCCCCTGCGCGAGTTCCTTCACCATCGCCTCGCCGGCGGCAGCCGTGAACGGCTCCAGCGCCTCGAAGCGGTTGGCGAGATCGAGGAGAAGATCCTTCACGCCTTCCTTCCTCAGGCGCTTCTCGACGGCCTTCTCGTCGAACGGATAGTCGTCCGTGAAGAAGTAGGCGCAGTTGCCGGGGATGTCGCTCCAGAACTTCGTGCGAATCTGCAACTGGTCGACGAGCAGGTCGAGGTTGAAGCCCTCGGGCACCGCAAGACCCGCCGCCGCCACGCGCTTCAGCAGCTCGGCGCGGTATGTCTCCTTCGGCGTGCGGCGGATATATTCGCCGTTCATCCACTGGAGCTTCTTGATGTCGAACTTCGCCGCCGTGACGTGGACCTTCTCGATGTCGAACAGCTGGATCATCTCTTCGCGCGTCAGCACCTCACGGTCGTCGCCGGGATTCCACCCGAGGAGGAGCAGGTAGTTGAACAGCGCCTCCGGGAGATAGCCGTTCTCGCGGAATTCACCCACGAACGCCGCGCCGTCGCGCTTTGAGTAGGGCTTGCCCTGGGCGTTCACGATCATCGAGAGGTGGCCGTACTTCGGCGGCTGCGCGCCGAGCGCCTTGAAAAGCTCGATGTGCTTGAAGGTGTTCTCCACGTGGTCGTCGCCGCGAATGACGTGCGTAATGCCCTGGTCGATGTCATCCACGACGTTCGCGAGGTGGAAGATCGGCGAGCCGTCGGAACGGACGATCGCGAAGTCCTGCACGTCCTCGGCCTTCTTCTCCATGTGCCCCTTCACGAGGTCGTCGTACGCGATGACGCCCTCCTTCGGCATCCGGAACATGATGACCTTGCCCGTCTTGCCGTCGCGGCTCGTGCGCTCGCATTCGTAGGCACGGCCGGAGGCGAGGAGCTGCTGCACGCACGCGAGGTGGCGGGCGAGGTTCTTCGTCTGGTACACGGCGGGTTCGTCGTAGTCGAGTCCCAGCCATTCCATGCACTCCAGCAGAGCCTGGATCGCCTCGGGCGTCGAACGTTCGAGGTCGGTATCCTCAATGCGCAGCAGGAACTTCCCGCCCGTGTGGCGGGCGTAGAGCCAGTTGTAGATGGCGGCACGGATGTTGCCGATATGGACCTTGCCCGTCGGCGACGGGGCGAAGCGAACGCGGATGTCTGACATAGTGGCGGATAGTATAGCACATCTGACATCTGACGTGTCCGCATCGAGCGGTACGACGCGGGACAGGGGGATAGGGGATGTGCGAACGAACCGAACCACCCTCCTCAGCGAAAGACGAGGCAGGAGCCGCCGCAGACATTGAGGCGGAGCGGGCCGTTTCTCACGCCGACAAGCGTCCGGACGCCCGGCTTGAGGCCTTCAACCGTCCAACCCGAGAGGTCGCCCGACGTCACGATCTCCTTCGCCTGTGCGAGCACGTAGATGCCGGACGCGAAGTCTTCCGAACGCTTCACGACACGCGCCGCAAGCTGGACGCACGAGATTATTACGCCGTGAAATCTCAACTCGGTGGGAGGGACGCGACGGAGCGCGTCCCTCCCCACGGCACGGGGTGGTACGAGGCGGCTAGGCGTCGAGCGGCTCGACGCGGACGGGCTCGTTCGGAGCAGAGACGACTTTCTCCACGCGCTGGCGAATGGACTCCAGTTCGGTCGTGCAGAAGGCGGAGAGCTTTCGCCCCTCCTCGAAACGCTTCATCATCTCGCCGAGCGGCAGCGTCCCGCCCTCCATCTCGTCCACCAGCTTCTCAAGCTTCTGGAGCGCCCCCTCGAATGTCAACTTCTCGTCCATAGAAAGAAATTAAATGGTTAGATAGTTAAATGGTTAAATGCCTTGTCGTCTGGAGTCTCCAGGAAATTTAACAATCTAACCATTTGACCATTTCATTCTCCTCACGCATTCTCCATCGCGAACGCATAGGCGTTGCGGAACATCCGCATCCACGGGCCCGCCTCGCCGTCGAAGAGGCCGCCGCGATAGGAGAGCTGGCAGGCGCGGAAGCCGCGCTCCGGGTGCGGCATCATGATCGTCGCGCGCCCGTCCTTCGTCGTGAAGGCCGTGAGGCCGCCCGCAGACCCGTTCGGGTTCCACGGATAGCGTTCCGTCGCCGCGCCGCGCCCGTCCACGTAGCGGAGGGCCGCCTTCGCCTTCGCGCCGTCCACGCCTTCGGGGAAGACGACGCGCCCCTCGCCGTGCGCGACGGCGATCGGCACGCGGCTGCCGACCATGCCCTTGAAGAAGATCGAGGGCGAATCGAGCACTTCGAGCGTGCAGAAACGCGCCTCGAACTGCTCGGACGTGTTGCGCTTGAACTGCGGCCAATCCTGCGCCCCCGGGATGAGGTCCTTGAGCTGCGAGAGCATCTGGCAGCCGTTGCACACGCCGAGCGAGAAGGTGTCCTTGCGGTGGAAGAACGCCTTGAACATGGCCTTCAGCCTGCGGTTGAAGAGGATGGAGCGCGCCCAGCCCGAACCCGCGCCGAGGACGTCGCCGTAGCTGAAGCCGCCGCACGCGACGAGGCCCTGGAAGTCGGCGAGGTCCACGCGGCCCGCGAGAAGGTCCGTCATGTGGACGTCCACGCTCTCGAACCCCGCGAGCGCGAACGCCGCGCCCATCTCGACGTGTCCGTTGACGCCCTGCTCGCGCAGGATCGCGATGCGCGGCTTCGCCTTGCCGCGCGTGGAAGTCCTGGCCTTCGCGTCGGGATCGTAGGTGAGCGCGAACGTGAGCCCGGGATCCGCCTCGTCGAGGCCGTTGTCGTATTCCTCCAGGGCGGTGGCGGGATTGTCGCGGCGCGCCTGCATGTGGTAGGTCGTCTCGCTCCAGGCGCGGCGGATCTCCGTGACGGTGGTGGCAAGCGTGCGGCGGCAGCCCACGGCGAGCGTGAACGTGCGGTCGTCGACCGGCGCGCCGATGACGTGGACGTCGTCGGCGAGGCCGGCCTTGCGGAAGATCGCGAGAACGTCCGCGAGGTTCGCGTCGGCCACCTGGAGGACGGCGCCCGGCTCCTCGCTGAAGAGCGCCGCGAGCGCATCGCCGTCCGGCAGCGTCGCGGCGAGGCCGCGCCCGCCCGTGACCGCCATCTCGGCGAGCGTGACGGCGAGGCCGCCATCGCTGCGGTCGTGGTAGGCGAGCGCGAGGCGTGCGGCGACGATCTTCTGCATCGCGTTGAAGAACGCCTTCACGCTCGGCGCGTCCGCGTCGGCGGGCGCGTCGCCGAGCTGGTTGTAGACCTGCGCGAGGCAGGAGGCGCCCAGGCGGTTCGCGCCGTGCCCGAGGTCGACGTAGACGAGCTTCGAGGCGCCCGGCTTCAGGTCCGGCGTGAGCGTAAGCGTGACGTCCGCCACGGGCGAGAAGGACGAGACGACGAGCGAGAGCGGCGCCACCTGGCGGTGGGAGGCGCCCTTCGAGTCGGTCCACGTCGTGTGCATCGAGCAGGAGTCCTTGCCCACGGGAATCGAGATGCCGAGGGCGGGGCAGAAGTTGAGGCCGGCCTCCTGGACGGTGTCGTAGAGGTTCGCGTCCTCGCCGGGTTCGCCGCACGGCGCCATCCAGTTGGCGGAGAGGCGCACGTTCCGGATCGTGCCGCAGTCGGCCGCCGCGAGGTTCGTCAGGGCCTCCGTGATCGCGAGGCGCGCGGAGGCGGGGCCGTCGAGCAGCGCGACGGGCGTGCGCTCGCCGGTTGCCATCGCCTGGCCGTGGAGCGTCTTGTAGCCCATCGTGGTGACGGCGCAGTCGGCGGCGGGCAGCTGGTAGGGGCCCACCATCTGGTCGCGCGCGACGAGACCCGTGACGGAACGGTCGGTGATCGTGACGAGGAACGTCTTGTCCGCGACCGTCGGCAGGTGCAGGAGGCGGAAGAAGGCGTCCTGCGGCTTCACCTCCTTGAGGTTCAGCTTCGCGTGGGGCGTCGCGACGCGCGTCACGTCGCGCACCATGCGCGGGGGCTTGCCGAGCAGGACCTTGATGTCCATGTCGATCGGCCGGTCGTGGAAGTAGTCGTCTTCAAGGACGAGGCGCCCGTCGCCCGTCGCCTCGCCGATGAAGGCGACGGGGCAGCGCTCGCGCGCACAGAGCGCCTCGAAGGCCGCGCGCGCGTCGCGCCGCAGCGCAAGCACGTAGCGCTCCTGGGCCTCGCAGCACCAAATCTCCATCGGGCTCATGGAGGGCTCCTCGTTGTGGACCTTGCGCAGCTCGAAGCGTCCGCCCGTCGCCTCCACGAGCTCGGGGCAACCGTTCGAGAGGCCGCCCGCGCCGATATCGTGGATCGAGAGGACGGGGTTCTTCTTCCCCATCGCCGCGCAGGCGTTGATCACGCCCTGGCAGCGGCGCTGCATCTCGGCGTTTCCGCGCTGGACGCTGTTGAAGTCGAGCGCCTCGTCGTTCGTGCCCGTCATCATGGACGAAGCCGCGCCGCCGCCGAGGCCGATGCGCATCGCCGGGCCGCCGATCTGCACGATGTACGCGCCCGTCGGCACCGGCTTCTTTTCCACCTGGTCGCGCACGATCACGCCCTGTCCGCCCGCGAGCATGATCGGCTTGTGGTAGCCGCGGTAGAGCCCGGCGGCCTCGCCCTCGTAGGTGCGGAAGAAGCCCGTGAGCTGCGGACGGCCGAACTCGTTGCCGAACGCGGCGCCGCCGAGCGGACCCTCCGTCATGATCGCGAGCGGCGTCGCGAGGCGCTTCGGGAACTCCGCGTACTCCCGCTCCCACGGCTGCGGGAAGCCGGGGATGTGCAGGTCGCTCACCATGAAACCGCAGATGCCCGCGTGCGTGCGCGAGCCGCTGCCCGTCGCCGCCTCGTCGCGGATCTCGCCGCCCACGCCCGTCGCCGCGCCCGGGAACGGCGAGATCGCCGTCGGATGGTTGTGCGTCTCCACCTTCATGAGCTGGTCGAGCTGCACCTTCCTGAAGGCATACACATGCTCCTTGCCGGGGGTGCGCCCGCCCGCCCCGTTCGGCAGGAACATCTCGGTCTCGAAGCCCTCCACGACGGACGAGTTGTCCTTGTAGGCGACGAGCGTGCCCTTCCCGTTCTTCTTGTGGGTGTTCTTGATCATCCCGAAGAGCGCGTTCGGCATCTCCCGGCCGTCGATGATGAACTTCGCGCCGAAGATCTTGTGGCGGCAGTGTTCGGAGTTCACCTGGCCGAACATCACGAGTTCGGTGTCGGTGGGGTTGCGTCCGGCGGCGGCGAAGCTCTCCGCGAGGTACTGCATCTCAGGCTCGCTGATCGCAAGGCCCAGCTCGGCGTTCGCCTCGCGGATCGCCGCGACGCCCTTCGCCATCACGTCGAAGGTGCGGCCGGGACGCGGCGGCGGGCAGTCGAAGAGGTCGTCGAGCGTGTCGTAGACGCCCTCGGTCATCCGGTCGTGGAGCGCGTTCAGGAGCTGCGCGTCCGAACGGTCGAACGCGGGCTTGATCCGGAAGCGGATGCCGCGCTCGACACGGGCGATGCCCGCGAGGCCGCAGTTGCGGAAGATGTCCGTCGCCTTCGAGCTCCACGGGGAGATCGTGCCCTTGCGGGGCGTCACGTAGAATGCGCCGTCCTCAAGCGCGGGCTCGTCGCCGACGGCGTTCAGAAGCGTCGCCGCGCGCGCGCGCGTTGCGTCGTCGGGGCCGTTCCCCTCGCTCTGGAGCGCATACACCCACGTGGCCGTGATGTCGGCCTGGGCGAGGGCGGGCGTGTGGGCGGCCAGAACGGCGCGGAGCGCGTCGAGACGGAACTGCGAATAGGCCGCAGTCCCCGAAAGCAGGATCGGTTTCATCTTCATGTAGCCTTTGCGTTGAAATTGAGCAGAAATTATACCATAAAACCGTCCCCGTTGACGGGGAAGGGCACTTTTGATATTCTTCCCCGACCGGGGCGCGAGAACAGGAACATCGTCTCCGGCAACAGGGATTCCTGCCATGAAAATCAAGGTTTTGGCAAAAGGCGCGAAGATCGGGTCGGCCTCGTTTGAGTATGAACCGGGATACGAATTCATCTCCGACCCCGCCTGCTCGGAATACGACTGGCTGGTTGTCTACGACGAACTGCCGGGCCGGGACATCGGGACGTTCCACGACGGGTATGAGGAACTCCAGTGTCCACGGGCCTGCACGATCCTCGCGACAAGCGAGCCGACGAGCATCAAGCATTACTCGCGAGCGTATGCGTGGCAGTTCGGCCATCTCCTCACGAACCGGCCCTTCGAGTCGGAGGAGCATCCCCACTATCATCTCGGACGCGGCTACTATCGCTGGTTCATCGGCCGGTCGTATGTGGAAGCCGTGCGGACGGTCCTGCCGCCCAAGACCAAACCGATCTCCACGGTCTGCTCGTCCAAGCAGATGAGGGGCACGCGGCATTTTGACCGCTTCAACCTCGTCAGGGCACTCGCAGACGCCATCCCGGAGATGGACTGGTTCGGGCATGGCGTCCGTTCCTTTGGACGCAAATACGAGGTGACGGATCCCTACAAGTACCAGGTTGTCGTGGAAAACCACATCGCGCCACATCACTGGAGCGAGAAGATCACGGACGCATTCCTGAGCGAATGCCTTCCCTTTTACGCGGGCGCGCCCGACTTGGCCGACGATTTCCCGTCTGCGTCGTTCATCCCCATCCCGATTAACAACCCCGCGAAAGCTGCGGAGATCATCAAGACGGCCATTCTGGCGGACGAATACGAAAAGCGCCTTCCCGCAATCAGGGAAGCCAAACGCCTTGTCCTGACGAAGTACAACTTCTGGGCACAGGTGATCGGCGTCATCAAATCTGCCGAACGGACCGGCCCGCAGGAAATCCGCCCCTCCGAACCCCCTCCACGCCTTTACGCCCGCAAGGCGCTTCGCATGCACAGCCTCCGCGCGGCGTTCGAAGACGGCGTGTACCACCTGAAGCACGACCTGCGCTTCCTGTAACCGCACGCACCTTCCAAATGGGGATAGGCCCCGTCACATTCACATCACATGCCCTGCCCCGGGGACAGTCCCCCGCACACTCGTCCGGGGCCGGCCTCCGACGGGGCACGGCGGCCTCCTTTCAGCATTCGCAGCTTGTCCGCGAGATCGCTGCCGTCCATTTCGCAGCGGAGCACGGGGAATGCGACATCGGGGATGTCCGCGCCCATGTCCCTGAGCGCCATCATCGCGTAGGAAAGGGCCTGGAAGCGGCAGACCGGCTCGCCGCCGCCGAAGGCCTGCGCCTCGGCCAGCCCCGCCGTGAAGGTTTTCGCCGCGTCCCGGACGATTGCCTGCAGCGCGGGCACGCTTGCGCGGTCCTTGAACTGCCGCAGCAGGTCGAGCGCCTTGATCCGGTTGGGATAGGCGTTTCGGATCACGGGGTCCCGCGCGCCGCCCGGATGGCCGACGATCTCCCGCAGCACGGGCCGCGCGCGAGGATCCTTCATGAGCCCGAGCGCGACCGCGTAGTTCCCGGCGAAGCGGGCCTCCCGCGCCATCGCCGCCGCCAGCTTGTCCGCAAGCGCCTGCCGTGCCTCCGCCGTCCCGCCCACGCGGCATTTCCACGCCGTCCAGTAGGCGTAGGCCGCGCACTCCGCCGGCGTCCCGCTCGCCTTGCCGGCCGCGCCCTGCCACCATTCCGCCGTGCGCGTGACGTCGATGCGCAGGGCCGCAACGACCTGGTCGTCCGAGAAGGGCTCGAACGGCCGCCCGTGGTAGACGTTCGTCCGTTCGCAGCCCGGGCGCCGCCGCAGGCATCCCGCCTTGTCGAGAAGGGGCTTGAGGTCCGCGTAGGGGACGTCCTTCGCCTTGAGACCCTGTACAAGCGCGATCTTCGCCGCGCAAGCCGCCGCGTACCCGGTCTTCCGCATCTCCGGCTGCATCCGCAGCGAGCCGCCGAGGTCGTGGGAGACCCCGAAGTGCTTGGAGGGCACCCAGAGGTTGTCCACGCCCTTCGCGACGATCGTGCCATAGGGGACGGACGACGGGAACCTAAACATCGGCAGCCCACAGTGGACCTTCCAGTTTCGGATCTCCTCGCTCTCGAAGGCATGGTCGCCGTAGAAGACCGGAAGGTCCTCGGGCTCGCACGCGAAGAACAGCGGATTCGGGAACGCCCTCTCCGCAATCGCGTCCGCGAGCGTGACCATCTCCTCGGTGGTGGCGCGGCACTCCTCCCGCGCGCCGAGCATCGTCGCGGGGCGCAGCATCCGCGCGCTCCTCCGCAGGCCCTTCCACGTCTGATGGCGCCAGCCGGCCAGCCACGTGACGGTTTCGGAGTATTCCCGCGCCGAGCGCGTCAGGTCGAACGGACGATTCGCGTAGATGGGCCGCGGCGCGGTCTTCCCGTTGTCGAGCCACGTCTCGCCGCGCGCGCACGCCCCCATCGCGCCGTCGATGGCGCGCCCCCGCCTCAGCCGCACGCCCGCCAGATGCGCCACCGTCGCGTTTCCCGTTGCGTCGAGGACGGCCCGCGCGCGCACGCGGTGGGCGACGCCGTTCGTGAAATACTCGAACCCGACGATCCGTGCGCCCTCCATGAACAGCGCCCCGAGGACGGCGCCGTATTCGACCGTGCCCTTTTCGGCGCACCGCTCGTATGCATCGAGCTGCACGGTGAGTCCGCCCCCGAAGCACACGGCGCCGAGCGTGGAGAGGCCGCCCATGCCCGACAGCCGCTCGATGCCAATCACCTTCAGCCCGTCCTGCGCCGCCGTGCGGAACGCCACGGCCCCGGCCGTGCCCAGGCCGATCACGGCGACGTCGTAGTCGCCTTCGAACACGGGCGCGGACGCCAGCCGCTTCACGACCCTCCGCCCCTGGACGATCAGGCAACTGTCCATTTGCTTCCCTCCTCGAAGGCCGTGATGAGGTCGGGGAACTGCCCGGACGGCGTCCAGACGTATCCCAGTTCGCCGTTCCGGCGCTGGACGCGCTTCTCCCCGTAGAAGCACTTGACGGCGTTCACCTCCGCGAGAAGGTCCCCGGGCCGATGCCCCGCCGCCTTCCAGGCGTCGTAGAGCTTGATCCGTGCCGCGTGCCAGCCGTCCGCCGGCGGCAGGTCGACGGTGAAATAGGAGAAGTCGCCGGCGATGCCCCCGAAGCGCTTTGCGGTCACCGCATCCGCGCCAAAGTTCCGCCAGCCGACGTCGGTCGTGTCGACGAACCCGCCGACGTCGAACTGCGAAAGGCCCTCCGTTCCGCCGCCGACGATGCGCACGCGATAGCCGTGCG
>ERZ1026780.1192-NODE-1192-length-17920-cov-4.744472_pt1 | contig 17920 bp, 18 predicted proteins | sample MGYA00380126_ERZ1026780 | MGnify/ENA primary metagenome ERZ1026780 (study PRJEB33269, sample SAMEA4719762) | human gut metagenome | biome: human-associated habitat; feature: organic feature; material: feces | place: Cameroon | collected 2013-10 ... | reverse complement strand
TTCTCAGGGGTTTCAGGTGAGTGTATCTATTTTGGTCACTCAAGATGGTTGCGGGGATGGGATTTGCCTTCCCCGCAAAACAGGTTTTGCGGGGGCCCTTTTGCATTTGACCGCCTCGGTCGCCGCACAAAGCGGCTCCCTCCTGATCGCGGGCGTTTCTGCGGAAACGCCATTGCGGCACCGCAAAGCGGGCCGCGCGCGATCTGACGGGCGGAACCATGTTCCTCCCGTAAACCCTCTTCTTTTTGGACGGGGACAGGGAAACTGAGCGGGCAACCTTTCATCAGCCTGGGAAAGTGATGCGGAGCGGGCACCCCCCTTTGTCTCCCCTGTGTAAGTGGAGCCAAGCCCCGCTTCCGCACCAGAAAACGCAAAAACAGCCCGTCCGATTGGACGAGCTGTTTTTGAATGGTTGCGGGGATGGGATTTTCGTTCCCCGCAAAACAGGTTTTGCGGGGGCCCCTTTCTATTTGACCGCCTCGGTCGCCGGAAAAGCCGGCTCCCTGCGGCATTGCGGCGGCACTCGCCGCCGGTGTGGTTCAAATCCCACTATGCTTTGCGGCAAAACGCAAAAACAGCCCGTCCGATTGGACGAGCTGTTTTCGAATGGTTGCGGGGATGGGATTTGAACCACATGACCTCCGGGTTATGAGCCCGACGAGCTACCGGACTGCTCTACCCCGCGATATCTTACCGGGTACTCTTATAAAATACCACAAAAGATATCTGCTGTCAACCCCTTTTCGCAAAAAGCCTTTCGACAGGCTTCGCAGCCTTGCATCAATCCTCCTGCTCCAGCAGACGCATGCCCGCCACGGCGTTCACCGGCAGGGAGAAGGCAATGGCCTGCGCCTTGGTATGCAGACCAGCCTGATCCATCACGGCCCGCATGATGGCCGTCTTCTGGTCGCTGCGAACCACGATGAAAACCATCTCCTTTTCATTCACCAGCGAGGTGCCCAAAAATTTGGCGGCCCGGGAAGCGCCGGTGCCCTTTGCGTGGATAACGGTGCCGCCGCCGGCGCCCTGTTCCCGGGCGGCATCCATGATCTGATTGCTATAGCCCTGGTTGCCTACCAGCACCAGCAGCTCATATTTTGTATCCTTCAAGGTGGATTCCTCCCCGATCTCAAAGTTCTGGCTCTCCGTCAGGTAATTCAAAACATTCTTTCCCCCGATGCTGCTCAGCGGGACAGTGAAAGCCACGCCCGTCCCCGGAACATCGATATTCAGGCGGCGCTCCAGGCCCCGCTTGATCTCCTTCCAGGTGATATCGGTCACCACGGCGAAGATCACGGCCTTTTCCGTCCGCTCCAGGCCAAAGGTCTCCAGCAGCTCGCCCGCGGCCGTGCCGGAGCCAACCGTGCTGAAGGTGACATTCACCCCAAAGCTCTCATAGAGCGAAATAAAGCGCTTGGTGGTATTGCGGTCGGTGATGGTCACCAGCATGGATAATTCATTCATGGCAAGCCTCCCCCTTTCCGCTTACAGCTCAATGATGGCATCCTCCGCCAGCAGAGCAAAGCTCTCCTCCGGCGTCAGCGCCTGCTTCTGTGCCTTGCTCTTGAGCTGATACACCAGGCCCAGGACCTGAATGGTGATCAGCGGCGTCATGGCCACCATGGCCACCACGCCAAAGGCGTCGGTCACGATATTTCCGCCCACGGCCACGCAGGCCCCCTGGGCAAAGGGCAGAAGGAAGGTGGCCGTCATGGGGCCGGAGGCCACGCCGCCGGAGTCAAAGGCAATGGCCGTAAAGATCTTGGGCACCACGAAGGAAAGCCCCAGCGCGATGCCGTAGCCCGGCACGATGAGCCACAGGATAGAGATGCCTGTCAGCACCCGCAGCATGGCCAGCCCCACAGAGACGCCCACGCCGATGGACAGCGCCGCGCCCATGGCGGAGGCGGAAATGGCGCCGTCGGTGATCTCCTCCACCTGCTTGTTCAGGACATAAACGGCCGGCTCCGCCTTGACGATGAAATAGCCGATGAGCATGCCGATGGGCACGATGATCCAGTTATAGGGCAGCTGGGCCATCTTCTGCCCCAGATAGTTGCCCGCAGGCATAAAGCCCACATTGGCGCCGGTGAGAAACAGCACCAGACCCACATAGGTATAGATCAGGCCCACCACGATCTTGCGCAGGTTGCGCCAGGGCATCTTCAGCGAGACCGCCTGCAGCAGCCCGAAAAAGGCCACGATGGGCGCCAGTGAGGCGGCGATCTCCTTCAGATAGGCCGGCAGCTCCCGCCGGAACAGGGACCAGAGGGCCACGGAATCCACCACCTCCGGCAGCACCGGAGGGATGTAATCGGCGGAGGAGGGCTTGTAGACCATGCCCAGGATCATCACGGCCAGGATCGGCCCGATGGAGCACAGCGCCACCAGACCAAAGCTGTCGGAGGCCGCATGGCGGTCGCTTCGGATGGCACAGACGCCAACGCCCAGCGCCATGATAAAGGGGACCGTCATGGGGCCGGTGGTAACGCCGCCGGAATCGAAGGCCACGGCCAGAAAGCTTTTTGGGACGAACAGCGTCAGGGCGAATACCACTGCGTAAAAGCCCAGAAGCAGATGGGGCAGGGGGATGCCCAGCAGCATACGCAGCAGGGCCACCACCAGAAACAGCCCGACCCCCGCCGCCACCGCATAGATCAGCGTGCGGTTGGGAATCGAGGGCACCTGCTGGGCCAGCACCTGCAGGTCCGGCTCGGAGATGGTAATGATGAAGCCCAGAATAAAACCCATCAGGATCACCAGCCAGAGCTTGCGGCTCCGGGTGATCTCCGCGCCGGTGCGGGAGCCCATGGGCGTCATGGAGGTCTCCGCGCCCAGCGTGAAAAACATAATGCCGACAATGATCATCACTGCGCCCATCAAAAAGCACAGCAGGATGCTGGGGGAGATCGGTGCGATGGAAAAGCACAGCACCAGCACGATGCCAATAATGGGCAGCACCGCCTGCATGGCCTCTGTAAGCTTTTCCTTGAGCTTGCGCCAGGGAATGTTCAATCTTACGACCGCCTTTCATAGGAAACTGGGCCGTCTGCTGACAAGGACAGACCGGGCTTGCGGCACAGTTTGCTCTTGTCAACCGATGGCTTTTTTATAAATTATAGCAGAAATTCCCGGAAAAGAAAATAAATATTGTGAAAATAAACGCAGCAAAAAGCAAAGAAGCGGCAAATTCCTCGGGCAGTTCTTATTTTTTCCTTCAATTTCCGGAAACCGATTGCAAAAAAGGCAGGAATCGGGTATGCTATCGGGGAACGATGCCGTCGGCGAGCCGGCGGCCTGAGAGGAGCGATCAGTTTGAACGGACTTTGGAAGACCGCGCTGCAGTGTGCGCTGCTGTCCATGGCGCCTGTGGTGGAGCTGCGGGGCGCGCTGCCCTGGGCCATCGCCCACGGCCTGCCGGTGTGGCTCTCCTATCTGCTGTGCGTTTTCTGCAATATGATCCCCGTGCCCTTTATCCTGCTGTTCATCAAGAAGATCCTGGAATGGATGAAGACCCGGGCGCGGCTGGCCAAATATGCCCTCTGGCTGGAGGATCACGCCCAGAAAAAGCTGGATGTTTATTATAAATATAAGCTTCTGGGCCTGTTTATTCTGGTGGCCATCCCCCTGCCGGGGACGGGCGCCTGGACGGGGGCGCTGGTGGCCTCGCTGCTGGGCGTGGAGCGGAAGCAGGCCATGCTGATGATCCTGCTGGGTGTGGCTGCCGCAGGCGCCATCGTGCTGGCGGTGAGCCTGGGGGCCGTGGCCGTCTTCGGCTGAACAGGGCGCGGAAAACGATCGTCCGAACCATTATTCTTTTCACATAGGAGGAACGCTCGATGAAGATCACGCTTTTGGAGCCGCTGGGCATCCCCGCGGCGGTTTTGGCCGGCTATGCCGCCCGGCTGGAGGCCCAGGGCCACACCTTTGTTTCCTTTGACACCCGGGATCCCGACCCGGCGGAGCTGGCCCGCCGCACCGGCGACAGCGATATCGCCATCCTTGCCAACACGCCCTATCCCGCGCAGGTGGTGGAACAGGCCAAGGCCCTGAAGCTGCTGGATGTGGCCTTTACCGGCGTGGACCATGTGGCGCTGGACGCCTGCCGGAAGCAGGGCGTGGCCGTCTGCAACGCGGCGGGCTATTCCACCGTCTGCGTGGCGGAGGAGGTGATCGGGCTGGCCCTCGCCTGTCTGCGCAGACTGCCGGACTGCCAGCGCGCCGTCCGCACCGGCGGCACCTCCGCCGGGCTTCGCGGCCGGGAGATCTGCGGCAAGACCGTGGGCATCCTCGGCACCGGCGCCATCGGTCTGCGCACGGCCAAGCTGTTTCTGGCCTTTGGGGCCGATGTGATCGCCTATTCCCGCAGCCGCCGGCCGGAGGCGGAGGCCATGGGCATCCGCTATACCTCGCTGGAGACGCTGATGTCAAAGAGCGACATCGTCTCCGTCCATGTACCCAGCAACGGAGAAACCCGGCACCTGATCTCCCGGGAGCAGATCGCCCGAATGAAGCCCACGGCCATCCTGATCAACGCCGCCCGGGGCGCCGTGGTAGACAATGCCGCCCTGGCAGAGGCCCTGAACGCGGGCCGGCTCGCTGCCGCAGGCATTGATGTGTTCGACGCGGAGCCGCCCCTTCCGGCAAGCGACCCCCTGCTGCAGGCGAAGAATGCCATTTTGGCGCCCCACATCGGCTTTCTTACCGACGAAAGCATGCTCCGCCGGGCGGAGATCGTCTTTGCCAACATTGACGCCTTCCTGCGGGGCGCGCCGGAAAATCTGGTCAAATAACGGCTTTCGCCGTAGAAAAAGCGCCTCCCCGGCGGGGGAGGCGCTTGCTTTGTATCTGCGTTTTATTCTGCCTTTTCGCGGCGGGGCAGGATGACCTCCAACACCCGCATCCGCAGCAGCTCCCGCTGCATCAGCGGGTTTTTCATGGATTTTTCCACGGATTCCTCGGTGGTGTCGTAGCGCAGGGCGATCTCCTTGACGGCTCTGCGGCGGAAGGCGCTGTCGAGAACCAGCCCCTCGGCCTGCTGCACCGCCCGCATGAGCACATCCTGCCGCAGCTTCATCACGGCGCTCTTCCGGGCCGTCTCCCGGTATTCCTCCTCCGAAAGGCCGGCAGACTGGCAATACTGCTCCAGCGTGATGCCCTTGGCCGCCAGCCGGTTTTCCATCTGGCCGCTCTGTTGGTCCGCCTCCTGCTGGATCATGCTCTCGGGCAGCTCTACCTGCATATTGTCTGCCGCCATGTTCAGCGCCGCATCCTCCAGCGCGGAAAGATACTGGGCCTGCTTGTCAGCCAGCAGATGGGTCCGCAGGCTCTCCCGCAGCTCCGCCAGCGAGCATTCAAAGTATTTTTGGGCAAAGGCATCGTCCACCTGAGGCTCCACCTTTTCATAGACCTTGTGCAGCTTCACATGGAAGACGGCGTCCCGTCCCGCCAGCTCCGGGCTGTAATTCTGCGGGAAGGTCACGGGGACATCCCGCTCCTCGCCGGCAGACAGGCCCACGATGCCCTCCTCCAGCCCGGGGATAAAGGTATGGCTGCCCAGCTCCAGCGGATAATCCTCCGCCTTGCCGCCGGCAAAGGCCCTTCCGTCTGCAAAGCCCTCCAGATCCAGCCGCACGGAATCGCCCAGCGCCGCGGGCCGGTCCAGCGTCTTTTCCTCCGCCGCCCGGGCGGCGAAAAGCTCCAGCGTCTGCTCCACCTCCTCCTCGGTGACGGCGGGCTTGTCCAGCTGGGGCCGCATATCCTTATATTCGCCCAGCGTGGCCTGAGGATAAAGATCCAGCACCGCCGTGAACCGCAGGCCGGTGGGGTCTGTGCCGCAGCTGGAAAAGGCGGGATAGCCCACGGTCTCCAGCTCCAGCTGCTCCAGTGCCTCCTGCAGCGCCTGCTGGCAGCACCGCTGCGCGGCGGCGGGATAGAAATACTGCGCCCCCAGCACTGCCTCCGCCTGGGCCCGGGTGACGGTCTTTTTGTCTGCGCCGGGCAGGTCCAGCTCCGGCAGGGCCTCGGTAAAGGCAAGCTCCAGCTGCTTGGAAAACTCCGCCGCCGGCACATGGAGCTGCAGCAGCACCTGGCCCTTGGCGTTGCGGACGCGATTCTCGATCTTCCATTCCATAAATAGGCTTCCTCCTGTGCGCCGCCCGGCGGACGAACGCTTTGTTTTTCTGTCTTACGGAAAATATCATACCATTTTCCCGGGAAAAGCGCAAGGAACGCTGGACAAATCCGCCGGGAAATTTTATCATAGGGGCAGAACACAGAAGGGGGGCGGGGCCGTGGAAGCCCGGCAAGCCATTGAAATTCAATATCAGGACGGGGCGCTGCTGGTGTGCGTCAAGCCGGCCGGCGTCCCCTCTGAGGGAACGGAGGAGGGAGCGCTGCCCGTCCTTCTGTCCCGGCAGACCGGCGGGCCTGCTTTCCCCGTCCACCGGCTGGATCAGGCCGCCTCTGGGCTGATGGTCCTTGCCCGGAGCCGCGAGGCTGCCGCCGCTCTTTCCGCCGCCGTGGCGGAGGGACGCATGGAAAAGGAATATTTTGCCCTGCTTTCCGGCGCGCCGGAGCCGCCGGAGGGCCGGCTGGAGGATCTGCTCTTCAAGGACAGCCGCCGGGGCAAGGTCTTTGTGGTCAAGTCCCTGCGGAAGGGCGTCCGCCCGGCGGCGCTGACCTATCGCGTCCTGCAGCGGCAGGGGGATGCCGCGCTGGTGCAGGTGGCGCTGGAGACCGGCCGCACCCACCAGATCCGCGTCCAGTTCGCCAGCCGGGGCATGCCCCTTCTGGGCGACGGGAAATATGGCAGCCGGATCAAGGGCGGGCTGATGCTCTGGTCCTGCCGTCTGGTCTTTCCCCATCCGGCAGGGGGCCGGCGCATGGCCTTTTACCGGGCGCCGGATTGGGCCGGCTGGCGCTTCCCGGCGGAATAACGCTCAAATGCGCTTGCAGTCCGGCGCCTCCCGGCCTCCGCCGGCCTCCAGCCAATCCAGCGCCGCCCCCGGCTGGGAAAACGCCGCCCAGAGCCCCCGGCATTGCTCCGTCATAAAGCCCTGCCGGATGGCATTTTCCAAAAGGGCCAGCAGCGGCGCATAATAATCCTCAAAGTTCAGCAGCAGGATGGGCTTGCCATGCCGCCCCAGCTGCTTCAGCGTCAGGATCTCGAAAAACTCGTCGAAGGTGCCGATGCCGCCGGGGGCCGCCGCAAAGGCGTCGGAGCGATCCTCCAGGATCTGCTTGCGCTGGCGCATGGTATCGGTGAAGATCATCTCAGTGCAGCCGGGATAGAGCACGCCCTCCTGATCGAAAAACCGGGGCGCAACGCCGATGATCCGGCCGCCCGCCGCGCTGCAGCCCCGGGCCACGGCGCCCATGAGCCCTCTGGCGCCCCCGCCGAACAGCAGCGTATGCCCCCGCTGGGCCAGCTCCCGGCCGAAGGTCTCCGCGGCGGAGAGGAAGGCCGGGGCGATCCGGTCGCTGGAAGCACCGTAAAAACAGATCTGCATAGGCTTGCTCCTTTCGAAAAAACAAAAAATTTACTTGAAAAGCAGGGCCCTTTGCCCTTATCATAAAGATAATAAAAGAAAAAGCCCCGCCGCGCAAGAGCGCGGCAGGAAAAAATCATCTGCGAGCTTAAAAGGAGTGCGACCTGATGGAATACGATCCCAAAAAAGTCATTTGCAGCTGCTCCCGGGCCACCTGCGGCGATGTGGCAGACGCCGTCAAGGCCGGGGCGAAAACGCTGGAGGAGGTGCGGCAACGCACCCGTGCCACCGCCTTCTGCGGCTCCTGCACGGAGCGGGTCACGGTGTTTATGGAGCAGGTCCTGTCGGGACAGGCCATCCCCACGGAGGCCCCGCCGGCGGAGACCGATCTTTCTCAGCAGCCTGCCGCCATTCTGCGGGAGGTCTGCCAGGATATTTACATGGTCGGCGCTTCCGACCGGCGGCTGGACCTGTTTGAAAACCAGTATCCCCTGAAAAACGGCGTTTCCTACAACAGCTATCTGATCCTGGACCAGAAGACGGCGCTGCTGGATACCGTCGACCAGTCGGTGCAGGAGGTGTTCCTGCGCAATTTGGAGGCCGGGCTGGCGGGCCGCAAGCTGGATCATATCATCGTGAACCACATGGAGCCGGACCACTGCGCCGCGCTGCGGGCGGTTTTAGAGCGGCACCCGGAAAGCCAGATCGTCTGCACCGCCGCCGCAAAAAAAATGATCGGCCAGTTTTTCGGCCCGGCTATAGAGGCGCGGGCGCAGGAGGTGCGGGACGGCATCTCCGTCATGCTGGGGCGGCACATTCTTTCCTTCCACACCGCCCCCATGGTCCATTGGCCGGAGACCATGGTCACCTACGACCGCACCTCTGAGACGCTGTTTTCCGCCGACGCCTTCGGCACCTTTGGTGCGCTGGACGGCAATCTTTTTGCCGATCAAGTGGACTTTGATCGGGACTTTATGGACGAGGCCCGGCGGTATTATACCAACATCGTGGGCAAATACGGCGCGCCGGTGCAGGCGCTGCTGCAAAAGGCTGCGGGCCTGAAGCTCCAGCGGATCTGCCCCCTCCACGGCCCCGTCTGGCGGCGGGATCTGGGCGTTTTTCTGGACAAATATCAGAAATGGAGCACCTATACGCCGGAGGAGAAGGGCGTCGTCATCGCCTACGCCTCCATTTACGGCAACACGGAGCTGGCCTGTCAGGCGCTGGCCAACGCCCTCAGCGAGGAGGGCGTTCGGGATATACGGATGTATGATGTGTCCGTCACCGACAGCTCGGAGATCCTCTCCGAGGCCTTCCGCCGGTCGCATCTGGTGCTGGCGTCCGTCACCTTCAACGGCGGCCTGTTCCCCAATATGGAAAAGCTGCTGCTGGAGCTCCGGTCCCACGGCCTGAAAAACCGCACCGTTGCCCTGATGGAAAACGGCACCTGGGCCCCCGTCTCCGGCCGGAAGATGCAGGAGCTCCTCTCCGGCATGGCCGTTACCGTGCTGGATCAGAAGATCACCCTGTCCTCCACGCTGAAGCAGGGCCAGCTGGCAGAGATCCGTACCCTGGCCAAAACCATCGCCCAGCAGATCCTTGCATAACAGGATCCTGCGTTTTTTCTCCCTTCCCCGCCTGCAGCTCCGGCTTCGGGCGGGGATCTTTTTGTGCGCTGCGCCTGTCAAGAGACGCACCCGCCGCAGACACTTCCTTCTGCCGGTGTTATACTGCCAAAAGCGGAAAGGAGGGCAGGCAAACAGCAAAAAAGCCGCCCAAAGGGCGGAAAAATTGACAAAGGACGCGCGGCGTGGTATCATGATGGCGCCAACAGGAATGGGAAAAGGTCGTTCCCCCGAGAGGGGGTGACCGGACATGACGACAATGGAAGTCTTAACGCTTTTATTGCTCATGGCAACGGTTGTCTTTGGTATCCTCGGGTACATAAAGAAATAACCGCCACCTAATCGGCAGCGGCGATTCCTCAAGCTGTAAACTTGTCAGGGAACGACCGTCCACCGACCAAAGTGAGCCATTCCTGTTGACACCAATATAGCACCCCGAAGCCGCTTTGTCAAGAATGACAGGGCGGCTTTTGCCGTCCGGAAAGGAAAGATTATATTATGAAAGAAAAAATCTGTATTCTTCTGGGGCTGATCGGCGGGGCGATCTCGGCGGCGTTCGGCGGGTGGAGCGGGGCCATGACCACGCTTTTGCTGTGCATGGCCATCGACTACATCTCCGGCCTGATCGTGGCCGGCGTATTTCACAAGAGCCGAAAAAGCGCCACCGGCGCGCTGGACAGCTTCGCCGGATGGAAGGGCCTGTGCCGCAAGGGCATGACGCTGCTCATCGTGCTGGTGGCCTACCGGCTGGATCTGGCGCTGGGCACCGGCTACATCCGCGACACCGTTACCATCGGCTTTATCGCCAACGAGGTGATCTCCATCACGGAAAACGCCGGTCTTATGGGCCTGCCGCTGCCCACGGTGATCCGGCGGGCCATCGACCTGCTCCGGGGCCGGGCGGAGCCGGCGGAAAAGGACGGCGGGGACCAATGATCTATCCCATCGACCGGCCCATCCGCCGCTTTGCCGTGATCAGGCCCGGCATGCCCCTGCAGCAATGGCTGGCGCAGCAGCAGGACAAGCCGGATATTCTCTTCAACGCCAGCCTTTACAAAAGCGTCCGCCAGGGCATCGGCACCTTCTACGAAAACGGCAGGCTCACCCAGAACGCCGGCAGCGGCTGGGGCTTCGGCAGCCTTCAGGGCCGGCCGGGGGCGGTGGCCTTCGGCACGCCCTTTGACGGCACCGCCTGGCAGGACTATCTCACCGGCTATTACGGCCTGATCCGGCAGGGCGAACGGTGCGATCCGCCCTGGGCGGACCGCTATGTGTTTGACCAAAAGCACAGGCGCATCGCCTTCGGCCGGCTGGCAGACGGACGGCTCTGCGTGGTGACCCATCCCGGCGCGGACATTGCGGCCTTCCGGGACTATGCCTGGAACGAGGGCTGCCGGGAGCTTTGCAATCTGGACGGCGGCGGCAGCGTGAGCCTTTATTGGCTGGGGCGGCAGGCGGAACGCTCCGGCCGCACGCCCTTCAACGCCGTGGCCCTCTGGCTGGAGCCGGAGGAAGCTGCCGAAACAGAACCGGAAAAGGAGGAAGCGATTTTGCAGGTAACATGCACGAAAAAAACCGCCGTCTACACGGCGGAGGGCCGGCTGGAGCCGGGGCGGTACATCGACGCGGGCGACCTTTGCCAGCTGGAGACCCGGCTGACCCCGGCGCTGCTGCTGCCCATCACCTACCCGGCGGGCAGGGTGCAGCGGAGAGCCTACATCCGGGAGCTGGCAAATTTTTGCCGGGCGTGATCCTGTACCGCCAGCGGGATCACGCGGCTGTGGCTTATCCCTCCCGGCGGCATCCGGCGGCCACCGTGGCCACCTCCGGCTGCGGGCCAACGGCGCTTTCCATGGTGCTGGCAAACCTGCTGGGGCTGGACATTTCCCCGGCGGAAACGGCGGCCTTCGCTCTGGAGCACGGCGCCCGGGCGGAGGGCGGCACCGATATGCGGCGGCTGGCGGCCCAGACGGCGCTGCGCTGGCCCCTGACGGTGGCGGAGACCTGTGACACGGCGGAGCTGATCGCGGCGCTGCAGGGCGGGGCCATGGCCATCTGCAACACCGCCGGCGACCGGCCGGGGCGGAAGGGCGTCTTTTCCAGCGGCGGGCACTATGTGGTGGCGGCCGGCGGCGACAAGCAGTGCCTGCTGGTGCTGGATCCGGGGATCTACCCGGGCAAATATAAGGCGGCCCACCGGGCCGGGGCCGTCACGGTCTTCGGCGACGCCCTGCTCTGCAGCCCCGAAACGCTGGCGCAGGACTGCGAGGGACGATCGCCCAGGTATTATATCTTCCGGAGGGGATGAAAAACGCCGCCCGAAAGGGCGGCGGGGATGGCATGGCGGAGCCCGCAAAGCGGGCAGAACCGGAAGAAATTGACAAAGCTCAGCGCGCTGTGCTATGATGGGGATAGGCGCTGTTGTATACAGGCGGTCAGCCACTTCCCTTTGAGGGGAGGTGATGCGGATGGGAAACGGGCGACGGGCGAGAGCCCTTCGTTTCGCGGTGTGCTTTCTCATGATCCTGGCGATCATGGTCTACCTATCCCCAAAAGCGTGTTGACCGCTCGGCTGGTACCCAAGCGGTCAACATAGATTGACTGTTTAGCTTGAGGGCTGACCGTCTTACAACAGCGCCCTTCTAATTTCATTATAGCCGGAAACGCCGTTTTGTCAAGAATGACAGGGTGGCTTTTTTGCCACAGCAAAAGGAAGATCGCGCCGCTTGTCTGACATAAGCGGCGCGATCTCAAGCCAAACGGCTTTCTAAAGATGCCCGCCGCAGCCTTAGACGAATATCCTTATTGATTGCAGAATACATCCACGGAGCCGTTTTGTCAATGGCTCCGGCATTTTCATTTTGCGACAAAAATCAACAGACTTCGATACGGGGCGCAGATCAGAAGCTTTGTTCTTGCTCTTTCAGCCGGATCGGCGGTCGGCCAATGGCCTGCAGCACGGCGTCCAGCCTGCCAGAGCATCTGGAGGTCAGAAGCTGCGGCCGACACATGGTAATGTACTTCTGTTCCTGTTACGGCAGGAGGCCCCTGCAGCGCTGCGCGGTGCAGGAAAATAGGGGGGAGCGCCAGCCCCTCACCAGCAGCTTAACGGGGAAATGTCTATGATCCTATCCGGCGGTATTTGAACACCGTTTTTCAGCAGAAGGATTTCTTCTGACGGCGCGCCAAAGGCCGTTGTATATGCTTTTGTAAGTAAATGTCCATTCTTCATAGCGCGGCGGAACCTGTCCATACCGCCGAATCGCATCTTCGACCAGATCGTCCTCCCACCGGTATTCGCTCCGGTGCAGGAGCATCCTCTCCCATATTTGCGGGGCCACACCCGTCAGAGCAACTAATGTGTTCCATGCATTTTCCGATGTTCGAATATCATATACCGGGGCACGCTTCATATTTCTTCACCTCCGCCGTGCGATCCATCTCCTATACTTTACCACAAAATAAAGCCCTTGCAAACAGAAACCCCCGCAGGTGCGCAGCCCTGCGGTTTTGTGCTTTTTACGCTTATGCGCCGGGCTCTGTCCCGCCGCAGAAAACGCCGTGCTCCACAGCAGGTCTTTTTTCCCCTTCAAATCGCCCTTTTCCGCTTTGCCGCAGCCTTATCCCGCACGAACAAATTGACAGCCGTTTATTTCTGGGCTATAATATTTTTAATTTTCATTTGCAGCCGGGAGCTGCCTGTACCCCGGAAGAACGGCCGCTGAAAACAGCGGCCGCCCTGAAGTATCGTTTACTTGCTGAGATGCTTATTGGCCCGGTACACGAGACGGCTGATCTGACCCGCGACCTGTTCCGCAGAGTTGGTGTCTGCCTTGAGGGATTTTTCGGTCAGCCTGTGATCCGCGATGATGCTGCGGATCTGCGAGAGTTCGATCCCGTTCTGCTTGGCAGCCGCAAAGAGGATCTTGGCGAAGGTGCTGTCACAGCCCTCACGAATGATCCGCGCCGCCAAATCCCTGGGCTTGATGCCAAGATGGGTAACGCCAAGGCGGCACAGCACCTCGGCGGGACGCTTGCTGAGCCGGGCAGCCTCGTTAAGGATGGCTTCCCGCTTCTCGGCCCGCGCGCTTGCCTGCTTGTCCTTCAGCTTCTTCCTGAGCTCCATGAGAGTCTCGCGCTGGACACGCATGCGTTCGGGGTCGTATGTATCATCGCCGATGACATCCTCATAGGTGTACGAATGATCGGCGCCGGTCCCCGTGACCGTTCCGTTCAGGGGCACAAATGTGATTTCCCTGGGCATGCGCCGGAAATAATCGTTTGTCAGATTATTACAGATTGCATGGCAGTAATTCTTTTGCTTCTCCAGCGGCTGACGCAGAACAAGGTCGAGCTTTTCGATGATCCGGATGGCGCAGTCAGTTTCAAGCTCATCCCTGGCGGCCGCGCCGCGGGCTTCCAGCACATCGATCTTTACCGCATTGCCGGGAAGGGGTTCCCCCTGGGCGTTTTTTCCGCTGGTTTTGGAGAGAAGCGCGAGGCGGCAGAAGCTTTTCAGCGCCAGCCAGAACTCCGTGTAGAGCGGCGGATCTGCCATCAGCGCGGCTTTGGTGGTGATTTCTTTCTCGTGGATGGTGTTCAGGAGATTAACGAATGTGGTGCAGGCAGCCTTTTTCATGTTTGGGCGCTCCTCTCAATTTTATTTGAGGGAGGAGCCGCAAACACGATCCGCAGCTTGTCCTGCCCTCTGAGGAAAGGATAAGCCACCCAATATTTTTACAATAGGCCACGACCATTCAAGTCTATTCATTTTGAATGCGTTCCGATTTTTGCGAAAGGGGAGATTCTGATGGAACAGAAAAAAGCATTGCCACTATCGGACTTGACACCGAATGATCTGCTGAATCTCTTTTATGCGCTCAAGGACTCGCCAACAAAGGATCACTTTTATACATACTTCAATGATATTCGTGAGGAATTGACAGGAAATCACTATGAAACTTCCCCCAGCAATATCAGAAGATGGATGAGTAAAAGAAATCGCATTAAAGGTCAAAATTTATCCAGAGCCATGGCCAAAGGCATCTTTATGGATATTCTTGGCGGCAAGGCCGCTCAATCGATGGATTCCATCAAGCAGTTTTTGAAGGTTTTATATGGCTCCGGTTACGATGTTTCTGTTTACCAGGAAAGGATCAACCCCGTTTCGCTGAATGTTGCTGAAGCTTCGGCTTTTTTGGAAGAGTTGATATCTGATGTGGTTGATGCTGCATTTGGCATTCATACAGGCGGGGAAAGCCACGAAACCGCCGTTCCCGGCACGCTTTTACCATATTATTTTGCTGATACAGAGTTCGCCGATAAAGACAGTATTCTGCATAGGGAACGATTCATTGACGAAATTGCCCGCAATCTTTTGCCTGAGCGCGAAGGGAGCGAAATGCCTAAAAGGAATATTCTTATCTATGGGTTTGGCGGACACGGCAAAACTTCCGTGGCCAGAGTCCTTTATGGCTTGTTTAGAAATAAGATCCCGGCCATATACTCCTCGATCGGATGGATCGACTACAACGAATCCTTGAAGAATAGCATTCTAAATACAAGCGGTGTCGCTCTTTATGATGAAGAGAAAAACGACCCTGAGCTGCGCTGGAAAAAAATAAAAGGCCTTCTCTGTTCTGAAGACCGCTCTTCTAAAATCCTTGTTTTTATTGATAATGTTGATCAGAACGCATCCAAAGGTCAATTTCCGACCGAAGATGCAGAGCTGCAGTTCTTTGCGGATTGCCCTACGGTCAATCTTGTTTTAACCTCCAGGATGGCTGCGCCGATCAGAGAGAATTCTGTTCGGGGCTTTCCGATCCCCGTCTTAGATACAAAGGAATGTATCGACCTGTTTTACTACTATTGGAAGCCAAAAACACGCCGCGCTGAGGATATCAAGTATATAGAGGCCTTGATCGAAAGAGCGCATCATCATACCTTAGTCGTGGAAAAGATGGCGCGCAGCGCAAGATGCAAGGAGATCGCAGAATATTTAGAGGAGATTCAGAGCGTAGATTTCAATTTCTACTATTTTGACGGAGAAGACGATGTCAGTGCCGTCACTGAATTAGTCAAGCTTTTTGATTTGAAAACCAGAACGGATCGGCAGGCGCAAATCATGTGGGATTTTGCTGTCTTGCCGCAAATCAGACTTTCTTTCGCCGAAGCCAATCATCTTCTGAATTACAAACAGTCTGATTTGCTTCCGCTTGTGGATGAAGGGTGGCTCGACTATAAAGGCGGATTTATTCTCCATCCTTTGATCAAAAAGGCAATTCATTTTCAGGGGACCGCACCTCAGGGAACGCTTCAATTCCTGATAGATGCAGTAGAGACAAACACGCTTTTTTCGAAAGATGACAGCTATGTAGAAATCAACAGGAAGCTTAGTATTCTTGAGTATGCGGTGGGTGAGCTTGAAGAGGAAGCCCTATCGGGTACATTTTTCTTCAATCTTGGCATGATGGAATACACTTATGCCAGAAAGCGCTTGGCAAGCATTGATTATCTGAACACGGCGCTGAAAAAATTTGAGCTGGAATCCCCTGATGATCTAAGCCGAATGGCCAATTTGAAGTATCAAAGAGGCTATATCAAATCGACCACCCAGAAGTATCGTTCGGCCGCGAAAGAAGACCTTTATGAAGCTCTAAAAATATGGGACGCAAAGCCTGAATGGGAATATGAGGCCGATATGGCGAAAGACCATCTTGGGTATGTACTGTCTGATCAGCCAGAGCATTATGAAGAGGCTGAAAGCTATCTGCGGGCCGCGTGTTCCTCAAGAGAACGGCGCTTCAACAGGGATCCGTCAATTCAAAATCAGAAGGACTATGCAACAACTTGCGACAACCTCGGTTGTTTATTGATGGTTTCTGATCCGACTGCGCCGGATACCGGAGCATATTTGGAGAAGGCGCTGCATATTCGGGACTCCATTCTCGATCAGATAGGCGGCAACGAAACGGATGTTGCATGGACAGCCTTTAACTACGGAAAATATCTGTTCTATGTCAAGCACGATTTGCCCGGCGCTGAAAGAAATTTGTCTCGGTCGCTTACTTTGAGAAGAGAGCAGAATAGAATCTGCAAGGGGTTTTATTCTACCAATGTTATCTTTACAGATGTTACTCTCGCTAAGATATTGAGCTATGATCCGTCCCGCATAGACGATGTGTCTGACTTGCTGAAGGAAGCTCTGCAGCTTAAAAAAGATTTAGACGCCGAGCACCTTGGATTCTTCAATGATGAGATCAAACAGGATATCGCGTATTTGCAGCAATTCATAGTGCAGAACCGATCGGACAAGGGAACGCACATTTGAAATTGCCGGCAATCCCTCTGAAAAGAGGACCTCAGATTTCACTCTGAGGTCCTCTTTTTCTTTTGCCCGGAAAAAGGCGGGTTTGGGGCGGCTCCCTGCGCGGCAAAGCGCCGATGGGCCGCGCCTGCGGCCGCGAAAATCCGCCGCTCTTTTTTGCCGCCGGAACCGCAAAAGTGGAGAATTCTCCGGCACCCCGTATACAGAGACAGAAGACAGCCGCAGCCCCCAACCGCCCTTGTCCTCCCGCCCGATGAGCGCCAGACGGCAACTGGCCGAAACTGCCGCAGCAATGACCGCCGCCGCAGTCGTGGGAAGCCACAAATTCATAAAACAAAGGAGATTAAAGCTATGACGAACTATCCTATTGACAGCGCCCTGGCCGCCGCCGAAGGCATCTTTGAGATCGACCTGCTTAACAAGGTGACCGGAACAAGCTATCCGAAAGCTGCGGTCTGCGGCGCGAACACCCTGGGGCAGGTATCCCAGGAATACGGCGCGGATCTCGGCATCAACCCCAAGGACAGCAAGATCCTCTTTGAAAACAAGCGCACCGGCGCCTCCACCAGCGACACCGGCGAAACCGTCGAGAGCCTTGGTCTTCAGGAGGGCGATGTGCTGGCCATCAGCGACAACGCCGGCGTGGCATAAGCGAAAGAGGCTGACACAATGGTGACGGTATGTCTTCTTGCCGGCCTGGGATTGGCGCTCTGCGGGGTCATCCTTGCCTGCGCAACGAAGCAGCGCAGCAAGGGAAAACACGCCGCGCAGCTGCCGCCTCCGCTCCCGCCCCGGGCCGCCGCGGGCATATCCGCGCCCCGTGTCAGCCAGACGCAAGCCCCCGGGACAAGGACAAGGCCCGCCCCCCTGCGGGCGCTGCCGCCCCGCCGCTCTTCCGTGCCGGCAAACGCCGGCGCAGCCCGAAGGACGGCAGGGGCCGGTTATGGACCGCGGGGCGTGACGCCGGCCCACTTCCCCTGCTGCCCCTTTGATAAGCAGCGGAACATCCCCGGCCAGCGGCAGGTGATCTTCTGGGACAGCGGAGAAAACTGTTACCGCTGCTCCAGAGGTCACCGGTTCAAAAGCAACGGGAAGCTGCTGTAACAGCCCAGAACGAAAGGATGATCTAACATGAACAAAGCGGTTTATAATCCCTTGAAGCTTTCGGAATATCGCCCGCTGTTCCACGGCCTGCGCGTGCTGGTCATCGGCGCCGGGGCGGTTGGAACGCACCTTATGGAGAAGTTCGCCAAAATGGGGCTTTCTCCCGATGCGCTGGATTTCGATCGCTTCACCCTGGAAAACGCGGCCAAACACGGCTGTCTGATCCGCACGCCGGAAGACGCCGGACGGAACAAGGCGGAATGTGCGTCCGCCCGGGTCCAGCCGCTGCTGGACGACGGGTGCGTCTCCAACGGCATCGACGGCAATCTCTGCAAGCTCGGCCCGGAGGCCTTTGCGGATTATCATTATGTTGT
>ERZ1026780.1191-NODE-1191-length-17921-cov-6.171611_pt1 | contig 17921 bp, 10 predicted proteins | sample MGYA00380126_ERZ1026780 | MGnify/ENA primary metagenome ERZ1026780 (study PRJEB33269, sample SAMEA4719762) | human gut metagenome | biome: human-associated habitat; feature: organic feature; material: feces | place: Cameroon | collected 2013-10 ... | reverse complement strand
CATCGCTGCAGACGCTCAACGACGCCTATAAGTCGATTATCAATCATGCGTCGGCCCTCGACCGTCGTACCCAGATCAACATAGCCAACTGCATCGCCGTGAACAAGCAGGTGACTTTCAAGAACGAGTATGCCACCGCTATGAAGGCCCTCTTCGAGGCACAGGTGGAGAGCATGGATTTCACGTCGCCCAAGACCCTGAGCAAGATCAACGGATGGTGTGCCAAGCAAACCGACGGCATGATTCCCAAGATTGTTGACCAGCTCGACGCCCATGCCACCGCAGTGCTGATGAACGCCATCTACTTCAACGGCACTTGGGCTTCCAAGTTCGACAAGAACCAGACCAAGACGGAGGAGTTCCGCGGTTTCACCCGCGACATCAAGAAGGTCGACATGATGCAGCAGGAACATAAGTTCATGTATGCCGACAATAAGGATTACGCAGCCGTGACCCTTCCTTATGGCAACGGCACCTATTCGATGACCGTTATCCTGCCCGCTGAGGGCAAGTCGACCACTGATGTGGCGCAGCAGCTCAACGCCAAGAAGTTTGCCGAGCTGCAGGCCAACATGAGCGAGTGTTTGGTCGATCTGAAGCTGCCCCGCTTCTCCACCACCACCGAGACCCCGCTCAACCAGCCCATCTCAGCCCTTGGCGCCCCGTCGATATTCCAAGCAGGCCTGGCTAATTTCGGTAATATGACCGACGCCCCCATGTATGTGTCGACCATGCTGCAAAAGGCAAAGATTGAGGTGAGCGAGAAGGGAACCAAGGCCGCCGCCGTCACCGCCGCCATCATGATGATGTCGATGTATCAGCCCGACGAGCCTCGCCACGTGGTGTTCCACGCCAACCGCCCGTTCATCTATATGATTACCGAGCGCGTCACCAACACCATCTTCTTCATCGGCCAGTACGCTGGCCCCACGGAGTAAGCATTCCCGTCTTGCCAGGCACCGTCTTCGGCAAGCCTTCGAGCCATCCTTGTGATATGCTTTTGCCATCCTTGTGATGCGCCTTTCGCTGGCCTTTGGCCATATGTGCAGAACGAGGGTGTGCAAAAGTCAATTATACGGGCTGAAAGCCCAATAAGCTCATAGCCCAGGGCGGATGCCCTGGGTGTACGGATTGACAAAAGCAAGACGCCCTGCAAGGGCAAAAGCATTGATTATTAACGCTTTTGCCCTTGCAGGGCGTTTGGTTGTTTGGGAACTTTTACCCAGGGCGGGTGCCCTGGGCTATGTGCTTCTGCCCCTTCGTGCTGCTTAAACTTTTGACACACTCTCGTTTTGATGATAGGCGTGAGTGTGCCGTGGGTGTAAGTGTGTCTTACAATTTCATGCGGGAAGAGGCTTACCCCTCCTCATCGTCGCAGGCTTCGGCTATCAGTCTTCTTCCTTCCGCCACATCGCGCTCTCCTCCCAGTCCTTCACAGAGCATGCGGCCGTACAGACGATCGACGGCGCCGAAGCACCATTTGTGGCTTCGCGCCTCGCTCAGGATGCTACGCGCTTGATGCAATGCCTCTTTGCTGCCGTCGTAGTCGATCAGGATCGATGCTGCGTTGTGGCAAGCCTGTCCGTATTCGTAGGGATACAAATTGTAGCAATAGTACTTGTTTATAAAGTTGATGTAGCATTCCTTAGCCTTTTCTACGTTTCTTCTTCCGTATTTGCTATGATAGTAGAGGTCGCCGAGCAGGTAGAAAGCGAGAGTTTGTATATTGTTTACGGCTTCGGTCAGCAATTGTTCGGCCTTCTGATAGTTGCTTGGCACAACGGAAGGCTCCTTCATCAAGTATTTTGCTTGCATCTGCATGGAGTACCCGTAGCCGTCGTCGGCTGCTTTTGAATAGAACTTGTATGCTTGGTGTCCGTACCACGTAGAGATGTGGTAGCAAGGCATGTTGTGGAGATCATAGTCGTCACCGAAATGGTAACATACGTCGTAGAAATCGGCGAGATTTTGGTTTTGTATTCCGAACAGCTTGGGGTTCTCTCCCAGTAGCATGATGAGCTCATAGGCCAAGCGCAATCGATAGTAAGGGGCGTTGTCTTCTTCATTGCCATCGTAGTCGAGATAGTAGACCCACGCCAGTAGGAACCTCACCTCGTCGATGTTGTCGTCTGCGTCGTTGGAGGATTCGCAAACCGACAGGCATTTGCGCAGCAGTTTGCGTGCCAAGTCGAATTCTTCCGCGTCGATCAACTCTTCTGCAAGCTGCGGCACGTCATACTCATCTATGCAAAACCTCATGCTTACGCACATGTTCATGTTGGCGGTCATATACTCCACCTTCTCTTCGTTGGTCATGTCTTCGAAGTCGAGTTCGTCGTCCTCCTCATCCTTGTCGTATGCGGATGGCTGATCGCTGTATGCGTCCTCGTCGTATTCCTCATCGTATGCAGGCTGAGGGTCCTCTTTGGGTTCAGCGAAAAATTGCGCCAGCATCGTTGTGGCCCTTTCCGACCCTGCCTCTTGCGCCATGATTAGGTAGTGGCGTGCGGCCGTGTCGTCCTTGGGCCATCCCGTTCCGTTATGCAGATTTTGTGCCAGGTTCGCCATGGCCGCGGCGTTGCCCAGGTTGGCCCCCTTCAGGTAAGCCTCGTTGGCCAGTGCGAGTTTTCCCTCTTGCTCCAGGCACCATCCTTTGTTGCAATAGGCACCCGCATGATTTCTCTCGGCAGCTGCTTCGAAGCAACGAATGGCGAGGGTGAGGTTCTTTGCGAATCCGTTGGTGCCGTTCATCCAGTCGCATCCCCGGTTATACATGTCGACGGTGGTCATGCCATTCCATTCGTCCTCCTTGATGGGTCCGAACCACTCGTTAACCTTTTCCCGCGCATCTTGGAAGTTTTCGGTTGCGCACCGTGTGATCAGTTTGTGGCATCTGTCGAGCAACTTCGGATCGTCCTTGGCCTCTGTGTGCAGATTGTGTGCGAGCGTGTGGCATGCTCTGACATCGTTTTTGTTGGCGGCCCTTTCCAACCATTTGCGCCCTTCCACCCTGTCTTCTTGACAACCATAACCAGTGTTCAGAAAGAACGAAAGGTTGTTCATGGCTGCCGGATGATCCTTGATGGCTGCGTGTCGGGTTAGTTCGTAGCATCGCTTTTCGTCCTTGGAAGTGCCCCATTCGAAGTAGTAGCAGCAACTGAGGTTGAAGAATGTCCCCACGTCGGGGTCTTTGTCCCACGCCATTTCGTAGAGTCTTACGGCGCTATGGTAGTTTTTCGCCTTATAGTCTGACGTCGCATTGTCGTAAAGCCGCTTAGCAGCCTCCGTGTCGGTTTCGTTAAAGCGCTTTAGTTTATCGAACAGTCCCATCATAGAAAGAGGTTGAAGTGTGTGTTAGGTTTTAGTGCAAAGATAATGTAAAAGGAAGACAATTCAAAGCAAGCGGACGTGTTTTTGTTGGTGAGGGGCGATTTGGGGGAATTGAGCAGCAGTAGGCAAGTAGGGCTATAGGGGGTATGTTGGACCTATGGAGTGGCGGATGCCATAAAAAAGCAAACGCCTGCGACCGGATGGGTCGCAGGCGTTGTTGGGGTTATGGTATGGCGTTGGCGGCTTGGCCGTCAGCGCGAGCCATGGGGTTTACTTGTTTAAGAACTTCTTGCCGTTCTGAATCACTACACCCTTGTAGTTCTTGCTGACGCGCTGGCCGGCGAGGTTGTACATGGGAGCGTTGGCGTTCATCTTGTCGATGGTTACGTGGTTCACACCAGTGGTGTGGCCGTTCACTGAGATCAGCTTGCTGTTGGCCTGCACCTCAGGAGTCTTTTCGGTGGTACCCTCCTTGACGTAGTTGATGAGCTGGCCCAAGATCTTCACCTGGTCGCCCTTCTTCAGATAGAAGTCCTTGGTGTACTTGGCGCCATCGAAGCTCTTGCTGCGGAACACGATGAGTGAGTTGGCGGCTGTGCCGTCGTCAGAGATCTTGTAAGTGAGGTTGCCATACTGGCCAATGCCAGTGGTGTCGACCTCCTCGCAGATGGTGCCTGTGATGTAGCACACACCCTCGGGCTGCTTGTTGGCTGCGAGCGCTGCCAGAGCCTCAGAGGCTGTGAAGGTCAGCGTGTCCTTCTGAGCCTCGCCCTCGGTCTTGCCGTTGAGCGAAACGAGGTAGTTGCCACGACCCAACTCCACGATGTTGTTGTACTCGATGATCTTACCGCAGAGCACCACCTTGTCGCCCTTGGCGGGAACCTGCTTCATGTCGGTGTAGTTGGCCTCCTTGAAGTACTTGCTGTTGTAAGCCATGATCTCATTTCCGGTGTTGCCGTCGTCAGAGATGTAGAAGTTGATGTCGTTGTACTGCGAAATGGCCTCGGCGGGCTGCGACACGATACCTGCCACATACACGTTCTTGGCAGGAGCTACGCCAGCCTTCTGCAGAGCGATCACATCCTCCACGTTGTAAGGCTTCTCCATTGTGCCCTCGCCGTTGAGTGCCTTTTTCAGGAAGGTCTTAGTGGCAACTTCGCTGGCCTTGCCGCCCTTGTAAGCCACAGCCTGCACGGTGGTAGTTTGGTTGATGGTGAAAGGAGCGGTGTAGTTGAGCACCTCGCCACGGTCGTCGGTGGGATCGTCGCCATTGATGGTGTACTTGATGGTGGTACCCTCGCCAGCCGTGATGGTCACAGTGGCTGTCTCAGGGAAGATAGCATCACCTGAGATGACAGGAGTGGCCACGAAGTCGCTGTTAGGAGCGATGGTCACCTCAATCTTGGTAGCGCGCACCTGGTTATTGGATGTGGTAAATGTCACGGTACCAGCATTGCCGGTCCATGTGCCAACCTTGTTTTCGTAGGCGTATGAACCATCCTTTGTCTCAATGTTTCCGGGACCATACTTAGCCGTGTTGTTGGCTGTGCAGGTGAACACAATCTTTGTGATGGCACCCTCTGATGAGGCGATAGTGCTTGTTGCGCCCTTGGCAAAGCGGAACTGTTTTGCATTGAAGGCACCTGTCGTTGTGATGATGGTGATACCCTTCTTAGAAACAGTATCGGGATCGGTAGCGTTTTCGTTGTTTCCCTTGTCGGTACCCGCTGTGAATGTCACCACCTTTTGAGCCATGGCAACATTGGCTACCAGTGCCATGATGAGCACCAGTGTCATGCGTAAAACTTTCTTCATAAGCATTAAATAATTATTAGATATTGCCTTTTGTTATGCAAAGATACAAAGAATAATGATAAGCGGCCTATACTTGGATGTTAATTTTCTATGAATTTGCGATTTGATGGTAAAGTGGGTTCAATGGCCCTTGGCGCTGACGTTTGCATGGATTGCTACCTATTTACATTTTAGGTCAGTAGAATGTCCGTTGAGTTCGTGGGCTGCGAAAACCAAGGGTCGCGCTGCCCAATGAATGGGGCACAGATGTGGCCACAAGTAAAACTGTATAAAAATCCGTAACAATCTAAAGTAAGAGTTCAGCAACTGGAACGGCGGTCTGCTGAGAGGGACTCTCGATATCAGCAATCTACAACCTTCTGACTCTCACGGAATGCAGCACTCTTGCCAAGTTTGGTGTCTGTGGTCTGGATTTCGAATCAGATTGAGGAAAGAAAGAAGAAAAATAAAGCGTTAGGTCGAATAGACTTTTAGTGTGACCTAATGCTTTTTTTCAAAAAAACTGTTAATTATCAGTCTAAAAACAAATTATCTGAATTTCGGTATTGCGCAAGACGCCAAACTTCAATAACTTTGTCAACAGAAACAAAATTAGTTATATTCCATAAACCCACAAGTTGCCAAGAGATGAAGAAACCACAACCACCCCGGCACCCATTGCTACATAACAGGCATGCAAACAGGTGCGCCAACGGTGGCTTAGCACCCACCGCATAACATCAAGGCAAAGCATTATGCGAAAGACAACAATCCTATTCCTTTGGCTATGGGCCACACTCCTACTCTTTTCGGCCTGCAGCCATAAGAGCGGGAAGCGGCCAAGCGTTCGCGCAGTTTACTATTGGGCCACACAGTTCGACATCGACAGCGCCAAGCGCAACTTCCTGACCCGCCACGACATCAGCCGAATGTACGTGAGATACTTCGATGTGGTGGCCGACAGGAGCGGTCAGCCCATGCCCAACGCTACCCTTCGCTTTCTTACACCGACCCCCAACGATGTGGAAATCGTGCCTACGGTGTTTGTCATGCCTGAGTGTTTGCGCGGCGACAACAGGCTATTGGCCCAGCGAATCGTAGAGCGAGTGAAGCAGATGAATGCCACAAACGACGTGGAGGGCGTAAAGGAAATGCAGATAGACTGCGACTGGACCGCCTCCACACGGCACGCTTACAACCTCTTTATGGCGGAGATGCTCCGGCTATGCCACAGCCACAACATGCGCTTGTCGTCCACCATAAGGCTGCATCAACTGTCGCAGGCACCACCTCCCGCCGACCGCGGGGTGCTCATGATGTACAACACGGGTAACGTGACCAACCCCAATTGCCATAAGCCCATCCTCAACATGCGCGACGCGGCACCCTACCTGAGCCGCCTCAACGATTATAAGTTGCCGCTATCCACCGCCTATCCGGTGTTCGCATGGCGCGTTCTCTTCCGCGGAAGGCAGTTTGTGGGCATCCTCCATAGCGACGACGACTTTCCGCAACTGCCAACCGACAGCGTCTGCCTGCGCCAACCCACAATGGACGACATCAGGGAGGCCGTTCGGGCGGTGGAGAAACGACGGTCGGACGCCAACGACGAGATCATCGTTTTCGACCTCAGCAACAACAATCTGAAACGGTTTAACACAAACAACTATGAGGAAATTTATCATCGCGGCCGTTCTGCTGGCCGTTCTTCCAACGGGTAACGTGCAGGCTTGTGTGTCGGAGGGTCCCACGCACAACAAGTATATGTTTAGCGTGTTTCGGCGCGACGCAATGGATGGACCGGCCTATCTTGCCGACATCAACCAATATTGGATCGACTATTGCAAAGGGCGCATAGCGGCCGACGACTACGATCGCACAGGCTACACGTTCTACAACAACCACCGTAGCGAGGTGCTCAAGGTGGCGCAGGCCAAGGGCGACCAGGCCATGGCAGCCTACCTGAAGTTGCTCAACCGATACATCGATGTGTGCGACCTCTTCACCGTCGACCGTTGGAGCTATCCCACCAAGGAGCAGTTGGCCACACGCAAACAGAAAGCGCTGGCCATCCTCAATGCGGCCAAGGCGTATCGTGGCACCCAACTGCGACAACAATACACCTTGCTGCAGATGCGCGCCAACATGATTTTGGGCTACGACTTGGCCAATGCGAACCTATGGAACCAACAAGTCAAACGCTTTGGCAAATCGTGCTGGCGCGAGGCCATGCAAAACATCTACGCCCGGACGCTCTACAAAAGCGGCAAACGTCTGGAAGCATGCGACCAATATGCCTTGACCAACGACATGAACTCGATTAAAAGAGTGATGGGCAACTACCGCAATTTGGCGGGCATCAAGAGCGTCTATGCGCAAAACCCCAACTCGCCAGCGCTCAACTACCTCGTGCAAGACTTCGTTAACAACGTGCAGGAGACGCTCGACCAGAAACCAAAGAACAGCGACGACTGTGAATGGCTGAACGAGATCGACGCGAAATGCATATTCCGCAATGAGGCATTGGCGTTTGTGGAGTTTGCCAAAACAGTGGCCAAGCAAGGCAAGAGCGCCACGCCCTGCCTTTGGTGGACTGCAGCAGGCATGACCGATTACCTGTTGGGCAACCAGCAACAAGCCATGGAAGAGACGGAACAGGCCCTTAACGCGGCTGGCACCCAGCGCATGAGCGACAACGCCAGGGCCATACGCCTGCTGGTTACCACACGAAGCGCTCGCCTGGACGATGCCTACACAACATATCTCCTGGGCGAGATGCGATGGTTAGACGGCATGATCAAGGCTGAGCGCAGCACCATGGCATACGACAACCACTACACCGACGTGAAGGACCGGGTGGTGCACAAGGGATTGGAGCCGCTCTTCGCCAAAGCGGGAAGGCCCTACATGGCCTTGGCCTTGTGCGACATGATGCGCCAAGAGGAAAGCGCCTATTACGCCATGGCTTACAAACGCGAAGAGCAAAAGGGTTACAGCAAATACCAATACATGAGGCACAGCCCTTGGGATGAGGTGTTCTGCCAGATGGATTCCATGAAAACCGACCAACTGGTGGGATATTATCGTTTTGTCACCTCCACGCCCAACAACGCACTGGAGCGCTACACCGTGGCGCGCGCCTTCAAGGACGACCAGTATTTCAACGACCTTATCGGTACCAAATACATGGCTGAGGGGGCGTTTGCCAAGGCCATCCCATACCTTGAGAAGCTCTCCACGGAGTTTATGTCGAACCAACCAATCAGCATCTACGAGGCCCAAACCAACTATGATGTGGTGCGATGGTTCAAGCGACAGCCCATCCATTACAACAGCAACGAATACTATTCGCCCGACAATGAGTATCATGAGGTAACCACAAACAAAAAACTTGAGTTTTGCAAAGAGATGATGCGGTTGCAAAGCCAGTATGCCCTGACACGCCACGGCCAACCGCTTGAGGAGCTTTCATACCAATTGGCCGTGCGCTATTTCCAAGCATCGTGCTACGGAGACTGCTGGTGGATCACCCACCATTACAAGAGCGTGAGCGACAGCGCCCGCTCATGGGAGCTCGACTATGCCAAGCAGGCCATCGAACACCTGAACCTTTGCAAGCATAGCCAAGACGAGCAGATGCGTTACCGCACGCTGTATGCCCTCGCCTTCGTCCACGCCTACATTCCTGGCAACTCGTGGATGAGCATCACATACGACAAGGATTGGAACGAGGTGATGAACTATCGGCCCGAGTCGGCACAATACAAGGCACTTGCAGAACTCAACGATTACGCCACAAATCACCCCGAACGGATTGACGAGTACGCACGAAGATGCGATGTGTTGCAACGCTTTCAGGCTATGAACCATCAACCCTAACAAACGCATTAAGTCCCATGGCCCAACAAGACGAACCTTCCCTGACAACGCTACGCCCCCGACTCACTGTACGCCTCACGAAAGACGACATACAAGAGATGTGTCGTATCACACAAGGCGAACACAACCATCGGTTCAAGGAGGAGCTGTACGCGTTGACCAACGACACCGATCGTCGCGTGGCAACCAACGCCCTTTGGCTATTCCAACACTTTGCCAAGGCCGACAACGAATGGCTCTACGCCAAGCACCACGAGCTCATCGATCGCAGCCTCACAACAAGCGATGCCACAGTGCTTCGCTTAACGCTCAGCCTACTTCTGCGCCAGCCATTCGAGGAATCGCAAGTGCGCACCGACTTCATCGACTATTGCTTAGACCACCTGACCGACGCGCGCCAACCCTACGCCATTCGAAGCCAATGCATGAAGCTCGCCTACCTGCAAATGCGCTATTGGCCGGAACTGTTGGATGAACTAAAGCGAACCCTTGAACTCGTTGCCCGCAACCCCATGTCGCCCGCCATCAAATCGGCGTGGCGCCAAGTTATGGCAAAAATGAAGTAAAGGCAACTGCCCCAATATGCCCAAAGCACAGCACATACATACCCTATCGTAAAACAAAAGAAATAGATCCGCCTTACTCAGATGGCCCAAGCCCATGGAGGAAGCCACATACCCATGAGACAAAAAACAACAAAGCCCCAGCCGAAATCGGAGTGATCCGACCTCGTCCGGGGCTTGCCTATGATTGTAAAACTATGAACTGACTAAGGTTAGAAGCCTTACAGGGCTTCGTCGGCCTTCTGCTCAGCCTTCTTGCGCGGAGCGCGCTTGGCGGGAGCCTTCTTGGCAGGTTCCTTCTTGGCGGCAGTCTTCTTGGCAGGGGCGTCAGCCTCCTTGCCCTCATACTTCTCGCGCAACTTATCGTTCTCAGCCTCAATCTTCTCGATCTTGGCCTGCAGGCGCTGAATTTCCTGGTCCTTCATCATGATCTCGTCGCCCTCATTCTTGATGGTGGTGAGCAGCGAGTTGAGCTGATCGTTGTCGATCTCAGGCGGATAGAGGTCGTTGACACGCGTGATGAAGTCGCCCAAGATGTTCATATAGTTGGTGAAAGCATCGAACGGACTGCTGTAGATGCCACGGTCCAATCCCACGTTAGAAGGCTTTGTGGTCATGAAACGGAAGTTGTTGCTTGCCTGTAGGTAATCCCAATCGACATTGATACGCGGGTCGTTGGCGATGCGCACACGCTCTGCCACGCTGTAAAGCTTCTCGAAAGCCTCACGCTGCATGGGGTTGCCCAGCCAACAGCTGACGTCGCGCTCCTCATCCATCCACGAAAGCGTATCGGGCACGCACAGCTCGCCCACACTGTTTGTTGAGTCGAACACCTCCGACGGTGTGGCGAAGGCTATCCCCTTCTGCTTGGCGCATACAGGAAGGGCATGGATGAAGTCGAGGATATTAGAGCTCAACGGCTGAGCAATGCCCAGTGCCGACAGCTCCATGAAGATGTTGACCACCTGCTCCTCCTCGGGCATCTCAGCGATGCGACCGATGTAGTTGTCAGCGAAGAGCGGATAACCCTCCCAACTGGTGTTGCTGAAACGCAAGCTGATGTCGTCGCTGAGCGTGATGTCGCGCAACAGAAGCTTGAGGTTGGGAGCCATGGGGCAATGGTAAACATAGTGGGGGCTCTTCCATCCCAGCACATGCTTGGCACCCTCGGTAAGCATGCCCTTGAAGCCCATCTGGGCTGCCTGCATACCAATATCGTCGCTGTAGATAAGCGAAGAGTTGCGCAGCACGGTAGGCTCCTTGCCAAAATATTCCTTAATCTTCTTACACTGCTTCTTCACCTCGGCAGCGAAGCACTCCTCATCCTTGAGCGAGCTCAAGCCATGAGAGTAAGGCTCGGCGAGAAACTCCACGCAACCCGTTTGGTTGAGCTCCTGCAACTTCTCGAGCACCTGGGGCGCATGCACCTCAAGCTGCTCAATGCCTACGCCCGACAGCGAGAATGCCACCTTGAAGAAATCGCCGTTCTCCTCGATCATCTTGCCGATGGTGTTGAGGGCGGGCATGTATGAGCGCTCCACGGTGTCGTTAACGCTACGCTCGTTCTCGTAGTTGTCGTAATAATAATGGTCGGTACCGATATCAAAGAAACGGTAACGTTTCAGATGGACGATCTGATGTATCTCAAAATATAAGCAGATTTTTTTCATTGTTCTTTTTGAGATTTACGCTCCGTCGTCGCAACCGGTTAAGGGCCGAAACGGTTCGGAGACGTTTGTATGATTAATGATGAAGGTTAATAATTGTTGTATCGTTGTTGATGAGCGATGACGCCATGCTTATCAAATCCAATGCATCGTGCGCATGTAGAGCTCGCGTATCCAGCGTCCCACCTTCTCCCAGGTAATCTGGTCGACCTCGCGTTTTCCCTCCTCTTGCAGGTAGTGGAACAGGCTGTCGTTGTGGCAGATGCTATAGATGGAGTCGGCTAAGGCGTGGATGTCCCAGTAGTCCACCTTGATACAGTTGTTCAAGATCTCAGCGCAACCGCTCTGCTTCGATATGATGGTGGGCGTGCCACACTGCATGGCCTCGAGCGGCGAGATGCCAAACGGCTCCGACACCGAAGGCATGACATACACATCAGAGTCTTTCAGGCACTCGTACACCTGCTTGCCACGCATGAATCCGGGGAAGTGGAAGCGGTCGGCAATGCCGCGCTCAGCGGCCAGGTAGATCATCTGGTCCATCATGTCGCCCGATCCCGCCATGCAGAAACGGATGTTGCGTGTGCGGTGGAGCACCATATTGGCGGCCTCAACGAAATACTCGGGGCCCTTCTGCATGGTCAGTCGACCGAGGAAGGTTACCACCTTCTCCTTGTTGGTGTGGTCGGGGCGCGGAATGGCGTTATACTCATCGTTGAGCGGATAAACGGCATTGTGCACCGTGAACACCTTGCGAGGATCCTGATGATACTGGTTGATGACCGTGTTGCGTGTCAGGTCAGACACACACATGATGCAATCGGCATGGTCCATGCCGTCCTTCTCGATGGAATAGACGGTGGGGTTCACATGGCCGCGGCTACGGTCGTAGTCGGTGGCGTGCACGTGGATACACAGCGGCTTGCCGCTCACCTGCTTGGCGTGGATGCCTGCGGGATAGGTGAGCCAGTCGTGGGCGTGGATGATGTCGAACTCCTCGCTACGCGCCACCACACCGGCAATGATCGAATAATTGTTGATTTCCTCGTGCAGATTGCCCGGGTAACCGCCTGCAAACTCCATGCAACCCAAGTCGTTGACATGCATAAAGTTGAAGTCGGCATAGATATGGTCGCGGTATCTGTAATACTCGTGGGGATCCATGAGGTTGCCCACCCTACTGCTTACGTAGTCGAAGTTGACGTCGCGGTAAGCGATGGGCACACAGTTCATAGGAACGATGCGCGCGTAGGTGCGGTCCTCGTCGCCCCATGGCTTAGGCAAGCAGAGCGTTATGTCGACGTCGCCCTGTGCGTGAAGACCCTCAGATATACCAAAATTGGCTGTGGCTAAACCTCCATACACATGAGGAGGATATTCCCATCCAAACATTAAGACTTTCATAGACGTGTCCTCCTTATGATTAATATTTATACTTTTCGAGTTGTTCCAATGCACGCAGAATCTCAGCAACGTTCATGGCGAACGAGATGGCGCCACGTCCGTGGAAAGGCGGGTTGCCGTCGAACAGCTCGGGGAGCGTGCCCAGGCAGTGGTACATCATCTCCTCCTCGTAGCCCACCATCTGTCGCTCTATGAAGCTCAGGCGCGTACGCTTGTAGAGCTTCATGCTGGCCTCCATGTAGAAGCCGAAGAGCCAAGGCCACGCTGTGCCCTGATGATAGGCATAGTCGCGCTGCGTCTGCGGTCCGACGTACATGGGGTTGTAGCCGCCGCTCTTCGGCGAGAGCGAGCGCATGCCCTTGGGTGTGAGCAACTCACGGGTGCAGAAGTCGATGATGCTCTTCTTCTGTGCGTTATCGAGTGGCGAATAATCGAACGCCACGGGGAATATCATGTTCGGACGAACGCTCTGCTCACGAAGGTCGCCCTCCACATAGTCGTAAAGATAACCGAACGGGTTGACGAAGGTAGCCACGAACGACTCCTTGGCCTGCGCGGCCACTTTCTCCATGCGGTCGGCCTCGGCTTGCTTGCCAGCCTTGCTTGCCAGCTCGGCGCCAAACATCAGGGCGTTGTACCACAGGGCGTTGATCTCCACCACGAAACCTGAGCGCGGCACGATGGGGCGTCCGTTGGCGGTTGAGTTCATCCAGGTAACAGCCTGCTGCTTGCCATCGGTTTTCACGAGCCCATTGTCCTCAAGGGTGAGGTTGGGATGTTGCTGTTCCTTGATGAAATGGAGAATGTCCCAAACGAGTTGTCCGTATTTCTCCAGGCACTTGTCGACGCCTGCCTCCTTGGCATATTGCTGAATGGCCCAAATGGCCCACAGCGGCACGTCGGGATGCTCAATCTCGTAGAGCTTCACCGTGAGGGGCTTCTGCTCCATAAACTCGCACAGGCCCTTCTCGGCGGTCTTCATGGCGGCCTCGAAGAACTCATACTCCTCGATCGACAGCGTCAGTCCGGGCAATGAGATAAAGGTATCGCGCGCACGAGGCTTGAACCAAGGATAACCGGCAAGGATATACGCGTCGCCGTTCTTGTCCTCCACATGGAACTGGTGGGCGGCATTGACCAAGCAATGGAAGAAATTGTCGCGGGGCGAGCGCTCGTCCACTTCCTCCTGGAAAAGTTTCTTCAGTCCACTGGTCTTAGAAGCCGACGTAGAGGCGGCGAAAACGATGCTCTCGCCCTTGCGGATCGACATCTCGAAATAACCGGGGGCGTACAGATCCTCGTTAGAGGCGTAACCGCGCTCCTGCTCCTTCGGATACTCTATGCCACGGTACCAGTCGGGCTGGAACACAAATTCGTTTTTCTTGGAGAACTGCATGAACAGGTCGGGATAACCGGCATACATGCACGTCTTGATACCATTGTCGACCTCGCTATAGGCGCGACTTGCCACAGCGTTCTCGTGCGTAAACTGGCGCACACTGCGGAAAGCGAGGAAGGGACGGAAACGAAGCGTGGTGGCCGAGTGAGCGTCGTCGAGGGTATAGCGAATCAAGATGCGGTCTTCAAAATGCTGGAAGACAACTTCCTTTCTTAAAACGACTCCTCCCACACGGTAAATGGTTGTGGGCACTTTGTCACAATCAAACTCACGGATGTACTTGTGACCATTAGGACTGAAATTGTTGCCCTGATACTTATGCAGGCCAAGGTTGAACTCTGCTCCATGCTGTATGACTGAACAGTCGAGCGACGACAGAAGAACGTGGTTCTCATCGTCTAAACTGGGGACTGGAACAACGAGCAATCCGTGGTATTTGCGCGTGTTGCAGTCTACAATCGTGGAGCATGAGTAAGCACCCGACCGATTCGTACGGAGAATTTCCTTCCCCAACGAGTCTTGCAAGTTGGTCATCAGCGCTCTTTCGAATCTAAGATAACTCATAGTTCTCAATTAAGGCTTTTATATTGTTTTAGATAAATTCATTAGGTAAGGTGCGAGCTATTAAAGCGGGCTCCAAGCCTCCTTTTGTGTTCAAAGTTATTAAAATTATTACAAAGTGCAAAGTAAAACACGAGTTATTTTGAATAAAAATATAGGGCTCGGGTAAACAGATGCTTATCTCACCGCATTTCAAGAGGACGAAATCGCTGACCAACATGCGGTTTTCCAACGGTTGACACACGTTGGGGAAATTTGATACCTGTAAGGGTTTTTGGTTAAAAAGTTGTGCTGGATTTTCGGGTGAAATAGAGCACGAAATAGCCATTTTCAAGCCATGGAAGACTCGAAAAAGGGCTTCGCCTTTGCGAAAAGCCATGTATCGAGGTGCGATCGGGCATGTTTCGCACTGCGATCGGGCATGTTTCGAGGCTCGAAAAGGCATCTTTCGCCATAGGAAAAGACATGTATCGCAACACGAAATACGGAATCGGGAACACGAAACGGGACCTTCAAACGATAACCGTCTGAATGTCAGGCGAGTACATAATCACAACGAGAATCGCGTATTTTCGACTCATCGTTTGCTCATCGAAAAGAAATGTGTAGTTTTCACTATAGTTTGTTGTCTATTTTCAACCATCTTACGTAAGCTATGGCGTTGCTTACGTTGTTCCCAAACGGCAAAAAGGGCGGTGGCATTTGCCTTTTACCCAATGGTCCACAAAAAGAAAGTGCAAGAACGATTTGGCATCACAAAATCATTCTTGCACCTATATCAAGCGATTGGAAAGTCAACCTAAAAGGGCGCCCACGGCAGCACGGGGCGTTGCGGTAAGCCGTTTGCCGCTTGGGACACGTCTACAAAAAGAGGTTAAATCAATCGGGAATGAGGAAATTGATGACCTCCTGCTCCACCGTTATCTTAAACGGACCGACGGGGGTGTGCATCAATCGTCCGTCGATGCCCACGAGGGCATGCTCAGCTTGCTCCACAACCACCTCGCGGGTGCGGTACGGGTGCACTGAGTGGTGGTTGAGTATCTTGCCCTTGAGGAACAGGTAGATGCCCTCGAAGAGTTGGGTTACGCCCGGATGATACACCACCGACACATCGAGCAAGCCATTGTAGGGCACGGCGTTAGGCGTTTGTCCATAGCCCGTGGCGTTGCCCACGCACATCGTCATCACACGACGGTCAATGCGATCGGTGTTGATCTTGATTTTCATGCGGTAGTCGAGCCGCTGGAAAATCATCAGGACAAACGAGAACAGGAACGACAACGAGCGTGAGCCGAAGAGGTGACGCGTCTGACGGCGCAGGTTCATGATGGCAGCGATAAGGCCCACATTGATGCAGTTGAGGAAGTAGCGACGGCACGCCTCACCCTTGCGGTTGGTGTAACGAATGCAGCCCAGGTCGATCTTACGCACACGGCGTTCCCTCAACCACTTGATGGTTTGCTCGTAATTGTCCTCGTCGAACTCCCAGAAATGTGCGAAATCGTTCATCAGGCCATTGGGTATAATGCCCAAGGCCACCGTGTCGCGCACGCGCTTCTCATAACACATGAGGCAGTTGATGGCGTCGTTCAACGCGCTGTCGCCACCCACAATGACAATGGTGTGGTAGCCGTTGTTGACAAACATCTTCACCAGGCGCTCCACACTTGCCATGTTCTCACTCGTGACATGGTCGTAGGATATGCCGTTTTCCTTCAGGCACGCCTCTATCTTGGCCCACCGCTTGGCTGAGCCTCCGAAGATTCCCGACTTCGGACAATAAATGATTCCCCAACGATTATCTTCCATAATTGTATCTCTTCCGGCTCTCCCACACAGGCGAGCCACATGTATTTATTAGGTGTAACGCATCAGGCCATGAGACCTTTGATGTCCGCCAGGATGCTGTCTGTCGGTTGTTGGGCGTCGATCCAATGGATCGTGAGGCCCCGACGCTCCATTCCACGGAACCACGTCATCTGCCTTTTTGCAAACTGATGGATGGCTATCTCCAACTGGCGGAACATTTCCTTGTAGCTGAGTTTACCGATCGCATACTCGGTGACGTATTTATATTCCAAACCGTAGTAAGTGAGGTCTTCAGGCGGAATGCCCCTTTGCAGCAATTCGCGTATCTCGTCGACCATGCCTCCGTCAAGGCGACGGGCCAAACGGTCGCTGATTTTCTTGCGCCGGTAGTCGCGGTCGACGCTCAGACCGACAATCACCGAATCGATTGGCGGCATGGTCCGCAGTTCGGTAGCATGCTCGAGGTTGTAGGTCTCAATCTCAATGGCGCGAATGGCACGCTGGCATGAGTCCACATCCGTTACGTTGTGCATCACCGAACCTGCCTTCTTCTTCAAATCTTCGAGCAGGGCGGTCAGTTCGGGAAGCGTCTTTCCCTCAAGGCTTTGGCGCAACTCGGGGTTCTGGGGGACAGGCGACAAGGCGTAGCCCTTGAGCACCGCCTCAATGTAGAGGCCCGTGCCGCCACATAGAACGGGAGTGACGCCACGGCTGCAGATATCGTTGTAGGCCACCGTGAAATCCTGCTGGTACTGAAAAAGGTTGTATTTGGTTCCCGCATCGACAATGTCTATAAGGTGGTAAGGCACCTGTTGCCCTTCCACAACATAATCCTCCAGGTCTTTTCCTGTGCCGATGTCCATACCCCGATACACCTGACGAGAGTCGGCGGAGAGAATCTCGCCACCGATGTCGTGGGCCAATCGTGCCGCGACAGCTGTCTTGCCCGATGCCGTGGGGCCAAGTATGGTTATCATCTTCATGCCGCAAATGTAGCTAAATTATTGCAAATGAGCAAGAATAATAACAAAAAACCGCTCCTCCTTTATCGGGAAGAGCGGTTTGATATGTTCGAAACCTTACGGTATTACTTCATCTCAGCGAAGTACTTGATGGTGCGAACCATCTGAGAAGTGTAAGAGTTCTCGTTGTCGTACCAGCTCACAACCTGCACCTGATAGGTGTCGTCGTCGATCTTGCTGACCATGGTCTGAGTAGCGTCGAACAGTGAGCCGAAGCGCATGCCGATGATATCAGAAGACACGATGGGATCCTCGTTGTAACCGAAGCTCTCGTTAGAAGCAGCCTTCATGGCAGCGTTGATGCCCTCAACGGTAACATCCTTGCCCTTAACAACAGCAACCAGGATAGTGGTAGAACCTGTAGGAGTCGGAACGCGCTGTGCAGAACCGATCAGCTTACCGTTCAGCTCAGGGATAACGAGGCCGATAGCCTTGGCAGCACCTGTTGAGTTAGGAACGATGTTCTGAGCACCTGCACGTGAACGACGGA
>ERZ1026780.1190-NODE-1190-length-17928-cov-11.287808_pt1 | contig 17928 bp, 18 predicted proteins | sample MGYA00380126_ERZ1026780 | MGnify/ENA primary metagenome ERZ1026780 (study PRJEB33269, sample SAMEA4719762) | human gut metagenome | biome: human-associated habitat; feature: organic feature; material: feces | place: Cameroon | collected 2013-10 ... | reverse complement strand
GGCTGATGATGCTGCCCAGCCCCGTCTCCTGCACCAGATCCATGTAGTTGGGGCGGGTCATCTTGGCCAGCACCTTTTTCACCCCGGCGCGCCGCGCCGCCAGCGCCATCAGCAGGTTCTCCTCGTCCCGTCCCGTCAGCGCCACGAAGCCGTCCGCGCCGAACAGGTTCTCCGACCGGATCATGTCGTTGTCCGTGCCGTCGCCCTCGATGATCATGGCGTCCGGCAGCTCCTGGGACAGGCGCAGGCACTTGTCGTGATCCTGCTCCACAATGTGTACCCGTGTGCCGGCGCGCGCCAGCTCCCAGCTGAGATACATGCTGATGCGGCTGCCGCCCAGAATGGACACGTCCTTCACCCGCTGCAGGCTGCGCCCCATGTGCTTGAGCATCTTGTGCAGCTCCGTCTTGCTGCCCACCATATACAGCCGGTCGTCCGCCTGCGGCACAAAGGCGCCGTTGGGGATGAGGAACTCGTCGCCCCGCTGCGCCGCGCAGATCAGCACCTCCGCCACCCGCTCCCGGTGAAAGTCGCTGAGGGTGCGGCCGAGGATGGTGTCGTCCGGACTCATCTGGAAGCCGATCATGTCGATGCGCCCGCCGGCAAACGGCTCCACGGAGATGGCCGCCGGGAAGCTGAGGATCCGCGCGATCTCCTCCGCCGCCGCCAGATCGGGGTTGATGACCATGTCCAGCCCGATCTCCCGCTTGAGCATGTCCGCGTCCCGGCGGTATTCCGGGTTCCGCACCCGGGCGATGGTGTGCTGCGCGCCCACGCTTTTGGCGATCAGGCTGCACACCAGATTCGTCTCGTCCACGCCGGTGACGGCGATGACCAGATCGGCCTCCCGCGCCCCGGCCTCCATCAGCACGCTGATGGACGCGCCGTTGCCGTGGATGCACATGGCGTCCAGCGTGTTGTCCGCCCGGCTCAGGTGAGCGGCCTCGTCATCCACCAGCGTGATGTCGTGCTTCTCCTGCGTCAGCTGCTGGGCGATGGCATAGCCCACCTTGCCGCAGCCTACGATGATGATCTTCATTTGTCCTCCTCCTCGCCCAACGGGGCGGCGGTCGTCTCTCTGTCAATGAGGGCGGCGGAGAACTCCGCGCCCAGCACCAGTATCTGCCCCGACATGTATAGCCACAGCAGCACCACGATCACCGTGGCGATGGAGCCGTACAGCACGGAATATTGTCCCACATGCTCCACATAATAGGAAAAGGCCATGCTCAGCACCAGCCATGCCGCCAGCGAGCTGCCCACGCCGGGCAGCACCTCCCGCAGCGGACGCCGCCGCCCCTGCGAGAGCATATACAGCAGCACCAGCAGCACGGTCATCACCAGCGCCAGCGCCACAAAGCGCAGATAGCTCCACGCGGTGATGAACGCCTCCGACACGGTGATGATCCGCCCGGCGAATTCCAGCACCGTGCGGCCGACCACCACCAGCACCAGCGTAATGGCGATGCTGAGGATCAGGCACACGGTGAACAGCAGGATGCGCAGCTGGCTGCGCCACATGCTCTCCGGCGCACCGCAGCCGAAGGCCTTGCGCACCGAGTGCATCAGGCAGCCCGCCGCCCGCATGGGGAACCAGATGGAGAATACCAGACTGAACCACAGCAGCTGCCGGCTCTGGTTGGCGGACACGTAGTCCAGATACGATTGCAGCACATTCAGCACGTCCGCCGGCAGCAGCGGCTCCAGCACGGAGGCGATATACGCGCCGTCCAGCTCCAGAAGGCCCAGCAGCGTGCTGATGAAGATCAGCAGCGGGAATATGGCGAACAGCAGGTAATAGGTCAGCGCCGCGCTGTCCCGCGCCACGTCGTGGGTGTAATAGCGCCGCACCATGTCGCCGGCCAGGCGGCCAAAACCGGTGCGGGGGAATTTCTTCTTGTCACTCATAGAAAACGACACCTCATAGGTGCATTGTACCATGCTTTCCCGGAGAAGGAAAGGGTAATTTGCGCCGGAAATTTTTCGGACGGCGGGGAAAAATTAAATTTTTTATTAAATAACAGATTTCCGGTTGTCGAAGCGGCGAAAGGGTGTTATAATACAATTGCCTGTAATTGGAAATAATAGGAAAACCCTGAATAATATATTTAAGTGAAGCGGAGGACGAATCATGGATAATCTGACGACCATCGTGCGCGAGGAGATCGCGCGGCAGTACCGGAGCGTGCGGCAGTTTGCCTTTGCAGTAGGCGTACCCCTGTCCACCATTAACAGCGCCCTCCATAACGGCGTGGGCGGCTCCTCTTTCGATACTGTCATGAAGATATGCAAGCTCCTGGGCATCAAGGCCATGGCCGACGACGCGGCCTTCTATCTGACCGACGATACCGAAAAGCTGCTGACGCAGTATGCCCAGCTGGACGACTTTGGCCGCCACACCGTGGCCTCGGTGCTGCAGGTGGAGACGGAGCGCTGTGCCAAGCTCAAGAACATCGACTGATATTATTATAGCGCACAAAGCCCGCCGCCTTAGGCCGCCTGACATAAGAAAACAAGCAAGAATCCAGTAAAATCAACGCTTTTAAGGGCAGTGGGCAAACAGGTTAGCTCAAAAATTGAATAACCGAGCGACAAAAGGGATGTTACCACAAGGCAGCATCCCTTTTCGCATACCCCAACGCCGCAGATTTTGAAAGAAGACTGCGGCGTTTTTTTCTGTCCAAATCCAGAAAGGAGGCGCAGTCGGAATGTACTTTATGAGCGGTAAAAGCCGCGCATTTGAAATGCTCATGCAGGGCAAGCCCGGATTTGACCGGTACGAGAACGGCTGCACCGAGCATGAGGATTGTAACACCTGCCACTTCTACCGTCCGCACTGGAAATATCGGTTTTGTGTATATGCCGAGTGTCCGTATGAACCGGGCAGACTGACCGCAATCCGGCGCAGCAAGGCAGAGTGAGCGAAAGGAAATGATAACCTAAGGAACTGGAGATTTCTCTTTTATGCCTTATCTATTCCCTTTCTACTCCTTTCCAGCTTTGCTGGCAGTCAACTGCGTGCTAGCGGAAACATGCGATTACCAAGTGTGCTGATGATGTGCATGTGCCTGCTGGAGGTGGTGCTTAACGCGCTGCTGATTTTCCCCGATGGGGCTTTTTGTATTGGTTCATTGCCAATCCCAGGGTTCGACTTGGGTGTGCGTGGAGCGGCAATCGGTACAGGGCTTTCTCAGCTAACTGTGGCTAGTGTTCTATTGTTTCAGTTCCTATTTCGCTCTCCATCGCTGCGCCTACATCGTGGTGAGAAATTTCAATTCTCCTTTTTTCAGTAAAAAAAGTCTGCGCATATCCTTGCCTGTTATGGCGGAGTCGGTCGTCATAACCAGCGCCCGCGTGGTAACAACGGCAGTCGTTGCGCCATTGGGCACCGTTGCCGTGGTGGCTAATTCTTTTGGTATCACAGTGGAAAGTCTTTGTTGTATACCGACTTACGGTATGCAACACGCTGCCTCCACACTGGTCGGGCAGAGTGTCGGTGCAAGGCGAAAGGATTTGGTGTATAGGTTTGGTTGGCTGACAACACTGACGGGAATGGGTCTGCTGTGCCTAAGCGGTACTATTATGTACGTTTGTGCACCATGGATGATGGGATTTTTCACACAGGATCTAGCAGTTATCCACCTTGGCACAGAGGTGCTGCGGATTGAAGCCTTTGCAGAGCCACTTTATGCTGCAATCATCGTATGTAGCGGTGTGTTTCAGGGGGCTGGCAGCACATTAGCAGCCACCGTTCTGAACTTCGTTACTATGTGGGGCGTGCGCGTGCCGCTGAGCGTGATTTTGGCACCATGTTTTGGCCTACACGGGGTTTGGATGGCGATGGCATTGCAACTGGGATTGTGCGGTCTAATGTATTTGCTACACCTGTGGCACAAACAGTGGGTGCCGAGAGAAGTCCGATTATAAGAAGAAAACCGCACAACCCCAAAAGGGGAGTGTGCCGCAGAAAGATGCGAACTATCTTTCCAGAAAGCATTTACAGTCTTGTTTGGATGTCATGCCCACTACCACCGAGACAAACGATATGAGTTTGGACAAAAAAGACGGGAAATTTGGGAGAGTCTCTTGTTTTTTTCATTATAGACTCGTATAATCCAACTATACCAATTTTGAGGTGGAACATGAAAACCTATGAACCGTCTCCTCGTGAACATGCAATTGAACAAATAGAAGCGTACATTCGCAGGAATAACCTAAAGGCTTATGACAAGCTTCCTGCAGAGCGTGAAATGTGCCAGTTGTGGAATGTTAATCGGAACACATTGCGAAGCGCGTTGAAACGCTTAATTACCCAAGGCAAGCTTTGCTCTTTATGGGGAAGCGGTATTCGAATAGCACCGCGAATAACTAGAACACTTCAGGATCTTCAAGGATTTTCGGAATTTACAGTTTCCCGTGGAATGAAGCCTTCATCCCGTCTTTTAAGTTTTTCTCGGACACAGTGCGATGTAAAGATGGCAGAGAGATTTGGGATGACAACTGGTGCCCCGTTGTATCGTGTTACGCGTTTGCGTCTTATGGATGGAACGCCAGTTTTACTTGAAAGCTCTTACATTGACGCAGAGCTTACGCCTGATCTTGAAGAGCATGACTTGGTCAATGAGTCCTTATTTGATCTGTTAGATGAAGTTTATGACATTCGTATCTCCCACGGCAGAGAACGAATTAGCGTAACAGCTGCTACCCTAGAAGAAGCGGAGCATCTCGAGATTGAAGAAGGAGACCCTGCCTTTTGGATGGTTACAGAGACATTTAATTCAGAAGGAAGACTAGTGGAATATTGCCGGACCGTTGGTCGTGCGGATATGATGGATCTGAGCAGTACGCTTTTTTGGAAAGAGGCATAGTATGGACCCTTTAAAAAAACGAAGACGATCCCCCCTTTATATTCAGTTGAAAGAGATTATCCGCGCTAAAATCGAAGACGGTGAATATGCGCCTGGTTCTAGCATCCCTTCTGAAAATCAGTTGGCTGAAACATATGGAATCAATCGTGTGTCGGTACACAGTGCGCTTTCTGCTCTTGAAGGAGAAGGGCTGATAAAAAGTGTGCAGGGAAAAGGCTTTTTTGTAGTTGGCCCAAAGGTGACCCACGATTTAGAGGCCCTGGGAGGATTTCACCAGACATTGCTCGACTCAAGGTGTGGTCAGAACACAAAAGTGATGATTAAAGCAATTCGTGAAGCTGGTCCTTTTTATTCTCAGGTGTTAGGCGTTGAAGAAAACGAGGAAATATGGTACATAAAACGCCTTTGTATGTTCGATGGAGAACCGGTGGCATTAGAAGAACTCTATATACCATGCAAATATATTTCTGGTCTTGAGGATGTTGATATAACTCTTTTTGATATTTTTGACGTATATCATTGGAATGGTATTCGTTTATTTCGCGGCGAACAGAAGTTGTCCGTCTCAAGGCTGGATCCTGCAGCAGCAAGATTAATTGGTATCAAAGATACCAATGTAGTAATTGAGTTCACTGGTGTAATCTACGATGAAGAAAATCGTGTAATAGAATTTTCCAGAAGATATACCCGAAAGGATAAAAGTGAATATATTGTACACTTTAAAAAGCAATGAAGTTTAAAACACAGGGAAAGGGAATGAGTATTGACATTTCCTTTCCCTGTGTTTGTCTCTTAATTATGATGTTCAATAGGATGAAAGATGTAAATTGGTTCAATAAAATACAAAACATGTAAATTTATACTTGCAATTGGTGCGAGATTGTGGTAAACTTGATGCAGATAAAAGATTGTGAATGTCAAATCCCGTTTTTCGGTTGCTTTTAGTTGTTCCCTGTTTGATATATCCCCCGTTATATAAAAACTGCAAACCCATACGTAATCTCCCACTGAAATCTTTTTTATTTTCTGTCTTGGTTTTCTAATTTGACCATCGTTTACAATGTGGTTGTATTCATATATCTCTGTGATATATTTATTTGTCTTATTGGAGGTGTGCTAATGAAATCTATCCGCATCGGTTCTGGTGCTGGATACGCTGGTGATCGTTTGGAACCGGCTCTCGAACTTATCGAAAAAGGTGATCTGGACTATATTAGCTTTGAGTGCTTGGCCGAGCGCACCATCGCTATAGGTCAACAAAACAAACTGAAGGATCCAACCAAAGGCTACAACGATTTGCTGGAACACCGTATGGAAAAGGCACTACCTCTGTGTTGGGAACATAATGTCAAGCTAATTACCAACATGGGTGCGGCTAATCCGGAAGCAGCCGCTTCCAAATGCATGGAGATTGCTAAGAAGCATGGCTTGTCTGGAATGAAAATTGCTTGCGTTACTGGTGATGACCTGCTACCAAATATTGACAAGTATATGAGATCTACCGTCTGGGAGACCGGCGAAGAGCTGTCAAAGCTCCCTGGTGAAATCATCTCTGCCAATGTGTATTTGGGAGTGGATGGCATTTTAAAAGCATTATCTCAGGGGGCTGATGTGGTTATTACCGGTCGTGTTTCCGATCCTGCTATTTTCATGGCCCCCATCATCCACGAGTTCGGTTGGGACCTAGACGACTGGGATAAACTGGCCAAGGGTACCATGATTGGGCATCTTTTGGAATGCGGAAGTCAGGTCGCTGGTGGATATTATTCCGAGCCTGGAAAAAAGGATGTTCCTGGTGTAGGCCATATAGGTTTTCCAGTCGTGGAAGTGCAGGAAAACGGCTCCTTTATCATCACAAAGATTCCCGAAGCCGGTGGTATGATTTCCCTCTCCACCTGTTCTGAACAAATTACTTACGAAATCCACGATCCTGAAAACTATATCACTCCTGACGTAGTGGCCAATTTCAAGTATGTAAAGTTTACCCAACTCGAGAAAGATGTAGTGAGGGCAGAAGGTGCCACAGGTAAGCCAAAGCCAGACATGTTGAAGGTCTCTGTTGGCTACCATGACTGTTTTATTGGTGATGGCGAGATCAGTTACGGAGGCGTTGGTTGTCTAGCGCGCGCTAGGTTGGCTGTGGATATTATTAAAGAGCGTCTGGAGCTAGTTGCTCCCGGCCAGTTCGACGAAATTAAGTACGATCTAATCGGCTGCAATAGCCTTTATTGGAATCCTGATTATAAGTATGACGAGGGGTTGTCTGAAGTCCGTGTCCGTGTGGCTGGTCGTGCCAAAACTAAGGCCATAGCTGACCTTGTTGGTAACGAAGTGGAGGCTTTATACACAAATGGGCCTGCTGGCGGAAGTGGAGCGGTTAAGCGTACACGTGACATCGTTTCGGTGGCCTCCATTTTGGTAGACCGCAGCGAGATTGAGACAAAGGTCCAACTATTTGAAGTCTAAGGAGATGCGTGAACTATGAAGCTTTGGGATATCGCTCATTCCCGTACTGGTGATAAGGGCAACATCTCAAATATATCCTTGATTGCATACGATTCAAAAGATTATGAGCTACTTAAAGATAGGGTCACAGCTGAAAAGGTCAAGGAACATTTCAGAGGCATTGTCAAGGGGGATGTTGTTCGCTACGAACTACCTAACATCTACGCGTTGAATTTTGTTATGCAAGCGGCTCTGGGTGGTGGCGTTACAAGATCCCTTTCTTTGGATATGCATGGAAAAGCTTTAAGTTCATACCTGTTGAACATGGAAATTTGAGCAGTCCCTTTACTTAATGTTAGTGCAATAATAATTCAAATAAATTTGCTGGACATCGGGAAATGTTCCGGCAGCGAAAGGTAGGGTGCCTTTCGTTAGAAGTATCTCAAAATTTTAAATTTAAGGAGGACAAAATGAAAAAACGTAATTTGTTTGTGGCCCTGTTGCTTGTGATGGCAATGCTGCTCTCTGCATGTGGGCCCAAGGCCCCCACACCCACACCTGATGCTCCTGACAGCACCGGTGAACCTGTCTATGGTGGCGTGCTTCGAGTTGCCAGCTATCTGTCTCCCTCTGTGCTTGGTTACACGCCCGAATGTGGTTCAAACACGAACATTCAGTATCTCCGCCTGAACTTCAATTCCCTGTGCAACTATGATGAAAAGGGTGCGCTGTGCCCTGATTTGGCCACGGAGTGGTCTTCCGATTATGATACTCTCACGCTGACGTTCAAACTCCGTGAGGGTGTTAAGTTCGCTGATGGTACCGATTTCAATGCAGAGGCCGTGAAGTGGAATATTGAGCAGTACAAGGCGGCTCAGCGTACTGAGGTTGCTGAAGTCGAGTCGATTGAAACTCCCGATGATTATACTGTCATTATTCACCTGAGCACCTGGAACTCCTCTGCTCTGGATGCTATTGGATACATGGTTTACTATATGTCTCCCACCGCCGTTGAGGCAAATGGCGTGGAGTGGGCTCGCGAGAATCCTGTTGGTACCGGCCCCTTCGTGCTGAAGGAGTGGAACAAGGGTGTCTGCATTAGCTATGAAAAGAACGAGAACTATTTCGAGGAAGGCAAGCCCTATCTCGATGGTGTCGATATGTACATCATGGGTGACTCCACCACGCTGCTGAACGCATTCAAGAACAATGAAGTCGATGTGCTGGCTCACTGCGATTATACTCGCGTTAATATGGAGCTTGATTCTCTTGGCTATACCAAGGAGTCCAATCTCACTGGTATCGGTTGCGAGGGTACTGGCCTGATTTGTAGCAGTGCTGATGAGACTTCTCCCTGGGCTGATGTACGTGTCCGTAAGGCTATGTGCTACGCTGTTGATGTTGATGCTCTGGTTGAGTCTATTGGTTTTGGTTACCAGGTAAAGATTAATCAGTGGGCAATGGAAGGTACTTCCACCTGGTCTCCCGATGTGGTAGGCTATGAATACAATGTGGAGAAGGCAAAACAGCTGATGGCTGAAGCTGGCTATGCCGATGGCTTTGACACGGTTCTGTACTCTGAGCGTAGTGATGGCTATGCTGTTGCGTTGGCCGAATATCTGACCGCGGTTGGCATTCGCACTACCATCGAGCAGGTCGATGACAATAAGAAGTCTGATATGATGATGAATGGTTGGGATGGTCTGCTGTTCCACTACTTCACCATCACCCCTGATCTGAGCCTGTATATGACCCGTCACATTGCTGTTGACGCGCCTTATTACGGCGTTAGCATCCAGCATCCTCAGGACTGCCTGGATTTGATTGAGAAAATCAAGATGGCCCCTACTGCTGAAGAGAAGCAGGCTCTGTCTTGGGATCTGCAGAAACTGGTGTATGATGAGTATGCGCTGTTCGGCCTGCCCATGTACACTGAGCCCCTGGCCACTTTTGTACATGAGTATGTCCATGATACTCAGTGGGGCTTCTATCACGCTTCCGCTTGGGAGCCTGCCGACGCCTGGATGTCCAAGTAATTTGAGCTTTATATTATGCAGCAGGGGGGTTACCCCCCTGCTGCTGTCTAACTTTTAAGCGGAGAATCGGAGGGTCATCAATGGCACGCTATATTTTAAAACGCCTTTTCCAAAGTATCATCGTATTAGTAATCGTAACATTATTAGTCTTTCTAGTTATGCACTCCATACCGGGAAATCCTGTGCAACTCTATTTGGGCGACGGAGCCACAAGAGAGCAAATCGAACATTATACGGAATTGTTTGGGTTTAATGAACCTTTACTTGTGCAATATGGAAAATGGATTTCAGGTATTTTCCAGGGCGAGTGGGGGCGTTCCATCAGCTACGGAAGTGATATTTCGACGTTGCTTCCCAGCCGTATTACTGCAACCCTCTCTATTACAATTCCGTCTATGATTATTTCGTTGGCGTTAGGAGTTGTTTTGGGTATTGTTTCGGCGGTTAAACGGAACTCTTTAATCGATTCGACGATTTCTGCTTTATCTAATATCGGCATGGCAACACCCTCCTTTTGGTTGGCAATTTGTTTGGTTTTTATTTTTGCACTTAAACTCGGGTGGCTTCCAGTACAAGGATATACCCCTTTGACGGAAAATGTTACAAAAGGCCTGAAGGAACTTATCCTTCCTGTGGTTGTTCTGTCGCTTGGTTCTACCGCTTACTATGCCAGACAAACGCGATCTGCTATGCTGGAGGTTATTAACCAGGACTATATCCGCACAGCGAGATCAAAAGGTCTGAAAGAACGCACTACTATGTTGGTACACGCACTTCACAACGCAATGATTCCCCTGGTTACTGTGTTGGGTATGTCCATTGGTAATTTGTTGGGTGGCACGGTGCTTGTTGAACAGGTATTTTGTGTTCCGGGCATTGGTTCGCTCTTGTTGACAGCTATTTTGAATATGGACTACTTCCTAGTACAGGATATTATTTTGATTATGTCTGTATTTGCCTTGGCAAGTAATTTAATCGTAGATATCCTTTATGGATATATTGATCCTCGCATTCGTGTAATGTGATAGGAGGTGTGATTATAAACGCAAAAAAGACAAACGACAAAAAGACGAACCCGATGCGGCATAGCCACACAGCCAGATTGAAGGCCTTTTTTGAAACATTTTTTTCGCGGAAATTGGTAGTTGTAGGGTTTATCATTATTATGATGATTATCGTAATTGCTATTTTTGCCCCTCTCCTTACCCAATACGATCCACTAAAATCTTCGTTAAAAGAAGTTCTTCGTAAACCAAGTCTGTTGCATCCGTTTGGAACAGATGACCTGGGACGTGATATACTAACTCGAATTTTTTATGGTGCAAGAGTTTCTTTAGTCGTAGGTATTGCCTCCACGCTGGTTGCGGGTGTTGTTGGAATGATTGTGGGCTTGATTGCAGGATACGCAGGTGGTGTAGTTGACAGTGTGATTATGCGCATTATGGATGCTATGCTTGCAATCCCCATCATTATTCTTGCACTTTTCCTTGGCAGTGCTTTGGGCAAAGGGCTCGGTAACATCATTTTATGTATTGGTATTTCTATGATTCCACGTTACGCTCGCGTAACACGCGGTTCCGTTCTACAAGTAAAAAAACTAGACTATGTAACGGCAAGTAAGATTTCTGGTGCGAGTAAAATCAAAATCGCACGCGTTCATATATTGAAAAATTGCTTGTCCTCTAACTTGGTTATGATGACGATGAATCTGGGTGATGCAATTCTTACCGAAGCAAGTTTGAGTTACCTTGGTATGGGAATCAATCCTCCGACCCCGTCTTGGGGTGGCATGGTCAGTAACGGCTATGATTGGTTAAGCATGAACCCTACGGTTGCTATAGCTCCTGGTATATTTATTATTCTAACGGTTTGGGCGTTCAATGTATGCGGTGATGCACTGCGTGATGCTCTGGATCCCAAGCTCAAGGGTGTCCTTTGAGTCTGTAGGGAGGAATTGATATGAAGCGACTTTTTGAAGTAAAGGATCTTACTGTGGAGTTTCGGCAAAAATCAGGATCTTTGATTGCTGCCAACCACATTTCCTATCATTTGGACAAGGGTGAAATTGTTGCCTTTGTCGGCGAGAGCGGTAGCGGAAAATCTGTTACACAATATACAGGTTTGCAATTAGTGCCCTGCCCTCCTGGTCATATAACTTCTGGTGAAATCTGGTTTGAAGGAAAAAACATTTTGGAATACGGGGCCAATAGTGAAGAAATGCGACGTATTCGTGGCGGACAAATAGGTGTTATTTTCCAAGAGCCGATGACATCTCTGAACCCGGTTATGACGATAGGGAAGCAGATAACTGAGTCAATTTGCCTACATTTGGGGCTTTCCAAAAAAGACGCCTTAAAACGTGCAGCAGAGTTATTAGAAAAAGTTGGATTACCCGATGTAAATGAACGGCTAAATGCTTATCCGCATCAACTCTCTGGTGGAATGCGTCAGCGAGTTATGATTGCGATGGCCCTTTCATGCAACCCTAAAATCTTAATTGCAGACGAAGCAACCACAGCACTGGATGTGACAACTCAGGCCCAAATTCTCGAGTTGATGAAGGAAATCGTCAAAGAGATGGGAACCACATTAGTAATTGTCACGCATAATCTAAGTCTAGTTGCTCGTTATGCAGATCGCGTATACGTTATGTATGCCGGCGAAATCGTAGAAACAGGCACAACAGAAGAACTGTTTTACAAGACGAAACACCCTTACTCAATCGGCCTACTTCAGGCAATCCCAAGTCTGACAGACCCTCGAGACAGGAAATTAATTCCGATTAGGGGAACGGTAGGTGATTTGAGAAACCGGGATGGCCATTGTGTATTCATGCCTCGGTGTCCGTATACTACTGAGGAGTGTGGTCAACTGAAGGCGCCAACGCTTACCTCGGTAGACGAATCTTCTACTCACATGCGGGCCTGCCATAAAAACATCTCTCTAAGTGACAAAACACATCCGGACGATAATGAAATGCGCGTGGAAAAGGTTTTGAACAGAGAGGAAGGAAAGCCATTATTAAAAGTAGAAGATTTGAGCGTGGTATTTCCTATCTATCGAGGGATAATGCGCAAGCAGATCGGCCAAGTCAGCGCGGTTAATCATGTAAACTTTGAGGTTTTTAAGGGTGAAACCTTTGGCTTAGTGGGAGAGAGTGGCTGCGGAAAAACGACGGTGGCTCGTGCAATTATACGATTAGAAGACATTACTGAAGGAAAAATCCTGTTCGAGGGACAGGATATTTCACGTATGAATGAAAAAAATCTGCGTCCGTTCCGTAGAAACATGTCCATGATTTTCCAGGATCCTTATGGTTCTCTTGACCCTCGTCAAAGAGTAGGGGAGGCGGTGAAGGAACCTCTAGTAAACTTCAAACTCGGGTACACAGAAAAAGAACTAGATGAACGAGTAAATGAACTCTTCACCATGGTAGGATTGGATCCGTCTTATCGGGATCGCTTGCCACATGAGTTTTCAGGTGGACAGCGGCAACGTATTGTCATTGCTCGAGCCCTTGCAACAAATCCTTCGCTGATTTTGTGTGATGAAGCGATTTCGGCACTTGACGTATCTATTCAGGCGCAAGTCATCAATCTCCTTGAAGAACTACAGGACCGTCTCGGAATCACATATTTGTTCATTGCACACGACCTTTCAGTCGTTCGGCACATCAGTGATAGAATCGCTGTGATGTATTTGGGACAAATTGTGGAAATGGGTGATTGGAAAGAGCTATATGAAAATCCGCGACACCCATATACGCGCACTTTGTTGGATGCAGTTCCGGTTCCTGATCCTGTAATTGAAAAAAATCGAAAGGCCCGCCAAATTGAAGGAGAGGTCCCAAGTCCAATGAATCGTCCGTCTGGCTGTGCGTTTTCGACTAGATGCCCGTATGCCACACAGCGGTGTTACACGGAGTTGCCCGCGTTGGAAGATTTGGAAATGCAGCATTTCGCTGCCTGTTTCCGCCTTCATGATTCCATTTTAAATGATAATACGAAAAGAGGCTGAAGAAATGATTAAGTTTAATGAACAGGAACAAATTGACAGTGTTCGCGGTGCTCTGGCTCTGCGCAAACAGATTGAGGCCGTCGTAGATAGCTTCTGCCAGGATGGGTATCGAAACATCTGTTGGCTTGGTATCGGTGGTACTTGGGCTAGTTGTCTGCAGGTCGAGTGTCATATGCGTGAGAAGTCTTCTTTGGATTTCTATGTAATCAATGCTGCAGAGTACTGTGCTACAGGCGATAAGCGTGTTAGAAAAGGAACGGTAGTCATCCTTTCCTCTGTTACTGGCACAACCGCAGAAATCGTGGACGCCGTAAAGAAAGTGCAGAGTGCTGGTGCCAAAGTGTTTGGTTTTATTGACAAGGCCGATGCCGCATTGGCATCAATGGTAGATTATTGTATTAGTTACAAAGGAAATGAGCAATTAAAATTCTTCATGACAGCTGATCGCTTCATGTTTAATGCTGGCGAGTTCGATGGTTATGAAGCCTACTATGCCGAGATGGAACAGTATCTGCCCGAGGCTTTGGTTGCTGTCGAGAAGGCTGCTGATGGCTTCGGCAGGCAGTACGCATTGCTCCATATGAAAGATGAATTGCACTACTTTGTGGGTGCTGGTGCCTTATACGGGGCTACCTACTCTTATGCAATGTGTTACTGGGAAGAGCAGCACTGGATTCGCACCAAATCTATCCACTCCGCAGAATTCTTCCATGGGATGCTTGAAATTATAGATTTACTGACTCCCGTTACTGTCTTTGTAGGTGAGGACTCCCAACGTGCACTGGGTGAACGCGTCGCTCGTTTTCTGCCTAAGGTGAACAAGAACTACACTATCATCGACACCAAGGACTATGATCTCCCTGGTATCAGTCCTGAAAACCGCGGAAGTATCAGCCATTTGGTAATGCATGCAGTGACCAACCGGATTGACGCCCATGTGGAGGCCATCAGTGGGCATGATATGCAGATTCGACGTTATTATCGTAAAATGGAATATTAATTTCGTCGCATCCTATTGTGCCGAGGAAGCGGGGAACTCCCGTTTCCTCGGCACACAGCCTAAAAGGAGATTTTATGGATTTTGGTCTTTTTACCTGTGGATATCAACATCTGCCATTAGAAACGGCATTTTACGACGCGAAGGCTTTTGGTTACGACTATATTGAGTTGTGGGGAGGGCGGCCACATGCATTTGCATCGGATCTTCTCGCTGGCGATGCATCCAAGATTCGCGATTTAATACAGAAGTACCAAATGCCGGTGTATATCTACACACCAGAGCACAACGCCTATCCATATAACTATATGCTAGGAACAGAACACCAGTGGGAGGAATCTATGAATTATCTCTCTTCTGCCTTCCGTGCTGCTAGTGACATTGGTGCACAATACACACTTGTATCGATAGGACACGGAGGAAGTGCTACGCCTAATCAGAGGAAACAGCGGTTAGAACGTTCTCTATACCGTCTGTGTGCTGCGGCAGAAGAAGCAGGCCAAACCATTCTTTTGGAAACATTAACCCCTTATGAATCCAACACATGCACTCGTCTAGAAGATTTGCGAGAGATTTTAGACAAAGTTGATTCGCCTGCATTACTTGGGATGTGTGATGTTGTCCCTCCTTTTGTGCAAAAGGAAGATCCTGTGGACTATGCCCGCGTGTTGGGCAAACGCATGGGCCATTTACATTTGGTGGACAATGACGGACAAAGTGATAGCCATCTCTTGCCGGGCGATGGCATCATGCCGCTACGGAAAATCATGCAAGAACTGCGCGAGGCTGGGTATGATGGTATGGCCACCATTGAACTGGTGACAAATTATATGAGTGATCCGAGCTTTTATGCCGAATTGGCACTGAATCGGGTAAAGGAGCTGCTATGATACGTATTGCTTGTGTTGGCGACAACTGCATTGACTACTATGACAACACCAATGAGGCATTTCCTGGTGGAAATCCGGTGAATGTGGCTGTGTACGCACGCCGTTTGGGAGCGGACGCTTCCTATCTGGGTGCTGTTGGTACTGACAAATACGGAGAATTGATGATTTGCGCCTTGCGGGAAAAGGGTGTAGATACCAGTCATGTACAGGTGTTGTCAGGAAACACTGCGCTCACCCATGTTTGCCGCGTTGACGGAGAGCGTATATTTGGAGACTATGAAGAAGGGGTGATGGCTGAGTTTTCCCTAAACAAGGAAGATATAGACTTTATGTGCACTCACGATTTAGTGGTATCTGCCTTGTGGGGGCGTGTTGAAGGCTATCTGCAACAGATACATCAACGTAGCATCCCTATTGCTTTTGACTGTGCTGATAGACCTTTTGACAAAGTTTCTTTGGAGGCACTGCCTCACACTGATATCGCATTTTTTGCTGACGATGTCTCCGATGAGGAAAGTTTGCGACAGAAAATCTTGCAAGTGGCTTCTCTTGGCCCGAAGTTGGTGGTTGCTACACGTGGTATAAAAGGAAGTTTGGCCTACGATGGTCAGGCATTTTACAACTACGGCATTGTAAAATGCGATGTTGGAGATACTATGGGTGCAGGGGACAGCTTCATTGCCGGTTTTTTGACATCTTGGCTACAGAAAAAAAGCATTAAGGAATGTATGGCAGCAGGAGCCGCCAGCGCAGCTGTGACTATCTCTTACTGTGGCGCATGGTAATATAAACTCGTATGGTGATTTAAAGGAGTCGTTTTATGACCTACGAAGAAAGAATGGTTAAAAGATTTGCCGAGGAATATAATGCGCTTGAAGAGAGGCCTTGCGTTGAAATATGTGAGGCTGAAGAGCTTCGGATTCCTATGTCAGATGGGGTATTACTCCGCACGGTGGTGCAAAAACCGCAGGGAGAAGGCCCCTTTCCGACAATCATCATGCGAAGTTGTTATCCATCTAACGAGGGACAATACCGTTTACATGCACGAGAATACTGTTCTCGAGGGTTTGCCTTTGTTTATCAGTTTTGCCGAGGCACAGGTGGTTCTGATGGTGAGTGGGTTCCCAATGTCCACGAACGCGAAGACGGAAAGGTAACTTTAGATTGGCTGGATGAACAAGCCTGGGTTGAAAGTATAGGATATTTTGGGTGTTCGTATTTGGCACTTACAGGATGGGCTGTTGCAGATATCGTTCCAGAAAAGGTAAAAACACTATACTTAACTCATTATGGAACGGATCGTTTTACCTCTGCCTATTCTTCTGGTTGTTTCCGACAAGATGTGCTTACTTCATGGGCGATGGAAAATGCAGGCGTACCAATTAAGGCAGATTTTCGAAAAAGCGCAGCATTTATGCCACAGATTGAGGTAGACGAAACAGTGTGGGGGTGTCGTTTAGACTGGTATCGTGATTGGATTACCCACACAGATAGAGATGACTCTTATTGGACAGAAGGTTTTTGGGGGGAGTTAGCTGAAATACCGGAGCGAGTCACTGTACCGGTATATATAGGAGGGGGTTGGTATGACCACCATTTAGGGAGCACTTTGCGCACGTGGAAGGCGCTATCACCCCTAAGCAAACAACATAGCACCCTCCGACTAGGCGCGTGGAATCATGACTTCCAATCTTGTACTCCTGGTGTACCAACAAGGCATTTGGAAAACAGTGATATTGCATCCGCTTATCATTGGTTTCGTATGATCCTAGTAGATAAGATTCTGCTGGATACTCAAATCAAAAGCTACATAGTAAATGAAGATGAGTGGCTGATAAAAAATAAAGACCTTGACGTTCAACAAGAAAAGAAATATTTCGTACTTGCAGAAGGAAAGAAGTTATTACAATTAGAGTCCACCTTATCTTGTGAAGAAAATAATCAGTGGTCCTATGTATATAATCCGAAAAACCCTGTTCCTTCTCACGGTGGAGAATCCTTGCTTTGGTCTTGGGATGATATCGGAAGCTTGAAACAACCGCCATGTGGTTGGCGGGATGATGTGTTAAGTTTTGTATCCGAACCGTTGAGTCAAGATATGATAGTTCTGGGCAGTATAAAGGTAGAGCTATACGTTTCTTCGGATGCAAGCGATACGGCATTCTCTGCTAAATTGATGGAAATACGACCCGATGGATCAGCATATCATGTTCGTAGCGGTATTACTACTTTAGCTTATCGAAGTGGCGCAGATATTCCTCGCGGTGTTTATAAAGCTGGGCAGATGGTAAAAGTCGAAATAAATTTCTGGGATATTGGGTGGTGTTTTAAGACGGGAACCAGGCTGCGGCTTGATATATCTTCGTCTGATTTTCCTCAGTATTCTATTCATAGCAATTATCCTGGGGTTTGGTCCGTTCAGACGAAGACAAAGCCTGCAGTGCAAACAGTATACTCATGTCCAGGCAATACTTCTACTATTATATTTCCAATTATATCTAACAAATAATATTTTGTTGAATAGCCATATAGAAAAAAGGGGAGGCCAATTTCTTGGCCTCCCTTTTTTGGTGTAAGCGCACAATAATCACTCGGCCCGAACAAAATTACGGCAGAGTCACCGTTGGCGGGACTCTGCCGTTTGTTCATTTCCGTATATGTTCCCGGTGCCGGAC
>ERZ1026780.1184-NODE-1184-length-17943-cov-39.963551_pt1 | contig 17943 bp, 8 predicted proteins | sample MGYA00380126_ERZ1026780 | MGnify/ENA primary metagenome ERZ1026780 (study PRJEB33269, sample SAMEA4719762) | human gut metagenome | biome: human-associated habitat; feature: organic feature; material: feces | place: Cameroon | collected 2013-10 ... | reverse complement strand
CCTTGCTTCTTTGGAAGAATAAACGAAAAGCGTCCGTGCGGACGCTTTTTTATGCGGTAAGTATTGACTGTTTGCGGTTTTGAATTATACGCCGAACAAAAGTTTGTCGTACGTCGGGAACGGCCAGTATTTTTCTGCGGTGAGCGTCTCCGCCTCGTCTGCGACAATGCGGAGTTCCGCCATTTTTTGAAGGATAACGTCGCGGATAAGCGCAGCCGATTTCGTTACGTCGGTGATTGTCTTGTACTCGATAAGCGACGATTCGAGGCTTGACGCGGCGGCGTCGATTTCTTCAACGATGACCGAAAGTTTTTCAATGAGCGTGCGCTCGTACTTTGCGGATACCGTGGGCAGCACGGCGGTTTTCGCGACCAGTGTTTCCGACAAATCTTTGACGTAACTTTCGACGGCGGGCAAAATTTCTTTTCTCGCCATATCGATCATCGTAAGCCCTTCGATATTGACGGTTTTGCAGTAGTTTTCAAGAGTGATTTCGTAGCGCGATTTAATCTCGGCAAGCGACATTACGTCGTGCGACGTCAGAAGGTCGACGTTTTTCTTATTAAGTACGGCGGGCAGCGCGTCGGGGGTAGTGCGAAGGTTCAGAAGTCCGCGCTTTTCGGTGGCTTCTTTTATCCATTTTTCGTCGTAGCCGTTGCCGTTGAAGATGATGCGTTTGTGGTCGCGCACCGTACTTTTGACGAGTTCGTGCAACGCGGTTTCAAAGTCGTCGGCGGATTCAAGGACGTCCGCAAATTGTTTCAACGATTCCGCAACCGCGGTGTTGAGCATAACGTTGCAGTCGGCGATGCTTTGTTGCGAGCCGGGCATACGGAATTCAAACTTGTTCCCCGTGAACGCAAACGGCGACGTACGGTTTCTGTCGGTGGTGTCGCGCGGGAATTTCGGCAGCGCATGAACGCCGGTTTTCATCGTGGTTTTTTGCGAGGCGGAATAAGGGGAATCGTTTTCGATTGCGTCAAGAATCGCCGTGAGTTCGTCGCCCAGAAAAATAGATACGACGGCGGGCGGCGCTTCGTTTGCGCCGAGGCGGTGATCGTTGCCTGCGGACGCGACGGACAGGCGCAACAAATCCTGATAATCGTCCACCGCTTTAATTACTGCGGACAGGAACAATAAAAACTGCGCGTTCTCGTAAGGCGTGTCGCCGGGCGTGAGAAGATTGACTCCTTTGTCGGTGGATAATGACCAGTTATTGTGTTTACCGCTTCCGTTCACACCGTTAAACGGCTTTTCGTGCAACAAACACACAAGACCGTGTTTCAATGCAATCTTTTGCATTATCTCCATCGTGAGTTGGTTGTGGTCGGTTGCGACGTTGGTTGTGGAATAAATCGGCGCAAGTTCGTGCTGGGCGGGGGCGACTTCGTTATGCTCGGTTTTCGCAAGAACGCCGAGTTTCCAAAGTTCGTCATCGAGATCCGCCATAAACTCCTTGACGCGCGGTTTGATCGCGCCGAAATAATGGTCGTCGAGTTCCTGACCTTTCGGGGGTTTCGCGCCGAAAAGGGTGCGTCCCGTGAAAATCAGATCCTTGCGTTTTGCATACAAATCCTTATCGACAAGGAAGTATTCCTGCTCGGGGCCGACGGACGTACGGACGTATTTCGCGTCGTTTCCGAAAAGTTTCAAAACACGAAGAGCCTGTTTGTCAAGCGCTTCCATTGAGCGAAGGAGCGGCGTCTTTTTGTCCAGGGCCTCGCCGCCGTAGGAGCAGAACGCCGTCGGAATGCAAAGGGTTTTGTCCTTAATGAATGCATAGGACGTCGGATCCCACGCGGTGTAGCCGCGCGCCTCGAAAGTCGCGCGAAGTCCGCCGGACGGGAACGACGACGCGTCGGGTTCGCCTTTAATAAGTTCCTTGCCCGAAAACTCCATGATGACTCTTCCGTCGGGCGACGGGGCGATAAATCCGTCGTGTTTTTCGGCGGTAACGCCGGTAAGCGGCTGGAACCAGTGCGTGAAATGCGTCGCGCCTTTTTCGACTGCCCAGTCTTTCATGGCGACAGCGACCGCGTTTGCGACGTCGAAGGAGAGGTTTTCGCCTTCGTCGATAGTTTTTTTGAGGGCGGCGTAAACGTCGTCGGACAAAGTTTCCTTCATCACCTTGTCGTCGAATACAAGGCTTGCGAATTCATTCGTAATGGTATTCATATACTATACTCCTTAAAAAAAAGACAACGACGCCCGCATTGGACGTCGTTGCCCGAAAAATCAAAAAAAGAGCGTCGAACGGTTGCAAAAACCGTAAGACGCCGTTGCCTTTATATTGCAGGATTATAAGACCGCAAATTTTTTTTGTCAAGTGATTTTTTTATTGATTTTCCGCTTTTATTTTTATTGACAAATAAATATTCCGGGTGCTATAATTCAAAATCGTTGAGCAAAGACGTTCATGCACAAGGGGAAAAACCCATGTCGAATGGACGCTTTTTTTATTGAAAAAGCATTTTCGCAGTCAAGCGAAAATAAAAGTTTTACCCGCGGGTAACGTATGGAGACAAAAGGCGAGAAACAAAGTTCTTCGGAACGAGTATACAAAGTTGCACTCGTATCGTCGTCGGAAAAGTTTAACGGCGCGATGTTGCCTCTTCTCCCGAAAAATCGTTTCATCCCCATAAGCGTTTATCGCGACGCCAAAAGCGCGCGGCGGGTGATTTCCAAAGAAAAACCTGATATCGTGATTATCAACACGCCGCTTCCCGACGACTTCGGCACAAGCCTTGCGCTGGACGTTTCGGAAACGGACGGCGTTTGCGTATTATTGTTTACCCGCGCGGAGAATTTTTCGGAATTATCGTCCGTTCTTGCGCCGCACGGGGTGTTGACGTTGCCGAAACCCACGTCGCCCGAACTCACCGAAGAGGTCGTCGAGCTTATGTGCGCCACGCGGGAGCGGCTTCGTCGGATTGAAATCAAGAAATCATTTGCCGAGGAAAGAATGGAAGATATCCGCGTCGTGAACAAGGCGAAATGGTTTTTGATCGAACAGCTTAAAATGACCGAACAAGAAGCGCACCGCTATATCGAAAAACAGGCAATGGACAGGTGCGTCACGAAACGCGTCATTGCGGAAAATATTTTATCTACCTATAAATAAAAAGCGGAGGAATGATTTTATGACAAAGTACATTTTTGTAACCGGGGGCGTCGTATCGGGGCTCGGAAAGGGCATCACGGCAGCGTCGCTCGGCAGACTTTTGAAGGCAAGAGGACTCAAAGTCATCGCGCAGAAACTCGACCCGTATATCAACGTCGATCCCGGCACGATGAGCCCGTATCAGCACGGCGAAGTTTACGTCACCGAAGACGGCTGCGAAACCGACCTCGACCTCGGACACTACGAAAGATTTATCGATGAAAACCTTAATAAATATTCAAATCTCACGACGGGCAAGGTTTTCTGGAACGTCCTCAACAAAGAAAGAAGGGGCGAATATCTTGGCTCGACCGTACAAATTATTCCTCACGTCACGAACGAAATAAAAGAGTTTATTTATCACGTCGGCAAAGAAATCGACGCCGACGTCGTCATCACCGAAATCGGCGGCACGATCGGCGATATCGAGTCGCAGCCTTTCATCGAGGCGATTCGTCAGGTCGGCATCGAAGTCGGGACCGAAAACAGCCTGTACATTCACGTGACTCTCGTGCCGTTTCTGAGCGGCTCGGACGAGCATAAATCGAAACCCACGCAACACTCCGTAAAAGAACTGCAAGGTATGGGAATCCGTCCCGACGTCATCGTGCTTCGCGCGGACGAACCGCTGGAAGAATCCATATTCAAAAAGATTGCTTTGTTCTGCAACGTAAAGCCCGATTGCGTCATTGAAAACATCACGCTGCCGTGCTTGTACGAAGCGCCGCTTATGCTTGAAAAATCCAACTTTTCGTCGGTCGTTTTAAGAGAGTTGCATATCGACAACGTTGCAGAACCCGACCTTAACGATTGGAAACAGATGGTTAAAGATATCAAAACGGCGAAAAAGCACGTTACTATCGGTCTTGTCGGAAAGTACGTGCAACTTCACGACGCATACCTTTCCGTTGCGGAAGCGTTAAGACACGCAGGGTATTTCCTCGGTGCGAAAGTCGACATAAAATGGATCGATTCCGAAACGATAACGACTGACTCCGCGGACGAAATTTTAAGCGGTCTTGACGGGATTATCGTGCCGGGCGGTTTCGGAAGTCGCGGCATCGAAGGCATGATTCTTGCGGCGAAATACGCGCGCGAAAACAACGTGCCGTACTTCGGAATCTGCCTCGGTATGCAAATCGCCGTTATCGAGTACGCAAGAAACGTCGCAGGAATCAGGGACGCGCACTCCGGCGAGTTCGACGAGTTGTGCAAAAACAAAGTCATCAACTTTATGCCCGGACAAAGCGACGATATCGACAAGGGCGGCACGTTAAGACTTGGCGCGTATCCTTGCGTGATAAAAGAAAATACGACGATGCAACGCTGCTACGGCACGCTTGAAATTTCCGAACGCCATCGCCATCGCTATGAGTTCAACAACGACTATCGTGAAATCCTGACGAAAAACGGGCTTACTCTTTCGGGGCTTTCTCCCGACGGTCGCCTTGTCGAAACGGTGGAACTTACAGACCGTCCTTTCTACGTCGGCGTGCAATTCCATCCCGAATTCAAGTCGCGCCCCAACCGCGTGCATCCATTGTTCAAAGGATTTATCGAAGCCGCGCTGCAAAAGGAAGGAGAATAAACGTCTTTCGCATTTATAAGGTTAATAAAACAAAAAGAAAGGACGCTGTCAGACGACAGCGTCCTTTTTTGGAAGATTTTCGATTACAGTTTCATCGCGACGTCCCATGCGCGCCAGATAACCGTACGCAGGTTGCCGATGCCGTTGCAGTCGCCGACAAGTTTCACGCCGTCTTTTGCGACGGGGGTGGGAATATAGCCGACAGACATAATCACGCTGTCGCCTGCGATTTCCGACTCCTTACCGGTTTTAAGGTCTTTGACCTTGACGCCCTTGTCGGTGATTTCGACAAGACCGGTGTTCAGACGTACGTCGACTTTGTTAAGCGCGAAGAAGTCGCGGAGATAAGAAGTGTTCGCAAGGCAGACGCCTCTCATTGCGACAAGGTCGTTTTTCATTTCGACGATGACGGGAGTCTTGCCTTTGTTGTAAAGGTCAAGGGCGATTTCGCAACCGGACAAGCCGCCGCCGATGACGATGACTTTGTTGCCGACTTCTTTGGTGCCAAGCAGATATTCGCACGCTTCGATGCCTTTTTCCGCACCGGGAACGCGAAGTTTTCTTGCCTTGCTGCCCGTTGCGACGACGACTTCGTCCGCGCCGAGTTTCGCGATGTCTTCGGGTTTGACCTCGGTGTTGAATTTTACTTCGATATTAAGGTCTTTGATTTCCTTTTCGTACCATTTGATAAGGTCGCGGTCTTTCTCTTTGAACGAAGGCGCAGCGGCAGCGATGAATACGCCGCCGAGAACATTCGACTTTTCGTAAATCGTAACCTTATGTCCGCGCAGAGTTGCGACGCGCGCGACTTCCATACCGCCGATACCGCCGCCGATAACTGCGATTTTCTTGGGATGAGCGGCTTTGACGATTTTGTATTTTTTGCTTTGCATCGTCTGCGGGTTAAGGGCGCAGCGAGCCATACCGGCGTTATCCGCAAGGGTTTGGTCGTTGCCGACGAGTTGTCCGTCGTCGCCTTTATAGGACGCCATATTGAAGCAGGCGTTGTGGCAGCAGATGCAGGGGTGAATCGACGCGATATCGTCGTTCATAAGTTTGGTTACCCATGCGGGATCGGTAAGGAACTGACGAGCAACGCCCAAACCGTCGATTTTGCCTTCGGCGATTGCTTCCGCGCCAACGTCGGGTTCCATACGGCCGGCGCACACGACGGGAATGTCAACGAATTTTTTGATGTGAGCGACGTCTTCGAGGTTGCAGTTTTGCGGCATATAGGGACCGGGGTGAGCCCAGTACCAGGCGTCGTAGGTGCCATTGTCGCAGTTGAGCATATCGTAGCCGGCGTCTTGGAGATATTTTGCGGCTCTTTCGCTTTCTTCCATATCGCGGCCGACCTCAACGTAGTCTTCGCCGGGAAGCGCGCCTTTGCCGAATCCTTTGGTTTTGGAAACGACGGAATATCTCAAAGAAACGGGGAAGTCGTCGCCGCACGCCTTTTTGATGGCTTTGACGATTTCGACGGGGAAGCGGTATCTGTTTTCAAACGATCCGCCGTATTCGTCCGTCCTTTGGTTGGTGTATTTCATCGTGAATTGATCGAGAAGGTAACCTTCGTGAACGGCGTGGATTTCAACGCCGTCAACGCCCGCGTCCATGCAGAGTTTCGCGGTTTTTGCGAAAGCCTCGACCATTTTGTGGATTTCTTTTTGCGTAAGGGGGCGAGAGATGCAGGATTCTTGCCATCTGTTGGGGGTTGCGCTTGCGCTTGCGGTAAGGTAACTTACGTCAAGGGCGGGTTTCAGGACGGTTGCAAGGGCTTTGTTGTGTAACGCCTTTACCATAATGTCGTTGATTGCCAGCGACCTGCCGAAGCCTGCCGTAAGCTGTACGAACAATTTTGCGCCCGTTTTATGGAACTCGTCCATAAATTCTTTGAGCTTATTAAACTTTCCTTTGCCTTGATAAAGCCATTTTCCGAGAAGGATATCCCTGATGGGCGCGATGCCGGGAAGGATAAGACCGACGTTGTTCTTTGCGCGTTCAAGCAAGAAGTTTGCGGCTTCCTTGTCAAAGTGGTTGGGCTCCATCCATCCGAAGATTGACGTACCGCCCATAGAAGTCATTACAATGCGGTTTTTGATTTCGCAATTCTTGATTTTCCACGGCGTAAACAGGCTTTCGTATTTTGAATCCATAATATGCCTCCTAGCACATAATAATTTAATAGTAACAAAAATATATTACAATAATTAGCGTCAAAAATCAACCGCTGCGATAAAATTTTAACGAGCGCGCAAAAAAAATTGTAATATTTTCCGAAATATCTCAATTTCACAAAAACATATTAAAACCCTGCGATAAGCGTGCGTTTTTGCAACGAAATAACCCCGTTCTGCAAAACGGCGCGGATAAGGTGTATTTCGGCACATTTCAAAACAAGGCGTTAATTGTTCAAAAAAGACACGTTAAATGACGATTTAGACTATTTTTACAAACTGCCGCTTGTGTATTAAAGTAAATCCGCATTTATTTTTAGTTGAAATATTTCGCGCGGTATGGTAAAATATCGATAAATAAAGAGGTGTCTATGAGCGAATTCGAAATCAGCTTATTATGTTCGTCCGTGATAAGTTATTATCAGGTGCAAAACGGGATATCCCCCGTCAAAAGGCTTTACGTCAGAAACGCGTCCGACTTCGACTGCGAAAATATCGAAATCAGCGTGTCGTCAAAGCCCGATTTTTTGCTGCCCGTTTCCGAAATTCAGTCGGTGTTTCCCGCCCGCGCAAATCTCAGATTCGACGGCATCGCGAAACTGTCGCCCCTTTATATGGTGGCGCAAAACAGAAAGCACGACGGCGAAATAACGGTGCAGGTATTGAAGGACGGCGTCGTCCTGGAAGAAGCGACGGAAAGGGTAACGGTGCTTGCCTTTGACGAGTGCAACGTCGATAAACCCGAAAGTATCGCGACTTTCGTCCGCCGCACGCCCGACGTCAACAGACTGCTGAACCTCGCGCACAAAAAGATTGCGGAATGGGGTTTTAAGGATGTTACCGGCACGGGCTATGCGAACGCGTCGAAAAACAAAGTGCGAAATCTCTGCGCCGCGACGTATGCGGTACTTTGCGACTATGGATTCCTTATGGGCAAGAAAACTACGGCGGACAGCGTCATCGTGTCCGATTTTTCGGAAATACTTTCGGACAAGGTCGCAACGCCGATGGAACTTGCGCTGATTTTCGCGTCGGTGATCGAAAGCGCGGGATACAATCCCGTCGTCGCGAAATCGGACAACAGCTGGTACGTCGCGTGCTTCCTTACCGAAGAATGTATGGCGGAAGACGTGTTCGACGATATGTCTTACGTCGCGAAAAAAGCGGCGGCGGGCGTCGGTGAAGCGACGCTTATCGACATTTCGGGCATTTTCAAGGGCGAAAGTTTTGAAAAGTGCGAGAAAAACGCCGTATCGTTTCTTAAAAAATCGCCGACCGTCGATTTTGCGGTCGATATAAAACGCGCGCGTATCATGGGCATACTGCCGCAGTCTGTCCGCGTGAAAACGGAGGGCGGATACGACCTTGTCGAAAGCGACGATTATAAACAAGCCGCTCCGCCGAAAATCAAAGAATACGGCGAAAATATCGGCGGCGAAAGTTTGTTCACCCGCGAAAAACAGTGGGAACGCCGCTTGCTGGAACTCGATCTTCGCAATTCGCTTTTGAATTTCAGGGTGTCGAATACCGCCGTGAAAATTTTCACTGCGTCAATCGAAACCTTTGTCGAAAACGTCACACACGATAAACCGTATACGCTCACGGCGCACCCCAAAGACGTGCCCGACGGCGACGCAAGGCTGAATCCGTCTTTCGACAACCCCGCGCCGCTGAAACCGCTGTCGGAATACCTTTTGTACGAATACAAAAACAAAAGACTTTCGACCGTGTTTTCGGAAAAAGAGCAAAACAAAACGCTGCTCAATCTTTATCGCAAGGAAAAAACCATCGAAGAAGAGTCCGGCACCGCAAGTTTGTACGTGGCGTGCGGCTTTTTGAAGTGGAGAGAGTCTGAAAACGAAAAATTCAAATACGCGCCGCTTATTCTTTATCCGGTGTCGATTGACAAAAAAGGAATATCGCTCCCTGTATTTTCGATTACTTTCGACGTTGACGGGGCGCAGATAAACAATACTTTGCTGGAATTTTTGTATCAGGAATTCCGCCTCGATATGCGTGGGCTTTCGGCGGTCGAATTGTCCGACGCGAAAAGCATACTCGCAGTCATTGCGCGCGTCAAAAAAGAAATCGCCGATAAACCCGGATGGGAAATTATCGACAACGTTTATCTGAACGTTTTGTCGTTCACGAATTATCTCATGTGGCACGACGTGCGCTATAATATCGACAAGTTCAAGGAGTCGCCGCTTATCCGTTCCATGATCTCGAACTCGGTGGACGCCGGGCTGAAAAACGAAACCCCGACCGACACCGCCAACTCGGACGAAGCGTACTTCGGGACGGACAGAATGTTGCTGCCGATAAGCGCGGACAGCTCGCAATATCAGGCGATAAAAGCAAGTCTGAACGGCTCGTTCGTGCTGCACGGACCGCCCGGCACAGGCAAGTCTCAAACGATAACGAATATCATCGTCAACAACATCGTGCGCGGCAGGCGCGTGCTGTTCGTCGCCGAAAAAATGGCGGCGTTGAACGTGGTTTATAAACGCCTTGTCGACTGCGGCGCGGGTGATTTCTGTCTGGAACTTCATTCCGACAAAACGCACAAAACCGATATTTTATCGAAAATAATCAACACGTTAAACCTTGGTTCTGCCGCTTCCGATATCGACTTTGAAGAAAAAGCGAACGAAATCAAGGAGTGCATCGACAAGTTGCAGGGCGAAATCGACGCAATGCACAGAAAGCGTTATCTCGGCTTCTCGCTGTACGAGGCGATGATGGCGTATCTTGACAATTCGGACGCTCCCGATTGTTTAAGAATCGACGGGTTGTTTTACGAAAAACTGACGGCGTCGTCATTCAACAGATACCTTGATATTCTGACGGAGCTTGCAATCCGCGCGAAAGAGTGCGGCGATATCGAAAAGTCGCCGTTCAGGTACATCGGAAAATTCGATTACACCGATGCCTGGCGCGAAGAAGCCGAAAGCGTGCTCGATATTTACCAGATGGAACTCAGACATTTGAAAACTTACGCGCGCGAACTTCAAACCTTAATAAATATGCGTACGATTTCGCTCACCGGCGAAAAATTGAAGGCGTTGTATTTCCTGTCGGACAAACTCACGTCCGATGAAAAAATCGCAAAATATTTTGAAAACGCCTGCGCCGTCGAGAACGCGAAAGGGCTTGTGGAGTCGTATCTCGAAGCGGCTCGTCGCGACGGTCTTATCACGAAAGAATACGAGAATAAGTACGGAAAGTATCCCGAAAACGTCGCGCCCGCCGAGGTCAAAGATGCAATGCAAAAAAGCGCGTTTTTGCCAAAGTCGGTGAAAAAAGCGCTCTCTTCCGTCGACAAAAACGACCGCCGCGAATTTCTGGAATTTCTGCTTATCATTGCGGAAACCAAAGAAACCGTCAAAAAACGCCGCGCGGAAGTCGCCTCGCTTTTCGCAACAACCGAAAACGATATGGGTCTTGACGACAAAATCGCGACGGTGTCCGCGCTTTACGACGCCGCACGCGCACTGTACGCCGATTGCGACTTTAATCTTTTCAACGAAACCTGCCGTCGGTTGACGAAAAATAAGCCGCACGTCCTTATGGAATACTATATGCGCGCTTACGAAACCGAACAAAAGGCGAAAACCGCGTTTGAAAATCTCTTTTGCATCGTCAAAAAAGACCCGCGCGAAGAAATCAACAGCACTATCGACCGCATTTCAAGTATCGAAAAGAATATGGACTATATCCCGAGTTGGTGCAGATACCAGAGCGTCGTGGAAAGGTGCGGACAAGAAGGCTTCGATTTCGTGCTGGAACCGCTGTTTAACGGCGAAATCACCGCCGAAGACGTGCTGAGAAGTTTCAAAAAATGCGTGTATTTCAATTTTGTCAGGAGCGAACTTTACCTTGACGACGTGCTTTGCAGGTTCTCGGGGCTGTCGCTTGAAGAAACGATGCAACGTTTCCGCGCGCTGTCCGACGAATACGAAAAACTCACAAGGTCGGAGTTGTATTTAAGGCTCGTGTCGAAACTTCCGCGCACCGATACTTCGGGCGAGCATAACCTGGAAAGAGTTTTGCTGTATCGCGCCGAAAAAACGAATATGCAGGGCACGACGATACGCGCGCTGTTTTCGCAAATTCCCGAAATACTTCGTGCGACTTGCCCGTGTCTTCTGATGAGCCCGGTGTCGGTTGCACAATATCTCGATATCGAAAAGGAAAAATTCGACCTTGTGGTCTTTGACGAGGCGTCGCAGATGCCCACGTGCGAGGCGGTAGGCGCAATCGCGCGCGGTAAAAACGTCATCGTCGTCGGCGATCCGAAGCAGCTTCCGCCCACGACGTTCTTCCGCACCGATTATCGCGACGAACAGCACTTCGAAGTCGAAGACCTTGAAAGCGTCCTTGACGACTGTCTTGCAATCGGTATGCCCGAACGTCATCTTTTGTGGCATTACCGCAGCAATCACGAAAGCCTTATCGCGTTTTCCAACAGTATGTTTTACGACAATAAGTTGCTCACTTTCCCGTCTCCAAACGAGCTGAAAGGCAAAGTAAAACTTGCCTATGTCGACGGCGTTTACGAAAGGGGTGGCAGCAAATGCAACAAAAAAGAAGGCGACGCGCTTGTGAAAGAAGTCGTGGCAAGGCTTAAAAATCCGCAGGAACGAAACCGCTCGATCGGCATAGTTACGTTCAATACGGCGCAACAAAATTACATCGAAGATAAGCTGCAACACGAGATTCACAAAGAAGGTCTCGACGACGTGGCGTACGACGTGGACGAGCCCGTTTTCGTGAAAAACCTTGAAAACGTTCAGGGCGACGAGCGCGACCTGATTTTGTTCAGTGTCGGATACGGTCCCGACGCAACGGGCAGATTATCGTTGAATTTCGGTCCTATAAACCAGCAGGGCGGCTATAAAAGACTTAACGTTGCAGTTACCCGCGCAAGGAGCGAGATGATTGTTTTCAGTTCCGTAACGGGGAATATGATTGACCTTAACCGCACCGACAGCGTGGGCGTCAAGGCGTTGAAAGCCTTCCTCGAATACGCCGAACGCGGTCCCGAGATGCTTTCGATTGCGGCAAAGGACGTCAGGGTGGAGTCGAAGGGTATCGGCGAAAACGTCGCGAAAGACCTGAAAGACCGCGGGCTGTTGTGCGACGCGAACGTCGGCGTGTCCGACTTCAAAATCGACGTCGCCGTCGTTGATCCCCGCGACAAAAACAAGTATATTCTCGCAATCATCGCGGACAGCGAACACTCGGCAAAAATTCCGTCCGCGAAAGACCGCATGACCATGCAGACGAGAATTCTGAAAAAACTCGGCTGGAACGTCTATAACCTTTGGACGATAAATTACTTCAACAACCAGAAACGCGAAATCAACAAAATCAAGGAAGTCGTCGCGACGCTCACCGAAAAGAAGGTCGTTTCCAAAAAAACCGTCCGCGACGCGCTGCAAAAATACAGAAAAACTTATAAGACGGCTTATATCAAACCGCTGGCGCGCGCCGGGGCGGAATACGTCCTGAATTTCGTCAACGAAGAAGCGATTATGAATAAAATCCGCACCGTTATCGAGGTCGAGTCGCCGATTGAAGAAAACTGTCTTATCGATAAAATCGCCGCGGCGTTCTGCGTGCCGAAAACCGCCAAAAAAGCCATCGCGCAAATTTCAAGATACGTTTCGTCATACGAGGCGCAACGGCAGGAATATTCCGGCAAAGTCTTTTACGTCGATAAGCCCGTTTCGACTTTCCGCCCGAGCGACGCGCGCGTTACCCGCGATTTGACAAAGGTTCATCCCGACGAGATCGTCGCCGCCGCAAAATGCGCGATCGAAGCGACCGTCTATATCGAAAAGGACGACCTTAATAAGGAAGTTTTCAAACTGTTCAACGTCGCGAAACGCACGAAATCCGCCGTGGAATGGGTTGACGCCGCTTTGAGCGCCGCCGTTCAGACCGGCGAAATAATCGTCACCCCCGACGGCTTCTGCCGCATCTGACGATCAATGGAACTTTAAGTTGACAAGCAAAGGTGCGTATGTTAAAATATAATTAACCTTTATACCATACCAAAAATTAAAGGTTTCTAAAACAAGGGTTTCCTAAGGGAAAATCCCGAAAAGCTCTATCCCTTGATGATTCATCAAGGGATATCTTTTATAATAAGGAGGAAATATGTACAGACTCGGTCTTGACGTAGGTATCAAATCGGTAGGTTGGTGCGTGCTCGAATGTGACGAAAACGGCGAACCTATTCAAATCAATGCTCTTAATTCGCGCATATTTGACGCGGCGGAACACCCTCAAACAGGTGCGTCGCTTGCGGAACCCAGACGAAACGCAAGGGGACTGCGCCGTCGCATCAGACGAAAATCTTTCAGACTTGAAAGAATCAGAAAACTTTTCACCGAAAACGGAATTGAACTATTTGAAACGCAGGATGATTTAATTGGTTTAAAAGACGAATATAAGAATCTTGACGTTGTCAAACTTCGTTCGGACGCTTTGGACAAAAAATTGACCGAGGCGGAATTTGCGCGCGTCTTATATTCGCTTGCTCGGCATCGCGGTTTCAAAAGCAACAAACGAGTAGTTGAAACAGATGACGGCGATGAAAAAAAGAAGGGAAAGGGAAAAGACGGCGACGAAGGAAAACTTTTAAGCAGTATCCGAGAAAGCGAAGAAGAAATGAGAGAGAGCGGTATGCGAACCCGCGGCGAACAACTTTATAAAAAGTATTTGTTGGAAGGGAAGCCCGTCCACAATAAAGGCGGCGATTATTCGATGTGCGTATCGCGGGATATTCTCGTGAAGGAAATCGAACTTTTGTTTGAAAAGCAAAAAGAATTCGGAAACTCTTTTGCGACCGATGAAAACAAAAAGAAATATCTTGATATATTCCTTTCGCAAAGGAATTTTGACGAAGGACCTGGGAAAGGAAGTCAATACACGGGAAGTCACGACGTGAAAAAGTGCGAGATATATCGTAATGAGGACGTGGCGGCAAAAGGGACTTATACGAGCGAATGGGCGACGATTTATCAAAAAATCAACAACCTTTCGATAATATGCGGGGGCGACAGAAGGCGCCTTAGCAACGAAGAAAGACAAATCGCCGTCGAGCTTGCAAAAAAAGTGGATAAAGTTAGTTACAAGGCGTTCAGAAAGGCGATAAAACTTGACGACGATTATCGATTCAGCGCGCTTAATTACAGTGAGAAAAAGAAACAGGGTAAGAAGAAAAACGAAGGTGAGTCGAAAAGCGACGTCGTTGAGATAAACGATGTTGTCGATTCGTTAGCTTGCGAAGATAAAGGCGAGTTTATTACTGCAAAAAACAGTAATAAAATCGTAAAGGCGTTAAACGACAATCTAAAAAGCGATATTGAGCTCATTGACGAAATCGCCGAAATCTGCACGAAATACAAAAGCGAAAACCTATTCCGTAGCGCCATTGCGGAAAGCAAGATAATCGACGGACGACTTGACGAAGAAACGATTGAAAAGCTTTCAAAAATAGACATGAAGGGATATGGTCATTTGTCGCTTCACGTGTTAAGGGAAATCCTGCCGTATCTTGAAGAAGGCATGGTTTACAGCGATGCAATGCAAAAGGCGGGGCATAATCATTCCGAACATAATTTTGAAAAGCAAAAGTTTCTCGGAACAAAAGAAGTTTACGACGCAATCGGAGGTGTAACGTCGCCCGTTGTAAAACGCGCTCTTTCGCAAACCGTGAAGGTAATCGACGCGGTTATAAGACAGTATGGCAGTCCCTATGCAATCAATATCGAACTTGCAAGGGATATGTCGATGACGAAAGACGAGCGTGATAAATTGAAAAAAGAAAACGACGCGCGCGCCGCGAAAAACGAAGCGATTCGCGAAAATATTGCAAAGTTAAACGCGATGCCAAACTCAACCAACGTTTTGAAATACAAACTTTATGAAGAACAAGACCATAAGTGCGCGTATTCTATGGAAACGCTGGACATCAATCATTTGTTCGAAGACGGATATTATGAAATCGACCATATTATCCCGTACAGCAGGTCGTTTGACGACAGTTTCAACAACAAGGTTCTTGTATTAAAACGAGAAAACCAAAATAAACACAATTCCACGCCTGTCGAATATTTTGAAAGAATCGGCAGAGATTACGACGAAGTTCTTGCATTCTGGAAGGCGGTTTATCAGAAACGCAACAGAAAAAAACTTGAGTTTTTGCAAAAGAAAGAGATTAACGAATCGGAATGGAAAAACCGCGCGTTGAACGATACCCGATACGCTTCGAGAATGCTTGCAAATCTTATAAAAGATTATTTATTATTTGACGAAAAGTCAAAAGATAAGTACGGAAGAGTTGAAACAGTCAAGGGTGCTATTACGTCGTATCTTCGCAGATTCTGGGGTGTACAGAAGATTCGTGAGGACGGCGACAAACACCATGCTGTCGACGCGGCGATTATTGCGTGCGTCACGCCGAAAACGAAAAACAAAATCGAAAGATACAATCAGATTAAGGAAAGTCGTAAAATGCGTAACGGACAATACGTCCTTGAAGACGGTGAGATTTGCGATTCCGATTATTACGACAAGAATAGTCATTTGGTTTTGCCTTATCCTTACAAAGAATTTATCAACGAACTCGATGCTCGCGTTATGGACGAGCCGGTCTTAATGCAAAACAAATTGCGTTTACTTGGATTTAACGAAAATTATCTGATGAACGCAAAGCCTTTTGTCGTAAGTCGTATGACAAGCCGCAAGGCAAAAGGCTGGATAAATTCGGCAACGATTTATAGTACAAAGTATGCCGATAATAAAAATCCGACGGTATGTGGAGGGAAAAACATTATTGTAAAACGGACACAAATTAATGATAAAAAGAATTTCAAGCTGGACAAGAACGGGGAAATAAGCGGTTATTTTCAGCCCGAAGGCGACGTGGCATTGTACAACGCCTTAAAACAGCGACTTATCGAGTTCGGAGGTGATGCGGAAAAGGCATTTGCGAAGCCGATAAGAAAACCGTGTAAAAACGGACAGGGCAACATTGTCCGTACCGTAAAAACATACGAGACGTATACCGGTGGCGAATTGCTTCTAAAAAATGTAAAAGGAATCGTGAAAACTGACAACATTATGAGACTTGACCTATATTCTAAGGACGGAAAGTATTTCGGTGTGCCCGTTTACGTTGCGGATTTGTATCGCGGTGAATTGCCAAAAAGAGCAGCAACTCAAAAGAAATCGCAAAACGAGTGGCGCGTAATGGACGACACGTATACATTTGAAATGTCGATTTATCAGGACGACCTATTACGCATTGAAAGCAAGAAAGGAATCGAATTGAAAAAGAAAAAAGACGTTGAAAACAGCGCCAAAGCACTGACAAAAACGATTACGGACGAACTCGTGTATTTTATCGGGTTTGATAGGTCAACGGCGTCGATTGAAATCGAGGATACCACGGGATGTTATTTTGCAAGAGGCGTAGGAATACAAAAAAAGATCGATAAAATAACGAAATGCGAAATCGACGTGCTCGGCAACGTTCAGGAAATCAAAAAAAGGCCGAAGCAACCGCAACCGCTGAAAATGCTTACCGACAAGGAAAGGGCGGAAAAAAGAAAGAAAAATCAAAACAAATAAGAGGTATATATGGGGTACATAAATTTATTTTTATCTACCCCTTGCAGTATCAGGATAAATCACGGGCAACTTGTTGTAAGGGGTGAAGAAGAGCATAGTTTTCCCGTTGAAGATTTGAACAGCGTTCTTATCGAGACGGCGGAATGTACGATAACGAGTTATGCGTTGAGCACGCTTTCGGACGCAGGCGCGGTTGTATTTACCTGCGACGGAAAGCATTTACCAAACGGAGTTATTTTACCGCTTAACAGTTATTATCGACCGTTAAAGATATTAAAATTGCAACAAAACATACCGAAACCGTTGCAAAAGCAGTTATGGCAAAGTATTGTAAAACGCAAAATCGAAAATCAGGCAACCTGTGTTGAATTTACGTCAAACGAACCTGTGGACGATTTATATTCTCTTGCAAAATCGGTAAGCAGCGACGATGCGAAAAATCTTGAAGCGGTTGCCGCAAATTTGTATTTCAAAAAAATATTTGGCAAGGATTTCGTAAGACGCGACGACTCTTTCATAAACCTTGCGTTAAACTATGGATACTCAATCGTACGCGGGCTTATTGCGCGCACTCTCACTGTATATGGCTTTGAACCGAGTATAGGCGTGCATCACGCAAGCGAATTGAACAATTTTAATCTTGCCGACGATATTATCGAGCCGTTCCGACCGATTGTCGATATGATTGTTTTCAATTTTATCGGGCAAGAAAAACTAACGCCGCAAATAAAAAAACAGTTGTTTGCATTGATGAATCAGGACGTGGAAATCAACGGGCAAATTTACGCATTGTCCTATGCCGTCGAACTTGTGGTGCAAAGTCTGAAAAATTGCTTAACGTCTGGGAAGTGCGAATTGCTACTCCCGAAAATTTTGCCGATTTGCATGCATCGATATGAGTAAGTTTATGAGAATAATCGTTTTTTTTGATTTGCCCGTTTCCACAAAAACAGAAAGATATCTTGCCACGTCGTTTCGAAGGTTTTTGCTTAACGACGGATACTATATGTTGCAGTTTTCGGTTTACGCAAGGCTTTGCAACAGTGTTGAAAATGCGGAACAACATTTTGCAAGACTGGAAAAAGAGGCCCCGAAAGACGGATCGGTCAGGTGTATGATTGTTACCGAAAAACAATATGCAAGCATGAAAATAATCACGGGGAAGAAAAAAGTAAAAGAAGCGCCTGTGGACTTTTTCCAACTTTCTTTTTTATAAAAAAACAAGAAAAAGACGAAAACGGAACTGCAAAATTTTGTTTTTCGCAAAAAAGGAACAATGAAAAATGCAGAAAAAACTCCTGAAACACTAATGTTTTCAGGAGTTTTTCTCGTTCCCTATTATACCATACCAAAAATTAAAAGGGAACTAAAAC
>ERZ1026780.1181-NODE-1181-length-18008-cov-123.314655_pt1 | contig 18008 bp, 15 predicted proteins | sample MGYA00380126_ERZ1026780 | MGnify/ENA primary metagenome ERZ1026780 (study PRJEB33269, sample SAMEA4719762) | human gut metagenome | biome: human-associated habitat; feature: organic feature; material: feces | place: Cameroon | collected 2013-10 ... | reverse complement strand
AGCCTTCGGTTTTCGAAAAAATCTCCACACCGTTGGGTAGTATTTTTCCGAAAAATTCTTCTATAATCTGCTGAATAGCTTAAAATGAGCGATTTATAAGTGTTCAACCTCAATAGAGGTAATGATTTGGCAATAGTCACAACTTCTGCAATATGCATATGTTTGCTTTGCCTAACAACTCTTTACAGTTGCAAAAATACAAAATAAAAATGAAACCACACTATGTTGGTGCAAAAAAACAATAGTCATAAAACAAAGATTAACTTCGCCTTATGACTATTGTTGTCCACATTAAACTTATTTATCATTTAATTGGTTCCGCATGCACATAGTATTCACTGTTTATAGGGTCTTCCCCGTCAGTTTTAAGTATCAGTACCATGCGAGAATGTTTTGTACGCCAATATGCTTTAATATCAGCATCTTCGGGTAGTGCCTTAAACGTTTTACACAGCGAAGCCTTTTCTGTTTCTTTTATAGTACTATGTGCTTCATAGTACTGGTCCATAATCTTCAACAGACCTTCTCTTTCACGTTCAAGCACGCCTAACATATATTCCTTGTCGTTTTTGTCTTTTGCTCCTTTCAGTACAATACGTAACTCTGCATACGGTTTTGTAATGTCTTCTTTGTAGGCAGTAGGTGGAGTTAGGATAAACTCACGGCTCTTGTCCAGCAAGCAATATTCTGTTAGTTCGGGGTTCTTGGAATTATACCTTACGTTATCCCAATCGTAACCAAAGAATCCATCATTCACCAAATAGAGCCTCTTTCGGGCTTGATAGACAATACGGCCATCTTTATAGCCATTGGCATAGACAATAGTATTGTCATGAGGCGTGAAGAAGTATGTGCTCCACCAATAGGAAGTATTCAAACAGTTTGTCTTACGTTCCATGATTCCAAAGCTATCTGGCATATCACGACAATCACTCGTCCAAGTAATTGAATCGTAGTAGTTGTAATAGGCATTATCTGAAGAGTTGAAACCATATTCATCGGTAAGCTCAAATGTTACAAGGCAGAAGGTCTGAAACACAGGGTCTGTGTTGTCTTTGTCGTCTTCTGCATAGTATGCCTTAATCTTAAACTTGCAGTTGTCGGGAACAGAACGGTCAATATCCGTATCATACGTGTAACTTTTCTTCATCATTTCCAAATCGGTTTCGGTCATGCGTTTATATACAATCATGCCATATATAGACTTGTAACCATTGCTGCCATCACTCGTCGCTCCCAATTTTTGTATGGTGTACATTAAGGTCTTGCCATTCGACTCGTCAAGCTTAAGAATCTGCATGTATCTGCTGTCTGTTGTCTGCTTGTTGCTGCCAAACAGTATGAAGCCTTTGTCCATGTCATAAGTCCATGATACACGACTGAAACAAAAGGCTGGCAAGGCATCACTATAAAAATAACTAAAAGCTTGCTGTGATGTCTCAAACCAAAAGTGTGTAGGGCTGCCACCAAATCTGTCTTTCCAAAATTCCTCCTTGCTCAACTTTCCGTTTTCCTGTACCTCATAAGTGGCAATACTCTCCCAACCATAGCCCTTGACCTTACTCTGTATTTCTTCTGCTGCTATTGGCTTTCTCCCTTTTAGCACACAGCACCCCTCATCATTAACAGTATAGGTTTGGTTGAATAGATTCATATCCAACTTACATTGCTCAACACTCAATTCCTCAGACTTATCGCAACTGCCAAATACAACAGTGCAAGCTACGATGAGTGCTATTAACCAAAACTTCTTAGTCATAATAATCCAAATTTAAAGATTTTACATATAGACAGATTACGGATTTTCAGTGTTTCAAATTCTGCTGTCCAAGATAACTGAGTGCAAAAATACAAAAGTATCAACGTAATAGTGCATTTTTTTATTTTTTATAACACTCAAAACATACTTTTGTGCAAATAAAGGAAGAATAAACTACACCTGACAAATCTATTTACATATTTCTATGCACTGCCTACAGTTGGTACACTCACTTTCTGCAACCGTTGGGAGCAAAATTTCTTCGCCCTCATGGTGGAGCGAGGCGTTTTGGGGTTCCCAAAACATAACCTCGCTCCCTCCTCTAAGAACAAAAGACGAGATATTTGCCTTTCGGCTTTCCATGCCCAAGGTTGCAGACCTTAATTCTCTCAATTTACGCCAAACATCAAAGCTGCCACATTGAAAGAACAAGGTCACAGACACAAGCTACTTTGTACATGGAGTTTGCAAAGGAAAAGGTGATATTTTCAGTGTGAAACTTGCCAAGTGTTTCAGTTGTGTGTTGTTGATTTCCTTTGTGAACTATGCCGAGTGTGCTGTGTGTCCTCGGTATAGTCTGCATAAATCTAATGCCATGCTAAAACACTGCGGAGGTTCGCCCAAGTGGCTGGAGGCGCAAAGCCTCCAAGGAACGTTGCTGCAACCATTTCGGAGAATAGAGCGGTTGCCAATTAATCCACAAGCACATTTTACAGCGTACCAAGTGAGGGCATGTAAAACGTTGAATTGTTGAAGATAGGTGTTATCTTTATGAGAACCAACCACTTATACCCTCAACAAACTCTCAACAAATAGCTCTACACAACAAATTACTGGGCAAAAAAGAAAGAAAGGAATGGTGTTCATGGTTTTCTCTTTTCAACATTATCTTTCTTTTGTTGAGAGATTTGTTGAGAATATGTTGAGCCGTAAATGCCTGATGTTCAATACTTCTTTCATCATATTCAACAATTCAACAAAAATAAGGGGTGTTTTGTCCGTCATTTTTATGAACAGAACTCATCCCCCTACAAGTAAGAATGTCATGCTTATGCTTCAGTACTTATTCACGACAGTACGACAGCGCCAAGCCAACAAACAAGCAAGAGGACATTCAACTAAAGGCGGTTGTTCTTCTATTGAGTTGTAGGATAATGACACTACTTTTCTCTTTTGCCCCGTACAATCTCTTGAAGATGGTGGCACGAAACCGAGCTGCCCCGTATGAGTTTATACGGAAGCAAAGGGCAACAATCATCGGAAAGCCATACAACGTTTGCCAAATGCCATTGGAAGTTTCCTGTTTCTGTTGGACTTCCGACACCGTCAATAAACCATCCTTGTATATTGACCTTATCACAGCATGGAGTTTCATGGCGGTGACATGAAGCATATCAACCAATTCACCCTCACTCATCCACAAGTCTTGCAAGTTGGACGGAATGGATAACATTCCATTTCCGTCCACGGTGATTACAGTCCTTTTCATGCCATTCCCCCCCATTGTCGGCATATGCCCCTTGATTCGACTTTCAAAAGCTGATATGTCATGCTCCAATTTAGTACTTGTCACCTTTGCGTAAATTTGTGTTGTGGCGATGTCCGTATGTCCCAGTATCTTGCTTACACTCTCTATCGGCATACCGTAGTTTAAAGCCAAAACTGCGAACGAATGCCGGGAGACATGAAATGAAATTCGCTTCTTGATGCCACACATTTTTGCCACTTTCTTTATACGCTTGTTTACCATGTCAAGTGAGCCAATATTAAACAAGTGCATATCTTTTCTCAATGGCTTGTAACGTTCAATTATCTGTATGGCTGCATCTATCAGTTTAATTTTGAATGGTACGCCTGTCTTTTGACGCTGAGAAACTATCCATGGAGACCCACTTATAATGGCAACATTGTCCTCTGTAAGATTCTTGATGTCAACGAAAGAGATACCTGTCCAACAACCAAACATAAACAAGTCTCTCGCAAAAGCAAAGTTGGGATTTTCCAACTCTATTCCTGCAAATATGTCCAATTCTTCCTCTGTCAAGAACTCACGCTCCTTGTGGTCTGGGTCAACGTGGTACATGGCAAACGGATTTCTCTGTATCTTGCCGTTGTAGTGTGCTGCCGTGACGATATGCTTCAATGGTATGGAGTATATCCAAATGGTAGATTGCGTGAGTCCAATGACATTCTTCAAATACAGACAAAAATCACGGATGAACTCCTCGGTAAGCTCATTCATGGACATATCGCTGCGCTTGTACTGAAATTTGATGAACTCGGCAACGTACTTTCTTACCGTCAGATACTTGCGGTAGGTTCGGACAGCTCGGTCTTTTCCCACGCGTTGGGCAAAGGCTGCGTTCTCCTTGTCAAAAGCTCTGAGTAATGTCTCATACTCCGTACCTATGCCTTGATATGCGTTTCTCACCATTTCAGCGGTAACGAACGCCTCACGGTCGGAAAGCCGTTGGTAATGCTTAGCGATTTGAGCCTTGATGTTATCAAGCGCAAAGTTCACCTCATTGGCTTCCTTGCTTCTGCCTTTGGCTCTGTTGCCCTTGGCATCCCATATCGCCTTGGTCACGCTCAGCTTGCAACTGAACTGTGCGATAGTTCCGTTGATTGTCACACGTCCCATGATAGGGACAATTCCGTTTCTCTCCTTGCTTCCGTTTACATAGAAGACTGTCTTGAATGTACTTCTCATAATTCCTTGCTTTTTGTTCTGTGCAAAATTAAATCATGAGAGTTGCATGGCAAATTCACAACCTGTGCAGAATTGAGAAGTAAAAACCGAAGCCGTTAAAAATGCTTATTAGAGCGTTTCTTTGAGGTAATGACTTGAAAGCGTTTCTACTTCTCAAATCCGCCATTTTCGCATTTCCTCACGAATGCCACAAAAAGCCAACGACTGCCACAACCACTTGAAACTCAAAATAAAAGCATCATTCTGCTATTTCTTGCTTTTTTAGGCGTTATTTTTCCGAAAAACCTTGTATTTCCAGCCTCGCCGCCCTTGAAAGGCACCTGAAACGAAACGACCGATGCGACAGGAAGACGCAAAAAAAATGTCGGAAAAGGGAGCGACAAAAAGGTGAAGAAACGAGAACTTCCCTTCAGCTCCTGGAACCGCAAATAAATTTAATTCAAGGCTATATGACAACAAACATCAATATAACACAGACTTGGTGGAGATTACTCTCCGCAGTCGGCTCAACCCTCATCACTTTGGTGGCTTGGTTGGGATATATGGCTCTCTGCATGGTCGGTGAAGTCATATTGGGAATTGTGAAGTTCATCTTCGGCATCATCATTTCCATTCTTTCTATGGTGGTACTGATTGGAACATTCATTTGGTTATTAACACTTTAAAGTACAAGCGATATGAACAGAAGCATTGAAGCGATACCTACATGGTCACTCTGCTACATCATCAATGGCGATGCAAGCGGACTGACTGACGAGGAAATCCGTATGGTGGACGAAGCCATGCGCAAGAACAATATTGAGATAGTAAGTCCAAGATACAACGAGGACATGTGCACAGAACCTTACTTCAGCCATTATCCGTTCTTCGGACTGCCTACAGAAGTTGAGGACTGCGACATCATCTATCATGAGTAACAACCCCTTTAACAACATCAGATATGAACACTACAGAATATTTCAAGAGAACCATACAAGCCTATTTGGAGGAGCGTGCTATGGAGGACGAACTCTTTGCAGCCAAGTATGACAACCCCGACAAGAACATAGACGATTGCGTCACCTATATCCTTAATTGGGTACAGAAGAGCGGTTGCAACGGCTTTTGCGATGACGAGATATATGGGCAAGCCATCCACTACTACGAGGAGAAGGACATCGAGGTAGGCAAACCTCTGAACTGCCAAGTGTCTGTCAACCACCACATCGAACTCACAGAGGAGGAGAAGGCACAGGCAAGACAGGAAGCCATCCGCCAATATCAGCAAGAGCAGATGAACAAGATGCGTAACCGAGATACCGCCAAGCGCACCTCACAGAGAACAGAAACAGAAGTACACCAACCATCATTATTCGACACGTTATGAAACCAAGAACGAAATATCAGAAGCAAGTCGTAACCTCAAACAAGGGGTTACGACCTATCAAGGGAGCGCAAATGCAATGGGCATTCCGTGAATGTCTTGACCACTATGCCTTTCAGTTGAAGCACGGACAGACCACCTGCATGGACTGCGGACACACTTGGACTACGGACGAGGATGCGGACAAATGTGTCTGCCCGAAGTGTAAGGCAAAGTTGGAAGTGCAGCGCACCAAGCGACAGAAGGCAATGTCTTCTACTTATTTCAGCGTACTCACCGAGCGTAAGGGACTGCAACTTATGCGAGCATATCAGATGAAAGCATATTACCGCAAGGGACAAAAGGCAGACATTTATTGTTGGGAGGTGGCACGCTATTGGATGAACGAGAAAGGCAAGGTGGAGGTTATGGCACGCAAGCGCACAATGGGTATCTATATGGACACGTTCTGCTACGACTCCGACATTGAACTGCGCAAGGACAACACCACCTATCAGCATATTGCTTCATTTCCGGTATGCCCCGATATGAAAGTCATTCCTCAGATATGGCGCAACGGCTTTGACGGAGCGTTTCACGGCATCGAACCGCTTACATTGTTCAAGGCGATGCTGACAGACCACCGCATCGAAACGATGATGAAGCAATGTCGTTACGGACACGTCCGCCACTTCATAGACCATCCACGGCACTTGGAAACTTGTTGGAATGCCTACAAGATTGCCAACCGCAACCATTACCTTATTACAGACATCGGCAAATGGGCGGACTACATCTGTATGTTGGTAGAAATGGGCAAGGACATCAGAAGTCCACATTACATTTGCCCCGACAACCTTGAAGCCGAGCACGACAGAATATCCGAGAAAATCAGAGCCAAGAAAGAAAAGGAGCGCACCGAGGAGGAGATACGCAAGGCATTGAAGAACGAGGACAAGTTCAAGGAAATGAAGAGCCGTTTCTTCGGTTTGATGTTCACGGACGGCAATATCGTGGTGAGAATGCTTGAAAGCGTCAGGGAGCACGTTCTTGAGGGCAAGGCGATGCATCATTGCGTAGGCAGCGGTACAAACTACTCACTCAATCCCGACTGCATCATCTTCTCTGCAAGAATAGCCGAACAAAGAGTTGAGACCGTGGAGTTTTCTCTCGAACAGATGAAAGTCGTACAATGCCACGGACTACAGAACAAGGACACCGAGCACCATGCCGACATCATCAACTTAGTGAACAGCAATGCAAGACTTATAGAGCAACGAATGGCTGCAACAACATAAAATCCATATCGGCGGAGCGATGAAAATTCGTTCCGCCACTTTCTTTCATGAGCCGAGGAGCGGAAAAGAAAGTGGCAAAGAAACCGTCTTGCCCTTATCTGCGATGCTTGCAAAAAACAAAGGACAGCCCCCAATCAAAAGGACTGTCCTATTTTATAAAACCTTATACTATGGAGTAAACAAGAGCAGATACTCCATTTTTCTTCTTCGCTCGATGGAAGGCACTATCTTTCCGTTCCACCTTTCCATACCCCACATTGTAGGCAAGTGCAGCCAACAGCAGGGAGTCACGAATACATTCCGTCAGCCATGCCGACCTTCACCTCGATGCCTTTCAAAAGGTACTGGATGTCGAAACCCTTGCTGCCGATGTGCTTCACCTTGCGTTTGTAAAAAGTCAAAACGCCCTACGACTTCTTACCTGTCAACTTGTTGGGTAGCTTGTAGGGTTACTTGTTGGGTGCTTGTTGGGTACTTGTTGGGGCAAGGCACAAAGAAAAGTGAGCTGTGGGGTAACTGTATGACAACTATGGGGTAACTGTGGGGTAATTCTAAAACTATATGATTTTAGTACAATGCCATAAAGCATTTTGCCAAAGTTTTGTGATATATTTGTGGCAAAACAACTTTATTTGATGCCTATGTAGCAGGAAACGCTAAACAATTTCTTCGTTTGAGTTCCAAAATAGAAAGAAACGCTAAACAAAACCTTCCCTGAAGAAAAAAGTGGGCATTGTTTTGCGTTTCTTGTCATTTAGAGAGCCGTTTGACGAATTGTTTAGCGTTTATTTCGACTTTTGATGGTTGTTGGGGCTTTTGTTTAGCGTTTCTCGCTACTTTTAACCTCAGTTGGAGGTTTCGACGCACGTTTCTTGTCATTTTGGGACTCAACGAAGGTCTTGTTTTGCGTTTCTTTCTACATTCAAATGCTAACGGAGATATTGATGCAAGTTTCTTACCCCAATCAGAACCAACAAGAGCAAGAAACGGCGTTTCTTACAGCATTTGCAATTCCAGTTTTACAATAAACGTGCGCCAATGGTATAACAACCGTTAAAAAATAGGTTTAATTTAGCAATTTTATCCGATTTTTATTCATTCGTTCCCATTTTAGCGATTATTTTTGTATATTCGCATTCGCAATCGGGAAACCGACAACGCAAAAATCTAAATGTCGAACTTAATTCCAATGATTATGAAGGAAATAAATGACATCAGTTTGCCACGCATGAATAATGGTGCGCATTTCACGTTCGTAAGTAACATTCTTGCACGTGTTGAGTCAGACACTGCCGTAAAGGGCAAGGCTGCTGACCAAGTCAGTAATTTTAAGGCTGCCGTTGCAGCAGAGGACGAAGCCTTGAAAATTTCACAGAAAAGTCTCTTGACTGATGAGATAGCCAAAGCAGACAGCGACCGTGATGCCCTTTATGCTGGCTACAAGAAAGCAGTTGAAGGCTTCCTCGCCATGCCTATTGCAGACATGGCACAGGCTGCAAAGGTTCTCGCACAGCACATCAAGGACTACAAGATTAATACCGCCGACCAACTCGACAAGGAGACCGGTCTTTTGGTGAACTTCATCACAGACCTTGAGAACAAATATTCTGCACAGGTTGCCAAGTTGGGCTTGACTGCATTTGTTACCAACTTGAAGGAAGCAAACGAGCGTGTAAGAACTCTTACCTTGCAGCGCACCAACGAGAAAATAGGTATAACTGTTGGAGCATTAAAAACTGCTCGTACAGCAAGTGATGACGCTTACCGTGCTTTGGTAAAAATGGTAAACGCCCTTGCACTCGTCTTTGGTGAAAAGGATTATACGGCTTTCATTGACTACGTGAACACCGAGATTACTCACTACAAGCGTGAGGTGCTTGGTCAGAAGACTTCCGCTCCTTCTACTTCGGGTAGTTCTTCTGCGGATTCTGGCAGCACACCAAGTGGTGGCAACTCTGGTTCTTCTTCAAGCGGTGGTTCTTCATCGGTCGGAAGTTCTTCTGATGGAGATGATGGATATATCGAATTGGAGTAAGATAGAAAAAATAAAGTTCAATGCTGTTCTATCAATAAAAGGGCAGCATTGAACTTGAACATAAAATTACAAGATAAGTAATGGCAAAATTAATCGTAAAAGACCAAACTATCAAGACTATCAACAAGGATGGCATTGATTATATCTGCATCACAGACATTGCTAAGCAAAAGAATGGCGAAGACCCTAATGGAGTGATAGGAAATTGGATGAGGAATCGCAATACGATTGAGTTCCTTGGAATATGGGAAAGTTTGTACAATCCCAATTTTAACCCCATCGAATTCGAGGGGTTTAGAAAAGAAGCAGGATTGAATGCTTTTACCATGTCGCCTACAAAGTGGGTGGAAGCCACCAATGCCATAGGCATGAAGGCTATATCTGGCAGATATGGAGGTACATATGCCATTTCAGACATTGCATTTGAATTTGCTTCATGGGTTTCCGTAGAGTTCAAGTTGTATCTTGTCCGTGAGTTCCAACGCCTCAAAGCGGATGAACAAAAGCAGTTGGCATGGTCTGCCAAACGTGAGTTGTCCAAGATAAACTATCGCATCCACACGGATGCAATCAAGGCGAATCTCATTCCGTCAGAGGTAACTCGTGAGCAAGCAGCCATGAAGTATGCCGATGAAGCGGATGTCTTGAACATTGCTATGTTCGGTATGACGGCAAGGCAATGGCGTGAACAGAATCCCGACAAGAAAGGTAACATTCGAGATTACGCCAGCATCAACGAGCTTATTTGCCTATCGAACATGGAGAACCTCAACGCTGTGTTTATCAACGATGGAATGCCACAATCTGAGCGACTGATAAAACTCAATCAGATAGCCATACAGCAGATGAAGATTCTTGAAGATACAGGTGGAAGAAATCTTTTGCAGTAGATATGTACGTTTTAGTGCATAATTCGCCACTTTTGCGTTAAAATTTCATAGCAAATTCTTTATTGCCAATACTTTTGGTTAATTTTGCACACAAAAATTCAAGATGGTGCGTCATAACTTACGACAAACCCTCTTTGAATCGTAATAGTTCACGGATTGTTAAACTAAAAATAGAGTAAATAAGAAACAGACATTACACAAGAATGAAACGCTAAGGATTGAGCCATTCTCTGAATAGCCTTTCCTCTATAGAGACTTAAAACGAGGTGGTAAACCTCAATTTTTAACCCAAGCGTTTCCGTTCTATACTTTTTGGATATTGAGCTTTTAAGCTTTTGTTCTCTACAACTGAATACCGCCAATTTTCAACGCACGAGGACAAGCAGACTGAAAGTTCACGCTCATAGGCGTGGACTGTTCGGTGCTTGTTGTGCGTGCAGGTCACTTGGCGGTAACCTTAGTTGTAAACAAGTACAAGAACGGTTGCACGCCTTTTTATTATCCCTCACAATCATGAGATTTATTTATATTTTATTAATGCTGTTCTCAACCCTTTGCGCAAACGCACAACTTATATCTGCTGTACGAGATTGCAAAGGACAGCGTGAGCTTGGAGAACTTGAAGGTACATATATATACCACAAAGCCTTTCAGAATGTTGCCCTTGATGATGATGCTTACATACAATGTTGGCGGACTAATGCTCTTACTCCCAAAGGACAAACAGATTCTTTGACAATAAGCAGTCTTAAAACATATTGTTTTACAGAAAAAATTGAAGGTAAAGAGATGGGTTGTAAATGCGTTTTCCACGATCGAATTGTCTTAAAAGGATTAAAAATCTTTTATCAAAGATACAAAAAGGACAACAAGATAAACAAGGAACCGAAATATTTTATCATGGGAACATATGAACGTTGGAGTGGTGACTTTGACCTCAATAAGAGTTCATGGTTTTATGACAAAAAAGAATATTCTAATTTTGACACGACAAAAATAGGAAAACGCTTTAGACGGAAATATGAGCCACATGAGTCTGAACTGGAAGTAACCAAAGATTTTTTTGATTGGCTACATCAACTTTCTGATGAATGGAAAATAACGGAAATAGAATCTGAAAAGATTGAAGACTACGACAAGAAATCATCATCAGATTTTGACCCCTTTTGGTTGTATTTGTAAATATTCAAGTATGTTTTTAAATAAATGGAAAAATATTTATGAAAAAGTCTATTATTATTTTACTCTGTCTCTTTTGGACATTGTATAGCAAAGCGCAAGGAGTAGAATACCAAACATTCATTTATACAAGTGATGAACTTGCAGATGAAATCGCAAAGCAGAGTGAAGAACTTGGCACTTCGAGAGGTTGTCTTGGAGACTTGTTTAATGCAAGTAAAGAAGCTGGAAAAGGCATAGCTTCTGGCTATGTTACATCTTTCATTGATTTAGGTGTAAACGCCATAGGTGCATTATTAACCCGCAACTCACGGTTGAAAGAAGAATGGGAAGAGACTGTCAAACAAGAGAATGTTTATCAAACACAAATCAGCACAGTTTCTGAGGTCAACGACTTTTATAAACAGACCTCTTTTGATGGTGCTATGGATCCTAAGGGTATGCGTTTTGATGGGATTGGTTGTTTGAGAAAAGAAAACAAAGACACTGTTTTCTATATATCCTGTCATATTGACCGCTCTAAAATCAATAGAATCATTAACCATTCAAAATTTGAGTTGGTTCTTGATACATTGATTATCAGCCCAACGCATTCCAATCTGCCAAACTCTTCATTGGATATACCATTTTCATTTGAAGAGAGAAAGAACTTTACTCTCTCTATGAACATTAAACTTTTATCTTCATGGATGAATGAAATTGTACAGTTGCAGAAGAATCAGGAGTTAGGAGAGTTCTCGATAAATATACCTGTTGACCAAAGTGTCTTAGATAATAAGGGATATCTGCGCTATGTTCGCAATGCCAATGATGTTCCTGCTTACAAAGTTTTAGGTGAGAGCTTTATTGTTCCACGTTCTTATATGGGGTATCGTGACGAAAACGATAATTATAAGAACAGTTGGGGAACAGGAGAGTACAAACTTGACATTACACTGAAAGAAACCTGTGATGTCACTGAGCAGTATAGAAAAAAGTGGAAAGAAGATAGAAAACGCCGTAAGGAAATGCAGCCAAAGGAAAACTTCTTTGCAAGCAGTTGGCAAACGATTTCAAATCAACGTTGGGATGAACTGACAAAGTCTTGGGTTATAACAACATTGAAAGCTCCTGCTGGTATCATAACAAAAGATGTTATAGACAAGTTGGGATTGGCTGCGGATAAAAATACAGGAATGGGTGGATTCTAAATGAGATTGTTTGATATGGTTAAACTAAAGTGTCTCCTTAATAAAATCATAGCTCTATTGACAAACTCCTATACGCAAAGATTTTTGCGTATAGGCGGTTTGCTAATGCTGGTGATTATAACATTAAATTGCATTAGCGATTATCGTTCATGGGAGCATATACCTGACCGTAACATCTTTGCAGAAATTACTGCATTGGGAAATTGTTCAGACAGTTCGTATTGTAATTTTCGTATAAATATTGATGCCGTAGGAAAACACAGGGATAGCAAAGATAGTGCTTGTTGCAATTATGTCGAGATTGGTAATCATCCTATAGAAACGAGAAACATAGTAATTCCAGATTCTTTTTCTCGAATTCTCATACCGATTTTTCAAGCTAACGAAGAATACGTGGCAAATATGAATAGTTTCTATGTGCTACGTTATGAGTGTGGTACAACTATGCCTGCAAAGTTACCTCGAAAATCCGAAGAGGACAGCTTAAAACCTCATTACAACAATTTCACGTTTAGCTATGCTTCTATTCCACAATGGAAAGAATATGATACCGAGAAAATTGCTTATGGATATGGTCTGTTCGCGTTTGAGGATACTTGTGGTATTGGAAACCTGCAATTCTGTTCTAACCTCTTCAATAAAACGCCACAAATGAATTCAAAGTGGGACATTACCCAAAGTAATGTATCTCTAAACTTGGTCTGTAATAACATAAGGTGTGACACTATATCTGTGGAGTTTTTCGGAGCTACTCATTTCTCAGAAATGTATCCTCGTCCAGATTATATCAATGTGAGTAGGATAGAGTTCACTGATTCTACAAAAATAAAGGAAATCATATCAAAAGGACTAAGGTTTCATGTAGAGTTTGTTCAATTAAAAGAAATGGCTGCAACAAGAACCATAATACTCACGTCCGTTCTTTCGTTAGCATTATCATTATTAGGAAGTATCATCTATAAATATTTTTCAGCATGAGAACATTAATTTCTATCTTTATATTTTTCTTCTCTACCGTTAGTCTATTTGCACAAACAGAAGAATCAAATAAGTATTTTAATCAAGGTATGGAACTGTATAATCAAGGAAAATATACAGACGCAATTCCGTGTTTTGAAAAAAGTGATTCCATAGATAAAGTTACACTTGACTCTACAAGTAACCGTAGGGAATACTCTGCGATGTGGTTAGCATCATGTTATAAATATTTGGGTGATTCTGTCAAGGCTAAATCACTATCAATTTATAGTTTTCAAGTTCCTGTAAACAGAAATTTGACAGTCCAATCTGATTCTTTAGCAGAAATAGCTTCAAAGTTAGATGCTGAAAGTAAATTTGAAGAAGCTTTCTCATATGCAAAATCAGCATCTTTAATTGAAAAACAAAACTTAGGAGATAAGAGTTTGTGGTATGCGAATAGTCTATGCGCTATAAGTTTTGATCTTTTTAAAATGCAAAAATTTGAAGAAGCAATCAGAACTCTAAAAGATGCATTAAAAATTAAGAAAGAGCTCTTGAAATGTCATCACGACCTTCTTGTTATTCAACATTGGTTATCGTTGATGAACTATACTATGGGTAATTATATAGATGCTGTATACTATGAGGAAGAAGCTCTTAATTCTAAAAAGGCATTAACTTCCACAAAAGATGTCGAATATTTTACATTAATGGGAAATATAGTGTTATATCAACATCTTTTAGGAAATACGGACTATGCTCTTAAAATAGATTTAGAATTATTACAATCATATAAGGAAATTTATGGTGAATATAATGTTGCCATGTTAGGTAATATAGCAACATTTTACTCGCAGTTGGGCGAAAAAGAAAAAGCACTCCATTATATTAAAGAATCTATTAATCTTTATGAAAAGAGTTCTATAAAAAAAGATGAAAATTATTTTAGTAGAATGGGAGTTCTTATGTCTTTAAACATAGATTTAGGTAAATATGAAGTGGCAGAAAATTTAGGAACAGAAATGTTGAAGTTGATTGAAAATAAATATGGATGCAATAATTATACTTATGTAAATACGCTAACAGTTATAGCACAAGCAAAATTTATGCAAAATAAAATAAATGAAGCTATTAACATGCAAAAGCAAGTTGTGAATATTAGAAGAAAAATACATTGGGGAGCTGCTGATGATGCAATGAGCTTAAGGGTTATGGCTATATTCTATTGGGTAAATAAAGAGTATAACAAAGCGACACAATTTGCCATCGAATCTACAGAAATGATTTCGGACATCGTTTTAAAAACATTCAGAAACTTAACTATTGCTGAGCAAAAACTTTTTTGGCAAAGACAAAACGATTGGTATTTTGATATATTACCAGTTTATGCGCATAGTATGGGAGGAGCATCTTTGATAGGCACTCTATATAATGCAACTTTATTGAGTAAAGGTTTATTATTGAACGCTGAAATAGAAATGAAAAAAGTACTTTCTGACAATAAAGACAAAGCACTCTTATCACTATATAATGATATTCTTCAATATAAAAACATATTAGAAAATACAATAGATGAAGAAGAGATACAAAAAATGTACAGTATTGTTGAGCGTAAAGAGAAAGAATTGTTGGCAAAAAGTAAAGAATATTGTGATTATACAAAAAAACTTGCTATCAAATGGCAAGATGTAAAGAATAATTTAGGAGAAAGAGATGTCGCTATTGAATTCGTAACAATACCAATAAAAGGAAATAGAAAAATTTATTCAGCAATAGTGTTAAGGAAATCTCAAAACTCTCCAATTATGATTAATCTTTTTGAAGAGCAACAACTTAATAATATAAAGAGAGATTCATTATACTTAAGCAAAAGTTTGTCTGATTTAGTTTGGACTCCACTTTTACCTTATCTGAAAAATATTAAAAACATATATTTTTCTCCAGTTGGAATATTGCATAATGTGGCAATAGAGTATGCAAATAATAAGCCAAGTTCTATTAGACAATGCTCTTTTTATAGATTAAGTTCTACGAGACAACTTGTAACAAGAGACTTACATAAAAATGTAAAGAATGCAGTTTTGTTTGGTGGACTCAATTACGATTCAAAGGGGAGTACAGCATATGATTCGCAAGATAAAGATAGTGGTCTCCGTTCCATAGATATAGATTCTTTAAACATTCGTAACGGCTGTCAGTATCTACCTGAAACTAAGGAGGAAGTGATTTCTATAAAAAAAAGACTGGAAACATTGCATTTTAAAGATATAATAACATTAACCGACACATTGGGAACAGAGAACTCATTTAAAAAATTATCAGGAAAAGGTACAGGCATAATACATATAGCAACTCATGCACTACTGTCCACGAAAATCCTTTAACATTTCAAAAAGTAACAAATTGATAGTTACCCATCAAAATTAAGGCAGAGCTGCTGGTATTTTCCTTCAGTAGACTCTTCCTCTTTCTGTTCAACGAGTAAGTCACACAGCGGCATTTTAGTCAACAATGCCGTGCTTAAAATTCTTAGAACATCATAAGTTTGAAGCTTTAGCCCCATACATTCTTGTACGATAACGACAAGACAATATGCAATGATAGCTGCATAGATTTGTATTTTTACTGCATTCTCCGAGGTTCCATAGAACTCTTTGATGCGCAGATGTTGCTTCAGCCATTTGAAGAACAGTTCTACTCTCCATCTGTATTTGTAAAGTAGGGCAACCTGTTCCGCTGTAACTTCAAAATTATTCGTGTAAAATACAAATGTCCTATTGCCATCATAGTCATAGAATACCACTCGTCGAAGTTTATTTGGATATTGCTTCTTAGTCTTGTGTCCCTTAAAACGTATAATTTGGTCAGCCATAATTCCAGATGAAGGGTTGTTATATTCTTTATTCTCTATGACCTCAAACGACATCTTATGCTTCTCTCTCACAACAAAGTATGCTTCTGCTTCTTCTATGATATAAAGTTTCTCAGTTGCCATATACGCCCTGTCAAATATATAAAAACTCTCTTTTTCATAGGGAATTAGCTCCATCACTTGGGAATCGTGAACCGAAGCGTCTGTAATGACAGAAAATGTCGGAATGTCTGTCTTCACATCATACAGTTCATGCAATTTCACTCCTCCTTTCCCATGATGCAGTTTAGTCCACCAGTATAAAGAAAGGCACAGTGATATTGTTGAGGAGTCAAACGCATAGACATTGTTCGATATGAAGAAGTCCTTGACGACTCCACGTTTCTCTCTTGCTATGGAAACCATCTTGTCTGCAAACTCCTGGAATATCTTGACTTCGCGTATTTCATTAGCCTTGCTCAAATTGCTTCTACTGACATTCTTTCCAAAACCAAGATGGTGAAACGCTGACTTGAACGGAGTGATGGTCACAATAAGGTCTCGTAATCCCTCACGATTGGACAACTGACCAAATAGAAGAACCATCAAATGATTCCAACAAGTGAAACTCTTCACATATTTGTTACCTTCATACTTTTTTACCAACCATTTGAAATGGTCTGCCGGCAGAAAGTCACACAGCTGAGAAAATACGTATCGACCTTTGTTCATAAGTATCTGCTTTCAAATTGTAATTTGTAGCAAAGATACTCATTTCAAAAGTAGGGAGTCTATTTTATCTCCTATAAGCTTGTATTTATAGGAGTTTTAAGAGATTGTTAAAAGATTTTCGTGGACAGTAGTGCAACTCATGGCTTCTATTGGACGGAAAAAGAAGCTTTCGCCTATAATGATGAATATAAAAATATTTTAGGCGGAGTTATAAAATATGATACAGAGGACAAAGCACTGACTCGTTCGGGGTTACTTTTGACAGGAGCTAACGCCGCTTTGTCTATGCGTAAAATAAAAATCGGAAAAAATGATGGTATCCTTACAGCAAAAGAAATTTCAGAGCTGGACTTGCAAGGTTTAGACTTGGTTGTTTTATCTGCATGCCAAACTGGATTGGGCGAAATTACTGGTGATGGTGTCTTTGGCTTACAACGAGGATTTAAGAAAGCAGGAGCCCAAACCCTTATGATGAGTTTATGGAAAGTGGATGATAAAGCTACCCAATTATTAATGAGTAGATTTTATTCAAACCTTATTACTGGGAAAAATAAAATAGAATCGCTTCGTGATGCTCAAAAATATGTTCGTGAGTTCGAAACTGAAGTTGAGGTAAAGGCTGATAATAAACCTGCTATTTCTGCTCATGCCAAGGAACAATTACAACAAAGCAGTACACAACAAAAGATTATAAAGAAAGTTCATCCATATAAAGACCCTAAATATTGGGCTGCATTTATTCTCTTGGATGCTTTGAACTAATTTGATTAAAAGCGGTTATCCCCTTAAAGGATAGCCGCTATTTTTATGTCCTCAAAGACATAGCAAGGTATGTTTTGAGTTACTCAAAACCTTTGGAGTTACTCTCCAAAGACCTTGCCCTGCCGGGTAGTTTGCCTCTCCGAAGTCGGGCTCCCCATGTTCCAATCTGACGATAGTTTGCTCTGTTCTATCATAGCCGTATGTACCACTTAATCATGTCCTTGTTAGCCTCCGGATCTTTCAGTAACTCCTTCATCACGCCAAGCAGGTTTTCCACCTGGTCTGCCGCTATGCGGTAGA
>ERZ1026780.1179-NODE-1179-length-18023-cov-6.186721_pt1 | contig 18023 bp, 16 predicted proteins | sample MGYA00380126_ERZ1026780 | MGnify/ENA primary metagenome ERZ1026780 (study PRJEB33269, sample SAMEA4719762) | human gut metagenome | biome: human-associated habitat; feature: organic feature; material: feces | place: Cameroon | collected 2013-10 ... | reverse complement strand
CCCGGCAGCGAAAGGATACACCGCAGATAAAATAAGAACAAAGAGCGGAGAACGGGATAAAAGCCGCTCTCCGCTTTGCTGAATGGAGATGTGCAGTTGGAGTAAGATGACATTTTCTTTTGACCGGAGAAAAATTACCTTACCTCACATGTGCAGCATAAACGGAAAATCGGAACCAAGATAAACGAATACCGCCGAGGAAGCTTCCTGTTTGGGAAGCCCCCTCGGCGGATCTTTTCATTTATACCGTAGTTTTGCGGAGCGTTGCGCCTGTTACCCGTATATTTTCCCTGAGATCTTATCCGCGCACGGCGTCCTTCATGCGCTTGACGTAGGCACCGATCTGCTCCGGCGCGGCGGTGCCATACTGCTTTAGCAGCTTGATGATGGCCGAGCCGACGATGGCGCCATCGGCGATGCCTGCCATTTTTGCGGCCTGCTCCGGGGTGGAGATGCCAAAGCCGATGGCGCAGGGCGTCTTGGTGTTCTCCCGCACCACCTTTACGATGGCGGCAAGGTCGGTCTTGATCTCGCTGCGGGTGCCGGTGACGCCAAGGCTGGACACGATATACAAAAAGCCCTCCGCTTCTTTGGCAATCATCGCAATGCGGTTTTCCGAAGTGGGTGCGATCATGGAGATAAGGTCCACGCCGTACTGGCGGCAGATGGGCGCAAACTCGTCTTTTTCCTCGTAGGGAAGGTCGGGCAGGATCAGTCCGTCAATGCCGATGGCTGCGCAGGTGGAGAGGAAGCGCTCGGCCCCGTAGGAGAACACGACATTGGCGTAGGTCATGAACACCATGGGAATGGTCACATCCCGGCGTACCTCCCGCACAAGGTCAAAGACCTTATCCGTGGTAGTACCTGCCTGCAAGGCGCGGAGATTCGCGCCCTGGATCACCGGCCCTTCGGCGGTAGGGTCGGAGAAGGGGATGCCCAGCTCAATGAGGTCGGCACCGTTTGCAGCCATGGCGCGGATGGCGGCGGCGGTGGTTTTTAAGTCGGGGTCGCCGCAGGTGATGAACGGGATAAACGCCTTGCCGTCTGCAAAGGCCTTGGCAATGTTACTCATGAAGATCCTCCCCTCTGTAACGTGCAATGGCGGCGCAGTCCTTATCGCCGCGGCCGGAAATGGTGATGACGATGATCTTGTCCTTGTCCATGGCGGGTGCCAGCTTGATGGCCTGTGCCACAGCGTGGGCGGACTCGATGGCCGGGATGATGCCCTCGGTGCGTGCCAGATACTCAAAGGCGTTCACGGCTTCATCGTCGGTAACGGCTACATACTCGGCGCGGCCGATATCGTGCAGCCATGCGTGCTCCGGGCCGATGCCGGGGTAATCCAGACCGGCAGAAATGGAATACACCGGTGCGATCTGACCGTATTCGTCCTGACAGAAATAGGACTTCATGCCGTGGAAGATGCCCAGACGCCCCGTGTTGATGGTGGCGGCAGTCTCGAAGGTATCAATGCCGCGGCCTGCGGCCTCGCAGCCGATCAGACGTACGGAGCTATCGTTGATAAAGTTGTAGAAGCTGCCGATGGCGTTGGAGCCGCCGCCCACACAGGCAATGACGGCATCCGGCAGGCGGCCTTCCTTTTCCCGCATCTGCTCCTTGATCTCCTTGGAGATGACCGCCTGAAAATCGCGCACGATGGTGGGAAAGGGGTGCGGCCCCATCACCGAGCCAAGGCAGTAGTGGGTATCGCTGATACGGCTGGTCCACTCGCGCATGGCTTCGGACACAGCATCCTTCAGCGTGCCGGTGCCGCTGGTAACGGGGATGACCTCTGCGCCCAAAAGACGCATCCGGTAGACGTTCAGCGCCTGACGCTTGGTGTCCTCCTCGCCCATGAACACCACGCACTCCATGCCCATCAGGGCGGCAGCGGTGGCGGTGGCTACGCCGTGCTGGCCTGCGCCGGTCTCGGCAATGAGGCGGGTCTTGCCCATCTTTTTGGCAAGCAGTGCCTGCCCGAGGACGTTGTTGATCTTATGTGCGCCGGTGTGGTTCAGGTCCTCGCGCTTGAGGTAGATTTTTGCACCGCCGAGATCCTCGGTCATCTTTTTTGCGTAGTACAGGCGGCTGGGGCGGCCTGCGTACTCGTTGAGCAGCTCGGTGAGCTCCCGGTTGAACTCCGGGTCGTCCTTATAGTGGTTGTAGGCTTCCTCCAGTTCGATCACGGCATTCATCAGCGTTTCGGGGATATACTGCCCGCCGTGGATGCCAAAGCGTCCGTTGGGGTTCGTCATGGTCGTTCATTCCTTTCCTTCGTTGTCCTGTCCGCGTACAGCGGCTGCAAAGGCCGCCATTTTTGCGGGGTCCTTCTTCCCGGCGGTCTCAATGCCGGAACTTACATCCACCGCATAGGGGTGCAGCCGGGTCACGGCATCTGCTGCATTGTCTGCATCCAGCCCTCCGGCCAGAATGTATGGCCGCGGAAAGCCCTGCAGCAGCTTCCAGTTGAACACCGTGCCGGTGCCGCCTGCGCCGGAGTCCAGCAGTACCATGTCTGCCGGGCTTCGGGCGGCTGCGGCTAAGCCTGCGGCACTTTCCGCCCGGAAGGCCTGCCAGAGCGGCTTTGCGGTCAGGCTGCGCAGCCGGGCAAGGTAAGCGGCATCCTCCTGCCCGTGCAGCTGGGCAATGTCGAGGATATTCTCGTTCAGCAGCCGGGCGACCGCCTCCGGCGGTTCGTTCACGAACACGCCCACCGCCTTGATGGCGGGGTCAAGCCTTGCCCGAAGCTGCGCCGCCTGCTGCGGGGATACATACCGCTTGCTCTTGGGGGCAAACACAAAGCCGATGTATTCCGGCTTCAGCGCATTTGCCGCCGCGATATCCTCCACCCGGGTCAGGCCGCAAAATTTGATCTTGGTCATATCACAACAACCCTTTCAGCTCCCGCAGCTTTGCGGTCTTGTCCGGTGCACGCATGAGCGTTTCGCCAATGAGCACGGCGTCCGCCCCGATGGCGGCAAGCCCGGCAACATCTTCGGCGGTCTTTACGCCGCTCTCCGAAACAAAGAGCACATCCTGCGGGATACGCGCCCGCAGGCGGCGGCTGTTTTCGGTGTCCACCGTAAAGGTTTTCAGGTTGCGGTTGTTCACGCCGAGAATGCGCGCCCCGGCGGCAAGCGCCCGGTCCACCTCGGCGTCATCGTGGGTTTCCACCAGAGCGGAAAGCCCCAAGTCCTCGCAGATGGCAAGATATTCCCGCAGCTGTGCATCGTCCAGAATGGCACAGATGAGCAGCACCGCCGATGCACCGAGAAGCTTTGCTTCGTAGATCATATAGTCGTCCACCGTAAAATCCTTGCGCAGGCAGGGCGTGGAGACGGCAGAGGCGATCTCTTTTAAATAGCTGTCACTGCCCAAGAACCACTTCGGCTCGGTCAGCACCGAAATGGCATCTGCCCCGGCGGTCTCGTATTCCTTGGCGATCTGCAGGTACGGAAAGTCTGGTGCAATCAGCCCTTTGGAGGGCGACGCCTTTTTGCACTCGCAGATAAAGGAAAGTCCCGGCTTTGCCAGTGCTTTTTCAAAGCGGAAATCGCCCTTCGGCAGCGCCAGCGCCTGCCGCTTTCTTTCGGCAAGCGGGGTCTGCCGCTTGGCTTCTTCAACCCGCTGCCGGGCGTAGTCGGCCAGCTGGTCTAAAATGTTCATGCGGTCTCCTCCGGGCGGTTGCTCACGGCGATGAACTTTTCCAGCACAGCCGCAGCCTTGCCGCTGTCGATCAGCTGCGCCGCCAGCGCGATGCCGTCCGCCATCGTCTCAGCCTTGCCGCCGATGTAAAGGGAAGCGCCCGCGTTCAGCAGCACAGCGTCCCGCTTGGGGCCTTTTTCCCCGGCAAGGATCGCCCGGGTGATGGCGGCGTTTTCGGCCGGGGTGCCGCCCACAAGGTCGGCCTTTTCGCAGCGGGTCAGCCCGAACTGCTCCGGCGTGAGGGTGTAGCACTTGTACCAGCCGTCCTTGATCTCGCAGACCTTGGTGGGAGCGCTGAGGGAGATCTCGTCCAGCTTATCCTTGCCGTAGACCACCATGCCGCGCCGGACGCCCAGACTGACAAGCACCTGCGCCAGTGGCTCGACCAGATATTCATCGTAGACGCCCAGCAGCTGCATCTTGGGAGAGCCGGGGTTGGTAAGCGGGCCAAGAATGTTGAACACGGTGCGGAAGCCCAGCTCCCTGCGGATAGGGCCCACATATTTCATGGAGGTGTGGTACTTCTGCGCAAAGAAGAAGCAGATGCCCACCTCCCGCAGCAGCTCCGCACAGCGGGCGGGGCTTTGCTGGATGTTCACGCCCAGCGCTTCCAGACAGTCGGCGGTGCCGCACTGGGAGGAGGCCGCCCGGTTGCCGTGCTTGGCTACCTTCATGCCGCCTGCCGCCGCCACCAGCGCCGAGGTGGTGGAAATGTTAAAGCTGTGGGCGTTGTCGCCGCCGGTGCCCACGATCTCAAAGATGCCCATGCCGGTGTCCACCTTGGTGGCGTGGTCGCGCATGGCGGCGGCGCAGCCTGCAATCTCATCGGTGGTTTCTGCTTTGGTGCTCTTGGTGGAAAGCGCCGCAAGGAAGGCGGCGTTTTGGGTGGGGGAGGTCTCGCCGCTCATGATCTCGTTCATGACAGCGTAGGCTTCGTCGTAGGTCAGATCCTGCTTATTGACGATCTTTACAATGGCTTCCTTGATCATTTTTTAACCCTCCATAAAATTCTTCAAGATCAGCCGACCCTGCGGGGTCAGGATAGATTCCGGGTGGAACTGCACCCCGTAGATGGGGTATTTCGTATGCTGCACCGCCATCACCTCACCGTCGGCGGTGCGGGCGGTGATTTTAAGCTCTGGCGGCAGGGTGGCGGGGCCTGCCGCCAGCGAGTGATACCGCGCAACCAGCAGCGGGGCTTCGCAGCCGCGGAACAGCGGGCACGCGAGGTCAAATTCCACCTCGGACTGCTTGCCGTGCATGAGCTGTTTTGCGTAGGTGACCGTAGCACCAAAGGCTGCGCAGATGGCCTGATGCCCAAGGCAGACGCCCAGTGTGGGGATCTCTTTGCCCAAGGTGCGGGCGGCTTCCAGCGTGATGCCTGCATCCTCCGGTCTGCCGGGCCCCGGCGAAAGGATGATGCGCGCCGGGTGCAAGGTGCGGATCTCGTCCAAGGTCAGCTCATCATTACGGATGACCCGGATGCCGGGGTCCAGCTCGCCTACCAGCTGGTAGAGGTTATAGGAAAAGCTGTCGTAGTTGTCGATCAGCAGCGTCATAATCCTTCCTCCTGTGCCTGACGGAGTGCGCTGACCACGGCCTGCGCCTTGTTGATGCACTCCTGATATTCCTTTTCGGGCACCGAGTCTGCCACGATGCCTGCACCGCTGCGGACGAACACCTGCCCGTTTTTCTTGTAGGCGATGCGGATGGCAATGCAGGTGTCCATGCTGCCGGTAAAATCAATGTAGCCGATGGCACCGCCGTAGATGCCGCGCTTGTTGTTTTCCAGTTCCCCGATCAGCTGGCAGGCGCGTATTTTGGGTGCACCGGAAAGGGTGCCTGCCGGAAGCACCGCCTCGATGGCGTCCAGTGCATCGCATTCCGGCCGCAGCTGACCGCGCACGGTGGAGCCGATGTGCATCACATGAGAGTACCGCTCGATGGAGTGCAGCTTTTCCACTTCTACTGTACCGAAGCGGCTCACCTTGCCAAGGTCATTGCGGCCAAGGTCTACCAGCATGTTGTGCTCTGCCAGTTCCTTTTCGTCTGCCAGCAGTTCCGCTTCCAGCGCCTTGTCCTCGGCATCGGTCTTTCCGCGTGGGCGGGTGCCGGCCAGCGGAAAGGTGTGCAGCACGCCGTCCTCCAGCTTGACCAGCGTTTCCGGCGAGGCACCGGCCACCTCTACATCCGTACCGGAAAAATAGAACATATACGGCGAGGGGTTGATGGTGCGCAGCATCCGGTAAGCGCCCAGCAGACTGCCCTCAAAGGGTGCCGCCAGCCGGTTGGAAAGCACGATCTGGAAAATCTCGCCCTCATGGATGGCGTGCTTTGCCTTTTCCACCATTGCGCAGTAGGCAGCCTTGTCAAAAAGCGGGGTCACCTCGCCCAGCAGCCTGCCTGCGGCTTCCTGCTTTTGGGTGCCTGTCTGCAGCAGCTGCGCCAGCTGCTGCAACCGAAGAACGGCTTTGTTGTAGTTCGTTTCCAGCGCGTCCGGCTGCAGCGGCATATTCACGATGAGCACGATCTTCTGCCGCAGATTGTCAAAGGCGATGACCTGATCGAAAAGCATCAGGTCCACATCCTTGAAGTTTTCGGTATCCTGTGCTCCGGTGCGGGCTTTCGGCTCGCTGTAACCAAGGTAATCGTAGGAAAAGTAGCCTACAAGACCGCCGGTGAAGGTGGGCAGCTCTGCAAAGCGCGGGCTTTTGTACTGTGCAAGGATCTGTCGCAGCGTCTGCGAGGGATCTTGCGTTTCAAAGGTAAGCTCCCCGGCTTTCATTACGCCGTTGCGGCAGGTAATCTCCATTTTGGGGTCAAGCCCCAGAAAGGTGTAGCGTCCCCACTTTTCACTGGGCTGGGCACTTTCCAGCAGGTAGCAGTGGGTGGAAACGTTTTTCAAAATTTTCAGCGCCTCAATGGGCGTGCAGATGTCGGATAAGATCTCGCCGCTGACCGGCAGCACCTTGTAACCGCCCGCCGCCGCAATGGTTTTTACTTCGTCCAGTGCAGGCCGTATCTTCATAGCCGCTACCCCTTTCTGCGTCAAACAAAAAACTCCCCCGGCCCTTCTGCCGGAGGAGTGTAAAAGAAAAACGCCCCGGACAGAAGAAACCTTCTTCTGTCAAGGACGAATAAAGTTTAGCCTTTGATCCGCGGTGCCACCCTGACTTCATGGGAACGACCCCATGCACTTGGCGGGATGCCAACACATCCCCGGCAACTGACGTATGCCCTACGTTGCAGAATACTGTGCGGCGCGTTCAGCGCACCGCAGTTCCCTGCACCCTCAGCGGTCCATTTCGGGAAGAAGCGACGCAAGGCCGCCTTTTCCTTGACGAACTGTTTCCGGTCTGCTTCTCAGCTGCGCAGGCTCTCTGTACAGGCATGGTTCGCCGTTATCTCCGCTTCAACGGTTTAGTGTATTGAATTTGCCTATATTAAAGCACGGATTTTGGATTTGTCAATACCAAATTTTGTTTTTGGAGAAAAATTTACCTACATTTGCAGTTGGTTTTGGCTTGCGGGGGCTGAATCGCAAGCATTGACACAATGAAGGACGTGTATTGATAATTTCCCGCTGATCAAGTGACGAAAGCGATTCATCCCTCTGCGGACGACCCCAAAACGGTTGTCCGCTTTTTTATGCCCTGCCGCAGTTTTGCAAAGCTTGATTTACTCGGCGTTCTCCGGTTCCTGTTCGGCAGGCTTTATAGTCTTGACCCGCAGGGAAAAGTACAGTAAATGGCAGACCCACACCACTGCAATGCAGACCCTGCCAATGGGCGCATTTTTCATGCAAAGAAAGCCGATGGCCATAACAGCGGTGACCATTGCGATGATCTTGCATTTCGTTCCGGCTGTCATGGCTTTTTTCTGAACGAAGCTGTCCAGATGCTTTTTGTACAGATTCGTGCCTACGAACCAATCGTGCAGTTTTTGGGAGCTTTTCGCAAAGCAGAGCAGGGTCGCCATGTAGAAGGGGACAGTGGGCAGGATGGGGAGCACGATCCCCACAGTGCCCAGAACCATGCAAAGAAAGCCCAGTACGATCCAAAATGCTTTTAAGAGTTTTTTCATCATCTTCTCCTGTTGATTTTTTTGTGTTGCTGCACGGCAGTGCAAGGTGAGCGTCTCCGTCATGGGTTCAAAACGGAGATCCTAAATGTTAGCTATAACTAACTTCTTACCTTGCGAAAAGCCGCCTGTTGGCGACTTTTCTGGAGAGATAATACGATATTCTGGAAGCTTTGTCAAGATGCACTTTGCGGAGCGTTGCGCCTGTTACCCGTATATTTTCCCTACGATCTTTCCGCGCGCTGCGGCGGGCAGAAGCTTGCACAGCAGGCTCAGGAACTTATACTGCGCACCGGCAACATAAACGACTGCCGGTTTCTTTTTCTCCACAATACCGGCGATGTACCGCCCAATGTGTGCCGGGTCCATGCCGTTTTGCTCGTCATGCTCCATCTGACTGACGCTCCGGGAGATACGCCCGCCGTATTCCTCATCGCCGAGAATGCTTTTCTGGCGTGCCTTTGTAAATCCGGTGCAGATGTCGCCCAGTTCTACGACAGTAACATGGATGCCGTAGGGCTTGACTTCATTTGCCAGCGCGTAAGAGTAAGAGGAAACAGCAGCCTTGCTTGCGGAGTAGAAGGTCTGGAACGGAATGTGCGCTACGGCGGCAACAGAGCTGATGTTCACGATATGCCCCTTTCCCTGACGGCGCAGGAAGGGGAGAACTGCTTTATTCACATTGACCGTTCCGAAAAAGTTCACATCAAACTGTGCTTTGGCTTGCTCCATGGACGTAAACTCCACCGCACCGGAAATGCCAAAACCTGCACAGTTGACGACCGCATCAATTTTGGTCTCTTTTTGAATGACCTGCTGCACGGCAGCGTTGACGGCATCTTCATCGGTCACATCTACGGACAGATGGGTGATGCCCTCCATGGGGATATTCCTGCGGCTGAACTCGTAGACAATGCAGCCATTTTCTTTCAGAGCAGATGCCGTGCACCGCCCGATGCCGGAGCTTCCGCCGGTAACAATGACGACCTTGTTGTTTTCTCCTGCCATGGTTTTCCTCCTGAAAATCTTTGATTTGTTTAGAGTATACCGCATTGCACGGCGGCTGTTGTGGTTTTGTTGTGATTTGTTCGCACTGTCAGAGCAGGTCGAAACAGAGTTTTTGCGGGGTTCCGTCCAGCAGATACCGGATGCTGAGACGGTCGTATTCCGTTTCCACCTGCACTTGCGCGGCACGCTCAAAGAGGGTGCGCAGGTGGTGGTACTCTGCCCGCTGCGCCTGTGTGTAGCGGGACGGCATATCCGAAGTAAGGAACACATTGCCCAGCAGTGCATTGAGTGTGGCAAGGGTGCGCTTTTGCTCTGCCGTCAGCTTGCAGTTTTCTTCCCGGAGAAAGAACACATCCGGGTCGCTGCCATAGGCACGGCCGTTGAGCTGCCGCCGGAATACCGTGTTGTTGATGGCCTGCTTTGTGGACACCCGCTCCCGGTGGAACAAGCGCATATACCACACATCGTCCCAGTCCAAGCTCACGTCACAGCTGATGCGGCAGTAGTCCACCAGCCCAAAGGCAGGCATCACCGGTACGCCGCAGCCGAGGATCTGCTTTTGCCCGCACCAGCCGCGCAGCAGCTCCATGGTACGGTACATTCTGCCCGCCCGGCTCTCATGGGCGTTGCCAAAGGGAGCAGCGCCGTACAGAAAATCCAGCTTGACAAGGTCGAAGCCCCAGTCGTTCAGCACCCGGTCGAACACCCGGTGCAGATAGTCCAGCACGGCCGGGTTGTCGAGATCCAGCGCATAAAAGCTGCTCCAGTTGCTGCCGCAGCACCACGGTTCGCCGTTTACTTTCAGCAGCCAGTCCGGGTGCTGCCGGAACAGGGCAGAGTTCTTTTCGCATACAAAGGGCGCAAGCCATAGCCCGGCCTGAAATCCGGCGGCATGAATTTCCTCTACCATGCCTTTCAGCCCGTGGGGGAATTTCTGCACATCCGTTTCCAGCCAGTCGCCCACCTTTGGCTCCCAGCCATCGTCGATCTGGAACAGATCCCCCGGGCAAAGCAGGCTGCGGCAACCGGTCAGATCCTCCCGGATGGTATCCTCGGTGATGTCCTGATAGCGGTTGTACCAGCTGGAATAGCCTGCCAGTTTCTTCTCTGTCCGGGGCTTGATGCCCATAGCCTGAAACCAGCCATCGAACACCTCGGCCTCGCCGCCCTCGGCAAAAAACAGGTCGAACAGAGCAAAGCTGCCGCCGGGATGCTCCACCCCGGCGCAGTCCCGTTCCAGCGTCAGCAGGGCGTTGCGGCTGTCGTAGCGGAGGATGGTGTAGCCCGGGGTCTCGTCCAGCGATGCCACCAGCCGGAACTGCCCGCCCTTGCGGAAATAGCAGTAGGAAAAGCCGTGGCTCTGCCCGTTATGATGTCCATAGGGCACAAAATGATAATCGCCGTAGCGGTCAAAAGCATATTTCTTCAGTAGAAATCCCGGAATGTGATCGGTGCCGCGCAGCTTGCCGTTCCGATCCAGCTCCGGGCTGTATGTCCATGTCTGGTAGCCGTTCATGAACAGGCGCTCCTCTGCGGCCATCTTCCATGGCAGCTCGGCACGCACGGTTTTCAGCGTCCCGGCGGGCAGGTCAGCGGAAAGATGCACCGCGCCGCAGCCCGGGTGCACCGGAGCATCGCCCTGCCGCACACCGCCGGTGGTCTCTGCGTACCAGTGCAGCGTTTCAGTCATGGTGCGTTTCCTCCCCGTGGAGCTGTGCGCTGATCTCGGCAGCGCGGGCATCGGTCAGAACAAATTTGCGGCGGAACAGCACCAGCACACCCGCCAGCACCAGCATGGGCAGCACGGTCATCATCAGGCGCAGACCCAGCAGAGTACCGGCGCTCTGTACTGCCACCGGGCCGGTCTCTTCCGTGTTGCCCACAAGACCAATCAGGTCCAGCCCGATGCCGGTCAGGAACACCGCCACGCCGGAGGCTGCCTTGACCACAAAGGTCTGCATGGAGAAGATAACGCTCTCCTCCCGGCGTCCGGTCTTGAGCTGACCGTAATCCACGCTGTTGGAAAGGAACAGGGTGGTCAGCACGCTCAGCATACCGTTGCAGGCAAACACCACCACGCCCGGGATGCACAGCAGAGCAAGACTGTGGGAAAGCCCGGTCAGACAGAACACCAGCAGCGTGCCGTAGCCGCACAGCGCCAGCACAAGGCTGAGCTGGAATACCTGCGTGCTGCTGAGCTTTTTGCGCAGCAGCGGGTAAAGCACCATCATGCCCAAAATTTGAGCTGCACCGCCCACGGTGGAAAACAGGGTGTAGGTGGCTTTCCAGCCTGCACCGCCAAGGTCGTACTTGAAGAAATAGATGATGAAGTTGGAGGTAAGGTACAGCGCCGAGTTGATCAGCACGATGCTGCCCACCACGACCATAGCCTGATCGTTGCGGAACAGGGCAGAGAACATCTCCTTCACGGTGGAGGTTTTCATCTCGCTGGGGGTGGTCTCCCGCATGGCGGCGCAGCAGACCAATTCCGTCACTACAAACAGCACCGATACGATCAGCGCCACCCAGCGGAAGCCTGCACGCTCGCTGTCGCCGCCGAGGGCTCCCACCAGCAGCATCGTAAACATGGCGATGAGGGCAGAGCCAACGCCTGCACAGGTACGCCCTACCATGGAAAGATTCTCCCGGTCTTTTGGGGTGCGGGTCACGGCGGGGATCATAGACCAGTATGGAATATCCATCATGGTATAGGTGACGCCCCACAGGATGTACACCACGCTGAAATAGACCATCAGCGCTGCTTCGTCCAGCACAGGGGCGGCAAACAGGGCGTAGAGCACCAGCGCATTGAGCAGCGTGCCGGAAAAGATCCACGGACGGAAACGCCCCCAGCGGGTGCGGGTCTTTGCCACCAGAACGCCCATAAAGGGGTCGTTGAAGGCATCGAAGAACCTAGCTGCCATGAGCACAACGCCCACAAAGCTTGCCGAGAGCCCCAGCACGTCCTGATAATAATACATGACGTAAGAAGCCGACAGGGCATATACCATATCCTTGCCCACGGCGCCAATGCCGAACGCGGCTTTCTGTTTCAGGGTCAGTTCCATACAGCATCCTCCTTTTCAATGGTGAACCGCAGCACAACGGGCTGGGTCTGCGGTGCAGAAACGGTCAGCACGGCTTCTCCAGCAGTGCCCACAGTGCGCAGATAAGTACCGGTCATACCGCCCTCTGCCACGGCGGTCTGCGGGCCCACAAGGGCGGCGTTGCCCTCTACCGCAAACTGCACCGGGAACTGTGCGTAGGGGGCAGGGGTGCCGTTCTCGTCCAGAATGCGCACCCGCACAGCCGCCATATCGTAGGTATCCTGCTCCCGCAGGGTCGTCCGGCTGACCTTGACTTCCAAGTGCAGCTTTGCGCTGGGGCAAAGGGTCACACTGCGCACCACATTGCCGTTCTGCACGGCATCGAACCGCCAGCGGGTGGCTTCGCCGCCCCAGTTGCCCACATATTTGCCGTAAAGCGCCACGCCGTCTGCAAAGGTCATTTTGTAGCGCAGCATACACCAGCCGAATTTGACCTTGTAGGCCAGCGGCAGCCCCGCTAAGCCATATTTTCCGGCAGCCAGCAGGCAGTCCCGCACAGCGGCGGCCTTGGAGGGGGAAAAGTGCTCCTGCGTTTCCAGCAGCTCGCCGATGGTATCGTCCATCACAAAGGGCGGGTGGGGCAGCGCCGTCCACTCGCTTTGGCGCAGGGCGGTGACGAACACATCATTTTTGTAAAGCTTTACCTGCTGGGCATTGCTGAAAACGTAGGCTGTGCCCAGCTGCCCGGCGGGGTTATCGCCAATATCCATGGAAGAACTGACCGCCAGCACCGGGTCGGTATCGCCCTGACTGGCATAGACTGCTGCCGCCAATTTTGGGTTGCGGAACATATCCAGCACGCCATGATAGCAGATGCGGTCGCCGGAGCCGAAATCCTTGTGGGTCTGGTAGTCAAACATACACCAGCCAAAGCACCCGGCGTGCTCTCCGCTGGCATAGGCGGCGTTCTGTACCCGGACGTGCCGCAGGGCGTGTTCCTGCCGGTGCGGGCCATCGTCAAAGGCTTTTGTGGGGTACATGTGGCCGTTGCACTCCGAGATGAGCAGCGCCTTGCCCATATCCGGGGTCACGTCCTTTTTGGGCTTTGCGCCGGGCGTTACGCCGTTGTGGGAAAAATCGTTGTAGGCGTAGACGTCCTCCAGCAGATGGCTTTTTTCCAGATATCGCACGCCGGAGGTGGCACGGCTGGGGTCCAGCTGATGGGCGATCTTGTTAGTGCGGGTATAGAAAGCATCGTCGTCCACGCTCTCGTTGATGCGCACGCCCCACAGGATGATGCTGGGGTGATTGCGGTTTTGCAAGATCATCTCTTGTAGCATCGTACAGGCAGCGTCCTTCCAGCTGTCGTCTCCGATGTGCTGCCAGCCCGGCAGCTCGGTGAATACCGGCAGACCCCGCCGGTCGCACTCGTCCAGAAAATATGGACTTTGGGGGTAGTGGCTGGTGCGCACGGCAGTGCAGTGCAGCTCCTCCTGCAAAATGCGGGCATCCTCCCGCTGCAGGCTTTCCGGTGCGGCGTAGCCGATGTAAGGGTAACTCTGGTGTCGGTTCAGCCCCCGCAGAAAGGTCTTTTTGCCGTTAAGGTAAAAGCCGTCTGTCCGGAACTCTGCCGTGCGGAAACCAAAAGCTACCTGTTTGCGGTCGATGGTCTGCCCGGCTGCGTTCAAAAGCTCTGCCACGGCATGATGCAGCACCGGGTGCTCGGTATCCCACGGCTGTGCGTCCGGCACAGAGAGCTGGATCTTTCCAGTTTCTGCCGCCTGTGCGGTCTGCTCTGCCAGCAGAGTGCCGTCTGCGGTCTCCAGCCGGATGCGGACGGCTACGGCTGCGGGCGTAAGCTCTGCCGTCCACTGCACCACAGCGTCATGCAGGGCGGGCGTGTAGACGAACAGGTCGGTCAGGCGGCTTTCTGCCGTAGCTTCCAGCCAGACCTCCCGGTACAGCCCACCGTAGGTCAGGTAGTCGATGACAAAGCCAAAGGGCGGGATGGCCGGGTCCTCCCGGGTGTCCAGCTGCACGGTCAGCAGATTTTCGCCCTCCCGGTCCACAAGGTCGGTGATCTCCACCGCAAAGCCGGTATAACCGCCCCGGTGCTGCCCGGCAACCTTGCCGTTGACCCGCACCACAGCCTGATGGGCAGCTCCGTCAAAGCGAAGAAACAGCCGGGGTGCAGCCTGTACCGGCGGCACCCGGAACCGTTTACGGTAACCGCAGACCATCTCGTAATCGGCAGGGGAGGCATAGTGCAGCGGCATCTCCCGGCAGGTATGGGGCAAGCGGATGGCTTGCTGTTTTGGCACCGGCAGCCCCTTGCCAAAGGCCTCTGTCCAGTGTCGTGTAAACTCCCAGTCCTCGCAAAAACTGTGTTTCATCGGGGCAGCACTCCTTCCAGTAAAATCGAGATCATTTCTTCCAGTACAGCCACATACTGCACCCCGCTTTCTGCCAGACTGCGGTCTGCCAGAAAGCTCTCGATGGATGCGGTGATCATCTGCCGCAGCACCGGCAGGGAGACCGGACGCATGACCCCCTCTGCCACAGCCTGCTCCAGCAGCGCCATGGTGGGCTCCCACCCGTTTTCCAGCTGACTGCGCACCCGCGCCGCCACCACCGGGTATTTCTCGTCCAGCTCCTTCATCTGCCGCAGATCCAAAGCGGCGTATTCTGCCGGCATGGCAATGATGACTGCCCGGAGCTTTTGCTGCAAAGTACCGCTGCCCGCCAGAATCTCCTGCTTGCAGCGGTGGATGTCTGCAAAGGCATGGTCTACCATGTCCAGCAAAAGCGCCTCCTTGGAGGGGTAAACGGTGTAGATGGTCTTTTTGCTGATATGCAGCGGCTCTGCCACCTGCTGCATGGTGAAATGCAGCCCCTGTTGACGGAACAGCTGCATGGCCTGTGTGCGCACCAGCGCATCGAGCTTTTCCTGCATGAGCATCCTCCTTGTGGAAACTGTACTTTCTTTTCTGGTTTCCATTCTAGTGCGGAAACCGGGCGAAATCAAGCGGTTTCCGCATTTTCTGCGTTCTGCCGAGAAAGTGCAGGAATTTTACAGCAGAATGACAACAAATATCCCCCGGCGAAGCCGGGGGATATTTATTAAACGGGACCCTTTGTCAAGGATAACCTCAAAGCTGTGAGTCCGTTTATTTGAATCGTCTCTTCTCTGCTGTCACTCTGCCTGTATCTCTTCCACCAGCGGTAGATAGTCGGCACAGTATTTCCGGTACAGCGGCTGTACCAGCTGCCGGAAGTTCTGCATTTCTTCTTCGGGCAGCGGCAGCTCAAAGCAGCCGCCTGCAAGGGCGGCTTTGCGGGCAGCTGTTTCCTCCTGTGCCCAGAGCTGGCGCTCGTACTGCGCCGATGCCCGGGCGCACGCCTGCAGGATCTGCCGGTATTCCTCCGGCAGTGCATCCCATGTGCGTCCGGAAGCCAGCTGCACCTCCGGTACGCGGCTGTGCTCATCGGCCATGTAGTACCGCGCCACCTTGTAGTGCTCCATGGAATAGTAGGCCGGCCAGTTGTTCTCGGCGGCATCGATCTGCCCGGTCTCAAGCGCCGAGTACACGTCGCTGTACGCCGTGGTCTCCGGCACTGCACCCAGCAGGCGGATCATGTCGATCACGATCTGCGAATCCTGCACGCGGATGGTCTTGCCCTGCAGATCGTTCAGGCTGCGCACCGGCTGACGGGCATAAAACGAGCGGGCACCCGCGTCGTACCAGCTCAGACCCACGCGCCCCTGTGCGGTAAAGTCCTGCAAAAACTCTGCCCCGATGCTGCCGTCCAGCACGCGCCACATGTGTTCGGCATCCCGGTAGAGATACGGCAGCAGCAGCACGTTGAGCCGGGGCAGATCGTCCGTTGCCACCGAGAGCGACACACGCGCAAAATCTACGCCGCCAATGGCAAGCTGTTCCCACACCTGCTGTTCCGAGCCGTACTCGCCGTTCGCCTTGACCTGAATGACCACCTTGCCCCCGGTCTGCTGCCGCACAAGGTCCGCAAAATACTGCGCGCCCTGCGTGGTGGGGTACCCGGCGGGCTGGTTGTCGGCATAGGTCAGCACATAGTCCGGTGTGGTCTGCGGCTTTGCGGCACAGCCTGCCAGCTGCAAGGTCGCAAGGCCCAGCCCGGCTAAAAAAGTCCGTCTGCGCATGATGTCTCCCTCCCTTTGCAGATAGTATAGCGCACAAGACTGCCTTTGTGCAAGAGACAGGAAAAGGCGGTGCCCGCCGCAAAGCAGGTACCGCCTTTTTAGGAGAAGAATAAGAAGGAGATGTCTCAGTTACATCAGGCCCATTGCCTGCGGCAGCGCGATAGACACTGCCGGGATAAAGGTGACCAGCAGCAGGCCGCCGATGATGGCCACATAGTACATAAGCATATACGGCATGACCTTGGAAAGCGAGGTGCGGCCCACCTTGATACCCACGAACAGTGCATTGCCTACGGGCGGCGTGATATTGCCGATGCACAGGTTGTACACGAGGATCAGACCGAACTGGATGGTGCTCATGCCAAAGCTCTGGCAGATGGGCAAAAACAGCGGGGTGAAGATGAGGATGGCCGGGGTCACATCCATGAAGGTGCCGGACACCAGCAGGATCACGTTCATGATGAGAAGGATGATGTATTTATTGCTGGTCAGGCTCAGCAGGGCTGCCGCCACAGCATCCGGGATCTGCAAAAAGGCCATGACCCAGCCCAGAATGTTGGAAACACCCACAAGGAACACCACCATGCCGGACATCTTGGCAGAGTCCACGATGATCTTCCACAGGCTCTTCAGGTTGATGGAGCGGTAGCAGAAAGCCAGCACCAGAGCATAGACGACGGCAATGGCAGAGCCTTCGGTGGCAGAGAACACACCGCCGATGATGCCGCCAATGACCACGATGATCAGAGAGAGCGAAGGCAGAGCACGCAGGGTGCATACGCCGAGATTTTTCCAGTCAAACTTGCCGGGCGTACCCTTATACCCCAGCTTGACCGCCAGCAGCACGCCCACCACGCAGCAGCACAGTGCCCAGATGATGCCGGGAATGTAACCTGCCATGAACAGTGCAGCCACAGAGGTGCCGCCGGATGCCAGAGAGTAGGTGATCAGGGCGTTGGACGGCGGGATCAGCAAACCGGAGCAGGAGGAAGCGGCATTAGTGGCAGCGGTCACGGCGGGGTCGTAGCCCTGCTCCTCCGCAGCGGATGCAGAGCCGGAGATGGCACCGAACAGGGCGTTGGTGCCGATGTTGGTCACCAGCAGTGCGCCGGGCAGCTTGCCCAGAATGGCCATGACGAAATCCACCAGACGCTTGGCGATGCCGCCCTGATTCATGATGTTGCCCGCCAGAATAAAGAACGGGATGGCGGTCAGGCTGAACTTGCTCATGCCCACAAAGGTGCGCTGGGCAGCGGTCAGCACGGCTACGTTCAGATCAATGGAAGAAAGGATGGCAGTCAGAGAAGAGACTGCAATGGCGTACGAGATAGGCACGCCGAGGAACAGCAGCACCAGCAGCACTGCCAGAATTACGAGTAACGCTTGAATTGCCACAGCTTAATCCTCCTTGTTTTCCTTGTCAGCATCGGCAGCCATTTCGGCTTCCACCTTTGCAAAGTCTGCATCCTCCGGGGTATCCAGACAGATGGAGCCGTTGGCGATGCCGATCATGTTCAGCACGGAATACACCAGAATGATCACGCCGCAGATGGGCATGACCCAGTAGAACACGCCCACGGCTACGCCCAGCGAGGAGGTCTGCTGTCCCATAGCCAGCTGGGACACCTGAAAACCGCCAAACACCAGAATGGTCGCGGAGAAGATGAAGGCGATGACCTCGGCAAAGATGTGGAACGCCTTGCGCATGGTGGGGTTGAACCGGTCCACCAGCACGGGGATGTTCATGTGTCCACGCTCGCCGGAGACGATGGTGGCACCCAGCATGGTGCTCCAGCCGAACAGATAACCCACCAGCTCCTCTGACCATGTGGAGGGAGCGTTGAAAATATAACGCACGATGACCTGATAGGTGGTCAGCACCACCATGACCGTCATGCTCAGACCTGCCAGCAGGTTGAGCACCTTGTTCAGGGTATTTCTCAGTTTTTCCATGATGCTCCTCCTCAGTCCGCAGTATGGGCAGCGTTGTGCTGCTGGATCAG
>ERZ1026780.1178-NODE-1178-length-18024-cov-7.321164_pt1 | contig 18024 bp, 14 predicted proteins | sample MGYA00380126_ERZ1026780 | MGnify/ENA primary metagenome ERZ1026780 (study PRJEB33269, sample SAMEA4719762) | human gut metagenome | biome: human-associated habitat; feature: organic feature; material: feces | place: Cameroon | collected 2013-10 ... | reverse complement strand
TATTGCCCTTGATGGGGCGTCCCTGTGCCAGACCGGCGATGGTCTGGTTGACCACCGCCTTATAGATGCTGGCAGCGATATCCTCGGTGCGAGCACCCTGATTGATCAGGGGCTGCACATCGCTTTTGGCAAACACGCCGCAGCGGGAGGCAATGGTATAGGTGCGCTGCGCCTGCTCGGCTGCCTTGTTCATCTCCTCGGCACTCATCTTCAGCAGGGTGGCCATCTGGTCGATGAAAGCACCGGTGCCGCCGGCACAGCTGCCGTTCATGCGCACCTCGGTACCGTTGGTCAAAAACAAAATCTTGGCATCCTCGCCGCCCAGCTCAATAACGCAGTCGGTCTGGGGCATAAAGCGCTTGACCGCCACGCGGGTGGAGAACACCTCCTGCACAAAAGGCACGCCGCAGCTGTCCGCTAAGCCCATACCGGCAGAACCGGAGATGCTGAGCAGCGCCTTGCTGCCATGCAGCTGCTCGGCGTCAATGCGCCGCAGCAGCTCCTGGGCCTTTTCCAGAATATGACTATAATGTCGTTCGTATGTAGAATACAGCAGTTCATCATGCTCGCCCAGCACCACACACTTGATGGTGGTACTGCCGATGTCAAGACCTACTCTCACCTTGTTTTCCCTCCTAAGGACAAATAACCGGAGCATAACGCCCCGGCTGCCATGGCAAACAGCCGTTATGCGGCAAAGACCCGTAACGGCAACTCTCTCTTTTTAGCAGCCCGCATCGCGCAGCTACGCTGTTTTTAGGCAGCGAGCACAGTAAAAAATGCAGCAAATGCGTTTTTGCATACACTATTATTATAATCCAATCGCGGGCGGCATTCAATCCATGTTGTTTATTTTACACGAAAAAAATAGTATTTCTTGCTCAAAAGGCTGAACTTTTTGTGAACAAGTGTCTTTTTTCCCGCAAAAAAGCCGCCGCACAGAGTTTGTGCAGCGGCCTTGTACCGGCGGGACATTTTGAATGGTTTCCGTGTGCGCTCTGGTTATTTCGAGCGGGAATCCTCTCTACGACCCCACGCGTAAAAATGCCTTTGGAGCGCTCCGTTTTCCTTACCGGTTCACGAAGTTCAGCACCAGAACCAGCAGCAGCATGTGCACGGGATAAAAGGCGTAACAGGCATACTGGAAAGGCTTGCTGTGGTAGCCCTGCCGCCCGCGGTACAGCCAGATGGGCACCAGTGCCAGCAGCGCCAGCCCTTGCTGGCAAAGCTCAAAGTCGATACCGAAGAGCTGGATGGGGTACATCAGCCCGCCCAGCAGCTCCACATTGACCCAGTACAGCGCTGCCAGCTGCCCCAACAGGCACCACCACTTGCGTCCATGGAAGAAGTAGAAGATGAACACGGTCAGCACCCCGGCGCCGTAGTAGTCCACCATGCCCAGCGTGCCCAGCACTGCACCCGCCGCTACCACAAGGACGGAGACCAGCAGATACAGCGCTGTTTTCTGCTTTTTGCGCACGGTTTCCATCAAGTGGATGCCCAGAATGCCCAGCAGCAGCGTCCAGATGACGTTCTGGTGCACCGGGTAGAACCATGTGCCGCCGTACATCAAATCGAAGGGCACTTCTGAAAGCAGGGCAAACAGCAGCAGACGCAGGGTGTATTTTTTCAGGTCATGGGTGTGAAAATAGCCCTCTACCGCCATAAAGGCAAAGATGGGAAACGCCACCCGCCCGGCGCAGGTCAGCCATTCCTGCGCGGGCAGCAGGGTCGCCCACAGGTGGTCCATCAGCATCAGCGCCATGGCAAGGATATGAAGAGCCGCTGCGCTCATGTCAAAGCGGGGCGCAGCAGTGGAATCGATCGGTTTGGTTGACATACGCATACCTCGTCTTTTGTCGAAATTTCGTTGCTCTGTCTGGAATACGAACGACCCCCGCAAAGAATTGCAGCCCCGGCAGTTCTTTCCCCGCCGGGGCTGGCTTGCTGCTTTATTTTTTCTGCTGCGAATACCCCAGACACAAAAAGGCGGAGCCAAGGCAGAGCCACACCACCGCCGTGGAGTGATCTTCGCCGGTAAAAAAGTTCAGCGCTGCGGCAAGAAAAAACAGCAGCCCACTGAGATAAAACAGATTGCATTTTTTCATAGAGCACACCTCCGGTGTCGGGTGATTTTTTATTGAATACAGAATGGTGTTAAAGGCTTCCCCCGTCCGGGGGAAGCCTTTAACACCAGCCACAATTCCCCGTTTTATCATTTAAGGCCTTTTCCACCGGCTATTTTGGATACGGCAAGCGCAGGGGCTGCTGCCATTTTACTCCGCGTGCAAAAGGGCGCAATGCACCCGGCACGCAGAAAGTGTGCGCCCGCAGCAGTCTGCGGGCAAAATTCATGAAGGGTGGCTTGCCTGCCTGCCCATGGAGACGTAAGCGCAAAAGCAGGAATGCGGGAAAGGGCAAGGGACGGTTTCGGCGAAAAAGCGTCTGGCGGTGGCGGAAAAGCCGAACGCAAGATTTTTTCATATTATGCTGGCTCGTAAGGTGAGCCGTACCGAAGCTTCCTTGCGGAAATGTGCAGCCTTATAGTTCATCTGCACCTGAACCGGCAGCCGTGCACCCGGCGCTTGCCGCACCCAAAATAGCCGGTGGAGCGCTCATTTAGTTTTTGGCGTTTTCCAGATAGGTCTCAAAGGCCTCGGCAAAGCTGGCGTTCACATCAAAGGGGACGGTGTAGTCCACCTTGGAGGTCACAAGGCAGAGATCCAGTCGGTTGGAAGTCTCGTCTGCCTGCCGGTTCAGCTTACCCAGCGCCGCATGGATGACCTTGCGGTCATAGTTGATGGTGGTCACCCGCTTCACATCGCAGCAGTAGGAGATCTGGTTGCCCTCAGCGTTGAAGCGGTAGCCCGTGCCCCCGCCGGAGAGCAGCTGCTCGGAGCTGCGCAGGTCGTTCATCCGCTTAAAGGTGCGGGCAATGCTCTGGCGCGCGGCGTTCAGGCTGACCTCGCTGTCCATATCCATGTCCAGCGCATCCTTTGCCTTGCGGATGGCGGCAAACAGACGGCTCTTCTCCTCCAGCAGATAGAGCATGAACCGGGCAATGTCGGTGATCTGCTCCGCATATTCGGTCTGTGCTACGTCCATAACGGTCTCGTCCTCGGCTTCAGGCATCACCTTATGGCGCAGGTAGGTGTTGGCCACCTTGGTCACGTTGGAATCGCAGTCCAGAATGCCCTGTGCCTCGTCCAGCAGGGACTGGAGCTTGTTCTGGTAGCGGAATGCTTCCTTCAGGTTCATAGTCGTTACCTCCGTCTTTTTTCTGCCTTCAGCTTACCACAGACTGCCCGTCTGCGCAAGCTTTCCGGTAAAACAGGCAAAACGCCCGCCCCGGCATGACCGGGACGGGCGTTTTGCTTTTGCTGTGACACTTATTGGGATTAGAGATTGGCATTACTCAGCCGGCCACGCGCTCGGTGCGGCCTGCCTCCAGCATATAGCGCAGGAAGCCGGTCACATCGGCGGGGTCGGTCACGGTGAGGTCAAAGCCCTTCTTGGGGGCAGTGTCCATCATCTGCAGCATAGAGCGTGCGGTATCATCCTTTTTCAGGTCGCAGGTCTTTCCGTTGTCCAGATGCAGCAGCACGCTTCCGTGGCTGGCAGAAAGCTGGCGCATGAAACGTTCCTTATCAAAATACTCGATACGAAGCATAGGAATCCCTCCTTGATGAAGCGGTTTATATTACACTTGCCGTCCAGTCCTACTTGGACAGGCGGCGGGAGAATAGCGGTTTTGCCCGGCAGGGGAAATGCTTGCACAGCTTGCGTCCCGGCTGCCTTGGTGCTATACTGAGCTCGGAAGCTCTGATAGGATAATACCACAAAACATTCGCAAATTATAGAACAGAACCGTATAGTATATGCAACAAAACCGGCATTGATAAAAAACATTCAAAGTATTGCGGAAAGGAATTGGTGAATATGGCATATCAGACAAGCTGTGCATCTTATACAAACGGTCGGGTAGGGCTTTCCAGCGCTACTGCCGTGGTAGCCGATGCCGCCGGGCGGGAGCAGACCCAGCACGGCAGCCCGCTGTTCCCCATCGCCTGCTATGCCGAGGATCTTTCCAGCTACTCGGTGGCGTGGCACTGGCACGAGGAATTCGAGTTTATTCTGGCGGCACTGGGGCCCATCCATGTGGATGTGAATAAGACTCGCCTGACCCTGCAGACCGGGCAGGGCGTGTTCATCAACTCCGGGGCGCTGCACGCGGTAGAGCCTGCCGAGGGCAGGGCGCTGCTGCACTCCGGCGTATTCCAGCCCAGACTTGTCGGCGGCATGGACACCGTATTCTGGCAAAAGCTCATCCGACCCCTTTTGCAGCCGGGCACGCCGCCCTTCTTTTTGCTGGACGAAGCCGTGCCATGGCAGCGGCAGGTGCTGCTCTGCCTGCGGGAGGCGTGGAAGGGCGTGGCAGACGAGCCTTTCGACTACGAGAACCGGGTGCGCTACCACCTTACCGCCGCGCTGCGGCTGCTCATTACCCAATGCGTCAGCGGCAAGGTGAAGGTATCGGAGCAGGAACAGATCGCCTCGGAGCGGATGAAGCAGATGCTGCGCTATGTAGAGGAGCACTACGCCGAGGAGCTGACCGTGGAAAAGCTGGCTGGGTGCGTAGCCCTAAGCGAAAGCGCCTGTCTGCGCAGCTTCCGGCAGTTTCTGGGTATCACGCCCATCCAGTACGTCAAGCAGTTCCGGGTGGAAAAAGCCGCCGAGCTGCTGCGCTCCACCCGGCTCAAGACCGGCGAGGTGGGGCTGGAATGCGGTTTTTCCGACGCCAGCTACTTTATCAAGACCTTCCGGGAGATCAAGCACTGCACTCCCCGGGAGTACCGCATCCGCTTCTGCTAACATGAAAAAGAGGGACAGAAATGCCCGCAGGCATTTCTGTCCCTCTAATTTTAATGCAATTCCTTGAATCATGGCCAAAGCGCAAGCGGAGGCCATTTCCAATCGTCCAACGCAGAAGAAGGCGCGCCGGTTCAACCGCCGGTTTTACCGGTGCAAAAACTCTGCCAGCGCTCCGGCGGGATGACCGCCTCGGTGACAAAGGCTTCGGGGTTCGGGGCAAGAACGTGGCGGGTGACCCGGAAAAGCCCCTCGGCGTCGCATAAAATGCAGGCTGCATCGCCAAATTTCGTATTCCGGGCTGCGCCGCAGTCCAGATACGCCTGCTCCAGCTTGACTAAATCCTCCGAGATATGCGGCTGCTGCGCGTTGTAGTGGCGGCGCATATAGACGGTGTGCTGCGCCCCGGCTTCGTCCACCACGGTCATCTGCAGGGGCTTGTCGGTCAGACGGTTCGGGACGTTCAGCACCTCCTCCACGCTATGGATAAAGGTATTGCGGGCGTGGGTGACCCCCAGCAGCAGCACCTTGCCGTGGGCTGCCCGCAGCCGGTCGTAGCAGCCGCCGGGGGTGCAGGGAGTGTTAGCGTTCAACTCCCCTTCTATGTAAGCAGCTGCCCCCTTGCCGTAAGCTGCCATGCTGTGGGTGGGGTGCAGCGAGCGCACCACCCCGGGGCGCTGCCGGAACAGCTCCGGCAGAATGCCCACACAGCACGGGCTGCGGCGCACATCGAACACCCGGTTCTCCTCGTTGGTGAACCGCCATGTGTGGGTGGGCAGCAGCAGCAAGCCATCCGCAAAAAATTCCATCAATGCGTCCAGAACCGTGTCTGCGCCGCCCTCCACCGGGCCGATGGATTTCATGGAGGAATGGATCAGGATGGTCTCTTTTCCTGTCAGCCCCATTGCGGCAAGGTCGCGCTTGAGCTCAGCCTTTGTATATGCCATGTCGTTTCTCCTTTTCGGGCATTTTTCTGTACCCAGTTTACCGCCTTTTGCGCGGCAAAGCAAGCCGGCACGCAAAAAGGCACATACCTTGCCGCATCTGCCGGGGACAACCCGGTGTCTGCGGGGGATGTGCCCTTTCAGCTTTTTAGTAAAATCCTGTATACAGCGCATTCTCTTGCAGCGCTGCCGCGAAACAAACGCAGCGCTTTGCAATGATAGCAATCTGACAATTATTTTCATTTTTCTTTGTGCATTTGGTACAGCAGCCGTTTGATCGCGGCATTTCATCTGCACTTTTCCCGCGCCACGAAGTGGTATGGTAGTTTTCCCGTTTCCTGCGCAACTCCGTGTGCAAGTGCAGAATTCTTGTATACAAGTTCCCGAATAAAGTCCCGTTTCAGCATTGACATTCCGCTGCCGGAACGGTACAATGATATTAAGCTTAATTTACCGGATAAATGGAGAACGACTATGGCTACATTACAGCACACGGATGAGCTCTATCATATTCTTGAGGACGAGATCTGCGCATTGAAGATCCTGCCCGGGGAAGCGCTGAGCGAAAACCAGCTGTGCAAGCGGTTCGGTGTTTCGCGCACCCCCATCCGCAGCGTTTTGCAGCGGCTGGAGCAGAACCGCTTTGTGCAGATCATCCCCTGCAAGGGCACCATCGTCACCGCCATCGACATCGGTGTGGTGGATCAGCTCATCTTCCAGCGTGTTGCGGTGGAGGGCATGGTGTTCCGGGATTTTGTGCAGAGCTGCTCGCCCATGGAGATCCTTGCGGTGGAACACCTTTATAATATGCTGCTGGAAGCCGCTGCGGGGCGCAGCGACCCGGAAAACTTTGATTTCAACCACTTCCTCAGCTGCGACCTTGCCATGCACGAGTACTGGTTCCGCAAAACCAGCAAGGAGTACCTTTGGGAACAGATGACCCGCCCGCAGGCAGACTATTCCCGCTTTATCCGTCTGGACATCGTGGGCGCGCGCAACGTGCCCAGCGTTGTCAGCGAGCACGCCGAGATGCTGCGCATTCTGCGGGAGAAGGATCTGGACGCCATCGAGCCGCTGATGCGCACCCACCTGTACGGCGGCGTGAGCCGCCTGGGCAGCAAGATCTACTCGGACGAATACCGTGTCTACTTCAAGCTGCCGGAGGGCAAAAAATAAACAAAGGCGGCTGCACAAAGCGCTGTGCAGCCGCCTTTGCTGAGCAGAACGATTTTAATGCCCTCCGCTTGCGCTTTGGGCATGTTTAAAGGAATACTATTTTAAATTTTGTGGTTCAGAAACGCCTGCGGGCGTTTCTGAACCACTTTTTCACGAGAGGGGTCGCTGCGGAAAACGGCAGCTATTTTCGAAACAGACTTGTAGCCGGCCTTATTATGCTTACGCTTTACAGCACCTTTGCGCCGTTTGCGGTCAGTTTGAAGGTCGCGCCCAGCATATCCGCTGCGCCGCGGCACATCAGCATCCGCTGCAAAAAGATCTCGAAGTACTCGTACATGCTGCAAATATCCGTGTCGATCTGCAAATTTAGCGAAATGACCTTTTTGTCCAGATCGATCTTCAGAGTCTGATCCGTGACCGCGTAGTTCACCCGGTCGTGGATGTCAAAGGTCGCCTTGGGCTTTTCGCGCACGCGGCTGCGGCGCACATCGGTCTTATCGCCGATGATGAGCGCCGCCGACACCGCGTCCACCGCGCCGCCGGTAGATTCATCGTGGTTGGAGATGGCCGATACGATGGTGATGCGGTCCGCAACGCTCAGGTCGTATTGCTTTAAAATCTCATTCGCCAGCAGCCCACCGTATTCTGCGTGGCGGCTGCGGTTGATAGCATTGCCGATATCGTGCATATAGCCTGCAATGCGGGCAAGCTCGATCTCGTGCTCCGAGTAGCCGAACTTTTTCAGGATATGCGCGGCAGTCTCCGCCACCCGGACACAGTGCGCCTTGGAGTGGTCGGTATAGCCAAGCAGACCAAGGTTCCGGTCGCCCTTCTTCAGCAGCTCGTTGACCTCTTCATTGTTTTTGATTTCTTTATATGTCATGTTCGTTGCATCCTTTATTGTTTCAGTTGGAGAAAACACTTATTATTGTAGTAGCCGCGCCCCGCAGATGCAATCAAATCCGGGTAAAATCTTTGTGCAAAGCCTGTTTTTGCAGCAGAATGCAGAAAAGGCCGCTGCACAGTCTCCTGTACAACGGCCTTTTTCTGGTTGCGCCAGCAGGAGTCGAACCTACGATGGGGGAGTCAAAGTCCCCTGCCTTACCGCTTGGCGATGGCGCATCATGCAAAATAGTATACCATATTTTCTGCCGTTCCACAAGAGGTGCGCCGTGTTTTTGCAGCTTTTTCTGCGCGCCGCCCGCTGCATTTGCGGCAGTTTGGGTCGGTTTTTGGGCTTTGCGGCAGGGGTTTTGCGTTTTCCATATCCTACCATGTTTTTACGAAAGGTAAGTTTTGCGGGATGCGTTTTTCAAAAAACACAGTCCGCAGGGGCGTAAGATTCATCTTGCAAAGGTGAAATTTATTTTTTTCTTGATTTTTCTTATTATTTTCTCAAAAGACTGTATTTTTTGTTGCGGTTCTGGTACACTGGATGTGATAAAAATAAGTTGAAGAAACTTCTCCTGCGTCCGGGCTGCGCCCGGGCGGGGCAGTATCTCCATCTTTGTGAAGGAAAGCGAGGGATCTCATGAAAAAATTCCTGAAAACGCTGGTGGTCGGGCTTTGCTTGTTCACGCTGCTGTGCTGCGCACTGCCGGCTGCATTTGCTGCCGACAAAACTTCAGGGAGCAAAAAGGAAGAGAACGTGTACGCCATTGGTATGGATGCCCAAGGCGGCATCTGCTCTACTGTGGTCACCTACACGAACCTGTCCGGCAAGCTGGAGAGCACGCCCGAGCAGCCTACCATGACGGGCTACACCTTTGACGGCTGGTACACCGAGCCGGTGGGCGGCAGCAAGGTGACCACCTCCACCGTGTTCACCTCCGACGCCACCATCTACGCCCACTGGACTGCCAAGGCCGGTACCACTACCGTGCCGCAGCCCACCACCCAGCCCGCCGCCGTCCAGTGGCAAAAGTATGTAGGGCCCGCACTTGTGGCCGGTGCCCTGCTTACCACCCTGCTGGTCGCCACCATGTTCTGAACACTGCTGTAAACGCAATGATACCATTGAAGAAAGGGATCTTACCATGACTACTTCTACCATGAAAATGCCCGCCAGCTATTCCGCCATCGAAGCCGAGGAGATGACCTATCTGGACGGCGGTGCCAGCAACGCTTACCAGTCCTTCCTGGACATCGGCAAGGTGTTCAACTACATCGCCCGCATCTTCTCCGGTGCAAGCTCCATCATCAACAACGTCAACGTCATTTACCAGTCCTTTGTATCGCTGAACAGCCTGCTGGGCAGCTTTGGCAAGTAAAAGGATCACCCCAAAGTTTGGATACGGGAGCCGCGCTTTTTTCGAAAAAGTGCGGCTCCCGTTTTTCGTAGGCGCAGTAGTTCAGTACACTACTGTGCAGAACTGCACAAGCCAGAATTATGAAGGAAAATTTTAACAACTTTGTGGTTTATCGCTTTCTTTTTAGGCGTTTTACACATAAAACAAAAAATTTTGCGATATTTTTTCGGCTTTATCTCTTGATTTTGTGTCCGATTTGTTATATTGTTGTTACGGGAGATGTGCTACAATAAGATAGCTTATAAAAGATCTCTCCGGCCGCGCAAATAGCGTGACGGCAAGCGATTTTTCAGGCAATTTCTTTAAGTTTTTTCGGAATTTCCGAAAGAAATTTCGTCATCTTACATTCGGGAGTTTGTACGCAAATGGCAGATCGTGAACTGCGGCGAATGCACCGCGCTGAATTGATAGAGATCATCTATGCGCTGAAACAGAGCGAGGACCAGCTCAAGGCGCAGAACGCCGCGCTCACCGCGCAGCTGCAGGACCGGCAGCTACGGCTGGAAAGCGCCGGTTCCATCGCGCAGGCCGCGCTGGAGCTGAACAACGTGTTCGCCGCCGCACAGGCCGCCGCCGATGACTATCTGCACTCGGTGCAGGCCAGCCTTGCGGACACCAACGCCACCGCCGCCAACACCCTTTCGCAGGCGCGCAGCGAGGCCAAACGCATTCTGGAACAGGCACAGGCAGACGCCGACAGCCTGAAGGCGCAGGCGCAGCAGGAATGCGACGCCATGACCGCCGCCGCCGCGCAAAAGCGCACCCAGACCGAGGCCGACTGCAAGGCCATGGTAGAGCGCGCCGAGCAGGAGGTGCAGCAGCGCTGGCAGGCATTTGACCGCAAGGCCAACGAGCTGCTGGACCAGTACCGCAGCACTGACGGCCTGCCTTCGGAGGAAACATGAAAAAACGCGATATCCGGTTCGCTTCCATCCCTTCCACCGAGGAAGTGGCCGCAGAACGTGAGCGTCTTGCGTACCAGAACCGCTACCAGCGGGTGCTGCGCAGTACGATCTATATTCTGGTGGTGGTGGCCGCAGCAGCCGTGCTGCTGGCTACGCTGTTTCTGCCGGTGCTTCAGGTCTCCGGCGACAGTATGTACCCTACGTTGAACGACAAGGACATTATCCTGCTGGTAAAATCCAACCACATTGAAAACGGCGAGTTGTGCGGGTTTTACTGGCAGAACAAGCTGCTGCTCAAGCGCATCATCGGGCAGCCCGGTGATGTGATCGATATGGACGTGAACGGCGTTGTCTCGGTAAACGGCGTGGCGCTGGATGAACCCTATGTGGACGCGCTGACCGTGGGCGAATGCGACATCCGGTTTCCCTATCAGGTGCCGGAAAACCGCTACTTCGTGCTGGGCGACCACCGCGCCACTTCCATCGACAGCCGCAGCAGCGTGATAGGCTGCGTTGAAAAAAGCCAGATCGTGGGCAGGGTTTTCTTGAGGGTATGGCCCCTGTCCAGTTTCTCGTTGATCCACTGACCCCGGGAGGAGGTATTCCGTTATGAACGACATCCTAAAAACGTACATGGAGCGGTTCCGCGAGAACCGGCACACCCTGCGGCGCTACACCGCATTCGTGCTGGCGCTTGCCATGATCACCACCCTGTTCGTCAACTGGCAGCTGCACGGCGTGGGCATTTCTATGACCGCGCAGTACCAGTGCGGCGAGGAGGAGCACACCCACACGGCTGATTGCTACACCAAGGTGCTGACCTGCGGTTACGAGGAAGGCGAGCTTGAAAACGCAGCCGAATTGGCCGCCGCCGAGGCCGACCAGCCCAGCGCCGAGGAAGATATCATGCCGCTGTCGCTGGAGCCGCAGATCGAGTTTGTGCCCCACGAGCACACCGACGACTGCTACACCGAGGTGCAGACCCTGACCTGCATGGAGGAGGAGCACGTCCACGATGACGACTGCTTCGACCCCGAGGACGGCAGCCTGATCTGCGAAAAATTTGAGCATACCCACGACGAAAGCTGCTATACCACCGAGTACGAGCTGACCTGCGGCCTGCAGGAAGGCGAGCTTGTGGAGCAGGTGGTGGAGCCCACCCAGAGCGCCGCACTGGCTGCTATGGCTGTGGCCGAGCCCGTGGCGCTGGCACCGATGGTGGACACCGTGGAGCCCATCTACCACCACCACACCGATGCCTGCTACGAGGAAGTGCTCACCTGCCCCCTGCCGGAGCATCAGCACACCGTAGCCTGCCTGAGCGACACCTCCGCCGACCTTGAGACCCCCGAGGAGTGGCAGGCCGCCAACGCCGAGGCCGTGATGACCGGCAACTGGGCCGAGGATCTGCTCAGCGTGGCGCAGACCCAGCTGGGCTACGAGCAGAGCGAGAAAAACTTTGAGATCGACCCCGCGGACGGCGTGACCCTGCGCTACTATTCCCGCTACGGTCAGTCCTACGGCAACCCCTACGGCGAGTGGGACGTGATGTTCCTCTCTTACTGCCTGAAGTATGCCGGTATCCCCCAGAGCGCCATCCCGCAGGAGGCCAGCGTGCTTGCCCTGCGCAGCTCCATGAGCGACATGGAATGGCTGCTGGACGGCGAGGACGGCAGTTCCGCCGATGTGGGCGACATCGTTATTTATAATAAGTATGTCACCCGCACCGTGGCTGTGGACAGCAGCGCCGATGGTGCAGCGGACGGTCTGGACGACCTGTTCAACATGGACGCCGAGGGCGAGAACGGCGCAGAGCTGGAAGGTTCCGGCACTGCTGCGCCGGATACCACCACCGACAGTGCGGCCACTCCCGATACCACCGACACCGCCGTGCCCAGCGTGGTATCCCCTGCTGCCGAGCCGCAGACCACCACCGTGACCGATGCTCAGCCCGTGGAGACCGTGGGCATCGTGAGTGAAGCAGACGAGAACACGCTGACCGTTATCTCTGGTGATGTGGACGGCAAGGTGGCTGAGGTCACCCTTTCCAACGCCGAGGTTCTGGGCGTGGTGGACGTTGCCTATGCCCAGTACGCAGACGAGATGCTCTCCTCTGCTGTTACCGGCGCACTGCAAGCACCTATGATGCTTGCGGCGGCGGGTGACACCCTTACAGCCATTCACTACGTTGACTATTTCGATGAAACCAAGGTAACCGGTACTGGCGGTATTACCGGAACTACTGTTAAAGTAAACGGCAATCCTGTCACCGGTAACATCTCTTTGGAAAACAATGCTAAACTTCAGCTGGACTATGATTTCTATATTCCCGCCGATGTGCTGGACCTTGAAACCGGAAATAACATGCTGACTTACCATCTTCCTGATGGTGTCGTTCCTACTGAAACTAATACATTTGCTCTTGACGATGGTAAGGGTTCAATGACCGTTCAGAAAGACGGCACGATCATTCTGACGTTCAATAATACCTTTGAGCCGCATAAGCCTTTTACCGGTAAGTTTTATCTGAACGCTAAGGTGAAAACCGACGAAATCGGAGATGGCGGCACGATCAAATTCCCCGGCAGTTCTGCCACGATTACCGTTAATAATCCTCGTGGCATCAGCATTGATAAAAAAGGCACCTATGATGAAAAAGACGGTAAACGCATCCTTCATTATACGGTCACTGTAAGTTCCTCTGACGGTTGGGATGAGTTGATTCATATTGATGACAAACTGGACAACACCGGCAAGGTCACCGGTAAGTATCTGCAAAACACCATCAAGCTTACCGACAACAAAGGCAACGAGATCGACCTTGCTAAGTATCTGACGTGGGGCACTGCTCCCGAGCAGAGTTTTTCCATCAAAGACCTTCCCAAAATGAACGCAGGTGACAAATACATCCTGACCTATGATGTTGCGTTGTCCGGTTCGTATGATGGCTCTGGTTCCGGCAGTTTCCATAACGCTGCATGGACAAACAACAACCAAAAGACCGACCCGTGGATATGGCACAGTAACTACATTGATAAGCGCGGAAGCTATAATAACGAGGACGGTTATATGTACTGGACCGTCACCCTGTCTAACTATTATGGCGGCAACCTGAAGGGCTATAAGCTCACGGACGCTCTCAAAACCAATGGCGCAACCATTGTGGGCGATGTTACCATTACCGCAAAGGACAAAAACGGTCAAGTTTCTACGTTTGATACCATTACTGGTGTTGAAGGCAAGGATAAATTCAACTATACGTTTAAAAAGGATGCCACCGACACGGAATACACCTTCTACTATAAGACCACTGTTCCTGCTGGCGCTACAACAGTAAAGAACGACTCCACCGTTGAAACTGACGATGGCGGCACGTATGATGCAAGTGCAGAGCCCGGCATTACAGACCGCAGTTGGAGTGTATCCAAATCGACTTCCGGTTCTTTGATCGAAACCTCCACCCCCAATCTGCTCAAAGCACCGTGGAAGATCGAGGTTGTTGTGCCGAACAACTGGTCTGAGTTTGTCATTCGGGACAATATCAAGAATAATGATGCTCCCGATAAGATCACCCATTATGGTATTGCAGCCGAACTCCAGGCTGAGATCGAGGAGAAGCTTCAGTTCACATTGGTCGATAATACTACGCTTTCTTATGCAGAGGCTAAAAGGGCAGGTATTGATATCAGCATCCGGTATTGCGATACTGATCGTGGTTTTGGCGATTCTGGCAGATTGAGGACTGAGGACGGTGCAAAGGAAATTGCATCCACCGATACAACAAGCAAGGTTCGTGCCTTTTGCATCAAATTGACCAAAACTCCGCAGTATACGGGCAAAAACATCAAAAAGCTGACCCTTGAAAACTATCACACCTATGTTGATGTTACAAACGTAGCGCCCGGCGAAACGGTCAAGAAAATCCGCAATCAGGCAAACAATAACGATGCGTCTTATTCTTACACCAAGCCCAAGGAACACACCAAATTTGAAAAGGGTGTGTCTAAGGAAAGTGCGGGATATAATGCTATCGGTAGTTTTGTTGACAAACTTGATGATGTCACCTACAAGGAGGACGGACGGTATTTCTACTATCAGCTTACCCTCGACACCTCTGACCTGACTGAATTTGCAGAGGATGTCTACACCATTACCGATAAGCTGCCTGCCGGTCTGAAGTATGTGGAAGGCTCTGCCTTTGCTGCATTCCGCAAACTTGACGGCTACGCTGCACCGGATTTTTGGCGCGACTATGAGCCATGGCATACACAAGACGGTACCCACAACTTTACATTCGAAAATCCACAATACCGCGATAAGTTCTTTGAGGTCAACGCAACCGCCTACTCCAGTACCGATGGACAGACCCTTACGTTCAAAATCAAGAATCTGAAGTCCCTGAACCATAATAAAAAAGATTTCTTCAAGGAAATGAACGGTTTCTATATCCGGTACAAGGTAGAAGTTGACACCGATTTGTGGAAAAACTGGAATGGTACCGGTATAGAAAACGACTCTAAGGACGAGCGCACCTACATCAACGCCGCAAAATGGGGAGACCTTACCGCCGAAGCCAAGGTGACCCTAAAGCGCAAGACTGAAAACCTGAAAAAGGATGCCGAGCAGCTGAAGGACGAGTACGGCAACAAAATCGGCAGCGCTGCCTACACCATTAAGATCAACCCCGGCGCAAAAGACCTGATTCCTGACAGCGACACTGTAACTCTGACGGATACTCTTACTGTTCAGCAGGGCTTTACTGCTGAGTTGGATTTGGATTCCGTCCAACTGTATGATGCCGCAGATACTACTTTCAGCAATCCGTTGTCCCGCGATGAATACACCTTCCATTATACCAGTCATGTGGATGCAGCCAGCGTCAACACCTACACTATGGAACTTACCGTTCCCGACCAGCGCGCACTGGTGCTGAAGTACACTTACAAGACCAGTGCCGGTATCAACCAGAGTGTAAAGCTTGATAACCATGCTGTTTTGGGTGGAAAATGGGATGCAAGCGATGGCATGACCCTGCATGAGATAAAAGGCGGCGGTCATATTTCGCAGAGCAAGTTGGTTGTGCACAAGGTAGACAGTGCTAATCAGGCCAACGGTCTGAAGGACGCAAAGTTCAGCCTGCATTGGTTCAATCCTGAAACCAGCCAGTGGGAAACTACCGCCAAGCAGCACTTTACAAGTGGCGAAGCCGGTAAGTTTACTATTTATGTTGGCGATCTGGATCTGGAAGCAAAGGCCGATACCCTTTACAAGCTTGTAGAGGAAGAGGCTCCCGATGGCTACCGCAAGACCAGTAAGATCTTCTACTTCATCTTCCCATCCGAAGGTGAAACGGATACTGACGCCTACACCAAGGCACTGGGTGGTAAAACAATTGATGCCGATGGCAATGCGTTGCCGTTGCAGGCAGACAGCAGCCTGATGATCTGCATTTTCAATGAGCAGAGCGATCTTTATATTCCCAACGAGCGCAGTCAGCTGATCGTTCGAAAGTTCTGGACGAATCAGTACAACGAAGCAACTGAACCCAAGGAAACCTCTGTTACTGTCAAGCTGTACAAGTATGCAAAGGACGGCACAAGCGGTACGCGCACAAACGGCATATTTGTACAAACTATCACTTTGGACAATACCAACAATTGGACATTCACCTACAACAACTTGGAAGATGGCTACCTCTACTACATCGAGGAAGCTTCTACCGGCGGTAAGTACGAAGTGATCTACAGCGACAGCAACACAACCGGTGTTGAAAACGGCGGTCTGCTTACGCTGACCAACAAGGAAAAAGACAACTCCCACTACGAACTCCCCTCTACCGGCGGGGCCGGTACACTCCCGTACACAGCCGTGGGCGGCACAATGATGCTGTCTGCGCTGGCATATAGTTTTATCCACCGCAAGCGCAGACGTGAAGGGAGGGCAGATGACTAAACTGCACTTCCCTGCCGGACGCCCGGAGCTGAAACCCCGCCCGCCCAGCGCAAAGTTTACGCATTAGTCCGAACACAAACCACACCCCTACCCCCCCTGTGCAAAATGCAGGGGGCGGCAAGGGGCAGAGAAAAAGAAAGGAGCTTTTCTCCATGAAGAAAGCAATGAAGAAACTCATGGCTGCACTGCTGGCAGTTGCTATGGTTTGCGCCATGGCCATCCCGGCGTTTGCGGCAAAGGGTGAACCCGTTACCGGCTCTAAGGTTAGCGTTACAAACCATGACTTTGAAGCTTATCAGATTTTCAGTGCAAAGCTGGATTCTAATACACTGTCCGATGTTAAATGGGGCAACGGTGTTAAGGGCGACAAGCTTTTGGCCGCTTTACAGGCCACTACCGATTTTAGCAACTGCAATAGCGCCTCTGATGTTGCAGAGAAACTAGAAGCTTTCAATACTGAACAAGCCACTAAGTTTGCAGCCTTTGTAGCTAACGGCTATCTGTCTGATACCAAAATCGCTGGTACTGGCACCATTACTCTTCCCTCTGCTGGCTATTATCTGATCAAAGACGTTACCGATGTGGACGGCGAATATGATGCTTTGAACCTGACCCTTCTGCTGGTGAGCGGCCCTGAAACTGTTACCCCCAAGGTAAAAACCGATATCCCCACCCTTCAGAAGAAGGTCAAGGACAAAAACGATTCCATTGGCGAATCTGCTACTACTGGCTGGCAGGATTCTGCCGACTATGATATCGGCGATATTATTCCTTATCAGCTGACTGCTACTCTGGGCAATGTGAGCAACTTCGACACCTACTATGTGGAGTTTGTCGATAAAATGGATCACCTGACTTTTAACGAGATCACTTCCGTTAAGGTCGGTGATGAAACTTTGACCGCTGGACAATACACTTCCTCTTGGGATCCTACTTCTAAAACTCTGAAGGTTTTCATTGACGATGTGAAGGCGTACCATGCAACCAACGGCTCCAAAATCATTGTGGAGTATACTGCCACTCTGGATTCTGATGCTGTCATTGGTTCTACCGGCAACCCGAACGAAGCTTATCTGATATTCTCCAACAACCCGAATGGCACTGGCACGGGCAAAACCGCTCCGGACAAGAACATTGTTTTCACCTACAAAGTAGTTGCTAATAAGGTCGATCAGAAAGGCGATGCTCTGCCCGGCGCAGCTTTTGCTCTGTACAAAAAACTGCCTGCCAATTTTAATCCTGCCACTTCCCACATTATGGAGGGCTCTGACGCTTATGCTCTGGTCAAGAAACTGAACGTTCGTGCAGATGGCACGATTGAAGACGCGACTAAGACCACCTTCAAGTGGGAGGGCATTGATGACGGCGAATACATGATCAAGGAGATCATCACTCCCGCTGGCTATAACTCTATTGAGCCCATTACGTTTACCGTTACCGCTGATCATGAAATCGAAGCTGCCGACCCCAAGTTTACTAGCCTGACGGGCGGCGATGATTTTACCGGTGAGGTATCCACTGGCACTCTGACCACCAAGATCGAGAACCGCATGGGTTCCACCCTGCCCGGCACCGGCGGCATCGGCACCACCATCTTCTACGTTGTTGGCGGCGGCCTGATGGTTGCAGCAGCCGTTCTGCTCATTACCAAAAAGCGCATGGAGAACCGCTAAGCTCTCCTTTCCCCCGGCACAGAGCGGGGCCGCAAGGCCCCCTGCTCTGATCCTGAAACTATAACGTTAGGGAGTAGCCCATGAAAAAGAACAAAAGCACCATTATACTGATCCTCGTCTTTTTCGTGGGTCTATCCGTGATGTTATACCCCACCATCAGCGATTACGTCAACCAGCGCAACCAGTCCCGCGCGGT
>ERZ1026780.1175-NODE-1175-length-18081-cov-7.012704_pt1 | contig 18081 bp, 17 predicted proteins | sample MGYA00380126_ERZ1026780 | MGnify/ENA primary metagenome ERZ1026780 (study PRJEB33269, sample SAMEA4719762) | human gut metagenome | biome: human-associated habitat; feature: organic feature; material: feces | place: Cameroon | collected 2013-10 ... | reverse complement strand
AATATATACAAATCACAATTTTCATTTTTTTTCACATCGCGAAACACATGATCTGGTACAAATATCATAACAATAATAGTTATAAATACCATCCAGACAAACGTAGAACCAATAAATGCAGGGAAAATAGCATCCTTACGGTTGCCTATTATGAACTTATATGTGTAATACGCACAGAATAGCGAGTAATAACTATACGCTATGCCTAAAATAAAATAGCCATCATTAAATCCTGTAAATAACATTAACACAGCCGAATTAAGGCCTAACAAGGATATGCAAGCTATGATGCATACATAAATCGTTAACAAGGCATTGGCAATGGGGTTTCTCTTTGTGTACGTTGTCGAAGCCTCATTTTTGACTCTAATTCCCATTTTTATTTTATTCCAAATAGCCTTTATCTTATTTGTAGCACTATCGTTTGAATAGATATTTTCAGAATCATTAAGGGTTTGTCTATTTTTGATAGAATCGTTTGGGGAACAATGGATAGTTTGTTCTTCATATTCATCCATACCAATATTCCGTGTGGTATGTTCCTCTTTAAATATCGTATTTTCTTCCATAATCACCTTCCTATAATTTTATTTATTTCATCCCAGTTTACGCTCTCATTATTAACTCGAAGTGGATAGTCTTTTTCGTCAACTATAATTCGTTTGTTTGGAAAGTCAACAGTAACAGATATATCGCCATCATATATGCAAGGATTTACTTTCTTGAATATGATTCGATTGTTACTCGCTTTGTATTTAAATGTTGCAGTGTCAGTTCTCGCTTCTAACGTACACTCAGAATCGTCGCAATCCGATGGGTCATGCCATGATTCGAACAAATACAATCCGGTTCCATCACTGAAGAATTTATAGTACACGTTTTCTCCATAGTGATTTGCTCCGTGATTACTCTCGGTCAATTCAAAAGCATATTCATCTATTCCTTTGTAGTATATCTGTTTCGAATTTTGGTGTCTTTGATAGAAATATAAAGAAAGCACACCGACAATCACAATTATAATTGTAATGATAAAAGACAACATGCATCCTCTTTTACGGCGTTGCCGCTCTTCTGCATTGATATCATATATAAATGCCATCACCGACTGATAACGTTTCTCTGGTGATGGATTCATCGCCTTCTCCACCATTTGAATTTTCTGCTCTGGCAATCCTAACGTGTGTAGCTTTTGTGTCAATAATAATGGCTGAGCCTTTAGCACTTTTGCAGGCAGGGGCGATTCTCCTGTTAACAGTTTATAGAATGTTGCGCCAAGTGCATATACATCTATAGTTGCCTTGAAATTCGCTTTTCTGTTTCTGTATTCAGACTGTTCCACAGGAGCATATCCTTTGGTTCCAAGACCTATCGGTGATTCTCCTTCTGCCATATCTTCATCTGTGAAATATCTACTCAATCCAAAATCGATTAATATAATTTGACCGTCAGAATAGCGACGCATCACATTTCCAGGTTTGAGATCAAGGTGAAGCATATGTTGAGATTCGTGCATGTAACTAAGTGCATACGCAATTTTTGTAATAATTTTCACTGCTTCATCTAACGTCAAACTCTTTTGTTTTAGATATGAATTTAGATTTTCGCCTTCAATATAGTCCATCGTATAGTACACAGTACCATTGTCTTCGAATACTTCGTAAGCCTTGACAATATTAGGATGGTTAAGAGCTATCAGATTTTTCGCTTCTGCAATAAATTCCGCTTTGCATTGCTCTGTTGATATGGTATCAGAGCAAGATGAAACAATACCAGATTCTTCACGAGAACTGATGCCATTGATGAAAAACTCTTTGAGAGCATATGTTTTGTTCTTGTCTCTTCCCTTAATAACCTTGACGGTATAAGTTATGCCAAAGGTTCCATGTCCTAAAACCGATTCTATACGGTATGTATTTCGAGCACTGAATATGAGTGCTCCTAATTTTAATATCATATGCAAATTATTTTCTTTCAAGTTTTATAGTAACGTCATGATAGATAGGATTACTTATAAGAAATTGAGCAGTTCCCGAATCTATCAACCAATCCCCATTTGTTCCCTTTATTTACCAAAGCAAAACCTTCGCTAAAGTCACATGCATAGTCATAAATGGCATTAATAACCACTTTCCCACTATTATCGATATAACCATATTTCCAACCATTTGATACTGGTTTGTCGAAATACGCTAATCCATTCCTGAAATTACCGCATTGATGATACGGTAGCTCCATTACTGACTTACCATCTTTATCTACAAATACGACTTTAAACTTTTTACTATTTCCTCTATGCGCATAGCCCATATAGGCCAATCCTTCAGAAAATGAGCCGATTTCAAAATAATCTTCAAATGACTTTAATACTGCACCTGATTTATCAATTAAAGCAGCACAAACTTTTCCATTGATATTTATTCTGACAGGAGCCACATTTTGGAAGAAAGGTTTTGCGTCCCAAGCTTGGAAAGGTTTTATCACATATTCTCCCAATTTATTCACGTAGGCATACACATTGTCCCTGACCATAACGGATGTAACGCCTTCACTAAATACGCAATCGTAATTATACACATGCACTTTTCCCGAAAAAGAGATTTCCACCTTTTTGTTCATAAAGCCCATACCTTCTTTAGTTTTTACACCAACAAAGCCCTCATGAAAATACCGACCAAACTCCCCATTAGAAAATGGAATGGAGATATTACCTATTGTATCAACGAATGCAGTTTGTCCTTCTTCATTCATTACTTTTGCTAATCCCTCGGAAAAAGAATTAATGTGTTTGTATTTACAAGGGATTACTATTTCACCTTTTAAATTTATGAATCCACACAATCCATTTTTTCTACTGGAACCAATCCATCTCCAACATTATCGACGACTTTGTGTTTCTTTAATGAGGCTGCTAAATTTGGAGTCATTGCGGTATATTTTTTTTGAAACGAGACTATCTTATTACATTTATCCATCTCTTTTTTTATTTCGGCTGAATGAGATGGAAATTTCGACAACAGTCCTTTATAGTATACTATAGCGGAAGCATAATCATACTTGCCATAGAATTCTTTTCCTTTTTTCATGGCGATATCAAAAGGAGACATTTTAGAACCAGTAGGATGCTTGCCTAAATAATTGCACCATCCTATAGGTTGTTTACAAGTCTTGCAAAATTGTATTTGTCCTTGCCCATAACATGTGCTGAATGCTAAGAACAAAAAGAATATAATTGTATTTGCTTTCATACTATTATTTATCCTATTACTCATCAATATTATCTATAATCGTGTTAAGTTTCACAATCGGATTTTATACACATTTCTAATGTCCGCATTTAATATGCGATTCGAATACATCGCGTCCCTTGGTTGTAACCACATCCTCGTCCTCAGTTCCTTCGAAGATGGTTCTTAGTTCTTTCTTTATTGTTATATCAGAATTTGAATAGCATAGAGATGATTGGTTATAATTTTTCAAAGTTACATCTTGTAGCGTAACTACAATATACCCTTGATCGGCATATTCAGGTGCTACCGACCCATTATTGAATCCATATGTAATCTTAGTTGCTGACTTTAGAAGTTGCATCGAAATACACTCCTTTTTATGATTGAACCCACTTTTTAAAGTGGATTCCTTCATAAAAATAAAATTACTTGACAGCTAATGCTTCTATACGTCTCCTGCTATCTTTTTGTCCATTTGATTTTTTATACCATTCTATTGCTTTTAACTTGTCAGCAGGAACACCTTGGCCATGCTCATACATCCATCCAAGGTAATAACTGGCATCGTCATCATATTGTTCTGCTGATAGTTTAAACCATTTATAGGCATCTGCATAAGATTGAGTTATTGGTTTATAACCATAATAGTAATAGTATCCAAGAAGACATTGTCCTCTATAATCTCCGCCTTCTGCGGATTTCTTTATCCAAGGATAAGCCTTGTCATATTCTTTTGTGTAAAAGAAACGAATCCCCATTTTATATTGTCCAGTAGAAAAACCTTGATATGCTAATATCGAATCACTTTTTTCTTCTCTTTCCTCATATGTAGAAAACTCATTTCCACCCTCGTCAATAAAAATCTTTTTGTTACCTGAAGATACTGTGAATTTACCATCAGTTCTTGAACTAAATATATCTCCATATTTGAAAGGTGTCAGATTCTTACCCTGCTTATCTATCAACCCATATAATCCGTTCTTTTTAACCATAGTAACAGGACCATGAAACCCTATAAAACCTAGTGATTTTTCATCACCATGAAGATTGTCTCTATCATATATATTAGGAATGACCATTCGTCCAGCTTTATCTATGAAACCAATCTTACCATTCAAAACCACCCCAGCCAATCCAGAAGAGAAATGATCTACTAATTCATACTGAAAGGGGATTACAGTCTTTCCTGTCTTATTGATAAATCCCCATTTTTCGTTATTTCTAACTCTTGCTAGTTCGCCACCATAAAAATTAATCTCGGATTTAAAAACTAACGGAATTACACAATTGCCTAATGTATCTACACATCCAAACCTACCTTCCAATGATACCCATGTAGGAGAAGCGTCAATGAAACTCGAACAATCAACTTTGTCATATAATGTCGGTACAACAAGTGTTCCCTGTTTGTTAACAAATCCCCACTTTCCATTTTGTGAAACAGACATCAAAATAGGATAATGCCATTGAACCTTATCATTGCCAGCTTTATGATATTCCCAATCATAGTTACAACCAACCTCATCATACTTTAAGGGTACAATCAGATTACCATTTTTGTTGACAAACCCATATTTCATAGAATACCGAACGACGCGAATACCAGTATTTGATGGTTCTCCTATAAAATCATACTCTTCATTAGACGGTTTGATAATCTCTATTTCCTTGAAACCAGATTTTATATCATTAGTAGCAAGCCAAACACCAGCTTCACCTTTGGAAGGAGAAACCTTATCATATTCACTTCCATCATAAAACATTGTGGTCCACGTTGGAGTGTCTCCACAATTCCAATATCGCCGATTGTCTATATTGCCACCACCAAATGCGTCTAAAGCGTTTTGGACCTTCCTCATGTTTTGTTTAATTATCAGCCACTGTTTTTGCGTAGGCATTTGCTTTCCACTTCTTGCCTTTGCAGTTTTCCAATCTGACCACTTGGGAAGTGGGTTAAGCGAAAACAAGAAAGTTTCGTTAGTAGATTTTACTAGAAGTCCCATCTTCTCACATTTTATCCTTTCATATACAGAAAGATTTCTCCATTCCTTTACAGAGTAATATTTCCTAACGCCTTCAACATTACATGCCAAGGACAAACTCACAGGAATCGTCACTTCTTTATGTTTTGGCCTAGGACTAATTGAACCACTATCGTGTTGATGATTCATAGTAGTATTCTCTTTCTTCTTTCCTTGTTCCTTATTCCTTCTAGACATATTATCAGCGTGCTTACCGCTAACATTCTGTTTGGATGGAGAATTTTCTTCTATTACAATTACGTCTTGTCCTATACTTTTTACAGGAGCAAGTATAAGAAATGCAAAAACAAAGAATCTACATAACGACGTAAAATTACATTTCTCTATTCTTTTAAATTGCAAATTCTTCTGCGCTAAATAAAATACACCCATACGTAATCTTTTTCATTTCTTAGATTGTAATTTATCGACTACATTTTGCTCATCGCTATTCACAACCCCATCAGTGGGTTGACTTGGTAACGTGATGTTTGTTCTGTTTGTCGAATTTACTGAAGGGAGTTCGCTCGACGGCAGTGTTTCCTCTGATGGATGAGGAGGAATGTTTATATTTGAAGTGGTATCATTTGATACGATTTCTTCTGTCTTTTTGTCAGCTTGATTTTGAACTTTATTTTTTTGATTTTTATTCCTTCTTGTGGCAACTTTTCTCTTATTGTTTGGCTGACCATTTAATGTACGTTCTATTTTTTCATCATTTATTTTGTTTAAAGACCAAACATATTTTGTACCTATAGCTATCAATGTTACAACAATTATTGCTATAATATAAAGCACAGCCTGTTTGTGGGTATGTTTTTTTGAGTTTGCACTTTCATTTCCCTCACATTTTTTTTCCTCCGTTTCGTTTGGAATTGCTTTCAATTGAGTGCTTAACCCAGTTTGCTTATTTTCAGTATTTTCATCAGCCTCCTTTTCGCAGGAGATTTTCGAAGAATCCGTAGTAGCTTGCGCCTCTGTCTCTTCCACAATGCCAACTCGTTTTGGATCAACTGCTTCGAGATTTGTTTTTGACTCACTCACGATGTCAAATACATCTTCTACATGTATAATAATGGCTGTGTGGTTATCTCTATTTTCCTTTGTGACCTCTCGCAATATTTCGACTTTACGTTCAGCTGATTCTATCTTGTCGGAGAATATGTTACGAATGCTTTCTCCTTCTTCCATATCTGCCTGTTCAAGCATACCATCTGAACACATATAGAAATAGTCTCCAACCTTAATGTCTGATGTATGATAAATATCGGCTTTTGGCTTATATTCCATATTAGGTTGCATGGCACGAGTTATCACATTTCTTTGCTTAGAATGACGTGCTTCCTCTTTTGTCAACTCTTCAGCTTTTATCAAATCATTTATCAATGAATGGTCTTCTGTTACAAACAATATTTGCGTATTTGCCCCTTCTTTACCAGGACGGATGTGATAAACCCGACTGTCTCCCATGTGGGCAACTGTCGCACCGTCATTGTGTAATTTAAGGAAAGTCATGGTCGTTCCCATTTTCTTTTCCGCCCCATTGTCCTTTTCGTCAAGGGCAGAAAAAGCAGTGGCGATGGCTTCTTTTAATATATCATCGGAAAAGATACCGTCAGCATCATGACTATCTTTGAGAATATAATTTCCCATAGATTGACACACTGTAGTACTTGCCACTTCGCCAGCGTCATGGCCACCCATACCATCACAAAGAATGAAAGTTCTGTCTGTGTCTTTCAACTCATTCGGCATAGGATATGTGCAATCTTCTTGATGAGGATTACCCTGAGAATCTTTCCTTTGGCCATATTCCCAAATGCTATATACTTTTAGTTTGTACTTCATATAGGCTCAGTTTTAAAATTCAGTACCTTCCTCATCAGAGATCTCAAATTCCAAACTTGCGTCAGGCAGTTCTATGATATCTCCATGATTTAGGACTATACAATCACCATAATAGAGTTGCTCTTTCCCTATGTATGTTTTATTAACTTTTTCCTTGAACAACGAAACATAATGAACAAAACCTTTTGCGGGTTCTTTCTTCACCTCAATGACAATATGTTCACGGCTCATAGTTCTTTGTTCACCAGTGTCTATTTGGAAATTAGCTGTTGATTTCGTTGCCTTACGACCAATAATATTTCGTCCTGGCTTAAGTTGAAATGATATGCCAGAACTCAAAAGTTTAACCTTTCCTATTGTTAAATTCTTTTTGCCAAGTTCTGTTCCTTTTTCCGTCCTGTCATCATAAGCATAACTTGTTTGCTCTTCGTTGTTTGGATATTCAGTATCAGGATCCTCATTGTTCACAGTAGGAATAACTCGTTTGTATTGAGTGAATGGGTATTTATGTTTACATACTGGGCATGTAACGTTTTTTGTTTCTATGCCAGGTTGATTCTTTACAGAAAGAATCGCTCCGTCAAACGGACATTTTATCTGAATTATTTCATCCATAGTTTATATTTTACCATTTCATAACGGGCATATTATCATCAAATTTTCCCCACATTACTGGATGCTGTTTGCCACCAGAAATTTGCGAGACCCCTTGATGAACAAAGCTGAACAATTCTTTTGCTGTTATAACTCTATCACGATTTACATCTGCGTTTCCTCTTAGTCCTTTCTGCAAGTATGTAGTGAAAAAACCATTTTGCATACCTCTTCGCTCAATAGAATTCTCATTGTTTCGCGAAGACAACAGGAGCATTACATTGGCATTTTTTGCTGTTGTTACTGCTCCTTGCATGGTGGCTTCATCTACACGCATACCTCCAGAACGGCAAGCATCAACAAACATCATTTTATTTTTGCTTTTACTCTGTGACATTGCATTACGGATTTCCCCATAGCCAATATTGCCATCGTAAGCACAGAAGCCACCAGGATAACCATGACCGCTAAAGAAAAAGACAACTATGTCGTTCTTTGATGCCTTGTTGAACACCTTTTTTATGGCTCTAACAATTCTGTCCTTAGTCGCTTTCTCATTGAGAAGTAGTGAATAATCCACGGACGTGTTCTTAGAATAGAGATTAGCGATTGTTTGGGCATCATTTGTTGTGAGACTCAAATTATTAATCTTCGTAGGAAATCCTGAGTAATCAGCAATTCCTACTGACACCAGATACGTTCGTGCATTTGCACTAAACGAGAATGCCAGTAGAAATGCCGATAATAGAAATCTGAATACACTAGCCTTCATATGCAGCATCTGTTGTATAATCTGGCTCGTCGTTAGAAGCCAACGATTCGCCTGTAGGATTAGATATTCCTCCTAAATCGTTCACAGACAATCCTTGGTCTTGAATATCGATGAGTTCCTCTTGGTCCATTTTACCATTACCATTTGTATCGGATGCCATATAGTCAAACACCATATTCCCATCAACATCAATAAGAGCCACTTCTTGACCATCAACGGTTATACATCCTAAATTTGCTCCTGTTTCGTCATCATGAACAACCCCAAGGATTTCAACTTCTGGTTCGGGTTGTGAAACTCCTATTACTTCAGTTTGTCCTTCCTCTTGATGTGATTCGGTATAAGCCAAATCATTATGGTTTTCAGGATGATTTACAGACACTACCTCGATGTCATCATCTGTAGTTGCTGCTGTTTGTGTCTGGGCAGTAGTTGAGTGATGAGATACATTACTGTGAGTGGAATGTTGGGCAACATTGCTTGACGTGTGGTCTATGTTGTTCCAACTAAAATGATCGCTGTATTCTGCTCGTTGTTCTGTAGTCATACCATCCCATTCTTCAGCTGTGTATGTACCATAAAGATTGCCATGCCACTCAAAGCATCCGCTTGGACCAATCTCCGCACGAGCTGCGGCAAAGGCTTCACCAAATGACATGTCGTCATTAACGGTTGTTGCTACTTGTACCTGATCATCCACCCACTCTGGATGTGACAGTTCCTCTTTGTGATTAGGACTCTCGGTTTTTCCTTCTGTCTCGGAGTCTGGTGTCTTCATTCCCATAAGTACTGTTGCAACACCACCTATGAGCAATCCTGAACCTGCTCCTACCGCAGCTCTTTTCCATACATTCTTGGAAGACTTTGACTTAACCTCTTCATTTGATGCCGTATTGTTTTCTTTCTTCTCAGATGTAGAAGTTTCTTCAAACCGAGTAGTTTCATTGTCAGAACCCTGATACTGGGTATTTTCGTTGTCGTAATTGGTATTCATAATTTTAAGTTTTTAAATTTTGATATTGCAAAGATACGCTTGAATTGTTAGCAACACAACATTTCAGAATTGTATTCCACGAAATGTATGGGTTTGTGTATCAAATCATTTCTTTGATTATTTGGTAGAGCGTTTTGTGATTCTCTTACCTGTATTTGGGCGAGATTCTTGCTCTGTTGTTGTAGATTGACTATTTAAGAGACCATTGTATTGCTGAATCAACACGGATGATGGTAGAACTACAGAGTTCTCTTTTATTTCAAGAATCACATCTACGAGTTCTGAGCGTAGTGCAAGGCAAACAGAGTCTTGTCTGTCATTCATATCTTCAAGTGTTTCAGGTGTCACTCCGTTTGTCTGAATATTCCTTTTTGCATCCTGTATCTTAATTTCTTTCTGCAATTTATCTCTTTTAGAACGCAGTCCGTTCAATTTGAGATTTGCGGCAATTGACTCATTTCGTACAGGAGTACTTTGCGCAAATACGTCATTGCCAACAAGAGCGGCTATAGCGATTGTCACATAAAGCAATAACTTTCGTTTCATAATTATTCTTTATCAAATTGTTTAACACCTTTAAGATTCTTCTTTGTTGGTAATTCCGCCTGTGTAACCATGTATGGAATATTCTCCGTATTTTCTGAGTATTCTCCAGCTTCAAGCGACATGATATTTTCGTACATTTTTTTAGAAGAAGACAGAACAACAATCTGTACCTTTTCGTTTGCAAGCTGAAAGAAACATTTACCTATGCCATTGTGGTATCCTGTAAACATAGGCTCTTTAGCACGCATCACGATACGTTCCAGCAGTTTCATTCTAGAAGTCTCTCTAAAAGATAACACCTGAAGGCTTGATGGAAAATCTAATGATGTAACAGATGTGCAATCTACAAGGGCACCATTTATAACTTTAGTCACACCTTCTTTGATTACAACATTGCCTTCAAACGCTCGTGGACAAGCATAATATATTGTACTATCTTTGCTGTAAAGCATTCCGTCACATGATGCAAACATTGCATTGTTCGAATCTACATTAATTGTTGTAAGATGCTTCAGTTTCTTGATGCCTTGAATTTTTTCAACTTTTGCTGGTATAGAGACCGAATACAACATCTTGCTCCATCGAAACATTGCAAAATCTATAGATTTCCAATCACTACCAATCGTCACATTGGATATGGACGGACACATGAAGAATATTCCCTGCCCCAGAGACACAGAATTGCCAGGGAAAACTACATTCTTTAGAGAGTCACAGTTCTCAAAGGCAAAATCTCCGATAGATTTAATGCCAGAAGGCATTACAATACCCTTAAGGTGTTTTGCATTGGCAAAAGCTTTTTGTCCTATAGCAGTTACTTCATAGACAATGTCATTGTATTTCACTTTTGATGGAATTTCAACAATACCATTTAGCCTAGGAGCTTTTTTATCTGCAATTCCACCATTATATGTTACAGCAATGGTCTTTTGGGATTTATTTGTTACTTCAAAATACAACCGTTGACCATTAATCGTTGCCGAGAAGTCGTGAGCGTTGGCTCCGACTCCGGCAAACATGCATAATCCAAAGACAATAGTTCTTATCTTCATATTGAGGACTCTTTAAGCCATGTATGTATCTACATCGGCATCGTTAACATAATCAGGCAAATCGTTCTGAGCGAATTGAGGGTCAAATCCAGCTGCATCCTGAAGTGGTAGCATGGATATTCCTTGCCCTTGAACATTTTCGATCTCTCCGTCTTCGATTACCCCATTTTGATTAGCATCAAAGACAAGAGCGTCAGCTTCACCATTAAGGGTTGCGTCTATTACACCAACTTCATTGCCATTTACGTTTAACACAGCAACATCCATCTGACTACCGTCATCATTAGTCACCCTATCATAACTAAGGACTTCTACTTCAGGATCGGGGGCATGAGTAACAGGTTTTGGTTCTGGCTCCACTGGGGTAGGCTTGAGGTCAACTGGTTTTTCTGGTTTAGGGTCGGGCTGAGGTGCAGGTTGTGGTTCTGGCTTTATCGGCTCTGGTTGTGGTTGAGATGTTGGAGTTGGTTGAGGTGTTTCGTTTGAAACTTCTACCTCTGCAGCTTCTGCGCTGTTGGGAGTTACAGCTGCACCTATAACAACACCTATGGTTGCTCCTGCAGCAGTGCTAGCACCGGTTGCAACATTTTTCTTTACTTCGTTTTGAGTTTTGTTATTCATAATGATAATCTTTTATGTTATTGTTTATGGTTTACGATGCAAAGTTAATGCGCTAAATCCATGTCAACAAGTATTTGAAAACATCCTGTATGAAATGATGGAGTTAGTCCATGAAATTATCGTAAAAGGGAAAATGCCAATCACCCCAAACCAAAAGTAGGAGCACTTTCTTTTATTCCTTCTGAACATGCTTTTTTTATGGCATCCCTTCTTGCTTTTGCATCTATCATTTTTATGCTATCTTTACTTAAACCATTACTCGTTTCATTGTTCTTTTTCACAGATTTGTTAGGTTTTGCCCCGCGCTTACTATACGCATCTATGCTTGCCCCATTTCTATCGTAAAAATTCCCTTTTTCAGGTTGCCCTTTTTTAAAAGTTCCTTCAAAATATTGACCAGTAGATTTGACGGTATAACGTCCTTTCGCATATTCACCATTTACAAATGTTCCAACAAAAATATCACCATTTTTAAGTGTATAAGTGGCTTTTCCATGCATCTTGCCCCATTCAAAATCCCCATCATACACATTGCCGGAATATTCCCCTTTTGTTATTCTTGCTACACCTCTTCCATGAGGGATAAGTTTTGTACTTTCTGGAACAGAATCTTGTTCTACATCACCAGTATAAACAGCTTCTCCTAAAGGTGATTCCCATTTCATTTTTTCTACATGATTGATCGATGCCTGATTGTTGGCCATAGAATCTGTAATTATCTCACCTTCTGATGTTCCTTTTTGGATAGGATAGCCTTTCCATAATATTGATGCAACAATTACAACAAGAAAAAGGGCAGCACTCCAAATCCATTTGGACTTTGAATTTGGTTTAAGACTTGGATTAGTACTATGTATAGATTCTGGAGCTTGTGCAGGTTGTTCTATAATTGTTACATCCTCTATATCACCTTTGCTGAGATTATCTACTAACGCTTTTATTGTTTGATAACGTTCCTTTTTTATAGAGGCCATAGCAGCCTTTATAGTAGAAATCGTATTGTCGGAAATACCTTTGTTGGATAATTCTACGGAAGGAAAGCCTTCGTTCAGAATGATAGTCGCTTCTGGAGGTCTTTTTCCTGTAAGCATCTTGAACATTGTGGCACCTAATGCGTATACATCTAAGGTTGCAGGGAAAGTTCCGTCTTGTTTATAGCTTGATTGCTCGATTGGTGCATATCCAGGAGTTCCTAATCCTATAGAAGTGCTCGATTCTGGTTCTCCTTTATCAGTAAATTGCTTTGATAGTCCAAAGTCAATGAGATAAATTGTGCCGTCGGGCTTTCTCATGATGTTTTTGGGCTTTATGTCAAGATGGAGCATCTTTTTGGAATGCATATATTCAAGTGCATTTCCAACCTCTTTTATGACAGACATAACTTCCAACTCCGACAAACGCCCTTTCTGCTTGATGTATTCATCAAGGTTTCTTCCCTCAATAAATTCCATAACATAATAGGTCGTGTTGTTTTCATCAAAGACATCTACAACCTTAACTATGTTAGGATGTGACAGTTTCGACAGATTTTCAGCTTCTTTCTTAAATTTCTTGCGATAACTAGCGAAAACGCCTCCTGACGAGCCTTCCACGAAGCTGCCGTCACTTCTACGGCTGTTTACCTCGCTCATGAAAAACTCTTTAATTGCGACTTGGGCTTCTACATTCATCGAGCCTAAGTTTCCTTGCGTTCTTAATTTGGCCTTGGCTAAATACGTTATGCCAAAACTACCTTGTCCCAGAACTTTCACAATGCGATAAGTTCCGTTCTGAAGTGTTGTTCCTATTTTCAGACCTTGTACCATAATCATTTTTCAACAAACTTACATCCACATCCAGTACAATGCATCTTTTGGTCTTTAGGACTCCGGATTTGGTTCTTTAATAATTTGTAACTTATATTGCCAAGAAATCTATGACAATTGGGACATACATATCTTTCGGTTAATCTTTCCGTTGCTGCCTTGCGATCTTCATAACTTGTATCTTTCTTGCGGTAATTAATGAAATACAATCCGAAACTGATGGCAGCAACTGGAACTGTTATATACAGTGTGTTTGCAGCAACTAACGTGGCAAGTAACGGACTTGCAACACCAGATAATGAGCCTACCATAATAGGAAGCATTCTCTTCTTTGCAACATCTTGCTGCTGTTTGACAATTCTATCTATTTCTGTCTCATAGTCATTCCAAATACGTTCCAAATGTGAGATGTTATATGTTTTTACAGGTTCTGGATTCGGAATGGTAGCAGCAATTTTTTTTGCAACATCAATCACTACCGGTAAACCTATGCGATATCTATCTTTTCCCAACTCGATAGTATTGTTTATTGATATTCGTTTTGATGCTATCTCTGAGCCATTAACATAGGTTACGTTCTGAGGTTTTATGTTAGTGAGAATCATGTTTCCACTTTGGTCTACCTCTATTTTTGCGTGTGCCACTCCTTCTGCAGGTTTGCAACGGCTAACACAAGAAGGCACGCTATTAAGAGAACCTATTGCTGCACTTTTTCCATTACCTTGTATTGCTATAAGAAGACGACCATTTACAGGCTCTTTACCTATGAGAATGGTCTTTCCTTTAAGTATGTCCATATGATTATTTTGTTTTTTTACAATTCTTTATCTGATGCGGTAGAAAGTCCCGTTACATACATATCACGCAACTTTTTAAGAGCATCTTTTGATATATTCACTTGATATTCAAAATTCTCGCCATCGCTCAAAATGAGGTGTTGACGAAGAATCGCAATCTGATACACATAAGTCAGATTGATAATATGCCTTTTCCCTATGCGTGCAAAAATCCTTGCAGATTCTTTCAGACTGTCACTGAGAATTGACTGCATTTGAGCCAAATTCATACAAACAGTTGCTTTCATCTTGTTGTTTAACATGATGTTAGTGTAGTTTCCATCAGATTCAAAATAGACTATCTTAGTAATGTCTACTCTGAAGAACTCATCACGTGAGTTGAGATAAAGATATTTTGTCTTGTTCATATACGTATTTAATTTCAATCTTCCGCTTCCGTAAATATTCGCAAAAATGAAAGCACGAAAAATAAAGCAACAAACTCGCAAATAAATACAAACATCTTTGCTCTATACACTTTCAAGGATTGTTCTTTCATTATAGCTAACTGTTCTTCATCCTTAATATCACGAAAGGGTTCATCGTCATTACATAAAATAGCACGATTTTGATCTACATATTCATTAAAATTATGAACATTATATTCCACTTGACACAGTTCTTTAAATATTGGAGAAGTTGTGGTTACAGACCATAAATAACGTTGTTCGTTATACTCATCTTTTTGATTATAATAAAAGCATGAGACCACACAATACAAACAAAATATCAATACAAAACGAGTTGCAATATACAAGATTTTATCTACTATTTTTTTTACATAACTATATTTCGAAATCTGTACATTTGCAGTTCCTTTACTATCTTTTAACGTTACATTCTTATTCCCATTTTGTTCTCCTCTTTCTTTCTCCCGTTTTGCATTTTGAGCTTTATGCCAAAACTCGGACAGAGATGTTTCATTAAGCAATCCCCATATAGTATCAAGTAAGAATGCGTGCCAATCTTTATGAGCAAATTGTACTCTACGAGTAAAAGTTTCTCCATTTCTATTTGACATTATAATTGAAACATCTGTACCGAAATCGGAACCTATTGGCGATGTAGATTCTTCATTTTCCCAATGTACAGTACTTAATAAGCCATGTTCTATTATATACTCCTTGACATCTGTCGGGATACCTGCAACCCAAGAGTTTTCATAAATGAGTTTTCCTTTTTTCCAATACATTATTGAATTCTGCAAAGAAATGTCACCATCAGAAGGGAATACGTCTGTTAGGTATATATCATATGACTCATGGCTCTTGCCATTGTGCCATAATCTAATTTTTATATTTTCTGGGAATCTTATGCAAGAGGTTACAGGAACCATCTTTACTTCGTAGGTACCGTACTGTTTCTCACCAACTGACTTCTTGTAATATCCATTCGCCTGTGGTTCTATTGTTTGCTCATTGTCTTGATTTAACACCGTCTTTTCACAATTATCTTCTAATTGCGTAACAGACGAAAGTGCAGCAATTACTTCTTTCATCGACCTATAACGGTTCTTACGTATAGGTTCCATACATTTGCGCACGACATTACTGAGTTCGACAGGAGTATTGACTTTTACCAATTCGTCAGTTGGAAAACCATCATTCAATATAATGGATGCTTCTGGAGGACGTTGACCTGTAAGCATTTTAAACATAGTTGCACCCAAAGCATAAATATCCATAGAGACAGGTAAGCCTTCGTTCTTGTTTCCTTGATTATGAGCCTGTTCGACGGGTGCATAACCAGGTGTCCCATGCCCGATTGTTGTACTTGTTTCTGGATTCCCCCATTGGTCAAATCGTTTGGAAAGCCCAAAATCAATTAAAACCAGCCTATCATGGTAATCTATCATGATATTGCTTGGTTTTAAATCTAAATGCAACATTTGGTTGTCATGCATGTATTTAAGAGCTTCGCTGATCTGTATTGCATAATCAATACAAATTTTTGAAGGCAAGAGTCTCTTGGCTTTTATGTATTCATCTAAACTTCCTTTTGGAAGAAAGTCCATTACATAGTATGCCGTTTGATTGGCTTCAAAAAGTTCCAATACATTGACAATGCCTGAGCAATGAAGCCTACTTAAATTTTCTGCTTCATGAATAAATTTGGATTTATAATAGGTGAAAGCTCCATCTTTACTGCTGTATGTTACCGAGGAACCCTCTCTGCCATTGAAATCTCTCATGAAAAACTCTTTAATTGCAACATTTAATTTTGCATCCAAAGAACCAAACGAACCTTTCATCTTTACCTTAGCGAGATAGGTGATACCAAAAGTACCATTACCCAATACTCGTTCAATGGTGTAGTCGTAATTGGAACCATGTAAGACTGTTCCCGTATTTAGTGCACAATATTTCATCTGCATTTAATAATAAACGTCGTAGAAATCAATATAATTGGTAATGCATTTCAAAGTACGCTGATAGTTGTATGTTAAAATGCTATTGGTAAAAGAAGAGAAGCTAATGGTGGATTATACATGTCTATTTGTTGTCCAAAAGTAGTAGAATACCACTGCATAGAAGTATTATAATCCAAACTATTGTCTCACTTTTCGTTTTCCAATGAATCTCAAATGATGTCTTCATTTTGAAATCATTGTTGCCGTGTTTTGATGGATTCTTTCCATCACGAGAATTGCGATTTATAAAACCTGCAATCGTATTGGCTAAGGTTGCCAATACAAGTTGACAAAGAAAAGTATCTATTTTCATTGGTAATTAGTTTTTTACCATAGCCTCTCTTCTGTTTTGTATTCATATTAGTAAAATTAGTAAATGTGTGTACATCTTTATTACGAATTTTAGCTTGAAATTTATCATATTTTATGGTTTGCCTTGCGAGTCCTAAATGATTTTTTCTAAGAATGCATTCGGTACATAAGCACTTGCAACAGTCATTAAACCATCAATGACAATACCTATTCGTTGCTGTCCCTGAAAACGTGCAACCTTTCCAATGACTCCCTTAAAGACACCATCGATAACACGCACATTTTGTCCAACCTTAAATTTCTCTACGCCTGAAGATACGAGGATGATATCCTCTGCTTCAGATGCGCAGATGATTTTAAGACTTTCGATTTGGTTGTCGGGAACAACAAGTGGTCGTTTGATGATTCGTGCGCCTTCGTGAAGATGGCGATAATAAAAACGGAGGTGGGGGAGTTTTACGTTGTCGTAAACAAACGTCTTTAGTCGTTCTTCTGTACCGAATGCAAAGAAAATATTAGGTAAACGTGATTCGGTAACAACTATGCGTTTACCATTGACGTGTTTTACTACATTCGTGGTAGGATAAAAAGCTGTGATGCCCTTAGCTACAAGATAGTCGTATGCAGCTTTCTCTCTGCCGTAGGTGCAGCGCAAGGCATACCAATGGGGAATGTCATCCTCTCGTCGTTGCTTCGGCGTAACTGTTACTTTACTCTTAATAGTGTCTGTTGCTAACAGCGCATTTCTAGTGGACACCCCAGTTTGTGAACTCTCTGCTGAAATAGTGCTTTGAGCTTCGGGGAGGGCGTTGGGGGTAAGCCCAGCGCAGGGAGGGAATTCACCGCCTCCAAAGGTGTGTACATCTTCTGATGTGCATTCATCGATTTTCATATCGGTGCTAACTTTTTTCTAGACAGAAATCCGTTAAATTGCAACAAAAAAAAGCGTGGAATCGTCCTGTTGTCCATTCCACTTCCTGAGGCTCTAGCAATTGCCTATCATAGTTGAACAGACAACGTCAGAGCCCACGCCGATATGAAAA